>Ga0209537_1003311_pt1 | contig 14904 bp, 21 predicted proteins | sample BioPla4DNA1_FD_187698 | JGI IMG/M metagenome (GOLD analysis project Ga0209537, IMG submission 187698) | Biogas fermentation microbial communities from Germany - Plant 4 DNA1 (SPAdes) (version 2) | ecosystem: Engineered > Bioreactor > Anaerobic > Digestate | place: Bielefeld, North...
ATCTGCCACATTACAGATATTTACATATATTTGGTACAAGGTGGCTGGATAAGATAATTTGGACAACGAATAAGGCTTATCTAGGTTAATCATATTGTCTATTGCCTTTAATTCGATTGTATTCCTTAGCCTTTTAACTTCATCTATGTTGAATATCCCTAAAGGCACATATTCCCACTTTTCTTCAAATCCCGGCATTTTGCTAGGCTGTGAAGGTTGTAAGAAATGTGCTTCTGCTCCTTCTTGTATAAGTAATCCAATATTCACCAATACAGTTGCACCCATGAATTGTATGTCATTATACTCAGGCTTGTTTAGGATAGAAAAACTAATATCACTTGCTACCGTTCCGCCTACAGTAAATTCTTCCCCAGCTTGCGAACTTTCTGTATAAATTAAAGTGCCTTGGGCTAAATCTTTATCACTTAGCTCCAGAACGCCTTTGCTATGTTGTATTTGAATTTTTGCTTCAAAAGTCCTAATATTTTCTTTGATTTTCTCTTTATAATCTGCACTTACTGGATACATGAGCCACCACCTTAATACTCTATTAAGTTAAAACTGATATTCCAGCGGATTTTATTATAATCTGCATCATACTTAATTATTTCAATATTTCTGTCTCCTACATACATTTTTTTAGTTTTCATCCCTGTTGGTGTTGGAAAAGTTACATTCATTTCAGGCGGTTCAATTGCAGATTCTATTAAATGCAGCTGTGAGCTAGTTATTCCTCTCCATTTTAATTCTATCTTATATACACCTTGTCTGATTCTATCTCTTTGTAAAATTCCTAACTCATTTCTCCCTGTATCTCCGCTGTCTAAATCCATTCTAGGCATCTTAAAACTAGATGGTGTAGGTAAGTCTACACCATCTATAGTAATCAAGGCCATACCTACACCTCCTATACTTCTATTACAGTTTTCCCAGCTATTCTGTTTTGTCTATTTATGTTTCTTACTAGTTTTTCAGTTATTGTATCTTCTCCGATTTTTAGCGTTAGATTTAAGTTTATTGGTCCACTTTCATTACTATTTTTTACTACTGCTTGTATCATTCCTAGCAAATCATCTAATGGACTTACCACTTCCCTACCTCCAGGGTTATCTCCTATAACTGCCATCATTGGTCCATTAGTTATTCCACCTTCCGCTAAACGGGGAATAGAGATAGTAGAAATTGTGCTAAGGTTAAGCTTAAAACTTTTTCCACCAAGACTCGGTACCCAATCCGGAATACTAAAGTTGATACGATTCAACGCTCTAATCATTCCGTTAATTCCGTTGATAATACCATTTGTCATTTTCTCAACACCGCTGATGATGGCGTTAATAGTACCTTTCAAACTACTCCACAAATTGTCCCAGATATTAGCAACACTTGTTTTCATAGCACCAAATACAGAATCAGCCGTTGACTTGATACTATTCCAAGTAGTGGAGAGAGAAGATTTTACGGTGTCCCAAGTGGTACTTGCTGTAGACTTCATATTATTCCAAATAGAAGAAAGCGAGCTTTTAATGTTGTTCCAAATAGTCAAGGAGTTAGATTTAATATTTTCCCAAGCGGTAGATATTGTGCTTCTCATATTCGACCAAGTTGTACTTGCGGTAGATTTGATATTACCCCAAGCGGTCGAAAGAGTAGACTTAATATTATCCCACTTTTTAGAGCCAACAGATTTAATATTATCCCACGTTTCCGAACATACTCTTTTGATATCATCGAGTTTTTCTTTGAAAAATGCTATTATATTACCCCAAGAACCTTTAATACCTTCCAATAGTCCGGAAACAATAAAACCGCCCATCTTTTCCATTTCGGTAGAAGGAGACTTGATACCAAAAGCATTTTTGAACCCGGTTATAAACGGGTCAAAGATGTTTTCTCTTATCCAAGAGCCAACATTCTTCAAAGCATTTTTAATCCCGTTCCATAAGCCTTCAATAATATTTCCACCTGCATCCTCAATGAAAGTATTAAAACGAGAAACTGTACTGTTCCAACTGAACTCTAAAAGACCCCAAATAGTCATAACTAATTCCTTGCCAAGTGAGGTTAAACCTGCAATGGCACCACCAAGCAACTCGAACGCTTTAGAAACAAGACCGTTCCAATCGGTATTTGTGATAAGAGAAATCAAACTAATCCAAATCTCTCTTCCGAGTTTCTCCCAATCAAGAGTTTTAACTAAGCCGATAAAAAAGTCAAACGCTCCAGCCAAAGCAACGCTGACGGTTTTAGCGAAGTTCGCAAACAAGCTAATCCAATCAATCGCATTAAGAGCGTTCGCTATTTCCGCTCCGATTTCAAACCATTTAATATTCTGAATTGCTTGTTGCAAGCTCGTGAATAAACCGAGTACCAATGTTTGAGCCGTTATAGCCGCTTTAGTGATATCAATTTCCTCAAACCACCCGTTTACAAAATCAGCAATAGCAAGACCAAAGTTGCTCCAATCAAAGGTGGTCACAAAGCCGTAAATAAGGTCAACCAAAATCATCCACTTTTTAGCAAAAGTCTTTCCGACCAAATTAAAATCAATCTGCTCGAAAGCATTATTAAGTAAAGTAGCCACACCTTTTCCAATATTATCGAAGTTGATAGTATCGAGAAAATGATATATAGCTTCAAAAGCGGATTGTATTCCATAACCTAGTTTAGTTCCTATATTTGCGAAGTCAATGGAATCAATAACTTCGTTTACTTTTGTACCGAGAATTGTACCAACGCTAACCCAATCGCCCTCGTTAATCGCCTGTTTGATTTCATCTACCCAAGTAGCAAAACCGCTATCGAGTTCCATCTCCTCGAACATAGAACCATAATCGGGTACAGATGCACCGCCACCGCCCCTACTATCGGACAAAATATTCAACTCATCGAATCCGGCAATAAGACTTTTAACAGCATCTGCTGCACCGCCTACGGCTTCGGCATATTCAGTTTGAGTCTTAACAGCCTTTGTCCAAGTGCTTGCTCCTGTGATTCTAGCAAACAACTGATTCAAAACATTTATAAGAGCAACTGCTCTATCAATAACATATTCGATAGCAGGAGCAAGAGCATTTATAAGAGGAGCGACTGCTGCACCTATAGCATTTTTGAAATACAAAAAACTCGATGCTACTTTGTCCATAGAAGAAGCAAAAGTATTACCGAAAACTTTACTGTACTGGTACATATTTTGCGTTCCTTCTTTAATAGCTTTAGATATTTGGTTGAGAAGCATACGAATCATGCGATACATAGCGATGCGACCGATGGAATTAATAAACTGTTTTATTTTACCCAATGCTGATTTTATGTTGTTGAAAAGATTTCCCGTCATTATGCGACTAACCATAGCCGCACCTTTTATTACGATTCTAAAAAAAGAGGAGAAAGCAGTAGCGGCACCTTTAACAATTCTGCTAATAATGCTAAACGCTGTAGAAAAAACATTCACTAAAGCTGTACCTGTAGAAACAGCTTTTTCCTTGACACTCGCAAAGAACTCGAAAAAGCTTTGTCCCTGATTCATCAACTCAGAAGTCGGCAATATTTCGACTGTTTCGTCCATAGCGGTAGGGATAGGAGTTGGCTTGGCAATACTCTTGCTACCAAGCTTACTATCAACGGCATCAGCGATTTCCTTAATTTTATCCGACCCGGCAGAGATACCCGAAAAATCCAACTTAGATAATTTTCGTAATTCCGATATAGCTTTACTAAGACCCGGATTATTCCCGGCATTTCCTAAAGCATTTACACCATCCGCCATTGCTTTTAGCTTAGAAATACCATCGCCGCTTATTTTGGCAATCCCTTCGCTCATTTCCGCTAACTTTTCGAGAGAGTTTTTAAGCCTTGTTAAACCTCGTTGTCCTCCTGTAACAGAAGATTCTATTTCAATCTGTAAATTATCAATGGTGTTGTCCATCGTTTACCTCCTTTCCGGCTCGAACTGCAAGTTGAGCATTAGTTTTTACCGCCCATGATGCCATTTTTGCTTTTGCTTTTTCATATTTAAGTTGTTCTTGCTGCTTTTGTTTTTCCTCGATTTCTTCTTTCTTCATAGTAATTGCGTAAGGTTCGGAAGGATACGGCAAAGGCTTAGGTTTTTTGGCAAAAGGTTGTAATAGAGGAGAAGCATCGCAGAGAGCTTCATAAAAATACATACCTTGTAACCATAGCTCTTGGTTTAATTGCTTTCTCTTAATCTCATACGCTTTTCGATAACTTTCGGTTAAACGACAATCGCCGTTCCAAAATAAGTCATTAGGCATACCGATTGCCAAATAATATGGTAAGTGATTATAAAACACCTCTGTATAAGAAAGGGCGGTCGAATCCATAGACCCGCCGCCCCTATGGGGTAACGAGTCACCTACCAACTCGCTACCCATTCCAACTTTCCCTCCGACTCTTCCGGTTCATCTACGAGAGATTCGATGGTTTCGTTATACATTTCCGCAAGTTTCATTACTAAGTCTTTTTTGTTCGTTATCTTTTCAAAAATACGGTCTATAACTTCACGCTTAACGAATCGATGATGAGCAATAAATGCTCCCGCAAAAAGAGCAGGTAGAGTAGTAAGTGGTTTATCTGCGATATCATTGATATTGAATCCCTGTCTTTCGAGAGTAGCGACAGAAGCTCTTGTGAACTCCAAAGTATATTCCGTACCCTCAAAATTAAAAGTAATAGTCTTAGCCATAACTTATTCCTCCTTATCTTAAATTAAAAAGCAGGTGTAATTGGAGACGAAGGAGCAATAGTGATAGTCATTTCGACTACTTCATTAACACCGCCGCCAACAACAAACACAGAAAGAAGTCCAGTAAAATTAAATTTACCGTCACTTCCATCGGGAGTAACAACCCCATCTGTTTCTGTCCCACCAAACCAAACCGCAAAATCAGTAGGAACACCTTCAAGTTCTTTTAAGGCGGCATAATCTTCCTTAGTATAGTTAGCAGTAAACTCCAAAGCTTCAAGAGTTTGAATTCCCGGGATATAAGTTTGCATACTATCGGAGAGAGTGGTAGTTTCAAGCATTTCGGGCGCACCTCCGAGGTCGGGAAAGTCTTTAATATCAATAAGTTTTTCATAAACATCGTCTGCGCCTTTCTTCATAAGAAAAACTTTATAAGTAGAAATAGCCATTTATTTTACCTCCTATAAATAGTTTGGTTTTTCGATACAATAGCATTATATCTACCGACCATTCGATAAATAGTAGCTTCGTCCATAGTCACCGGATGTTTTGCTAAACGAGTGAAACCTAAGTTTAAAAAAACATCATCGATGACTGAAAAAATTGCTTTACATTCGGTTTTCTTTCCGATTGTTTTATTCGAGTAAACATTTACCTCATACATAAGTACAGCATGATTTTCGTTGCTTCCGCTATCTTGTGTTTTACGAAGCGTGTAATTATCCGCTTCCACAATACTCACGCATGGAAAAGAAGATGGGCTACGAACATCCTCACCGAACACATCGATTCCGGGAAACCGAGAGCGCAATTCGATAGCAATTTTATTAACTATTTCGTTTTCGACATCAATCATTACCGAACACCTCCCGGGCAATTTTGACTACTTGTTCACGCATCTCTTTTGCCGCTTCGTACATTGCACGATTAGGATTATTACCTCTTGTACGGATAACTGTTTTTTCACCTCTTCGCACAACTTTTCCCCCGGCTTTAGTCTCAGACTCATTACCGTAATAAGTCCACGATTCGTTTTTTCCTTTACCCTGTCCGTAACCTCCCCTTATAGCACCAAGCTCGACAGCTTTAGGATGAACTCCCGGATTAAACACACCTGCTCCAAATTCAATAAAAGCGATTGCTTTTCCGGATGCCGAAATGACCAACTTGTTATCACTAACCCATATAGGGTTTTGATTAACCTGCACATCGTTCGTTCCGTCATATATAGCATTAGCGAACCTTACAGTAGCTTCCTCAATACCGACCTCTGCTAACTTTTCCATCAAAGTTTTTAACTTTGTTTGCAAGTCTTTTTCATATTCTTCTATCTCATCGATAGCCTTTCGTATCGTACCAAGAGTACATTTGATTTTTGTCATGATACCTCAACCTTACTTATCGCATATGAAACCGTGTTGAGAGACCGAGCTACTTTCTTGACAACATAATCAAAAATAAGATTTCCCTCAGAATCATAAGAAGGAGGGGAATCAATGCAGAGTACAGAATGTTCATCAATCGGACAATCTATCTCGTCTGTAATAATCACTCGGTCGTATAAAATAGCACTTCCAAATTGCTCAACTTGTGCTTCACCTGTAGCTGCTGATATGTTAGCTCTCATTTTCACAGGTGCTTCGTAGACAACTTTATATTCGCCAGTCTCACGACCATGCTCGTCTTTGATAGCAACTTTTTCTTTGAACAAAGCGTAGTAAAAAGTAGACTTGTTACGCTCCAAACATCTCACCTTAAATCACCTCTGCATAAGGGATAACGGAAGCAAGCATGGATTTAGGAACATCTGCATTTTCATACGAACGGTTGATACCATTTTCGCTATGATAAGTTTGTCCCTCAGCACCTCGTTTGTTATATAAATAAACAGCTATTTCACATTGAAGCTGAGCATATTGCAAAGGTACTTCGGTTTTAGTGCTATCGTAAGGATAAGCTTTTCGGAGTATCTTACTTGCTGCCAAAGAGAGGTACACAGTCAAAACAGCATCTTCCGAAGAATCTGTAATACCAAGCAATGCTTTCACCATTGCGAGTTTTTCATCGTTTGTCATGACCGTGTACCTCCTTTTATTTTTTATTTACATCGGAAACAGACTCGGTTTTCTTCTTCCTCTTCGTCTCTTTAGGTTCCGTTTGTGGTTTTGCTTTTGTCGTAATAGACTCGTCCGTGACTACGAGTTTTTTATAACGGCGATGAATAAGCATACCCATTAGCTACCATTCCCCGTTCCATTCCCCGTTGTTACATTCTCCGTTAATTTAATTGCCTTAGAAGCATCGTAAAGATAACCAACAAAATGCTTGTCGGCGGTAATAACAGTAGCTTTGCAGATAATGTCACGGTCGGTCTCAACAAGAATGTCACGCTTCATATAAAGAGCAAGCGCACCCGGTTTTACGATATAAGCGGTCTTAGGAGCAGACAACTTGTTAGAAATAACTACTTGACAACCATGAATCATTCCAACGGCTCCTCGGATAATAAGCTGTGCGGCAATCTCAGAAGCAGGACACCATTCATCAGCTTTACGAAGTCCCGCATAAGTTTCGGGAGAACAAAGTAATACTTTCTCACCTTCGATATCTTCGCCGAATTTGACAAGTGCATCGGCAATATCATCAGCGGTTACACGACCCGCACAAGGATGAGTCATATTCGCACCAATACCCGAAAGGATTGTGAGAATATCGTTATCAATTTTACTTGCAATAGCTATTCGAATCTGCTTTACAGCTTCTCCGAGAGGGTCACCATAACCGGACAAAACGGCTTCATCCGTTATCTGAACACCTTTACCAACCTTATAAATGGTTGCTTCAACGGTGCTTGCGATTAGTTTAGAGAGGGGAATATCTTCACCTTCCGGAACAGTAGTAGCATCTCCGATGTAAGCGAAGGAAGGGAGAGTGATAGTGCTACCGGGTCTACCCACAAGCGTATTATCAATACGACATAAGGGAGAAAATTTGATAGCATCTACAAGTTTTGTGTTAATCATATCACCAATAACCTGAGGGTTGAAAAGGTCGTTGAGTTTAGTAGCGTTAATACCAATAGACATTATTCATTACCTCCTGTAAATTCTTTATAAAGTTCGGGATTATCAGCAAATAGTTTTAATCGTTCGGTATAACTCATTTCGTCAAACTGTTCTTTCGTAATCTCTGGTTTCGTTCCACTACCCGCCTTAGGTTTTGGGGTATCTTTCAGAACATCAGCACGAATCTGCTTTTCAAGAGACTCTTGATGTTTTTTCAGAGCGACGAAAAGTTTCTCCGTTTCACCATTTACCAATGCTTTCGCTGTTTCGGTAGCAAGGTTTTCATCATACCCAAGAGCAATCAATTTAGCTCGATGGTCGCTTTCAAGTTTTTCCTTGCGGAGAGTTTCAAGCTCTTCACGAATCTTGTTCATCTCTTCCTCAGCTTCATTCTTTTTTCGCTCTTCCTCCGAAAGAAATGCGTTATATTTTTTCTTCCACATAGCAGCTTCTGAATTAGCCTTTGAAACCGCATTTTTATAACGCTCTAATTCGGAAGAATAATCTTCGTACTCATACGCTTCCAAAGCAGCAATCTTTTCTTCTAGGGTCATTTCTGAGTACCCCTCAATTTTGGTAGTGTCAATTTTTGCCATAATAAATACCTCCTGCGTTTTATTGGCGGTTCACTCCGCACTATTTTCCGTTTTTAAGTCTTGTCATGACTTTGCGTTTAGAGTTCACTCTCATATATCAAAAAAGGGACTACAAGCATAAATGCTCATAGTCCCGGTTGACCGTTTCCTTCTACCCAGTTATAGAAGTCTTTATTTTAGCTTTTCGCTGAATTTCAACCACAACGAGTTTGTTATTTTCCTTTTTTAGCTCTACCGAGTTTCCACGCTTTATAATTTTGCTAATTTCTTGAATCACTTCCTCGGTAAAGCACTTCGAGTTTACTGTACTCATTACCCTCCCCTTTCGTGATATGGAACGAGGTAACACCTGCATCCTATATGAGGTTTAGGTGGTACTTTCGTTATATCGTAAACATTTCCATCTCTTTTTTCACACTCACTGCATCTTCTTTCGTCCTTCATAGTTATCCACTTTACTTTTTTCACACCATCGTCTATGTAAGCTTGCTTCACAGCCGCATCTGTAACCTCGATAGCATATTGAGTAACCATAGCTGACCAATACCGTAAAGCGGTTTCAACCTCTTTTGCTTTTGTGTCACTTGCTATTAGGCTTTCGGCAAATCGAGAACGCTTTCTGTCTACTTCGTGAAGATACACATATTTCGTAACAGGGTTATATGCTTTTAGTACACCAAGTAGCCAAGCAGGAACAATGTCAGTAACTTGCGATTCGGAATGTTCACGATATACCTGTCTAGCCAAAAGCAAGAACGCCTTTTCGGTTATTTGCTCCAACTCATCGTACATCTCACGAGAGTATTTGATTACATTTAATTCATCAAAAGAAGTAAGATTTTTGGCTTTATTGAATATACGAATAAAACGCTTATTCAGATATTTAATAATTTTATCCGTATGTTCATACATGGCTCAATAACCTCTTGTTTTTATCCACTTCTAATTTAGAAAACTCTTCAAGAGTTTTTTCAATCTCTTGCTCCTTTTCTTCGGCATATTTCTTGCTCTTCGTATATGCAATCTCTGGGTCGATGAATAATCCACAATGCTCAAATGCAAGCTGAGGATGAATTTTATCGTTTGACAGCATCATGAGCAGAACCTGTGCTTTTTCCTGTATGTTTTCGTAATTACGGCGAGTAAATCGTATATCAATGTCCGAAAGCTTTAATTTCATACCTCGCAAATCGTTAACAATTTTAATAGCCAATTTCAAAAATTGCTTTTCGGACATCTTAAACATAAGCTCTGTATCTTTAGCTCTTGCTTCGGCGGCAGACCAACCATCTCGCATAATAACTGCCGACCCAGTATCACTTGTAGACCTACCGCCATTACGATTCGGCATACCACAAATAGTAAGAACTGTTTGATACATATAATCAACGAGAGTTTGCGTTTGCGTTTGATTCAGTTCCTGCACTAAGTATTTTACATCACCTTCAAGAGGGACTTTTATCCCGCCTTTTTCCCTCAGAGCATCGAAATCTTCGGCAGTAACATCGACACCCTTAAACATTAACAACGCTTGCACAAATTGCTCAACACCATCCAGTCTATTTGAGCCTATTTCGTTGATAGCATCAAGAAGAGGGAGGACAATCTCAAAAGAACCAAGTCGAGCTGAGTTTGCTGGGTATTCGATGATTGGAATACTACCGAGAGCATGGGATTTTTCCTCGACTATTTTATCACCAACAATTTCAAAGTATTTTTTATTTGTATATACGCTATAAACAATAGAGCCGTCCTCACGTATAATATATTTAACACCCATAACAGGTTTGTTTCCAAGACCGTTATGATAAACCACAAAAGTCTCACGAGGGTCAAGAGTATAAATCTCAAAAGGAGACTCATCTTCGTCGGCTGTAGGGTTGGGTAAAATCATTCGATAGGAGGTGCCACAAATTGTAAACCAATCAGCTAATTCTTTATCCTTAGCAGCTTTATCTTCCGCAAAAACAAATTCATTTAGCCTGTTAATTTCTTCGGTAACTTTTTCATCACCGCTACGATTGACATACTGTAACGGCTCACCCATGAGATAACCTACCTTGAATGAAACTATCTCACTTGCTCTATTTTCAACAAGTTTATTGTTAATTTCCGGTCGAATTTCTTTTTTTCGACCAAGAATAGGTTGTTTACCACGGTAATAGTCGTAAAGGTACTGAATTTCATTTTTATTGACAGAATGGTCGGCGAACGCTTTATTCAACACCTTCAAGATATTTTTTCGTGTAATCTCGGACTCATCGGTGTAAATAACTCTCCGACCAAACATTGTCCTTGTCTCCATTCAAGCACCTCCTTATACCTATACTTATACACATTACATTATAACATATCTCCAATGCTATTGTCAATAATCTAAAAAGTTCTCTTAAAAACTTCAACTCTTTTTCCGGAGAGAGATTGTGCAAATTCAGCGAACATAGCCATTCCATCAGGAACATCATCATTCTTATTTTTACCCGACATTGTATATCCGCACAGAAAGCGAATCATTTTCGCATAGTCGCTATTAGGGCTATACTTTGAAGCGTCTTTGAATAAACAATGCTCCTTAACCCAAGCTGAGTTTACAATGATTCTCGTCTCTTTATTGGAGGTTGTATATTTTGTTGTTATATGGGTAATACCTCCACGAGCTTTCACATCAGCTTGAATTTTTTCAGCAACTCGACCACCTGCACTATTACTCTCAAAACGACATTGTTTCACTTTATGTCGAAGTAGAATATCTGTTAATCGAACATCGACAACTTCCGGTAAACCGTTATCACATACACAATCTTCGATATAATAATCTTCCCCATATACATATCCAACAGGAAGAAAGGCATAATCTGTGCCTTTATCTTTCGTATCACAAACAGCAATAATAGCATCCGGTTCTCTATCAGGCAACTCAAAATATCTGCGAAGCTCATCTTCATGATAGAGTAAACCTTCACGCTCGATAGGCTCATTCATGAACAAAGCTCGAAAGGAAGCATCATCAAGGTTATTCCTCATATCCACAAAATATTTGGTATCAAAACCTACGTTATATTCGTATTCAAAATTACTTTCGCCGTTTTCATTTAAAGCGGGAATAACAACAAATTTTACTCTTTCATTACCCTCATACATTCTTTCAAGTCTCCCTATAACATCATGCACCGACCACCGAGTAGCTAAGTGTAATTCCTTACATCCCATTTTCTTACGAGATTTTAAGTCGTTGGTATAGGCACTCCATAATTTATCAAGTCGCTCAACAGACATCGCTTCCTCGATACCACTCACAAGGTCATCGGCGGTCAATAAGTTTTCGCATCGAGTAGCACCTGTAAGAGATGCACCAATAGCACGACAAGTAAGAGAGCTAAACCTGTGTTTTTTATTGATATCAATGGTCTGCTCTTTTGAGTTAGTAATTATGTTTTTCACATCGGGGAAAACATCGTGCCACAAATATTCTGTTTTGTCATTTATAATTTGCAAAACACCCTCATAGATAGAGTTGGTGAGAATACCGCTATGCCCCGAAGCAAGACTCGGTTTATCCGGAAAAGCACCAACCATCATAGAATGGAGAAAAATTTCAAGAGTAGTCTTTCCTGTTCCGGGAGGAAGGGAGATAGCTAATATATCCAACTTATCATCGATTAAATCTTGAATGGCATTTACCACAGGTAAAAGTTGCTTTCGTCTCGGTAGCCAAAAACGCTTTGAAGGTTCACGGTTCAATTCTATATATTGCATATAAGAATCAAATCTCAACCCACGAGCTTCGAGTAATAATGTTTCCCTAAAAAGTTCGCTCAGTTTTTCCGCAATTTTAACTTTATTGAAAATACCTTTCGTGCAACATTCTTTTAGCAGGTTTGTAGCTTTATATTTCTCATCTACATCTGAAATGTTTTCGCATACGGCATATAAGGCATTATAGTGAGAAAACTCATTAGGCTCTTCGTTTATTTTCGCAATTATGTTTGAGACTATCTTGTTGTAATCCATCACCACACCTCCAATAAAAAAGGACTACTCATAAGCAGTCCCTATTGACTGTAACCTCTCATCCGGTTATGAGAGAAAAGCATCATATTCTTCAAATCTATCAATCCAATCATTTTTCCTTTTAGTTTTTATAGTCTTTCGTTTAGGTTTACCTTCGAGTAAATATCCAACGAGGTAGAAGGGAAAGAAAACTAGCATGGGGAGTCTCAAAAGGAATCGAAAGAAAGTCTTAAATGCCCAAAACATATATATCTCACCTCCGCTTTTTTATATTGTTTGTGCTAATGCTTTTACACGATTATACCATGTGCCTTTGCTTATACCAAGCTCTGCACAGGCTTCCTTGACAGTAATTAAACCTTCTTTTTGTTTTTTGAAAAATTTTTGAAAATCGGGTATCTCAATAGACGGTCTACCTTCGGTAAAATCATCCCTTTGTCTCGCTATTGCTTTACCCTCAGAAGTTCTTTCAACAATCATGTCCCTTTCAAATTCAGCAAAAGCAAAGAAGATATTCCTAATCAACTTCCCTGTTGGAGTATTATCCATTACTCCCATGTTTAATATATTCACAGTTACTCCACGAGCGATAAGTTCTTCAATTAATTCTATACCATGAATAGTGCTTCGAGCTATACGGTCAAGCTTTGTAACGATGAGTGTATCTCCCGATTTAAGTTCTTTCATGAGCTTATCAAGTTGAGGTCTATTTTTCAAAGTGCCTGTAAAACTGTCTTTGTATATAATCTCAGCACCGTTATCTTTTAATATTGCTTCTTGTGCTTCCAAACTATTACCATCTTTCGCCTGTCCGTTAGTGCTTACACGAGCATATCCATAAATCACAATATCACCCCCTGTTTAGTGCAAGTTCGTCTGAATCAATACCTTTATTCTCCGAATCATAATTTATGACCCATTTGTTTTTATTGGTATTCGGAGAAGTACTTCGTACCATTACCTCATAACCCATTGTTGCGAGAAGTTTTACGAAAGTATCAACCCTCATGCTTTTACCTCTTAGTTTATTGCCTATTGCGGATTGAGTTTTATATCCTGCTTTTTGTGCTAAGATTTCTTGATTCCATCCACAAGATTTCATTGCTTCTCTTATGATATCTTTTTCATTCATGATTAAACCTCCTATCATATAATTGTGTTTTCGTGTTATTTACATTATATCGTGCTTTCGTGTTATTGTCAAGTGGTTTTTATAAAAAAGTCTTTTTATTTTTTGCGGGAATTTAAGCCACTCACTCCGGCTCGGTCGGCAGTCGTATATCCCCCACCGGTGGCTTGCCAGGTTGCCAGGTTGCCAGGAATCCAGGTCCAGGATGCCAGGTCCAGGATGCCAGGTCCAGGATGCCAGGTCCAGGATGCCAGGTCCAGGATGCCAGGTCCAGGATGCCAGGATGCTAAGAGTATAAAAACTTTTAAGTTTTTGAACGTTAAAATATAAACATAAACTAGTGATATTTTTATTAAAAAAACTATTGACGATATCACTTAATTATGTTATTATATCATTGACAACACATAAGTGTGTTGAAATTATATAAGGGAGGAAAGGATATTATGAAGTTCAAAGTGTCCAAAAAGGAAATGAACCGCAATTACGATCGTATTATATCAATAGGTTATTGTAATGCATACTGGTTATTGAAATATGAAGAACCTATTGCATATAGTACACGCGTTGAAGGTTGGGCATGTGATTATTACGATATTGACGGCATATTAATTTCGACTGGATATTCGCCATTGTCAAGTAAAAACACCCATAGCAATTATGATATCGTACACAGATACAATGAGCAAGCTGAAAAAATAGCTTGCAATTACTCATTAAGCTATGAAGAACGAGCTGAACAAGTAAACGCATTATTAAAAAAGTATGTAAAGGAGGTTGCACAATATGAAAGTTAAAGTATGGGAAATAACAGACGGCAGCAGCAAATGGTACTTGTTGTATGACAAAAGAGACGACTATCAAAACTGCATATATAATAATGGGTTTGAGGAAGGGAGGAATGAGATTATGAAAAAGTTTACTCATTTAGAGGAATTAGAAAGTCGAGGTTTAATTGCAGCTACAAGAGAGGACGAGAAAGCAATACAAGAGTATATTAACAACTTAGCAATCGACGAAAGTTTAACGATTGACGATTATTTAAGAGTTTTTTATAACGATATTTACATTGCAGACTTGAAACAAATTTAACAAAGAGAGCGGGCTGGAAAGCCTGCTTTCTTGTATAGAAGGAGGTATAATTTAACATGGAAGTATTATTGCGGAAACTATGGAGAACGCCAGCGGGAATGGCGGCTGCGGTCTGTTTGGATATGTTAAAACAACCGCATTTACTTATCGCAGGCAGCACCGGGAGCGGTAAAAGTGTATTGATAAATAGCTTAATATATACAGCTCTTTACAAGTCCCCGAACAAGTGCAGGTTCATTTTAATAGATCCTAAGAGAGTTGAATTAATAGACTATAAACCGCTCCCGCATACTATAAGCTATAATTCCG
>Ga0209537_1003312_pt1 | contig 14903 bp, 8 predicted proteins | sample BioPla4DNA1_FD_187698 | JGI IMG/M metagenome (GOLD analysis project Ga0209537, IMG submission 187698) | Biogas fermentation microbial communities from Germany - Plant 4 DNA1 (SPAdes) (version 2) | ecosystem: Engineered > Bioreactor > Anaerobic > Digestate | place: Bielefeld, North...
AGAGGTCAGCAGAGGAGATCAGACACGACCCACTCGAGCAGGTCATGATAGAGGGTAAACGGGGTAAGACCCTCATGATAGACGCTGGCGAGGGGATCCTCGTTGTCATAACGGATGTTGATGTGAACCTGGGTATGATCAGGATAGAGATGAAGAGGAGTTCCGAGAGGGTCAGTGACCTTCTCGGGTAAATTCTTTTTTTTTAGATGTAGAAGGGGTTCTGTGGAGGTACTAACATCATCAATTAATACTTTAATATAAATTTTATATTAACGTTCTAAACACTGTATCTATGTTCGCAATTCTTTTTTAAGTTTTCCAATTTTTGCCAATAAAAAACCTTTAAAAGTAAAGATTAAGAATATATTAGTTGGCAAGTAAATAACCGGGTGGATTAATCATCTTCATCCATAATGTTTATCTGGGTGATTATGTGAGTTTATGGAATGGTAAAGTTTCATTTGAGGATCAATATGTTGATGACATTTTTCCTCTTGTAAGATCTGCAAAGTTAAAAATTAACAAAAAGGAGATTGATACTCCTCTATTGTGGCTTGGACATCTTCCTTCACTTGAGCCACACTTGTGGAATCATTTTGATATTGAAACCGTCATGGTTAGTGCATATGAAATTATTAGAAATCGTAGAGTATACCATGAAGTATGTGAAAGGGGGATCCATAAATATCTGGGTTTTGATGGTTTAATAATAATGGATTCCGGCGGTTTTTCTTTTCAGAAAAAGGATGAATTAGATGTTTATCCGGAAGATATTCTTGAACTTTATGAAATTTCGAAACCGGATCTTGGTGTTGTACTTGACCATCCTCTCAATCCCCTTGAGGATGAAATGAAAAATAGGGAAAGATGGCTCAAAACTCTGCAGAATTCAGATTTAATGTTAAAAAACGGTAAAATACCATTAATACCTGTTGTACATGGCTATTCTTTAGAGGATCTTAAAAAAAGTTGTGATGACATAAAGAACATCCATGAAAATCCTCCGATTATCGGTCTGGGCAGTATAGTCCCTCTAATTTTCAAATGCAGAGGAAGTAAGAAATTTAAGAATAGTGTGAACTTTATAATAGACTCTGTAAGGATGGTTAGAAAGGAGTTCCCAGATTCACTGCTCCATGTTTTTGGTATTGGAAGTACCAAATCTATGCATCTAATGTATTCACTGGGTGTCGATTCCCTTGACTCCATGGGTTGGAGGCTAAAGGCTGCATATGGATGTATTCAGTTGCCGGGGGTTGGCGATAGATATCCCGTTAATAAAAATAACGGCAGACCTTCATTAACAGAAAGTGATAAGGAACTTTTAAGTGTTTGTGAATGTCCCATCTGTAAAGACAGGTCACTGGAAGAGAGAATAAGGTTATTAGACTCTGATTTTAAGAGCAGAGCGATACACAATGCCTGGGTCTTCATAGGTGAACGGGATCTATATCATCAGAAACTACTTGATGGGAACTGTTTTGATTTCTGTAATGAACGCTTAAAAACCGGCTTTTTTTCAAAGCATTTTAGTTACGCTCTTCAAGAAGTGGTTCATCACAGACTGGACTCGGTGAATATATGAACATAGATGAAATAAAAAAAAGAATTGAATTTAATAAAACCGATGGAGAAGTTTTAATAAATCTAATTGATAGTGCAATGGAAAAGGGGTCTGAACTGAGAGAGAGGTCCCTTTCAATAAAAAAGAGGTCAAAAGAGTTATTTAAAGATTTATCTGACCAGAAGAGAATTATTTTCACAATAGATGATCTTAAACATCGTAATAATTTTAAAGAATGGTGTACTGTTGGCATTGATGGAAGTTTTTACACCGTGGGGAGTATAGGTTCTATATGGTACGCTCCCTATTCGATTGTAAGGATTCTCTTTGAACAAGGTTTTTTTGATAAACCTGTTGTTGATGTCTATGCTGCAGGGATAGAGGAAATTGACGAAAATGAAAACAAGTCTGTAGACAGTGAAGCTTCAAGAAGAATGCTCCTTGGGGAAACAAAGGCATTAGAAGATTGGAATGCGAACAATATAAAATCAATAGTATTTATCGATGGACCCGTTGTAGATCCTCCAGGTTATATAGACGAAGAATATGTGGAATATCGATGTAATGCAATAAAAAATGCCCCAGAGGAATCTTTTTTAATAGGCTGCGTTAAAAAATGCCTCGATTCGCACTTTCTAAGGGAATATGAAAAAATTTTGAGATTAAAGGGAAATGAGCTGGTCAAGATTTTTTCTGTAGACAAAAGCCTTTTTGCTTATTTTTTCACACAATACAGGATTGATAACAATTATAATGATGTCCTTTTTACGCATCCCCTTGAATTGAACGATGATATAAGTAGAAGATACTCAAATTATGGTGTTAGGATATTTTCTGTCTTCTTCCAGAAAGATTCTTACTCAGACATTGTCCGTCTTGATATTCCAATGGGGTATCAGAGTGATTTTAATCTCAGGGTACAGAATGCGGTTAGTGCAACTTGTGAATGGACCTTTCCAGGTCAAAATATACCTTTACCAATTGAAATCGCCCATGAAAAGTGTAAAATAAGGGGAGGCGCTGCTCAGGTCATCTATGAAGAGATTCTTGTAAGGACTCGTGCATCTGGCGTTGATGATATGATTATAATGGATATGCTGAATAAGGCGAGATAAGGGGTGGTTTAAATTAAAGATAAAATTGGAACTATTTTAAGTGGCGAGATAAGGGGTGGTTTAAATTAAAGATAAAATTGGAACTATTTTAAGTGGAGCAACTACGAAAACTGCTAAATTTCAATTATTGGAAAGCTCTGAATCAGGAAATGTTTATGAGGGTATGATGGTATTAGTGTCTACCAAAATGGGGGCCAAAATACTCTCAAGAGTGGCTAAAATAACCCCATTCAATGCTTATTATACAGAAGACGATCCCTGGTCTGAGGCGCGCCGTAAAGGTCTGCATATTCCAGACAATATAGCTAGAAAGTATGAGATCTGTGAACTGGATCTTTTAATTCAACTTCCCAACAGTGAAGTCAATTATCCTCCAAAACCAGGGGATGAAGTCTTAAAAATAGACCTTGAAAGTCACTATGAGGACATATTCGGTATTTCACGGGATGAACCCGGCTATGTCTGGTTTGGAAGTTTATTTGGTTACAAAAACGCACCCATACCACTGGATATTGAAAAAGTGCCAATGCACATGGCAGTTTTTGGTACAACAGGTAGTGGCAAGTCGTTCAGTACAGGTGTTCTCATTGAAAAATTTATGGGTATAAGTGCTGGTGAAAATCGCGCAGTCTCCTTTCCCATGATAATTATAGACGCAAACGGAGATTACCTGGAATATGACAAGTATTTTAAACAAGCATACCAGGACATAGACTCTAAAATAAGACCTGTGGGATGGGTTAAAAGGTTCGTGTTTCCTCATATAGCCTATCAAAATAGTGAGTTACGTGGTGAACCAGTGATAGGTGTTGATCTTGACAGACTCTCAGTTAAGGAGATAGCTGAAACAATTGTGATGTACCATAAAGGAAGTTTAGATGGAGCAGAGCTTCAAATAAGTGGCATAGTTACTCTTTTAGATTCTCTCAGAGAAAATGAAGGTTACGATTCACTACATGAATTCTTTGTTGATGATGACCTCTATGATGAATTAATAGGAAAACTTAGAAACTTCGACACAAAAAGAATAGCAGCCGCTACTAAACCTGCCATTGAAAGAGCATTTGCTAAATTTAGAGAAATAGAATCCAATTATAAGATATTATCAGCAAAAAAAGAATCTGAGCTGACACAAGATGAATTTATAGATGATATCACAGAAAATGGTGGAATTGCAATAATTGATTTTTCGGAGGAGGGAGCAACTGGAGTTGATATCCAGGTAAAACAACTTGTAATGACTTACCTTGCAAATTTACTCTTTAACAAGTTCTCCAAATACAAAATTGAAAACAGAACAAGATATTTAATTTTTCTAATAGAAGAGGCTCAGAACTTTATTCCTGATAAAAGTTACCCAATAAGCTCAAGTTTGGCCAAGAATAAATTATCTTTAATTGCAACACAAGGTAGGAAGTTTGGATTATCCCTTTGCATTGTAACGCAAAGACCTTCGTTCATAGATAAAATTGTTTTATCAATGTGCAACACATTTTTCATACATAGAATTTCTCCTGACGATGTTTCCTATGTTAGAACAGCCACAGGTGGTCTGCCCTCTTCACTTGAAACTCGCCTGACACGTTTAACTCAAGGTCATATGATAGTAACAGGGCAGATGAATAAGTTACCATTTCCTCTAATGATCAGTATTCCTAAAGCTGATAGGATTGTTCCACACCCTATGGGTACAACTGACGTTATTTCAACACTGAAGAAACTGCGTGAAGGATTTGATTACATTTGAGGTAGGTGTTAAATATGAAAACTAAGATCTTCGAAGAAAAAAATTTGGGTTCTTGGGTTTCAAAAGGGAGTAATGGGATTGGATTTGAAGAAATAGAAAGTAGAAAGCATGTAATAGATAAGATAGAATCATTTATAAAGAGGTGTGAGGTTTCTAAGGGTCTGAACGCATGTAACATAATAGGTGAATGGGGCCAGGGAAAGACGGAACTTTATCATGGTTTTATTAAAGAGGAATTAGATAATAGGGGTCATAAATCATTCCTTGTATCTGCATCGACCCTTTCTAATATCTTAGAAGACAAAGAAATAGTTGAGATTATTAAAAAAAGTCCTCTTTCAGCTGTAAGGACACTTGCAACCATATTTGAAGGTGTAAGCGCTGAAAATGAAAACTTTTTACCATCCTTAAAAATCTATGATAATCCTGAGGACTACATTAAGGATACTCTTGATTCTATATTAGGGCTCTATGATGGGTCACAGAAGATGTTTATATTTATAGATGAATTCGAAGAACTTTTGAATAATCTTCAAATTATTAAAAGCTTGATTTCTGGAATTAAGGAGCTTATTAATGGTAACTATAAAGAAATAGATGTCGATGGTGAGTTCTCGGGTTCTGTGCACCTGTTCATATCATTAACACCCGATGCTAAATATAGGCTTGAAACAGATGCGGAAATAAGTTTAATTGCAGGAGGTTATGGAAGAAGGGTTGATCAAGTAGAATTAGCAACCATAAGAAAGCAAGAATCTATAGAATTTTTAAGAAATTACATCTCTGAAATATACGATGGAAAAGAACCCAACCCTTACCCCATGGGTGACATAGGAATATTTGATACTCTCCATAGATTAAGTCTAGGAAATCTTGGTAACCTAAAGAGCTTGTTAATTAAACTTTTGAACAAATTTGCACATTATGACGAAGACTTTTTTGAAGTAGTTGAATATGACAATTTTATTGAATTTTTAAAGGAGACAGACATATATGTTTTTGGCGGCCAAAGTCCTTGCATTGATTCAGGGAACTATAAAAGTATCATAGAATATCTTGAGGATACATCTGAATTGTCTGATGATAAAAATAAAATAGAGTCTTTAAAGAAACTATTCACTATTTTAATTGCTTATTTAAGACCATTCACGGTTCAAGAGCTCACAGAACTTGTTAAAGTCGATGAGGCAGATGTTTATAAATTTAGGCGAATTATCAACGAAAAAATAAAGAGGGATTATGGCATTGATGAAGCTATTATAGAGGTCTTTCCAGTCAGAGAAGATTTAACCTTTGAGAAAATTAAAGAAAAATTGAGTGATTACATAAAAACGGATGATATCTTACAAAAAGAGGTACTTCTAATAGGGGATTATTCTGAACCATTAGATCAATTTGAGGACTCAATAACATTTTTTGACTTTGATTCAGATTCTTTAACTCAGAGGATATTCCTTCCAGCTACTGAAGAAGGTCTTAGAGAATTATTTAAAAATGAGGTAAGTAAGGATTACTTACTTGAAATGGAGAGTCTCTTTAAAGGCATGGTAGATGAGAATAGGAGATACCTCATAATCTCAAACACGCTCTTAGATATCTTGTATCCTACTCCCATTCCACGGTTCCTTGGATACATACTTAAAAAGGATGAAAGGTTATCACTGTGGAGAAGAATCTCCCTTAACCTTGCAGAAGAATACAAAAATAATATTGAAAGGGCATTTATTGATGGTCTTAAAAAATATGAAAACATAACCGTGGCAGATATTAATGATTCAGATAAGACGTTATTAAATTTATATGATCCAGATATAGAAGTTGATTTTAAATTACTTACCAAATTTGTGCAGGGAGATGTTAAAGAAGACCATATTCAAGAAATTGCTGAAATTTTAAAGAATGATTTTAGCATTCATGGCTGTTTACTTGTATATAGTGGAGACTTTACAGGAAAAGCCCGTGAAAGTCTTTCAGAAAAGGATTTAGATAAAGTCATTAAACTTCATCTCCATCAAACATTGACTAAGCGCCTTTTATGTTCATATAGGGCTCCTAAAGATTCCGTCGATGAATCATTACGTGATATAGAATTTGGAAAGATTTTTGATGAATTAAAACTTAAAGAGACGATTAAGGAATGGCTTAAAAACCAAAAAGAGAAAGGATTAGTTGTAGAACAGATAGCAACAAAAAGCTTACCCAAATTTGCTGATACACTTAAACTATACTTAAATTATATAAATGAACCACTTTCTCCAGAGGAAGTTTTAAATAAAAATCTAGAAGGCATACTAAAATTCAAGTTTTACGGAACCAAGAAGGGGTTTATTGCCAGCGACCTTGAGGATTCCCCAAAGGAAATTATAGAAATATCTAATGAGTTATATGAGCATGGATTTTTGGAGAGGGTGAATGGAGATAAATATAAGGCAATTGAGCATCCTGTTGAAAAAAGAATATATGAAATCATTAAGAAAAAGGGTAAAATTCGAGCTAATGACCTTAAACTTTACTTTATACTTAAATCAAAGAGCAAAAACATTTTTTCGGACCTCTTCCTGAACATTTTAGAGTATAAAAATAAAATAAATAAAATAAATAAAAATGAGATAGAAATTACAAACCCAGAAACAGAATATGAAGAGCTCAAAAATTACTTAAATAGATTCAACAAGGAACTTGAGGGAAAGAATAATTTATACAAAAGTTTTGCCCACGTTTTTATGACCAAGAAGAGGGGTCATAAGCTTATTACATTAGATGAGTTTAAGGAATTTATTCAGGAAAATTATTCGTTTATAGAAGATTATTATTCGCACCCTGATTATAAGGAAGCTGTTTTAACAAAAATTTTCATATGTAAAAAGCTTTTAATGGAGATATTTTACTGTAAGAAAAACCAGCGCTGTTTGAAGACCTTTATTGAAAATGCATCTAAAGAATGTAAAAAATCTTTTGAAAACATTGAAAACATGAAAAACGAAATTGAAAGAGATATTAGGAGGATTTTAGGGGACTGTGAAAAGGTCCTGCACTTAAAAATTGATGGTGGTGTTGAAGGTATTAAGGAATACGATAGACTTTCACAGCATTTTGAGCGCGTGAAGGGATTATATGGAAAAGAATGCTCAAGAGAAGAACTGGAAAATACAATTTCGAATCTTGAAGCTGCTGCTCTGGATGAATTTAAATTTAATAATTCTCCTTCATCAGCATATTATTATAATTTAAAGCTTTACTTCCTTAGAAAAGAAGAAAAGGAATTTAATACAAAAAAAATTGAGATAGATGCTCGTTTAAGACCATCATTGAAGAAAATTGAAGAACTTAAAAGAAAAAAACAAGATGTTTTAGTAAAATTAAGTTCTATTCGAGAGGAACCCAAATTAGAACTGACAAATGAACTCTTCAAAGAACTGCATTCAATTGGAGTAGATACACCTGAAGAGAGAATTAATCCTCGAAATCTAAATGAACTAAAAGAAAAAGTAAAAGAACGTGTTTATAAACTACGAGATAGGCTAGAAAAGGTTGATGAACTATTATATCATTTTGATGAGTTAATGCAAAGAGAAAAGAGCTTATTGGAAAGAATTGATGAGAATGAACAAATTTTGAATGTTGCTAAGAGAGTCTTTGATGATGGCGAAAAAAAGGAATTAGGTAAACATTTAATGGAATTTGAGACTATTAAGGGAGAATACCAAGGTATTAGTCTTCAGAGAGGTTCTTTTCGTGACGTTCTGGAGCATTTAACGGAGTTAGGTCTTAAATTGAGGACCAACCAGCATGATATAATGGAAATATGGAAAAATTACCGAGAAATGCAGTTAGAATTTATTAATGACTATGAAAGGGTTCTAGAACTAGTTAAGATTGATGAAGATTTGAGAACCGAACTTGAGTCTTTAATAGGAAACTTTAAGGAAACCCTAAAGGAGGACATTAAAGATCAGGAAGTCCCCGCATCAAGGATAGATAGTTTAAAATCAGAAGTTAGGAATGAATTTGAAAGGGGAATGAAAAATTATCTGAGTTCTGATGAACTGGAGCTTTTAAAAGAAATAGACTCCATGAAAGGAAAAGATGTTATAGACTATGAGAAAATTAAAGAAAGAGCTTTAGAAAAGGATATAGATTTTGAAAAGGCCCATGAAGGCCTCATTCAAAAGGGTTATATTAAACTAGGGTTCTATTTCCCTAGTTAAACTTAATTTAGTCGTATAATAAACTTTTAATCTGGAAAACCACAGGATTTCAAAGTAGGGTTTAGACATAAGGGGACTCGGATAATAGAAAAGTATTTCTTCAAACCCATATTTTTTTGCCTTTTTTCGAAGAAGATTTCCTAATTCTTCTTTTTTCTCCATGGTTAACTCATGTGGATGTATATCATAATATTCCAGTTCCTCATCAAACATATGAATTCCATATTTATCAGAAAGTATACCATACGTGAGTTTATTTTTTTCAACATATTCATAGAACGAATTATGATAACGACCTCTATAGAACTCTTTAGGCGTTCCAACCTTTTTTTGTTTTGTCTTTGAGCAAGAAGTTGTCCATAGGACACTATAAGGATCCACTATTTCGTTTTGGGATGAAATGCAAGTAAACCCAAAATCTTTTTCTAAAGCTTTTCTCCAATATTTTGAAGCTGGAAGTCTTGGGGGAATCAATAAGGTCCTCCTTTTTTTAGTTCTTCAAGTAAATCCAGAGGATCGATATCTTCATCTAACTCATTATCTTCCTTTTCAATTTCTAGATCCTTTAAATAAAGGGTTAAGGCTCTCCTTATTGCAGAACTTTTGTATTCATCGAAGCTGGACAAAACCTTTATTTTTTCCTCTAGATACTCATCGATATTGATCGCTACCTGAAAATTCTTTTTTTCTTCTCCACATAAATCTTCAGTGATCTTAAATGAATCTAAATTGGCATATGAATAGTGAATAGCTTCCTGGCAGAACCTTGATTTGCTTATTTCAAAGGATTTACTTTTAGATGTAACCTTTTTAAATAATTTTTCACACAAGTTAAGTATCATTGTAGTATTTGAATCCTGCTTTTTACTTGATTTTAATTCACCAGTGAGTTTCTCTATCTCTTTGTATTTACCTGAATCTAGAAACCTTTTGAATTTCAGCGCCATCTCCAATTCAGGTTTCTTGTTTAGCAAAAAGGGTTCCAATTTTTTTATTAGATCCAGTGAATCCTGGGACACAGCCATAAACTTAAACTTATCATTGTATGGAAGGATATACCCTACATTAAATAACTCATAGAGGAGTATAACTAGATCTGAGTATCGGGATATGAGACTTATCTGAAGATAATATTCATTTGATTTTGGGTGTTTCTTTAAACTCCAGCGGGATAGGCCATCGAAATATCCAACAATATAGAAATAAAGCCATTCTTCTTCAGCGTAATCAAAAAAATCTATATCTTCAGGCGGCTCATTTATACTAATATACTGATCTTTGTTCTTAAGCGCCTCAATGATTTCCATGGCCTGATCTTTTTTTATTATTATGTACTGGTTAATGTTATCTAAAACTTTAGGTATGTCCCTGTTCATGATTTTCCAGGCTGAACTTGGAGTTAATGTGATGCTCCCAACTTTAAAAAGAGAATTAAGTTCTTCCAGGAAGTCTACGTTCCCATAAAAATTCATTGTGATATTATTCTGTTTGTCAACGATGAATGAACCTCTAGCATCAAAGTATCCTGCAATATAGGGCAGGAACACGGGGTCTTTTTTGAATTCTAGGCCTGGCATTAAATCACCCTATTGTGTGAATAATAGATATTCAATATTAAAGAACAAATTAGATTAAATTTTTGATGTTAAGAATCACAGTTTCAATGAAATCTCTGAGTCTCTTTTCTTCATTAATGTTTTCACCGGGATTTAATGGAAATGCTCCTACGGACGGCACTTCAGAGTTATCCTCCTGAAATATTATCTCTTTATCCCCTGGGTAAAGTATGTAGGCTCCCACACTGCGCAGTATTGCATCCTTGTAGCTGTGCATCTTGTACACGTCACCGTCCCTGAACCTCCTCTCAAGTTCCTCCTCAGAGTCCCTCATATCAATACTCTCATAGAGGTCATCGGGCCTCACAGTGGACCGGTACTTCGCATCCAGGTGTATGAAGAAGGTGCACTCATCCACAGCCACCAGTATGGAGTAGTCAGGTTTGAAGGGAAGTGAATAGGACCTGCAGCGGGTGTTCCCGGTGAACCTTCCATTGTAGGAGAGGGCTATCTCGGTGTCATCCATCCTGAACCTGAGTATGGAGTTCCCGGTCTTCAGTCTCACCTTCCAGCCGTCCCTGATGAATATGTCTCCGGGGTCAACCCTCTGCCCGGTTATGTCCTCCAGGATCCTGAGGATCCGGAAGTAGCACCAGTACTCATAGAGTTCACTGAGCCTCCTCTCAAAGCCCCTTATACTCTCCTCAAGTTCCTCCCAGGTGAACCTGAGTGCGAGGTCAAGCATGAAGAAGTACCTGAGGATGTCCCTGTACCCCTCCCTCTTCTGGAGTACCTGGGAGTTCAGGGGGAGGCTCATGAGGGCCCCCACCCCCCTGAGCCAGCCGGCTGAGAGGAGGACGTTCACCTCATCCCTGAAGCCTGTGAGCGAATCCTTCAGGTAACCCTCAGGGGCTGTCTCAAGGAGTTCAAGGATGAGGTCCTCAAGGTTCTCCAGGAAGTACTTGTAGAAGCGGTTCTCTGGTGTGTCAGGGGTCTCCCTCAGGTGCACCTGCGGGAGGCTGAGGGGTGTTCCACCGGCATCAATGCTGGCAGGGTCCGAGATGACCATGGGAAGTTCATCCACATCCACCGCAGATGCAAGGGCTGCAGGCACCACCTCCACCTCACGTTCAAGGCCAGAGTAGAAGTTATGGTTTATGTATTCAGCCGCAGCAGGGAGGTTCCCGGGCTGGAAGATGTGTTCAAGGAGGAGGAAGTCCTCATAGAGGGTCTTTTTCTTCCTGTCCATGGGGCTGAAGAACTGGTAGGTGGATGAATCACTCTCAAGGATGATGGATGTTATCTCCTCTGAGAGGTCAGCCAGCATGGCAGGGTACTGTTCATGGTAGTCTATCTTCTTTGACCTCACCTCCACGGGTATCTCCTCCGTGCCATGGCCGGTTCTGATACCCAGGAAGGACTTGCCTGCATAGCTCCTGAAGTTCAGTATCCCTGCGGTCTTACCTTCAAGGTCAAAGCGCATCCTCCTGAAAAGCTTCCCTGAGGAGGGGATGAACTCTGCATCATGGACCCCCTCCATGAGTACCTGGTACTCTGTCTCCTCCAGGAGCATGATCTCGCTGAGGTTATCATAGTAGGGGCAGTATTCAAGGCTTTCAATGCCTGGTCTGTCCACCTCGGGTACGTTTATGAGTCTCACGGTGTAACCGTTCACTTCAACCTCCCTTTCAGGGTGCCGGGTTTTTGCGGGGCTCCCTTTGATTCTCAGGGTTCCATGGTTGAATTCGATGATGATCTCCTGGTCCGTCATCCTATCTACCTTATGAAGGAGACGTATCTCTGGGCTTTGAGGGTTTCTATCATTTCCGTGAGTTTCCTCTCAGATGCAGGGTATTTATCCCTGCAGTGGTCCCTGAGCTTATCCAGGGTCCCCTTAAGGAGTCTTTCCGGGCCGTGGATCTTGGGGAGGATCTTCTGTTTTATCTGGGCGTCCATGTATCGTTCCCAGTCCGGCCAGGGGTTCGGGCGTCCACTGTAGATCCAGGCTGCATGCATGAATCTGAGCACCTCCTCGGTGACCCTGAATCCGAATTCGAATCCCGGCTCCCTGAGCGCAGTGTGGAAGAACTGGAGTTCAGAAACCAGGCTGTCCCATACAAATTCAAGGTCGGATCTCATCTCTTCGATCCGGGGTTCATGGTGGTTTAGGGGGTCCTCCAGGAATTTGAGGTCACCCCGGGGGTTTCCCTCTTCCCATCCATTGAGGTATTCCCCTGGTGGTGTGGTTTCGAATTCGATGGTGTTGGCCCGGTCAAGGACCTTGGGTGAGAACATGTAGGTTGTCTCATCCACGTTAACGGTCCCCACCACCAGGAGGTTCCCGGGGATCTTAATGCTTTCCGGGAATTCACATTCACTGTTATGGAGCGGTACGGCTTCGCCGCTTTCAATGGCTGAGAGGAAATCAGCGAAGTAGCGTTCAACGTGTGAGAGGTTCATCTCATCAAGTATGAGAAGGTAGGGGTTCTCAGGGTCCTCTGATGCCCTTATGATGAAGTCCAGGGCCGGCGTGCTCTGATACTCGCCGGTCATGATGTTAAGGTATCCGAAGATATGCCTCTTCTCGGTCCAGTTAGCCCCAACAGGGACAACAAGGTACCTCTCCTTTCCTTTAGAGAGGTACTGGCCGTAGAGCTGCGCAAGCTTCGTCTTACCGGTCCCTGAATTACCCGTGAGGATAACAAAGGGCTTAACCTTAAGTGCGAGGAGAAAGTTCTCAACAAGCCAGGGTTTAAAATAAAAACCATGCGAAGTTAAATAATCATAGAATGAGACTCCTCCCCCAGGGGGATGTTCTTCAAGGTCTTTTAGAGAATCGTATAGTTTCAGGAATAGTTTAAGGTCATCTTCAATTTCTTCCTCTGATGGCAGGTCTGATGCAGGATAGTACTTTGCATATATATTTCCCGCCTCATAGAGGGGTGCGAGGCCCCTTTTCCCGAGTGAAATTTCCTCAAGCAAGTCGTCCTGTTTTATCTTTTCCCTGAATTCATCTGCCCTTTCCCTTAGGATTTCCTCTGCCCTTTTTCCACCGTACTTATTGCTTATATCGGTGATGCCTTGGTGTAATGATAGGTATACTCCTTCCATATCCTCCCTGAAAAGGTATACGATGTAGTGTCCTCTCATGGTTGTTTCTGTTATTTCGGGATCCATTACTGCGATCCATGGTATGGTGGCCCAGTTTTCCTGGCCTGCAGATCCCTTCACAATGTATCTGTCATCTCCAGTAATCCTTTCAACTTCCCTGGGGATTTCTCTTCGTATTAGGTTCGCCAGTGGGTGACCTGTGAATGGTTCATTCCTTGCATCTGAGTATCCCTGAAGGACCTTCAGTATCATGTCCCTGAGGTTCGATGAACCTTCTTTAATTCTTTTAACCTCATATACAAAGTCCCTTATCTTTTCAGGGATGCTTTCATCTATTTTCCCTATAACCACAACCCCTGATGTCTGATTACCATCGACGACCTCTGTCCACTCACCCCTGTAGTTCTCCATAAAAACCTTTTTACTGTAGTTCCCGCCAAGTTTTCCTCGGTGCACAAGGTAATAGTTTCCCAGGGGGTCACGTGCAAAGGCACCAGCTATCCTTCTGTCTATACCATCAAGTGGGGAGTTTATTTCGCATATTATTGTCCTGTTTTCTCCCTCTTCAGGTTCATCGGTTCCAAAACCGTTTCCGTAGCGGTTGTCATCAACGAGACTGTCCCTCATGTACCATATTCCAAGATCTGAGATCCAGTACATTTTTCCTCGTCCCTCTCCCCCCTGAAATCCTCCGCCACCTTCAACTACCTTATCGGCCCTGTTTTTTAAAATACTGCTCAGTTTATCCTGAGCCTTCTTTATCTCCTCCCTGCTGGATAATATTGAGAGATTAACATATTTTATAGCCAGATTACCACCCCAAAATATTTATTTCAGCCTCATTCAAATTATAGTTTATGATAAGGGCGGGTGGAAGTATTGACAGGTACTCAACCTTAGGTCTGCGGGATGAGTGGCTGCCTGCAATATTCACCTATGAGGATGGGTGGATTGAGAGGAACAGCCTTGGACCTGTCCAGGTTAAAGCAGTTAAGAACTGGCTCATGGACGCGGGACTCATAGATAAAAAAGGGATAACCCCTCTTTTCAGAAGGATCCGTGAAATCTACTTCCATGATCCGGAATCTGCCTGGCAGATCATATGGACAGAACTCTATTACGGTTCACCTGCTGTTCGCTTATTCTGCGATGAAACCGATTTTGAAAGAGAACTGACCGGGGATGATCTTGTTGAAATATTCAGTAAATCATTACCTGACCTTAAAAGGACAACCATTAAAAACCCGGTATTAGCAGTCCTGAACATGTTTAAACTGTCACGCCTTGGAATGCTTGTTTCATATGATGAAAGGGGCCGGGAAATCATGAGGGTTCACCTCAATTCCATTGAGCCCCATGTGGCCGCATACGCGGTAATCCGGTTTATGGAGGAGGAGGGACTCCAGGAGATACGGATAGGGGACCTTTACACTGAAAACACCCCTGGGGGTCCCTTCAAACTCTTCGGCACCCAGGAACCCCGCCTCAGGAACCTGCTCCATGATGCCGGTCTTCTCATCTCCCCTGAAGATGATGTTGTAAGGTCCTCGGATATCAGCTCAAAGAAAATCCTTGATGATTTCACAGATCATCTCTTAAATT
>Ga0209537_1003313_pt1 | contig 14903 bp, 10 predicted proteins | sample BioPla4DNA1_FD_187698 | JGI IMG/M metagenome (GOLD analysis project Ga0209537, IMG submission 187698) | Biogas fermentation microbial communities from Germany - Plant 4 DNA1 (SPAdes) (version 2) | ecosystem: Engineered > Bioreactor > Anaerobic > Digestate | place: Bielefeld, North...
AAACATCAATGGCGAAAGCTACCGCTTTAAGCAGGCTCTCGCCAGGCAAACCACTGACTAATTTTTTATTACTCAAGTGGCCTAATTTCTTACCAGCAAATGGCCTAATTTTTGATTGACATTAACACATCAGTTCACAGTAGCCTTCCAAGGTTTCCTCCTTGTCAAAGTGCAGGGCCAGAATGCGGCCAGTTGCATCGTCAATGGCACCATGCAGATGCAGGTAAGAACCATTATCAAGCCAATCAAACTTGGAAGCATCCATCTGAGCCATTTCCCCTTCACGTTCTCGGGCATCTCTGGAACGGTGCTTTTTAGGCCGGCGCTTGGCTTTTGGAGAGCGAATTCCCCTTTCTTTAAGATATCTTGAAACAGTACTGACAGATACAAAGATGCCTTTTTCTTCAGCTAGAACATCGGTAGCATGGCAAAAGTTATAACCAGATAACTCCGTTTGATAAATACTAACAATTGCTTCAGCCACTTCAGAAGCTAAAGCATTAGCAGGTTTACGACCACGATTTTTATGCAGGATACTCATGACCCCATTTTTGGATGCCTCCGCTTTCATCCTTTGTACTTGGCGTACACTGAGATCTAAAAGTACTGCTGCCTGCTTATTGGTAAATCTACCTGCTAATAACTCTTCAATAATGGTGATTTTTCTCGCTTCTTGTTTACTCATTTCTGTTTTCATCCTCCCATTATACTCTTATGGGGGGATGACATTTTCCCTGATGAGTTATGCTATGACATTATCACTGATTAACAACACGACCCGAATATAGGGGATTGAAACCCCAGAAGTTGTAAGTCGGCTTGCACTGGATATCAACGCTTGTGACCCGAATCTAGGGGATTGAAACTAAACCATTGGAGACTCATCGATGGTATCCAGCCCTACGTTTGTGACCCGTAGATAGGGGGATTAAAACAGTTTATCCCACTCTTCTTGGGTGACATCTTTTTTGTTTATGACGCTTTTAGCGGACCACAGATAGTACTCATTGCTTGATGAATTTCGATGTAGTCACAATAGTTGCTCAAAAAAACAAAAAAGTGCTAATACCCATATAGAACTGACCTAGGACATTAGCACTTTGTTCTATTAATGAAGGTATCGCTTTTAATGATCCTGGTTTAAGGAAATGATTTCTCCGAGGACATAAGGGTTTTCCCGTTGTTCGTCGGGTGATCGTCTGTCTGCGAATGCATACAATTGCATGTCTTTGCCAAAACGTTCAATTCTACGGGCTACCTGCTGGATTACATGCTGCATGGCGGTTGTTCCGCCAGTAATGTTAATTACAATCTGTTCGGCACTTAAGATACTGCTTTGAAATGCTTTAAATACTGCTTCGGCTTCATCAAAGCCGGTAAACGGATCTTTCATTATGTATAGCGTTTGGGTACCGCTCCAGTTGGCTGTCTCGGCTATTTCTTTCAGTGAATCCGCAGATGTGGCAGACGTGACAATGCATAATCTATTGGGGTTAAAGTGGCTTAAGGCGGAAAACAGCAAGCCCTTGGAAAGCCCCAGGGGGGATATGAGCAGGGTACCTTGGCCGCTGGCAATAGACAGGTTCCAGTGGGCGGGCGATGTCATGTACTCCTTAAGCTCTGCCCACATTGTTCTAATTTCTTGCATATTCTCAGCCGATTGCAGTACATTGCCATGAGCAAAACCATGATGGGCTAATTGGTTACGTTTTTGGGAAAGGAAATCCCATTTGCCAGACAGCCAGCACTGTTCTGGGGAAAGAATATTGATATGCGAATCTCTTTCACTAGCTTGATATATGCTCGTCAAGTAGGATAGCTTGTCTTCAAACTCATTGCGTTTCTCCATTACCAACCATTCCGCGGAATGAGAGCCTGTCCCGCTATTTTGGTTCCATATGGCACATGATACCATCCATTCGCGTATCATGCCCAAAGCGTAGTTAATATAACCTTGTTCTAGGTATGAATCTATTATTGTAGCCTGTCGTTCTAACTCGGTTTGGGTTAAGGTAATTCTTTTTTGTTTTTTCTCTTTTATTGTATTGATGGTGGTAAAAGCAAAAGGTTGAGCAAAGCTCTGGACCGATGCAAATAGTTGGTCTGCCAGGGGTATTTTCTGTACGACGTGGCCGGGAATGGGGCCGACAATTTTTTGCAAAAGCTTTTCCGCTTCGTTCCCCAATTCCAAGGGTAAAGCCTGGGCATAAGCAGCCGATACGGATTCCAAGGATTTACGTATGTCTTTGACTAATCCGTAAGCTCTATATTCTTCTTCTGATTTCAAACCAGGTGGGTATTCCTCGAAGGGGTGCAAAAGTTCGCATAACGGGGAGGCCTGGCCGGTTTGCCGGAAAATCCGGGTGGCGTAAAACCACTCCACCATGTCCAGGAGCAAAGAAAGATCAATAATTGGTTTCTCGGGCAGATTAGTGTCTATCATGGAATAGTAAACTGCTTTGATTTCCACTTCGTGCAAGGCTTTTAAAAAAAGCGCCGCCGTGAAGTACAAAAATGGGAAGGATCGGTAGCCGTGAGTCACATCCAGAATCAACTCACATTTGGAAGGTATTGATTGCAGAACCTTTGCCAGAATCTGCCACAGTTCATCAGCAGTTATCCCGTCGGGGATCAGTACTTCACAAATATCTACCGCTTTTAGTTTACCAATGCTGTTTGATATCTGCTCATAATACTCCAGCAATGTATCTCGCACGGGCAGGTATTGCTCGTTGTGCAGTTTTTCCGTACATAGAATGATTATCTTATCAGGGAGTTCATCCGGGGGGAGTAATTTTATCAATGCTACAGGAGATTGAAAAGCGGCCACTAATTGACCACCATACCGGTAGACGGCCTCTCTGGGCGAGGCACTGAGGGTGGTCAGTAATATTCTGCTATTAGGCATTGTCATCACCTCAATGGTTGTTTAAGTCTGGTTTTTTACGGACAGTTTATTTTGAGGTTTAAATACCAAACTGTTATGCATCTGGGATTAAGTATTTGTTTCATTTTACACCAACTTTAAAAAGTAACCTTCAAAATTGTTGCCGACGGTTTGCAACTCACACTTTGGCGGATAACTCTCAAGATCTTACTTATTCTTCCACGGAAATAAATAACTTTCTTTTGAAAACTAGTAATTCATTTAAATGATTGTTTTGGAAGGATATGGGATATATGGTGTCGAATATAATTATATATATTTGGATACTAAGCTTTTTATAAGGAATTATGTCTCGTATTGGGGAAACTTAACATTTATGACTAAAATCTATCTAAGCTCCAATCAATCATAGAGCGTTGCAAACCGTTTAGAAGGGAGAGAAAGCCATGAGTAAACAAGATTTCACTGACCTTGTCTTGCTGATAGGAACTAATCCATTGCCCAATTATGTGGTAGCAAAGTTTTTTCACCTGACTAATAAAAATTTGCAGCGAATCTGGTTAATACATTCCGAAGAAACTAAGTTTTCTCAAGGAACAGGGCGATATGCTGAAAATATTGAAAACGTGCTGAGAAACGAATTTAAGAAATCTAATATACAGTATTTGAAAGAAGCCCTACCTGATGTGAGCCAGGCTTCAGAAATTGCTTCTGAAGTCAAGAAATTATTTTCTGGGAAAGAAGCTCAAATAAGGTCTCTTCATTTGAACTACACTGGTGGGACCAAAGCCATGTCAGTGCATGTTTACCAAGCGCTGAATAACATGTTCAAGGACAGATTCTCTGCATCATATCTGGATGCCCGCGATTATCATCTAAAGTTTGATGAAAATCCAGATTTGGTTACCGGAGACTTAAGAAACCTCATTCAACTAGAAAATTCCGATCTATTTAAATTGCATAGTAATAGTAACGATCTAAATCCTAAAAAAACATATTTGGATATTATTCAGGATAAGTCAAAATCAGAAGCCATAATGCATTATTTAGCAGAATTAGCCAATAAAGGCAAAGTATTAGATTTAAGAAATTGGTTTAATACAGCTGAGCAAAAGGGACTTTTTAAAGAAGGGAAAAAGGATGGCAATCGAATAGAGGGAGCTTTGGGTGGATATAGCCTTTCCAATAATCCCGAATTATTTGCATACCTTGGTGCCTTTCCTGATAATGATCGATTTGTCGATAAGGAAGGTAATTGGATATATAACAATTTTGACAGTAATGTAAATTCAAAAAAACTGAAGAATTTTAATCAAGGTGGCTGGTTAGAAAGTTATGTAGTCTGGGTATTAAAAAAGCATATAAAAAATAGTGATAAAAACATTATTAGCAATATCGAATTTAAAACAAACGAGGGAGCAAAGTTTGAAATTGACGTTTTGGTAAAAAATGGATACCAGATATGTGGAATCTCGTGCGGAACAACGCTAAAGTATGAGGACGGACAAGAAAAACTTAGCAACTCAATAAAAAATAAGGGCTTTGAAATTATTTTACGCAGTTTCCAAATAGGAGGGGAGGAAGCCCGCTCGGCACTGGTCACTTTAGTGGAACCCAGAATAGCGGCTAATCTGGAGAACGATTTAATAGCTTCCACTGGTGCTGGAAGGAATAAGTTTATAGTACTTGGCAGAAATGATCTGCCGGAAGAGAAGCTGTGGAAAAAGCTTGAAAAACATATCTACCAATAAGGGGTGTAATCAGAGTGAATCAATACTATGCGGTGCTGATGGACGTAGTATCTATTCAAAAATATGTCTTTTCCAGTAATGAATTACGAGACAATCTGGGTGCTTCCCATATCGTAAATACTTTATTTGATGACCTCCCAATTCAGGCATTGGCTGAAACCTGTCATCTTGATACGGAGGAAGTGCGAAAGATTATTGTTCAGTGGAAGAAGAACCCTGACAAAATATTGCTGGATGATGACCCATCCGCGCCTTTTGAAGTAGGGGTATTCAGCGGTGGAAAGGCATTGATATTGTTCCGTGAGGAGAGCAAAGCAAAGGAGTTTGTCAAAAAGTTTACTAAAGAGCTGTTATTAAAAGCACCTGGTATACACCTTGCAGTAGCTATTATGGAGGGATTCATGCCAAATCAGAATTTCCCGGGGCAAATAGCAGAGTTATATGCTCGGCTAATGGATAATCGTAATCGTTATTTCCCTGTTACAACCTTGCCTGCTCACAGTATTACAGCTACTAATTATGAAAATGAAACCATAAGCACCCATTATAACAGAGATGAAGGGAAGTATATTGATTATGTAACGGCAGCCAAACAAGCAGTAATAAAAGATGCTTATTCTGAACTTAATCGCGAGTATGCAGAACTTATTAAAGATTATAGTTTTACTACACGTGTTGATCAGTTGGGCCAAATAGAGGGAGACAGTTACATAGCTATTGTTCATATTGACGGCAACGGTATGGGCAATTGGTTCCAGCAGAGTAGTAGCCTATCTGACTACCGACTAAGGTCAATTAACATGGAATATATTACAAAGCAAAGCTTTAGAAAACTTATTTCAGAAATAGTGGATATGATAGATGAATTGAGTGAGGTTTCTGATTTTAATATTAAGGACAACCTCCCCTTGCGTCCAATTATATTGGGTGGTGATGATCTCACCTTCATCTGTCATGGCAAACTGAGCTTATTCTTGACTGAGAGATTTATACATATATGGACCCAAACAGCCAACAGGGAATTAAACAATTTGCCTGACCAGGGTTTCAGCGCTTGCGCTGGGGTGGCTATTGCTAAAACCAAATATCCATTTTACAGGGCTTATCAGATTGCCGAGGAACTCTGCGTTCTAGCTAAGGAGTGCCATCGAGACAAAGGTGGATCTTGGCTAGATTTTTTCATAATTAGCGGAACGAAAAGTGGTAGTGTTGAGAGTATCCGGGAAGCTGAGGGTAAAGATCATGTTTATCGAATGTATTTTGGGCCCTATATACTGGACAGACCTGAGCACGAGAAAAGCATAGACCGCCTATTAAATGGGCTGGAATATTTTTATAACGATTCTGAACGCTGGACAAACCCTTATTTGAAAGAACTAAGGGCAGCTTTTTATGCAGGGCCGGAAGTTCTGAATACCTTTCTGATTGATATGGCTGCCCGCGGGGGGCGGCTACCCGAGCATGCCATGAGTGCTTACCATTTGCGAGGATATGGAGATGGGAAAACACCATATCCAGATATGATAGATATCATGGAATTCTACCCCCGTGTTTTGTTGGAGAGGAGGAAGTCCATTGCTGAGGATAAGAATTGATGTGGATACCTTCCTAATGCTGGGCTCCGGTACTGGTCGGGGCAGTTATATCGACAGCGACATTATTGTTGACGAGGAAGGGTTGCCTATTTTTCCGGCTCGCAGACTAAAAGGATTGTTGAGGGAAAGTGCTCTGGAAGTAAAGGAAATGCTCCAGCAAGCGGCGCTGGACGGATTTCTGCCTCTGGAAGTAGATAAGGTATTCGGGACCAGTGAATCCCCTTCAGTCCTGCGGATAAATAACCTTTATCCCCCTGAATATGAAGAAACGGCAGATTGGATACGTTATATTCGCCACGAGTATAAACAATTGGTAAGTAAAGAAACGATTACTAATATTTTTACTGATATTAGGCAACAGACCTCAATAAATAAAGAAGGATATGCCAAAGAGGGTAGTTTGAGAAGTATTCGAGTCCTAAAAGCCCCTTATACTTTTACAGGGATCATCGAAATATTGGATTTAAGCTTAAAAACAGAAATTGAAACCATGCTGGCCTTAGCCTGTCTTAACCTGAGAAGGGTAGGAAGCAGCAGAAATCGCGGCTGGGGGGCAGTCACTTGCACGCTATATGCGGAGAATGGAGAAAACTTGGGCGAAAAAGTTTTGGCAGAGTTAAAAGTCTGGCAACCAGGGCAAGAGAGACATTACAAATCATCCAAGAACATTACAAATGACCATCAATTTGAGCCTGTATTTGTACCTAAGGCAACATATAGTTATAGTCACAAGTTAGATTATATCATTACTAATCATGCACCTCTGATTTTCCCTTCTGCAGATGGCGATGAGAACATGGTGACCTGTCTGGATTATATTCCGGGAAGTGCTTTGCATGGATATTATGCCAATGAATTCATCAAAAAGAAAGGTTTGAGACCTTCCCAAGCGCAGGATGATGAAATATTTAAGCAGTGGTTCTTGAATGGGGAGCTAGGTTTTAGCAACGCATTGCTAGTACATGATGAGCCAGGTAATCTGACCTATTCTCTGTACCCTGTTCCTTTGTTTATACATACCGACAAATCAAAGAAAAACCTCTACAGCCTATTAACAGATGAAGTCAAGGATACCAAGGCTGTTGGAGGGTATGGATGTGTTATCAATGACGGGCAATTATTAAGAAAGGAGCCTGAGAAAGCAATTAGCTTTCATCTGGTACGAAACAGTAACACTAACCTGTCTAAAGAAAGGATAGAAGGTCACGGAGAGGACGGAGGTATATTCCATTATCAGTTCCTGAAACCGGAACAAAAATTTAAAGGCTGCATCTGGGGCAGTAAGGAGACATTAGAAACATTCAAACAGCTTTTTGATAAATTAGAGATTATTAGACTTGGACGCTCTATTAACACTCAGTATGGTACATGCACAATTAAGTGGGGAAAAATTGAGGAAAATGTGGTACCGTTGGATGATACTTTATGGGAAGCAAATGAGATGATTCCTTATAACCAATTATTGTTATATTTTATGTCTCCAGTTGTTACATATGACGATTATGGTTTTGCAACCAGCTCTGAAAAGAATTTAACCAACATACTGGAAGAAAAGCTGGGCTTGGAAAAAGACAGTATTGAGATTATCAGGAGCTTTACTAAGCTGATGGAGAGCCGCTCCTTCATCGCTCACTGGAAGATGCCGGAACCAGTCTTCAGGGGATGGGCTGCCGGGTCCTCCTTTTTGTTGCGGTTTAAGGATGAAATCAACGAAGATTTACAGCATAAGATCCAGGCTCTGATGCAGGAAGGTCTAGGGGAAAAGCGACATTTAGGCTTTGGACAGGTAAGGTTTTTCAAAAGTTTGCCTGTGGTTACGGATTATGTTTCAAGGTTTGAAGAGGAAATCGGCAAGCCGGAGAGCATGAATCCTATGGCAAAAAGGATTATTGAAAAGATCTACCAGGATTATTATGAGCGAATAGTAGTAGCGACTGCCAATCAAAGAGCCAGTGAGTATTACGATAAGAACAAAGGTAAAGTAAAGCTGTCTTCTAATTTACTGGGAAGACTGGAACGGATAGTGCAGGATTCCACTTGCCAGGATGAATTGACGGATATTATTAAAACTTTACGTGAGACAGCTCTTAAACCGCTTACAGAAATGAAGCTTTCAGATTCTACAGATTCAAGTTTATTTCAAGAGCTTACCGACATGAAACTTGATAAATGGTGCAAGAGGCATATGGGGAACGAAGCAGAACTGGCCATGAAATTTCACACAGAATTTAGTCTGAGAGATTTGGATACAAGCTTATATAAGAAGTATTGGCAGGTATTTTTCCGTACTCTTCGAAAGCTCTATAAGTCTGAAAATAATTAAGCAAAGGAGGGTATGAGAATGCAGCGTGATAAAACAGCGGACAGCGCGGCCATAGTTGGGAGATTGTTGCTAAAAGGTAAGCTGAAACTGCTTACCCCTCTGATAATAGGTGGGGGCAGAAGCCTGTACGGCGATAGTGATATCATTGTTCTTAAAGACGAAGCTGGCAGACCATATATACCTTCGTCATCTATCACCGGTGCTCTCAAGCATGCCTTCGAAGATTACCAGTATGTAGGCGACGAAACCAATTATGAAGAGAATAAACGTTGGTTTTGGGGTGGGGAATATAAGGCTGAGAAAAATGGTGAATGTATAACATACACCTGTCAAAGCGCCATGGTAATCGCAGATATGATGTTTTCGGAAGACCCTAAAGCTTTGATTAGGTTAAGAGATGGGATAAAGATCGATCGCAGGACAGGAACAGTAGAATCTAGTAAAAAGTTTGACTTTGAAATAGTAGAACCGGGAATTGGTTTTAATTTTGAAATGGAAGTGATAATTAGAGAGGCATTTAATAGCAGAATATTCCGCAGTATCTTTGACTGGATTGCAGTTATTTTAAGCAGCGGAGAATTTGCTATTGGTGCACGAACCGGTCAGGGATTTGGACTCTGCAGGTTAGAAGATATAACAGCCTATGAATTTAACTACGAAACCTGGGATCATGTCATTGCCTGGCTATCTAGGGATGCTTCAGTGGCTAAGATTGAGTACGATCCTGCAAAGATAACACTGCCCTTCCAGCCTCGGTTCAAAACATTTCGTATTGAAGCGGTGTTTGCTGTAAAAAGCGCCCTGATGGTTGGTTCCTATCCGGGAGATACACAGGCACCGGATAAAGTACATATAAGCGTTCAAAGTCATGATGGTTCAGGAAAAGTAGCAGTATTGCCGGGCACATCTCTGCGCGGAGCCATCCGCTCCCGGGCTGAGCGTATTGTCAAAACCTTATGCGGTGATAGTGATGTATTAAATAACCTTTTTGGCTGGGTGGATAGTGAGAAGGGCTCAACAGTGAAACCTATAAGAGGGAAAATACGAATAAAGGAAAAGCAGATACCCCAAAACATATACCTGGAAGAAATCCAATATCGTGTAAAGATTGATCGCTTTACCGGTGGTGTTATCAATAATGCTCTTTTTGACAGTATGCCTTTGTGGGCTAAACAAAATAATGGCCCAATGGTTACTTTGGATCTGGAGATAAAAGACTTTGAAGATTGGGAAGCTGGTTTAATGTTGCTGGTATTAAAAGACCTTTGGAACGGTGATTTGGCTATAGGTGGGGAGAAGAATGTTGGTCGCGGAGTCCTGCAAGGGTTGTCCGCCACTATATCTTTTGAGGACCGGAAAATTGAACTGCGGCAAAAGGGGGACAATTTGCTGCTCTACTATCCAGGCAATAATCCAGAGTGGAATGATAGTATTGCTGATCTACTGGAAGGAAAGGTCGCCTCACTGTTAAAACATCTGGAAGAGATTAGCAATAGTAGGGAAGAGGTGACGACTAATGCCTAGCAACGCTTTGAAGTTAATTAAATTGAAGAATGATAAGCCATTATTATATAAGGGTAACTGGGGTGAGATAGAAGAACAGATTAAGGACTGTTTTCGAGATAAAAAAGCAACAGCATTTGTGATGATGCATCACGGTGTCTGTATTGGGACATTCGAAGAGGGTAAACTCGTAATGCCGGCTTCCTTACCTTTTCAATCAGAGCATTTAAGGGCCCTTAGAGTTTTTGATCAGGACTGCGAGTGTTATATATGGAAAAACAGCATGGATGAGAAAAATATTTTTCGCCTCCGTATACGGGTGGATAAAGAGGAAGAGAATGGCGAGCTAGAAGCTGTTGAAGCTCGTCAACTAATTTGGGGAACTCAGTTGGTCGATGGGAATGATAGAGATTGGAAAGTCTTAAAGGAAAAAAGAGGGATAGAATTCAGGATACATAGTTCGGTTATTCCCGAAAATCTTTTTATAAATGAAAGAGAACGCCTCTGGCTAGTTACCAGAAATTATATTGACTATACCCCATTGGGACAGGCTGGTTATGCGGATTGTCGATTTGTAACAATCGAATACGGGAGGGGGGATTAGGATGGAAAAAGCTGTGATTAAAGACTGCAGGTATAAAGGAAATTTTGCTGAACTAACATTACTTGCAGGTACAAAGCCACTGAGATATGAAGTAGAAATTACTCTTGAAGACGCAACCCTATTGAAACAAAGCAAGAATTGTGAATTCGAGGCTAAGGGAAATAAGCTTGTTAGATTATTTGTAGAGGGAAAAGAAATCCCTTTGAATAAAAACAACCAGCCTGACCGGCGTAGGCCTGATGAGGTTCAACGGAATACAGGGAAGAACATTGAAAAGCAAAATAATAAGAAGACCGGCACCAGAAACAAAACTAGTACGAATACACAAGCATCAGGAGAATACGCCAAGGCCCCCTATAATTTTGTCCCCATAAATGAAACCGTGATTCCTGCGGAAACAATACCTGAGTTCGATTATTACCATAAAGATAGGTACACTGGCTATATCGATTTGGATATAGAAGCCTTAACCCCCTTGTATATAAGGGATACCTATACCAAGGAAGAGGAAGTTTTAGCTAATCAAGCGAAGGAAGCTTGCAAAATATGTAAAAATAAAGATTGTGATAAATGTAATTATGCTAAGCATCGGGTAAACCCTGATTTCTTTGCGCCAGGTGGAATTCCGAAGATTCCCGGCAGCAGCTTGCGCGGGATGGTGCGTACCCTGGTTGAGATCGTAAGTTATAGTAAGATGGAATTCACGGAAAAAAACAAATACTTTTATTACCGAAAAGTCGCAAATAGAGGAAGATATCAAGATGCAATGCTTTGTGACTGTGGAGGATTACGCCCAAAAACGGAAGCAGGTTGGCTGAAGAAGGAAAAAGGTAAGCACTTCATCTATCCGTTAGAGAAGCAGCAGATATATAGAATTAATGCTTATCCAAAAGCAAATGGTTCGAAATGGAAAGTTGTGACGGTCAATGATGAGGGACAAAGAGTATCTGAGGAACTGGACAGATTTGATTTTTATCCAATTTCTTTTATCCCGGTGGAGGAAGAAATTCATAACCATGGTGGGGGCACAATAAAGTTGCTTTATGCATTAATTGAGGAAAATTCTTTTGAATTGGGGCATCAGAAAGCTGAGTCGGATGAAAGATATGAAAAGGGCTATTTGGTATTGTCGGGCAGCATAGGTAGTAAAAAACATCTGCACCCGGTTATTCATTGTCCTAAAGATGAAGGAAGAATAGAAGTTAATCAGGATATAATAAAGAGCTATGAGGAAGACATGGGCAGGGAACCGGAAGCCGACCTACTCAAGATGCTGAAAAAACATCCCGATGGGGTTCCTTGTTTCTATTTAAAAGATGATGAAGGCAATATCAAGTCTATTGGGCATACGCCTTTTTACCGACTAGCTTATGACAAAACAGTAAAAGAGCATATACCACAAAAAAATAGAAATTTTGATGGAATAGATATTGCTACAGCAATTTTTGGCAATGCAGACAAATTTGCAGGCAGGGTATTTTTCGAAGATGCCAAGATGGTTAAAAACGCTGGCCAATATCCTGCATTATCCCCCAGGGTTCTGTCAACTCCAAAGCCTACTACTGTGCAGCATTACTTGGAGTTAAAAACCGGGGGAATAGCTGACTGGAATGATGATACTTTTATTCGTGGGTATAAGCTTTACTGGCATCGAAGGACTCCGCAAAAAGGTGGTTATCAGTGGGAAGCTACCGAGAAAGAAAAGGAAAAAGCAAAATCTCAATTGACCTTAATTAGACCGGTGAGAGAAGGAACAAGATTTTCAGGGCGCATTCGCTTTGAGAATTTGTCTGAGCTGGAATTAGGAGCTCTACTGTTTGTTCTGGAGTTACCGCCGAAGTGTGCTCATAAAATTGGTCTGGGAAAACCGTTAGGATTTGGCTCAATTCGCATAAATCCTACGCTAGTGATCACTAATCGTGCTGCCAATAGAAAGGGTAATCCCGGAAGATACGAAAAGCTCTTTGATAATAAACAGTGGTATTTACCTGTTGAACAAGTAACTAAAGATTTTAAAGCCGAGTTTTCGAGACGCATTTGGGCTGCACTCCCAGATGAAGAGAAGACAGGAGCTAGCTCTGTCAATGATTTATGGTCAATTCCAAGAATAAAAGAATTATGGACTATGCTGTACTATGATAAAGAACATATGGAAAACCCTAAATGGCTAGAAAAAACCCGTTATATGGAAATAGAACGTGAGGGAGTTCCTGCCCGCGAAAAGAATGAATTCAAAGGGCAGCCGCTTTTGCCGTCACCTTGCGAGATATTAAATATAGAGGAATTTTAACTTACAGGATATAGCTATTTTGCAGGAAGCAAGTTTTAGTACCGGGGTGAACGGATGTATAGAGAAAAAATTATTAATTTGATCGAAGTCCTGCAAAAACAGGATAATGCGGATCAGAAAATTGCTATGGTTTACCGCCTGCTGGAGACGGCTGGTCGCTACGTGACTGTGGTATGCGAGCATATGTGGAAAGCTCAAATACAGAGATGGGACAACAGTGCGGAGTACAGCCAAGAGGTGGCGGAAATAGACCAAAAGAGGACTCAGGTTCATAACAGCCTGATCAGCCTGATAAAATCAGTGAACCGGTTGTGTGAGAACAATGGGCTGCCCAGGCTATATGAAGGCGCAGATGAGCGCCGGCAAATGGGAGATTTTGCCTTCGAACTAGTGGAAGAATATTTCCGTAATCGGATTTGATACCCTGGTTTAGCGTAAACTTTTTATAGGTTGACAGGAGACAAAACCTTCACTGCCCGGGTGAGAGGACGAACAAAGAGTGCTAGGTTATTCATCTACTCTACACTGCCTGCAGACTGTGTATTTTCTGCAATTCTTAGCTCTAATCAATAGCTTGCTTTCCGATTTTTCCTCTGACATGGCCCCTTTTCATCTATCCGCATATATTTATTTACAATATTGGTAATAAAAGCATAAATTATAAGTAAATAGTTGATTGGGATACCAGAATAGTTTGCCGGGAGGGGTGAGGGCCGGTGAAACTCAAAGATGTTATGTCAAAGGACCCGGTTGTAATCCATATGGAGAAGTCCTTAAAAGAAGCGGTAGCGCTTTTCATACAGAAAGAAGTGGATGGCGCTCCGGTGGTAGATGATGAAGGCCAGTTAGTCGGACTCATTACCAAGAGCCATGTTTACCGGGCGGTTGTGGAAGATATGGATATGTCCGTTCCGGTTAAACAGGTGATGCAGACGAATTTAACTATAGGTCATATGGACGATAGCCTGGAGGAAGTCCTTCATCCTGGTATTGGGCGTCTTCCGGTAGTAGATGATGAAGGCCAGGTTGTGGGTATGATCACCCGGACTGATTTGGCTCGGGTATTTTGCGAATGTCAACCAAAAAGTGGACCACTGTGCTAATTAAAAACTGAGCCACTAATGCTAGTTTAAAAGTGAGCCACTTTGCTCACTTTTGGCTTTGATAGAACTCCACATTGATTAGCCTTGACTCTCACCACCTCTTTGTTGTTTCAGCCGCTGTTCTAACCGGTAAGATGGTACGTTCATATCCAGAATATGAGCTCGGTGGGTTAAGCGGTCTACTAGAGCAGCAGTTAACATAGTATCCGGAAAGATTTCCGTCCAACGCGAGAACTCCAGGTTGGTAGTAATGATGACGCTTCCCCGTTCATTGCGCTCTGATAGTACATGAAACAGGAGTTCTGCTTGGTTACGGGTAAAACTCAGATACGAGAGCTCATCAAGAATTAGTAAATCCAGTTTGGCAATACTCTTCTGCAGTTTTAACAGGTTTTGGTCATGCTGAGCTTCGATTAGTTCAGCTACCAGGTTAGCCGCGGTGTAGAACCTCACCTTAAATCCATAGCTGCACATGCGTCTGCCTAAGCCAATGGCCAGATGAGTCTTGCCAGTACCTGGATTACCAATCATAATTACGTTTTCGCGGCGTTTTACAAATTCACCGGTGGCTAATTGCCATATCAGGGCATCTTCCACCTGGGTTAGACGACTTAAATCAAAGGTATCCAGGCTCTTTTCTAAAGGGAATTTGGCCTTACGGATTTTTAACCGCTGCTGGTTTTCCTCTCTTTGATTGATTTCTCTTTGCAGTACTTGGCCTAAGAAATCTGCATAACTAAGGCCTTGTTCTTCAGCCTGGCGTATTAAATCATCTATCTGAGCCAGGGTAGGCAACCTAAGCTGTTTAGCATAAAGTCTGATCATCTCCTGTCCAGGGTTCATATCT
>Ga0209537_1003323_pt1 | contig 14848 bp, 18 predicted proteins | sample BioPla4DNA1_FD_187698 | JGI IMG/M metagenome (GOLD analysis project Ga0209537, IMG submission 187698) | Biogas fermentation microbial communities from Germany - Plant 4 DNA1 (SPAdes) (version 2) | ecosystem: Engineered > Bioreactor > Anaerobic > Digestate | place: Bielefeld, North...
CTTTTGCAGGCACTCGTAATACATCCGCTTATCCTCGTTATAGACGATAAGGGGCGGGTGGTTATGGGTCATAAGATAGTAATTCATAAGCGTCCTGCCTACACGCCCGTTGCCGTCTGCGAAGGGATGGATATACTCAAACCTTGCATGAAAATAGGCGGCGGCTTTTAAGACATCTTTTCCCTCATAGGCGTTGACTTCGGCAATCAGCTCTTTCAGATCCTTTTCCACATCTTTCGTAGCGGAGCCCACCTCATGGACGCCAGTTACATAATCGTGCTTTTTAAATTCGCCTGGTCGTTCCTCATTTTCAATATACCTGCGCTTATCATAAGTTCCGCTGGTGAGAACCATGTGTATTTCCTTAACCAACTCTATGCTGAGTGGTTCTTTTGTCAAGATTTTATCTTTCAAAAACTCATAGCACAACTTTTGATTCTGCTGCTCGAACAGGGCGCGCACGTCTCCGGTATAGTCTACAACCCTGCCGTTTTCAAAGATTTCCCTTGTATCATGGTAGGTGATTTCCTCGTTCTCTATTTTCCCGGAATGAAACGCAAACAGGATGCGGAAACTGTCAAGATATTTATCTAAATCAGCAGCAGACGCAATTTTGTACGACTGCCACAGTTCAACAGCCCGGTTATATTGATCCAAGCGCATTCCTCCTTTTTTACAATATTTGTTTCATTATACCACACTTTTAATAAGCTTAGACAGAATTACGAAGGCTATAGGTTTATTCTAACAGGAAGTCTCGCCATCGGAAGCTACCCATTTTTCTAATCCACGGCATTGTTTTTCACCTTGCTTACGGCAGATAGTTTCTTGGGTTTTGCTTTTCACCATTCACTCGTATCTCAAAGTGCAAGTGTTCTCCGGTACTCCGGCCAGTGGAACCGACCTGTGCGATGATGTCGCCCGCCTTCACGGTCTGCCCCTCAGTGACAAGGATTTTGGAGCAATGGGCATATAAGGTAACGAAACCGCCGCCGTGGTCAATGGCCAGATGATAGCCGTAGCCTGTGTTCTTATAGCGCACAAACAGCACAGTACCATCAAGGGCTGCACGGATCGGTGTGCCTTTGGGCGCGCCCATGTCCAATCCGGAGTGTCCCTTGCGTTGGCCGGTGAAGGGATCGGTTCTGTAACCAAATTCCGAGGTGACCATGCTGCGCCAGTTTTCACCGAGAGGAGAACAGAAACCGTCCACGCCGGTAAAGGGTGCATCGGACAGCGGCAGTCCGTTTACCCACACATCGAATTCTTCTCCATGTGTGGGAACACTGCCCCCGTACAATATATGGTGGTAAATCTCCGAGGCGTTGGCCTGTTCCTCATAGGTGATTGTCCTGCCCAGGGCGGTTTCGAGGTTGGCGTAGATCTCCGGCAGGGGTTTGATCGGCACGGCCACGGTGTATTCTTCCTCCGAGGTTGTGCCATCGCCATTGTCCACGGTTCGGGTGCGGGTTTCATAACGGACAAAGCAGTCAGCAAAGGCACGGTAGTCCGAGCTATCCATCTGCAGATTTTCAGCGCCAAAGAACAGAGAATAAAAAATCGCCTTAACCCTTGTACTGTCGATGCTACCGCCCTCCACCAGTAATGATATACCGGAGATGACGGTGTCAAGCATGGCGAAGCTGTCCTGCATATCCCGGATGTAGGCGGCGTAATCCTCTGGCATTTGCGAGGAGATCGCACCACCGTTGAAGCACAGGTCTATGGCTGCATTGTTATGATCTGCTGTGGCAGAAAGCAGGCTCACGATCATTACAACGATAAGAATGAAGGGCGTCAGGATGGCAGCGATGAGGACGCCGAGGACTTTCCATGTCCTTTTGTCGGTTGCCGCCTCTACCGCCGCTTTAACAGCGAGGGTAATGGTAGCCGGATCAGCCATAACCATCACCACCATTTCAGGTCAAACAGATTTTCCTGTTCCAGCTGTTGTTCCTTAGCAAGCCGGATAGATTTTTCCACCGCCTGCTCCAGGTACTCGGTATCAAAGCCTGCGCTTTTGTAGCCCTCCATGATGGCATTGAGATAGTAATCGGACGGAGATCCGAGGGGATGCCCGTCATTCATGATATAAACCATCGCAGAAATGGTCTTGCCGTTAAGCTCGACATCAAGGATTTCCTTGCGGTAAAAATGGGGATACCCCTCATAACGGTCAAGGGCCTGCAGGTCTTTTTCTTTCAGTTCCCATAAAAGAACAGGAACATGGCTTCCCTTGAGCGGTTCTACCGTTGCTACCGAACCTCTGCGACCGCCACGGAACAGCAGCTCATAATCCTTAATTTTACTTGCCCCGATTACCTTGGCAGTGGGGCATCTAAATGCCATCTGCTGCAGGTTGAGATTGCTGCCGTAAGCAATGTACAAGGTTTTGCTTTTCATGTTTGATCAGTCCTCCTACATGGACATAGAAAGACCGGGGCATTCTTCGGCCTCGGTCTGTTCGATGTCCTCTTGATTTTGTTCTGCTGAAGCTTCTGTAATCGCTTGCGCTCGTTCTTTTTCTTTCTTCTGCCTTAATCGTTCCTTTTGCCGCTCGGCCTGCTGGGGGTCTTTCCAGGCGATGCAGCCGTCCAGATGCTCCAGCAAATGCAACCGGGCGGTCTTGAATTCGTCGCCGATAAGGCCCAGCCGCAGAAGCCAGGTGCGGAAGGTATATTTTTCATTGGTACTTTGGGTTTTTGCCCTGCTGGCGCAGCGCTGGGTGAGCGCCTGGTGACTGATGGCGAGGCAGAGCTGGATGTATGCCTTGATTTTTCCGGCATGGGTGGTGCCGTTAAACAGCCTGAACTCGATCGTGCCTTTTTGAAACACACTGTGGAGATTGAGACAGTGGTACCGGCTGTTGTGGTAATGCTCATGCCTGCCGTCATTACCGTTGTACCAGATCCTGCTGACATCCTCCAAAGTTTTCGGTTTTTTACGGTTGAGTTCCTCTAAAAAACTCTGCTCCACCTTTTTGCAGTAGCTCCGCTCTCTTGCCACATTAACCTGCAGCGCCTTATAGATCAAGTCCTCCTTGCTGGCCATGATGTTGGTGATATTTCGCAGGGTGTTAGCATTGTGATGTGACGCATCCACATGGACATGGATGCCGCAGCTTGCATTGGCGATGGCTCCGGCAGCCCTGAGTTTCCGCACAATCTCCTGTATGGTTTCAATATCCTCGTATTTGCAAATGGGGCTGACCAGTTCCACGCTGTAGGTGCTGTCGGCCGGAATAATCCGCCGCCCTTCTTTTTTCTCTGTAGTGATGCTGCCGTCGCTCATGACCTTCCACCGGCGGCTTTGGCCGTCCAGGACGGAATAGATGCCGTAATAGCCCCCGTCATGGGAAACCGGCGTGCCGAAGTATTCCGCCATGACCTGAGCGGCACGCAGACGGGACAGTCCCGTCAATTCGATTTCGATGCCGAAGCGCTGGTCCTTCATCTCCAAAAACCTTCACCCCCTTGTCGCAGCACAGGCGTTTCACCCATACTGGATTTCTCCGGTTTTTGATCATCTGCCGCCTGCCTTTCCAAAGAGCCTTGCCTTGTGTTCCGGCACGGTCACCATGAGGTTATACCGCTCATTGCCGCATTTGTAGAGACACACACCGCGCTGCGGGTAGCGGATCAGGTTATATTCGCTCTGCTCCAGCTGCAGGGTATCGATGTAGAATTTGGCATCAATGTTTCCGGCATTAAAGAGGAAGGCATGAGTCGGTATGGAAAACAAAGGCTTGGTATACTCCCGGATGCCGTCAATATTGAAATCCTCCAGGTTCTGGCTGGCAAGGATCACGGCGCTGTCCTTTTTGCGGACACGCTTCATAAAGTTGCGGATATACTCGACCGCTGTGAGGTTGTTAAGAAACAGGTAAAACTCATCGATGCTTGCTACCGTATTGCCCTTGGTTAAAAGCTCGTTGGACATGAAAGACAGCACGTTAAACAGCAGGGCATTGCGGATATTTTTGCTTGCCTGCAGCAGTCCTTTCACACCAAAGGTGATGAAATGGCTGCTGGTGATGTTGGTGTGCCCGTTAAAAAATTTAGACTCTGCACCCTTGCATAGGGAGTGGAGTCCAAGGCAGATCTGCTGCAGGATTTCTGCGGTATAGAGCTGGCGTTTGCTTTCATCAAAGGTTTTGTATTCGTTTTCAATCAGCTCATACAGGTTGGACAAGATGGGATAATCGGTGGACTTAAGCCGGTCAAAGTTGCTGTGGTCCGTGATGCCCCATTGCTCATACAGCTTCCCCAGCATGATTTCAATGGTGTCGATCTGCCGGTCGTCAAAATCCTTGTAGGTTCTGAAAAAGTCCTTGAGAAAGCTGATGTGCTGGCTGAGTTTGGAGGTCTGCCGGAACGCCTGGGGAGCTTCAGCATCCCTGGGATCGCCGTTTTCATCCCATGTTTTCGGTTCCAGCACATTGATGATATATTCGCCGGACATTAAGTCAATAAAGCAGCCGCCAAGGTTGTTGGTTAGTTCCTCGTACTCCATCTCCGGATCAAGCGCCAGTACATGCATGCCGGACTGCCGCATGTTGCATAGGATGAGCTTCAGGAGGTAGGACTTTCCTTGTCCTGAGTTGCCAAGAATGAGAATGTTTGCATTGGTCTTGTCATCGGCACGTTTATTAAAATCCACAAGAATGTTGCTGCCGAACTTGTCCCTGCCCAGGTAGAAGCCGTTGGCATCGGTCTTGCCGGAGTAGTTAAAAGGATAAAGGTTGGCAACTGAGGATGCCGGCAGTACCCGCTCAAACTGATCTCCGAACACATTCCAACCCGAAGGCATCACGCATATAAAGCCCTGCTGCTGGCGGAGCATGAGGCGGTCAACGTTGAGCTTAGAGCGGATCAGTTCGGTCAGCACCTCGGTCTGTAGCAGCTTTAACTGCTCAAGGTCGTATGCTAAAAGCTCAATGTAGACGGCGGCATGGAGCAGTGGTTCTTTGTTCCGGTGCATGCTGGCTACGATGGAGGCTACATCCTGCAGATTGCTCTCAGCGGTGACGGTCTGCTGGAGGTCATTGGTATTGCTCCGCTTCATGCGGTTTTTGTTGGTGGCATTGCTAATAATCTTCTTTTCCTCAATAGGGGTGACGTGACGGGCGTAAATCTTTAAAGTGACACCGTCCTTTTCCCCAAGGTGGCGCAGGATTGCCTGTTCCTCCGTGGCTGTGGGGTACTCGCGAAGCGCCCACACACAGCGGTAGGTATTGCCGCAGATGAAGTGGTCGGTGTTGAATTTGATGACCGACGGTGCGATCATATCAAGAAATTCCTGTATGCGCACGTCCTCCTGCGGCCTGACAGCCGCAGTTTTGTTGATTTTGGGCATTGCATCATCTCCTCTCCTCGAAAAACAAATAAAAAAGACCTGCCTGAATTTTTAGGGCAAGCCTCCCACAAATATCCTGTACAACTGCCATCTTAAATCACCTCAGCACACACAATAAACGAAGAAGCAGCGGAAGTCCATAGGGGAAAATAGATAAAGAGCAGCCTCACCCTCATTAATAGAGATAGAGAACATGGCTGCAGCCTTAAAAAAGGCAAAAATAAAACACCAAACGATTTTCGCTTGGCATTTATAATGAATATATTACGTTATTTGCTGCCCTGCTGTTTTTTCTTGCTGGTCTTTTTACCCATCGTCATCCGGTGAAATTTCCTCGGCAAGCTGAAGCCTTTGAAGTACAAATTCCATTACATGGTCAGCATCAGCAATGGCTGTTCTCATATCGTTGTGTGAAATTTGCATCTCTAAAGGATATATCGGCTCGCCATATCTAGCAAGTCTTCCACAAGACTCAATCAACTTATCAAAAGTTTTGTCAATATCCATGCACATACGGCATAACATTTCTAAGTCGTAAGTCCGGGGCGGTTCAACATTATAGTATATAAGAAAACCTTTTACCGCTTCTTCGGCTGCCTGTTCGCTGTGATAGCAGATGATTTCCAATGGAACCGGACGCATACCCAGGAGATGCTTTGCGCAGCTGATATCTTTATTTGCAAAATCAAGCCATCCTTTGACTATATTGACTTTGTCCATATAACATCACCACATCTCTGGTAATCGTGCTTTTAATAGTAAAGCAATAAGGTTCCGCTATCATAATTTGATATATCTATGCTACAGCTGCATATCCATGCCGCTATCCAGCTTTGGAATTTGTATGTGCAAAAGCCGCATGACTTCCTTTTGGGATTCAATAACCCGCTCCGCAATAAATCGTTCAAAAGGTTTGTCATCTCTATGGGCTTTTTCAAGAAGTTCAATGTATTCATGTCTAAGCACTGGAGGAATTACAGCCAAAAGATATCCATCCTGTATCAGTGCGGTGTTCATAATGAGCCTCGCAATTCTGCCATTTCCGTCTTTAAACGGATGAATGAAGACAAATCTTTTATGGAGCTGTGCTGCAAACACTACCGGATGAAACTTCTCTCTTTCGGTTGCAATCCACTGAAAAAATCCATCCATTTCTTCCTGTATGCGTTTTGTTTCTGCCACAGGATATCTGGAGCCGCTGATGAAAACATCCATGTCACGGTATCTTCCGGCATATTCTTTCTCTATATTCTCATAAAACATTTGATGCATTGTCAGAACATCTCTTTCCGTGATGGTTCTATTTTTAAGCAGTGTGAACATGAAATCATAGGCTTTGGCGTGACCGATTGCTTCAAAGGTAAAACGCAAGGGTTTACCGCCAACAGTCAATCCATCCTCAAGCAACACTTTGGTTTCACTTTCCGTAAGGGTATTTCCCTCAAGAGCATTGGATGACCAAGTAAGGCCGATACGATAGTATTCTTTAAGTTGTGTCAGCACCTCACCCTCGAAGGGTCTTCGCTCGTCTATGGCAGCCTTATATAAGTCAAGTAATCTGTATATATCCATCTTTATTCACCTATTTTCATTGTATTTATCATTTAATTATACCACAAAAACTTCCATTTAGTCACCAAAAATCACCCATCTCTCACCATCGAAGTCCTCAAATTTTTCGGTAGTCACATTCTGCTCAAAGTACACGGCAAGGATTCTTTTGATGTCCTCTTTTTCGGCCCTTTTAACGGAAAAGCCCTGCTCTCGCAGGTTTTTTTCAATACGGTTTAAATACGGGAACACTTCGTTCGGTTTTTCATCCTGCAACCGGATAACAATGAGGAATTCACGGGCGGTCGCCATCTGCACCTGTATGCGGTCAAGAAAGGTCAAGTCTGCCTCCAAAAGTTTTCGGACAGTAGGGTTATCCTCCTGTTCAATGCGGTTTCGCAAAAAACGCTTGTTGTCCTCAAAGTTTTCACGGCTGTTAAGACACAGCATTTCAATCTCAGCCATGCCTTTCAGAACAGTCATAAGAGCATAGATGCGGGCGGCGATACTGGCTTCCGACAGAACCGAGATGTTGGTCGGCTTGATGATAAAATATACCAGTTCGCCATGGCCGTAAGTCAAAAGGCTGTAGTCAGTGATGGCCTTTGTGTTTATGAGCTGCCGTGTGGAGAGCTTTTGTTTGGCTGTCTTTTTTTCTTTTCTGCTCATTTGTCCACCTGCTTTCTATCCGGTTCTGAATGGACAGCGGGTTGAAGTTTCCATTCATATAACTGCTGTTTGGTTATAAAAAAGGCACAGGCATACTTGATAAAATCGAGGATAGAGGTGTCCTCAAAACGGATGGTTAAAAAGGCATAGAGGGCAGTTGCCACTATCGGAAGAAGGATGCCGAGATGTACAAGCGCAAAAACAGAAACAACACATCCTATGCCGATGATGCCGATATCCCGAAGCTGCCACAGCCACAATACCGCCTTGGATTTTAAATTATCCGGGTAAATATACATACTCTGCGCCTCCTTATAGCTTCATGTTTATGCCAGGGGATTGATCTTCATTTAGTTCAATTTCTATTTCCTTGGGATAGTAGGAGACATTTGCCGTGCCAATGTTTTTCATAAGTGTGCTTGCTTTCTCGGCAGCTTCCTCATAAGTATCAAAGATTTGCACTTTTCCTTCCGATTTGAGCCAATCTTCAGCAACGCCGAAGATAGAGGCAGCACTGCGCTTTGCCCAAATTCCCCATCGCTTCACGTTCATCACTCCCTGAATTTTATTTGAATCTTGATAAATGATTTTAATCCCGAGCCTTTCGGCTTCCTGAATTTCACGCCGCATACCCTCGGATATCCGGTCGCCGAACACCCACAGCTCGGAGCATAAGGCAAGAAGCCTAAGCCCCATTTTGATTCCCAGCTCTCGTTCTGCCGGATTTGATTCACAGAGAAATCTCGTCAGCAGCAAATGTGGAGCCAGGGGAATTACGCCACAGTCTGCGGCATAGCGGCAATATGCTATTGCCCTTTTGGTGTTATATTCAATATCTCCGGCATAGGGAGAACAAATATAGACCAGCTTCATATCCGTCATTTTGCCACCGCCCTTACCACTGTGCGCGTTATGTTCATCGCAGTCTGCGCCGCATACATGGTGCTCATGAGGTTGCCCCTGGTGCTGGTGTCAAGTCCGAATTGCCCGGCGATCCGTGGTATCTCCGAAGCTGCAAGCATAAGTCCAAGGCCTAGAAGCATGTTGCTGTTAAACACCATAAGCCCTGCAATGAGGATGGTCGCTTGCAAAAATGCGGTCAGGCATAAACCCACCACCTGCTTGCACCATGATACGAATCCGTCGATATATCCTCTGGGGACACTGAACATATACAGGCTGCCTACGGCAATCTGGATGAGCAGAATTCCCCCTCTCTTGAGGTTGGCGAAAAACACTTTGATTACCGCATAGCCCATGAGGATTAAACAGAATATCCCCATGATGGGACTGACTAAGACATCGCCTATGCTGGCAAGGGCAGCGGCAGCCATGTTACTAACGCTGCTGTCTGCCGCCGCAAGTCCTGTGATGCCGGATGTGAAGGCGCCCTGCAGGGTAATCGCCAGCTTGTACAGTTCCACCGGCACAATGGTAAACAGGCTGACAGCCATAAAGCCTTTGATGGCATTTAAAGCTGTGTCCTTGATGCTGCCCCTGCCGCTTTGGTATTCAATACCGCATTCAAAGGCGGAAACCACAAGCCCTGTCCCATAAAGCGCCCATGCAAGATAGGAGAAGAACAGCACAATAGCCTGCACCCAGCTCATCTCAAACAGCTCGGCTCCCATGTTGCCCATCATAGCGAAGAATTCACCAAGAAAGCCGATTATCTGAGCATAGATCCAGTCCATAATCTGTCCGAGGACAGTGTCAGCAGCAAAATCCCATATGAACATTTATAAGTTCACTCCTTTCGGAAAGATTTAGAGCCTGCTTTTACACAGACTCCCTGGCACAATTTTGCTGCTGTTACATGCCAAGAATCTGCCAAATATAGAGCGGCGCTGTGAGGGTAAATATCAAGCAGGCGAAGAGAATAGCAGGAGCCGTCCACTCAAACATTCCGTGTTTTCTATAGTCGAAGTACGCCATCCCCAGTTTGGCGAAGAAAAACACAGCAAGAATCAGGTCGATTGCAGGGAAAACGACCTTGTTGACCACGGTTTTAATCTGCGCGGATGCGTCCTTCCATGTGCTTTCTATGGCTCCCGCAACATCGCCGGTAGGAGCGGCATAGGCGGTCATGCAGAAAACGCTGATAAGGACAAGGGTGACGCAAAAAAGGTACAAGAACTTTTTCTTTTTTTTCATCAATTTTTCCACCTTTCTTCCTTATATTGCTGAAAAAGAAAAGACCGCAGGGCTTTTCACGCCTTGCGATCCTGTTCTTTTTCTGATGATATTTTTAAGGTTTTACAGGCGCGATGTGCCAGTCATCCCATAAGCTTCCGCTTATGTTCACTGAGTCTGTTAGGTTCATAGAGAGCATCCCCTGCGGTGTCCAGCAGTCAATTAGGTACGTATACGGGGTGTAGCTTCCATCCGGCATCCAGATTGGGGTGAAATGGGTGCGCCGGTTGTAGGTTGAATATCTGTTCTTAGCAAACTCGAATTTGGCACTGTAGCCGCTGCTGGTTCTATCCAGCAACCGCCAGTAGTTTTGGTACTGGAATTCTGGGAAATAGGTCACAGCAGTCTGTGCGCCGGTCACTGCCCAGGACTGATTGGTGCTGACATTGGCAGTCACGATTTGGTTGATGCCATATCCGCTTTTCATGGTTTTCCCCGATGCGGTTGGTGCTTTAGCATCGGGAATGATGCTCATGGAAGCTGAGAGATCTGCCCTGTAGGAGTCATAATCAAACTCCCACCAGCCGTGATCGCACCAATAGCCCGAATCTTCGCCGGTGGAGTGCCACACCCAATATTCCTGCCACCAAGGACGCCACACGCCCCATGAGGCGGAGGTTACCTGTGGGTTACTCGGGACGCTTGGTTTAGAGTAGGAATCATTGCGATCATCCGCAACGGGGTTTGGCGGATCATTGCCCGACAGATCCACAATATTTGCGGTGATGGTTCCTTGGCTTGCTCTGCATCTGCCGGTTACAGACACAGTTATTGTCATGGTCTGCGGTGTGGACGGTGTCGTCCAGCGCACCCACACAAGCTGGCTGTCACCATCGGGATAATATATGTTGTTTACCGTGTAGGTTTTTCCTCCGATGGTAAAGCGTACAGATACAGGATTGTCGGGATCAGCCTGGCCTCCACTGACCGTGACCGAGGTGATGACCTCGGTATTAACACGATAAGTGTAATCGTAGCTGCTCACTTGGGGAGGCTCTGCCTCGCTGAACCGTACAATGCCAAGGCCAAGGGAGGACTTTATATCCGCATTGGAAGCTTTTGATGTGGTGCTTCCCGACCACGCAGGATAGCCAAGATCAGGCGTTTCCAGAAACATGGCAAGGGGTAGATTTTGGTGTGAAAGAGAAGCCATTTTGCTTCTTAAACCGCCGCCGAGCTGCTCGTCATAAAGGGCAGCTTCTGTTGCAGTCACAGCAATCCTTACGCCTTGAAAGGTCATGTAGGCGATGGGTTCCAGCAGGATTTTGTAATCCCCATTGATGAGTGTGTCAAAGTTAAAGCCTGTCAAGTTTGCAATACTTCGTATGACCTGTTCATCGGTAAAATAGCTTTTTATGGCTTCAATGTTTGCATTGCCGCTGCCAGAGCTAATAATTCTCGGAATCGCTTGTGCAGGATTGACATAGGTGTATGCTTGTGGATTAGGTGTCAGAGAAAAACCTTTTGTATAAGATATTTTGCTGACCTTTCCAAAGTGTGCCTGGATGTTATCGGGATTTTTGTTGGTAAAATCAATGGGTGTGGTAACCACCGCACGATCTCTTACCCTCACAACCGTAACCCGCACACCCTCATCGCCAGGATTCCAATAGTTTTCGCTGGTACCGCTGCCCATCCCGCCGCCTCCATGGTCAATGTTCCCTTCGCCCTCGGCATAGGTGGCGAGAGGAGACAGGAATGTCAACAGCAAGGCCAACATAAGAAAAATACTAAGGTTTCGTTTCATAATGCCTCCTTCAAAAGCAAAAACGCAGCATTTTCGCTGCGCTTTGTATATATTTTCAGTTATCAGTTAGTCCATGTTTCCAATCTTGTTGCCATTCTCATACATATCATCTGCCGTTGTACCCGAGCCTCCTGTTTCGGTTACCCAACCGAAGCCGGGGAGATAAACTTTGCCGTCTTTTTTCTCACCGCCCTGCGGCTTATCGGTCTGCGTGGTATTTAGTTTTTTTACACTGTCATGGTCTACCGCTTTCACATTGTCAACCTTTTCCCCGTTGGGCTTTTGGGTTTTGTCGGTCTTTTGGCTTTCTGTCGGCGCTGCCGGTTTGGTCACTTCCGGCTGAAGATTCTGTACCGGCTGATCGGTCTTAGCCGCTGTGTCATCGGTCGGCGCTGCAACCGGTTCGTTGGCCTGGATGACCACTTCTTTTTCTTCTGCCTTATCACCGGTGTCGATGGCTGGATTGTTCTCATTATCTGTAACTGCAGTCGGCGAGGCTATCACATCATCCACCGGTGTTTGCGTCTTAAATTGAGAGGATATTGCAATAACCAGCGCCACGCACACAATGCCAAGTCCGGCGATGGTCAGCCATTTCTTTGTCTTGTCAGTTATATTCTTCATAAGAGATTACCTCCTTGTCTATTTTTTACAGTTCCTTACAAGCCACCCTACCACAAGAGTTTTCAAAAGTCTATTACAACTCTGAAACAGTTAAAATAAAGGCATATATTTCGCCTGCACCTTAAGGTTCATCCGCATCGGCGGTAGGGATTTGCCGCCAAAGGACACCGGAACCTCCAGCCGGATCACCGCATCGGCGAGAAGGCCCTGCGCACTGTCGGAGTCGGAGGGTGCAAGGGGCACATTAGTAATATCGACGGATAAACCGGAGAGCTTGAATTCCACCGCTTCGCCTGCGTATTTCACATGATAGCCGCCGTTTTTTTGCAAGCCAAGGGTATTGTCAAGATACTCATAAATATCGCCGTAGTCAATGCTGCCCTCCCATGAGGAACCGCTTGGCTTATACCCTCCTGCATAGCCCTCCCGAACGCCGTGGTAAACATCATCATAGTTGTCGTTAACTGTCGAAATGATGGCAGACTGCACCGCATTCCGAACACCGGAGGCGATGATCATGAGCCTCAGGTATTCGGATATTCCGCACAGGATGATGCCAAGCGCGAGGGTGATGGCAACAACCAATGGGAATGACGATCCTTTTTTTTCCTTTAGTATACCATATAATTTTGTCATTTTTTCCAATACACCTCGCTTTTACCTGTCGCCTGTGCGGTCAAGGTAATGGGAAAGGAGCCGAAACCGCCAAAGAGTCCGATGTCGGTCTGCATGGAAACGGTCACCGTGAACTCTTCATTGAGCTGGATTTTGCCGGTCTTTGACCATGAAATGGCGGGATCAAGTCCTGTTTTTTCCCGCAGGACCTGCGCCCGCATGCTGGTTTCGCTGCCGACCCTGCCTGCAATCTCTGCTTCTCTGCAAAGTTCTGAGGCAAAGGTGTCAAGTTGGCTCTTGGCGATGTAGACCGGAAACACCTTGACGGCAAGAGCAATGACAAGCATGGCGCAAAGTACCAGTACCGCTACATCGATATACCCTTCTCCGCGTTTATTCCCCAGCTTTTCTAACACATCCGCACCCCCTCGTCCTGTCCGGGTTCCCGGAAGGCTTCGCCCAGCTCGTAATCTTGTTCGGCATCCCTTGTGTCGGCAAGTGTACAGAGAACATGCCCCCTTTCCTCGTCCAAAGCAGTGCCCTGCTCGTTCAGCCACTGGTCCCTCACCACCTCCGGCGGGTTTTGAAAGCGCAGCAGCTTTTGTTTCAAATCCTGTTCGTTCATCAGAAGACCTCCTTTCAGCGCAAAAAAAAGAACGGAGGTTATCCGCTCTTTTTCGCCATGCCCATTCTTTAATTATGCCGTAGAATCCATTCCAAGAGTTGCTTATCATCCATCTCGCCGGCGGCAAGCTTTAAGCCGGTTTCGATAATATCCTGTTCCGAACATGTTAGCTCGATGCCATTGATTTCCAGAAAAACCAGCATGGCAAGCATTCCGATTCTCTTGTTGCCATCAACAAAGGGATGATTTTTTACTAAAGAATACCCCAAACGCGCCGCCTTCGCCTCCAGTGTTTTATATACATATTCACCGCCAAAGGTCTGAAATGGAGCGTTGACCGCCGAGTCCAGCAGGTTCTCGTCACGAATCCCGTCCAATCCTCCGGTTTCCTTGATCAACGCACTGTGCATCATCACGATTTGCGGGATGCTTAATCTTTTCATTTAGCCAGTTCCTCAAACGCCGCCCGGTGTTTTGTGATCAGGCGGCGGGCTATACTTTTCACATCCTCGTCAACCGCCATTTCCTCAGCCTGAAATTCACTGAACTCTGTGATAATATAACGCGGCACATTGTTTTTCAAAATGACCGCAACACCATTCTCATCAACCAAGCGCGCCACCTTGGAAAAATTCTGATTGGCCTCGGTAATGGATACAAGGCTGTTTGTGTTGATATTCATTCATAACACCTCCTACTTCTATTATACACAGAAATAGGATAAATTCAACCTATTTCATTTCAAAACATCCCGCCGAGGGACTTGATGATCTCATAGCCGATGATGGCGAGATAGGTAAACAGGAAGCATATCAGCATAATGAAGGAGAAAATCCGGATTTTGGGCGGTATCTTCTGCGCCTCACCCTTGAGTCTTTGCAGCTCCAGCACCTTAAAATCGTGAGCGAGCATCTGAAAATAGATTGCGCCGTCATCGCCGCGCAATACACCAATGAGTCCGCGCACTACATCAGAGAGTTGTGGTGAATTGAGCCTTGCCTCGAATCGGGTGAGCGCCGCCTCGTAGCTGGATGAGCGCATGTCCGCAGTTACGATGTCCAGTTCACTTGCAAAAGCAGCGCCTGCATTTTTCTTAAAATTCTCCAGAATGGACAGCACATCGCGGCTGCTTTTCAGCGACTGTTCGATGGTCGCCACGAACCTTGGCAGCTCGCTTTCGATCTGCTCCCGTTTGACCTTCAGCTGCTCATCCGCTTTTCTGGTTTCCTTGAAATAGACCAGCACGGCGAGTAGCACCATCACCGGGGAAAGCAGCGGGAACAAGAACAGGCAGGGTATCACGCCAAGGAGGATCGCTCCTGCTTTGACGAAGGCATACGCAAGGTAAACCTCCGGTGTCATACTGATGCCAGCCGCTTTGAGGACGTTGGACATGCGGCTTTTGCGGTACTCATCCAGGCGAATAAATCTTGACAGCCTGACAGCGCCGGACATGAAATACGCATCCA
>Ga0209537_1003331_pt1 | contig 14830 bp, 11 predicted proteins | sample BioPla4DNA1_FD_187698 | JGI IMG/M metagenome (GOLD analysis project Ga0209537, IMG submission 187698) | Biogas fermentation microbial communities from Germany - Plant 4 DNA1 (SPAdes) (version 2) | ecosystem: Engineered > Bioreactor > Anaerobic > Digestate | place: Bielefeld, North...
TGTAGGAACCAGTGGGGGGAATATTGATGACCTTAGAGAGTCTCTAGATTTAATGGCCAAGGGAATTATCAACCCTGCATCTATGATTACCCACATAGGAGGGCTTAACAGTGTAGTAGAAACCTCCTTAAACTTGCCCAGTATTCCTGGCGGTAAAAAGCTTATCTATACACATATTGATATGGAACTTACAGCCATAGATGATTTTAGAGAGAAGGGTAAGACAGATCCTAGGTTTGCTAAGCTGGCTGATATAGTTGAGAACAATAATGGGCTTTGGTGTGCCGAGGCTGAAAAATATCTATTGGAGTATTTTAAATAGAGGGATAATAAAAGTGGATCCAGCTAAAAGGATCCACTTATTGTTTATCGCATCTCTTGGCCACCGGTAACGTTTATAGCCTGACCGGTCATATAGCTTGAAAAATCAGAAGCCAGAAATACCAAGACATTGGCAACATCTTCATATGTACATCCTCGTCCTAAGGGTACTTGACTAAGATATTTTTGTCTTATCTCTTCCTTGGTTAGTCCTTGATTTTGTGCGTATTGTTCATAGAGACTATTAACCCAAAGAGGAGAATCTAATAAATTGCCAGGGCAGATGGCATTGACTCTAATGTTATGGGGAGCTAGCTCCAAAGCAAGGCTCTGAGTAAGTCCAATTCCTCCAAATTTACTAGCTGCATAGGCAGAATTTTTGTAGGAACCCTTTTTTCCTGATTTACTATTTATCTGTATAATATTCCCATAACCCTGTTTTAACATAACATGAGATACAGCCTTAGCACAGTTAAAATATCCTATCAGATTTACGTCTATAACCTTTTTCCATTCTTCACTGGAAAACTCATCTATGGGTTTGGCTATAAGAATACCTGCATTGCTAACTAGCAAGTCTATTTTACCGTATTTGTCCATGGTTTGGCGAACCATTTCTTCACATTGGGAATAATCGCATACATCTACTTTTACTGCTATGGCATCTTCCAACTGGTTAGCAGTTTTCTGTGCAGCTTCAAAATTGATATCAGCTACAGCTACCTTGGCTCCTTCTTTACTAAGGCGTTCACATAAAGCTTGACCTAGACCCTGACCTCCACCAGTCACGATAGCTACTTTATCCTTTAATATTTTCAAGCAAATCACCCTCTCCTACATAACCATATAAGTATATATATAACAGATATAACATATTCTTAACATTAATTATACATTACATAGCAGTTAATTTCAATTTATATTAGTTGATAGAGGCAAATTACATTGACATATAATGTGCACTTTGATAAAATTATTAAAAAGCATGACATAAATATAACAAATATAACATATATTTAAATAAATTAACACATTATTCTCATTTACTTAACTAAAGCAGCTAAATTTTATAATGATTATAAGAAGGAGGTACATATGGCAGTACCAGTTATTATGCCCCGGCAGGGATTAAGCGTAGAAAGCTGTATTATTACCAAATGGCATAAGAAAAAAGGTGATAGGGTAGAGCCTGGAGACTTACTGTTTACCTACGAGACAGACAAGGCCACCTTCGAAGAGGAGTCCCAGCATTCAGGGATATTGTTGGATATATTCTTTGAAGAAGGTGATGATGTCCCTGTTTTAACAAATGTCTGTGTTATTGGAGAAGAGGGGGAAGATACATCTATATATACCCCTCACAAAGATGAAACCAACCAAGTTGAAGATGACAAAGTAATTCAAGAGCCCTCGCAGCAACACTTCCTAGCAGAACTAGAAGCAGATCCGGAAACACCTATTAAAGTAACACAAGATCAAGAGGATGACATTATAAAGATATCCCCTAGGGCTAGAAATTTAGCTAAAAAGGCAGGTGTAAATATACTGGATGCCACTCCTACAGGACCTGAAGGACGCATTATTGAAAGAGATATTATAGAGCTAATTCATAGAGGGCAAGTGCTTACTCCTGCTGCTATGGAAGCTTATAGGCTAGGAGACTTCCATTTGCCAGCAGAAGGTACAGGACTTGGGGGACGGATTACCACCTATGATTTAGAGTTGGTTGCTAATTCAAGTGCAGAAACAGAAGATTCAATTAAAAAAGGAATAACTGATAGCCAAGCTGATTACCAGGAAATAGAGCTTACCAATATCCGCAAGGTAATAGCCAGGACAATGCATCAATCCTTGATCAATACAGCCCAACTAACCCTTAACACTTCCTTCGATGCAACAGATATATTAAATTTTAGAGCTAGGCTAAAGAGTCAAGGCCTAAGCCTAGGACTGAATGGAATAACCCTCAATGATATTATTTTGTATGCAGTATCTCGGACTCTTCTAAACCACAAAAATTTAAACGCCCATTTTCTAGAAGATTCAATGCGAGTATATAATACGGTTAATTTAGGGGTAGCTGTGGATACTCCTAGAGGACTTATGGTGCCCACTATATTCAATGCGGAAAAGAAATCCTTATTGGAGATATCCAATGAAGTGAAAAAGCTGGCAGAAGCTTGTCAGGCGGGCAACATTAATCCAGACCTACTCACCAATGGAACCTTTACTGTTACAAACCTAGGAGCCTTGGGTATAGAGGCCTTTACACCGGTACTCAATCCCCCGCAAACTGGCATCTTAGGAGTTAACAGTATTATTCAAAGAGCCAGGGAAGTGGATGGCAAAATTGAATATTATCCTGCCATGGGTCTATCCCTTACCTTTGATCATAGAGCTGTAGACGGTGCCCCAGCAGCCAGATTTCTAAAAGAATTGGCTGAAAACCTGGAGAACTTCAGTCTCTTGTTAGCAAAATAGGAGGGTTATCAATGACATACGATTTAATTGTTATAGGTGGCGGACCAGCAGGATATTTAGGTGCAATAAGGGCTGCTAGTGAAGGTCTTAATACTTTACTCATAGAAGGCAGAAGAGTAGGAGGAGTTTGCCTCAACGAAGGATGTATTCCTTCAAAGACCTTACTTCATTCCGCTAAAATATATGATTATGCTAGATTTAGTGAAAAATATGGTGTAACAGCTAAAGAAGTAGAATATGATCATGCAAAGGTTATAAAACGAAAGAACAAGGTAGTAAGAACTTTAGTGGCAGGCATAAACTTTCAACTTAAGGCAGCTAAGGTAAACCTAGTAACAGGATATGGTTGCATTGAGGGGAAAAATTCTCAAGGCTATATAGTAAAAGTAGGCAATGATACGTATACAGGAATCAGATTACTCATAGCCACCGGTTCTATGCCTATTATCCCTTCTATTCCTGGAGTAAAAGATGGTATAGAAAAAGGAGTAGTGCTCACAAACAGGGAGATTCTTGACCTAGAAGAGGTGCCAAAATCCTTGGTTATTGTGGGCGGTGGCGTAATTGGTCTTGAAATGGCTTCCTATTATAACTCTGCAGGCAGCCAGGTTACTGTTATAGAAATGTTAGATCATATTGGAGGAGAAATAGATAGGGAGATATCCCGAATTCTTCTTAAAAACTACAAAGCTAAGGGTGTAGATTTTAAACTAGAGGCAAAGGTAATAGCCGTTGACGGGAATCAGGTTATATTTGAGTCTCAAGGTCAGAAAACTGCCATAGAGGCAGACAATATACTACTAAGTGTTGGAAGAAGGCCCGTTACAGAAGGTTTAGGTCTAGAAACCATAGGAGTAGAGATAGACAATGGCAGAATAAAAACTGATGAGACTGGGCTGACCAATATTCCCAATGTTTATGCAGCTGGGGATGTAAATGGAAAGTCACTCCTAGCCCATACTGCTTATAGAGAGGCTGAGGTATGCGTAAATAATATGTTAGGGCGTAGGGATTTTATGAGGTACAACGCTATTCCATCAGTAATCTATACAAATCCCGAAGTTGCCTCAGTAGGTGAAACTGAGGCAACAGCAAAAATGAAAGGCATTGAAGTGGATACCGTAAAGCTATCCATGCGCTATAGCGGAAGGTATGTAGCTGAGAATGAAGGCGGAGATGGAATTTGTAAGCTTGTAATAGATAAAAAGCACAGTAGGTTGTTAGGTGTTCATATGATCGGAAATCCAGCTTCTGAAATCATTTACGGTGCTGCTCTTATGATAGAGATGCAAATGCGAGTAAAGGATATTAAAGAGCTAGTATTCCCACATCCCACCGTTTCAGAGATCATACGGGAGGGAATATTTGAGTATAGGGGTTAGAGTCTAAAATTTATAAGTATTTAAATAAGTTTAGTAGATAATAGGTAATTGTAAATATCCAGTAAAGGGGGACTCACCATGCCTAAGAGTCAATTTATCGATCCAAATGAAGCTCGCAAAAGCGGATGGATTAAATTTTATGATATTCCGGTAAATCAGTACCAAAAAACCATAGAAGAGGAAAAAGAGAATTATTCTAAAGAGGACTTTTTAAGAATATATCGCCATATGGCCATTATCCGTGAGTTTGAAACCATGATCGATCTGGTGAAAAAGACAGGTCAGTATAATGGCATAGAATATAACCACCCTGGTCCTGCTCATCTATCCATAGGGCAGGAAGCAGCAGCTGTTGGTCAAGCATATCTATTAGATGAAAATGATTTTATATTTGGCTCCCATCGAAGCCATGGGGAAGTTTTGGCCAAGGGTTTATCCACCATCTATAAAATGGATAGTCATAGGCTGCTAGAAATAATGGAAGGATACTTTGATGGAACCATTCTTAAAATAGTAGAAAAGAATAATAAAAATAATAATGATGTCAAAGAACTGGCTATTGACTTCCTTATATATGGTACCTTAGCAGAAATCTTTGCCAGAGAAACTGGCTTTAATAAGGGGCTAGGTGGCTCAATGCATGTGTTCTTTACACCTTTTGGTATCTATCCTAATAATGCCATAGTTGGTGGTTCTGCAGATATTGCCATGGGTTCAGCCCTATATAAAAAGGTAAATAAAAAAGAAGGAATAGTTATTGCCAATATTGGAGACGGTGCTATGGGCTGCGGGCCTGTTTGGGAAGCCATGAACATGGCTGCTATGGACCAGTTTAAGCTGTTATGGGATGAAAGCCATAGGGGTGGATTACCTATAATATTTAATTTCTTTAACAATCAATACGGCATGGGCGGTCAGACTAGTGGTGAAACCATGGGATATAGAATTCTTGCTAGAGTAGGTGCAGGTATAAATATTGAACAGATGCATGCTGAGAGAGTAGATGGCTTTAATCCCTTAGCTGTAATAGATGCTATAAAGAGAAAGAAAGAGATTTTAGAGAATAAAGAAGGTCCAGTTTTGCTGGATATCCTTACCTATAGATTTTCTGGACATTCTCCTTCCGATGCATCCAGTTACCGTACAAAAGAAGAACTAGAGGCCTGGATGGAGCAGGATCCTATAGAAGTGTTTAAGAATGATCTGATTGAGGCAGGTATTGCAAGCCAAGAAGAATTTGATGCTATTTGGGAAGATACTAAAAACCTAATATTTAGGAATTTCAAAGTAGCCATTGATGAAGATATTTCTCCCTATATGGATGTAAAGAATAATCCTGATATAATATCAGATCTAATGTTTTCCAATGAGAGAATAGAGAAAATGGAGGACAGAGAACCTGATGTATTGATTCCTAAAGAAGAGAATCCTAGGGTTCAACAGATAAAACGTAAGATAAGAACTGCCTATAAAGATGGGAAGCCTGTCCCAAAGACTAGGGTATTCCAATTTAGAGATGCGATTTTTGAAGCTTTACTTGATAAATTCTATACTGATCCTACCTTAATAGCCTATGGTGAAGAAAATCGTGATTGGGGCGGAGCCTTTGCTGTATATAGGGGTTTAACAGAATGCCTACCTTACCATAGATTGTTCAATGCTCCAATATCTGAGGGGGCAATAGTGGGTTCAGCTGTTGGATATGGACTTTCTGGAGGCAGGGTAGTGGTAGAGCTTATGTATTGTGACTTTTTAGGCCGTGCCGGGGATGAGGTGTTTAATCAACTAGCTAAATGGCAAGCTATGAGCGCTGGAGTATTGAAAATGCCTGTAGTTGTCAGGGTATCTGTTGGTTCAAAATATGGAGCCCAGCACTCTCAGGATTGGACTTCCTTATGTGCCCATATACCCGGTTTAAAAGTAGTTTTCCCTGCTACTCCCTATGATGCAAAGGGTTTGATGAATAGTGCATTGATGGGAACTGATCCTGTCATATTCTTTGAAAGCCAAAGACTTTATGATATAGGTGAAATGTTTAAGCCAGACGGTGTACCAGAAGGATATTATGAAGTGCCTATAGGTGAGCCAGATATTAAGAGGCAGGGTAGCGACATAACCATATTGACTGTAGGAGCAACCCTTTATAGAGCTCTCGAAGCTGCTGACATATTAGAAAAAGCATATGGCTTAAGTGCAGAGGTTATTGATGCTAGAACCTTAGTGCCCTTTAATTATGAGAAAGTGCTAGAGTCCGTCAAGAAGACAGGAAGGATTCTACTGGCAAGCGACGCTTGTGAGAGAGGTTCATATCTAAATGATGTGGCACGGAATATAGGTGAATTGGCCTTTGACTATCTTGATGCTCCACCGGTAGTTTTAGGAGCTAGGAATTGGATCACCCCTGCTTTTGAGCTAGAAGAATATTTCTTCCCACAGCCTGACTGGTTTATTGATATAATACACCAAAGGATACTGCCATTGAAGGGGCATGTTGTAAAAAATAACTTTACTAAAAATGAACAAATTCGCCGCAATAAGCTGGGAGTATAATAAAATAATAAAACAAGTTTATAAAAGGGGCTGCCAAGGCAGCCCTTTAAAACTCTTAAAGAGATGTTTTTTCAGCATCAGTAGCAAAAACGTCTCTTTTTTCAAAAAAGGTGGGTGCTTTATAAATTGCTATATATAATACTGTAGCTAGAAGCGCAGCCCACATACCGTCTTTGATGGAATGCTGTTTAATAAAGACAGTGGAAAGGCATATAAGTACTGCAGTTATAAAGGATAGGACCCTCCAAATTTTAGATTCTTTCCTAAATTCTTTACAATTTACTAATGCAACATGAACTGCTATGGAATTTAGTACATGAATGCTGGGTGCCACATTGGTGTTGGTATCTGTACTATATATATGCTTTATCATTCTAGAGAATATATCATTTTCTACTATAACAGGCCTTAAGTTTTGTGCATTAGGAAAAATCATATATAATGCATAACAAATACACATTCCTCCAAATATAAACCAGCAGAGCCGGTAATAATCTTTCTTGGATACCAATCCCAAGTACAAGAAACCAATGCCCATATAAGCAAACCAAACTAGGTAAGGGACAACGAAGTATTTAACAAAAGGTATATAATCATCTATTGGGGAATACATAAAGTATTTTGGCCGAATAGTTCTTTCACAATAGTTGAACCAGATTTGGCAGATTCCATAAAGAGAAAGAAGAGAAAAATGTCCATACTTATTCCATAGGCTCATAAGCTTTTCCTTATTTTTTACCATATTTTCACCCCCCGAATATACAGATATAGCTATAAACCCAAATTATATAATGAACTACAACAAGCATATTACAATATATTACAATTTCTATTATACAATATATAATGGAATATAATTCTTAAAAGAATCTTAAAGTAGCTCAATTCACTAATTCAAAACCGCCGTCCTGTACGTATGGAATCTAATTAAATAAATCAAGGTTGTTAATAGGGTTTGGGTATGCTAGAATAAACGAGAGGATAAACTAGAAGAAAAAGTTATGAAAGAGGAGGAGAAAAAATGTACATAGTATTATTGGGAGCGCCTGGTTCTGGTAAAGGTACCCAAGGAGGTATGATATCAGAAAAGTTAGGGATTGCTCATTTATCTACAGGCGATCTTTTTAGGGATATTCTAGCCAATCCCAATCATGAATTATATAATGACCTCCAAGTAATTAAAGAGGGAAAATTAGTTTCAGATGAGATTGTCAATAGCGTGGTAGAAGATGGTTTAAGAAAGCCGGAGTACAAAGATGGAGTTATTTTAGATGGATATCCCAGAACAGTAGCCCAAGCTGAGGCTCTTGATAAGATGCTGGATGCTATGGGCAAAAAAGTAGATGTGGTTATAGATATTCAAGTTACTGAAGAGGTATTATTGGAACGTTTGTTGGGACGAAGAAGCTGTCCAAATTGCAAAAGGATATTCCATGTAAAAGATGGTATAGAAAATTGTCCTGATTGTAATGTTCCCTTGGTGCAGAGGGATGATGACAATGAAGAAACCATAAGAGAACGTTTTGAAGAATACAAAGTAAAGACTGCGCCGCTCAATGATTATTATAAAAATGGAAACACCAATTATATAGAGATTGTTGTTACAGACTCTGAGAGACAAGCAACAAGTGTTAATGAAGAGATAATGAATAAATTAAACGAATTAGGGCTTGTAAAAAAATGAAAGTTTATGCTATAAGCGATTTACATCTTCCAGGCATGCAAGATAAGCCTATGGATATCTTTGGAGATAATTGGAAAAATCACTGGGAGAAAATAAAGAAAAATTGGGTTGAGCTTATATCTCCAGAGGATATAGTTTTAATACCAGGAGATATTAGCTGGGCTATGAAATTGGATGAGGCTTTGGTTGATTTAGACCAGATTGCTGATTTACCTGGAAGGAAAGTATTAGTAAAAGGAAATCATGATTACTGGTGGTCTTCCATTACTCGCATCAGGGAGGCCACACATCCTTCTATTTATGCTATACAAAATGATAGCCTTAAATTTGAAGATATACCTGATTTAGCTTTTTGTGGAACAAGGGGATGGGCTCCTCCAGGTACGAAGGATTCCACCAGTCATGATGAGAAAATATTTAATAGGGAGCTTAATCGATTAAAGCTATCCCTGGATGATGCTAGAGATTGTTCCAATATTATAGTATTACTCCATTTCCCTCCTTTTGACGATAAAGGACAGGAAGCTGAGATTTGCCATTTAATTAGGCAATATCCCGTGCACCATGTAGTCTTTGGGCATCTCCATGGTGACAGCTTAAAGGGAGTAATTGAGGGTCATATTAATGGAATAACGTACCACTTGGTATCCTGTGATTATTTGGATTTTACTCCAAAACTCATATTAGAGATATAGATTGGGCTTTTTGTTTATAACTATATAAATTTGTAGTCGAAATGATGTCGAACTTTATATTTTGCTTAAAAAACACGGCATAAGACCGTGTTTTTTGTTATTTTAGGACTTATTTCCTATTTTTAAGGTTTTTCCGAACTTTAGCCCTATTTAAGAAGGAAATTATAAAAAAGTAGAGAATTAGTAATAAAAAGTGGTTGAAAGTGGGGGCAAGTGGTGAGATAATAAAGGAGAGAGGTGAGAGTGGTGTTTATTGGGGAGTATCAACATGTCCTTGATTCAAAAGGCCGTGTCATTATGCCCTCTAAGTTTCGTGAAGGCTTAGGCGAAAGATTTGTTGTGACCAAGGGCTTGGATCATTGCTTGTTTGTTTATCCCCAAAATGAATGGCAAGAATTTGAGCGTAAACTCCGCACTCTCCCTTTAACCAGCAAAGATGCAAGAGCTTTTACCAGGTTTTTCTTTGCAGGAGCCACTGAATGTGAATTAGATAAACAGGGAAGAATTTTGATACCTGCCAATCTTCGCGAATACGCTGAATTGGTTAAGGAATTGGTCATTATCGGTGTAGCCAATAGGGTTGAAATATGGAGCAAAGAAAGATGGGATGAATACAACGACGAAGCCAATTTGGATCATCAATCCATTGTAGAGAAGATGGCAGAGTTAGGTATTTAGGAGGATATAGATGGACTTTCACCACATTCCAGTGTTATTTAATGAGACTATTGAAATGCTAGATTGCAAACCAGGTGACATTATAGTAGACGGAACCCTGGGTGGGGGTGGACATGCCCAAGCTATTCTAGAGAGAATTCTTCCCGGAGGAACTCTTATAGGAATCGACAGGGATCCAGATGCCTTAGAAGCTGCAAGTAGGCGTTTAGATAAATATCAAGATTCTTTGATTACTATACACGATAATTTTGCTAATCTAGAAAGTATATTAGATAGACTAGGGATTGAAGCTATTGATGGAATGATAATGGATCTAGGAGTATCCTCATATCAGCTGGATAAAGGTAGCAGAGGTTTTTCGTATCAAAGCAATGCTCCTTTGGATATGAGAATGGATCCTACTCAAGAATTAAGTGCACATGACGTAGTGAATAAATATGATGAAAGGCGGCTTGCAAGAATCATATCCCAATATGGGGAAGAAAGATGGGCTGCCAGAATAGCCAAATTTATAGTGAATAACCGTCCCATAAATACCACTGCAGAATTAACACAGGTTATTAAGGCAGCTATACCTGCTAAAGCCAGGCGTCAAGGACCTCATCCAGCTAAGAGAACCTTTCAGGCCATAAGGATAGAGGTTAATAAGGAACTTGAAATACTAGAAGATGCTATAGAAAGCGCTGTAAGCAAATTGAGGTCTGGAGCAAGGCTGTGCATCATCACCTTTCATTCTTTAGAAGATAGAATAGTGAAAAACACATTTAAAAAACTACAAAATCCCTGTACATGTCCACCAGATGTACCTATATGTATCTGTGGCAATCAACCTTTAGTCGAGGTTATCACTAGAAAACCAATCATTCCTTCAGAGCAGGAAATCAGTCAAAACCCAAGATCACGAAGTGCAAAGCTTAGGGCTTGTCAAAAATTGTGAGCAAAAACAAGTGTTAAACATAATAATCGAGGGGGCTGAATACAATTGTTAGTAGCACAAAGGCAAGAATATGAGGAGCTATATTATCCGCCTGCGGTAGACAAGGAACAATCTCAACCTGTGTCTCGTCCAAAGAAAGTATCCAAACCCAAGGCAAAGCCTGGTAGGAGATTATTACATATTGCTATGATTATGATTGGGTTTGGAATCTGTGCTTTTACCATAGCTAGGTATGCTATGATTGCTCAAAACCAACAAGAAATTTTAGAATTAGAAAAAGCCTTGGAAAAACAACAGAGCGTTCAAGAATACATGAAGTTGGAATTGGCAGCTCGTGGCAATTTAAAAAGAATAGAGGAATATGCTAAAAATGAACTAGAGATGGATTATCCTGATGATGAACAAATTCTTTTTGTAGAGCTTCCGGAGATGGATATGCACAAGGAGGAAGATGCCCCTACTCATACAGAGCAGAAAGAAGATCTATGGAGTAAGATTTTAGGCCTTCTAGATTAATTTGGCTTATATGGAAAGGTGATAGGTATATGTCTGTACCTAGCGTGACCAATAAAAAGAGACTACTTGTAATGTTAATAGTTTTTACTTTAATATTTACAGGCCTTATAGGACGTTTAGGATACATACAGCTTATATGGGGAAAGGAGCTCCAGCAAAAAGCTGAAGGACAGTGGACAAGAAATTTGGCTGTCTACCCCAAAAGAGGAATGATAAAAGATCGTAATGGAAATATTTTAGCCCAGAGTGGAAGCTCAGAAACTATAGCGGCTCGACCTAGTCAGATAGATGATCCAAAAGGAGTTGCCCAACTGTTAGCCCCCATTTTAGATCTAGATGAGGATGAATTATATAAAAAATTATCGGATAAATCTAGTTCTTTTGTATGGGTAAAAAGGCAGGTTTCTAGAGAGGTAGCCAATCAGGTTAGGGAATTTGGTATCAAAGGTATTGACTTTACTGAAGAACCTAAAAGATATTACCCTAATCGGGAGTTGGCTGCTCATGTATTGGGATTTACTATGAAATATGCTGAAGGCGAGGATGGTCTTAAAGGACAGGAAGGAATAGAGCTTTATTATGACAAGTATCTAAAAGGTATTCCAGGCAAAATTGTAATGGAAACTGATGCAAGGGGCAGAGAGATGCCCAATAATGTAGATCGATACATTCCTCCTATTGATGGGTTAAATGTAATTTTAACCATTGACCAGGTAATTCAGCATTTTACCGAAAAAGCAGTAGAAGATGCTATGGAAAAATATAACGCTAAAAAGGTGTATGCCATTGTAATGGATCCAAATACTGGGGAGATATTAGCCATGGCCAATAGGCCAAACTTTGACCCCAATGAACCTCCTAGAGAGTTAGGGTATGAGGGTATGCAGGATTATGTAAAAAACTTTGCAGCAAAGGACAGCATGGATCCAGGATCTACCTTTAAAGTAGTTACTGCGGCTGCAGCCTTAGATTCAGGCGTTATGTCATTAAATAGTACATTTAATTGTCCGGGATATAGGATAATAGAAGGCAATGAACGGATCAGATGCCATAAGGCTGGGGGCCATGGTCATCAAAACTTTGCGGAAGTGATGGAACACTCCTGTAACCCAGCTTTTGTGGATATGGCTTTAGCCCTTGGCAAAAACGAGTTTTATAATTACATAGAGGCTTTTGGATTTGGTCAAAAGACTGGTGTAGATATAAATGGAGAGGCTCAAGGTATTCTTATTCCTAGAGAGGCAGTAAAAAACCTGGATTTGGCCAGAATTGGATTTGGTCAGTCCATTTCGGTAACTCCTCTACAGTTGATTGCTGCTACTGCTGCAGCTATAAATGGTGGGAATTATATGAGACCCTATTTGGCCAAGGCTCTCACCGAGACCAAGATAGATCCAGAGACTGGCGAAGAGTATGAGAAAATAGTAAAGACAATTGAGCCTCAAAAAATACGTCAGGTTATATCCCAGGATACATCAAAAAAGATAGCTCAAATACTCCAGGGTGTTGTAGAAAATGGTAGTGGTTCAAACGCTTATATACCTGGATATAGGGTTGGAGGTAAAACTGGAACTGCTCAGAAGTATGGGGAAGACGGTAGAATTATTCAAGGTAGACATATAGCATCCTTTATAGGATTTGCACCTGCTGATGATCCACAGGTGATAGTACTATTTGCAGTTGATGAACCTCAAGTAGCTGTAGACTTTGGTAGTGTAGTAGCAGCCCCTTATGTGCAGATGATATTAAAAGATACCTTACCTTATCTTGGAGTTGAGCCTATATTCGATGAAGAAACAGCGGAACTTAATAAAAAAGTAGAGGTTCCTGATGTTATTGGTAAGGAATTGGGAGAAGCTTATGCTATATTAGATGAGGCAGGGTTAAACTATCTTTCCGATAATTCAGGTACCATTGTAAAGGATCAGATGCCAAAACCGGGAGCCAAGGTTAAGGTAAATACTACTGTATTGTTGTATGCAGAAGGACAGTCATCTCAAGATGACACTGAAGAGAATGAAGAGCAAGGGCAGCCAGTTGAGGAAGGCAAGGTTATAGTCCCTGACGTTATAAATAGATCCATAAGAGAAGCTAATAACATACTTGTTTCTGAAGGATTGAAGCTGAGAATAGAAGGCTCAGGATTAGCTGTGGAACAGGATCCACCTGCTGGAACTGCTGTAGATCCAGGAACGGAAGTGACTGTAAAGTTTACCGTGCCTGATCAATAGGCTTGCATTTTTTCAGTTTTAACTTTATTATTATAGGGCTATAATAAAATTATGATATTTTGGTAATCGACTAAAGTCATTACTTATGAATAGTATACTAATAATTACATACTAAACTTGGAATAGGACGGGAAAGTAATGGAGCTAAAAAAACTACTAAAGGGAATAGATTATATAAGAATTGAAGGGGTGCAGGATAGAGAAATTCAAGATATGTACTACGATTCAAGGGAAGTCACCCCAAATTCTTTATTTTTTTGTATTAAAGGATTAACTGTAGATGGACACGACTTTGCTCCTCAGGCTGTGGCCAAAGGGGCAAAGGTTTTAGTGTTAGAGAGAGATGTAGATGTAGATGGAGATATAACCAAGGTTTTTGTGCCAAACACCAAAACTGCCATGGCATATATGGCCAAGAATTATTATAGGAACCCTACCAAAGATATTAACTTTATAGGAGTAACAGGTACCAATGGAAAAACCACTGTTACTTATCTTGTTAAATCTATACTAGAAAAAGCAGGACATAAGGTAGGTCTAATAGGGACCATAAGCAATATGATAGGGGATAGGAAGATACCTTCAAAATTCACCACTCCTGAATCTCTAGAGCTACAAAAATTGCTAAGAGAAATGGCTGATGAGGATGTAGATAGTGTGGTTATGGAGGTATCATCTCATTCTTTGATCCTGGGAAGGGTTGAAGGATGTGAATATGATATTGGAGCATTCACCAATCTATCCCAAGATCATCTAGATTTTCATACCAATATGGAAGAGTATCGAGATGCCAAGGCTAAACTTTTCACCCAGAGTAAATTAGCAATTATAAATGAAGACGATAAAAACGGTAGATGGATAAAGGAAAGAGTACCTACAAAAGTCTTCACCTATGGAATATATAGAGATGCAGATATATATGCCAGGGAGTTGGAAATAACCGATAGAGGTGTTGCTTTCCATCTACATACTCCAAAGGGAAGCATTTCTATCAATTTAGGAATACCAGGAATTTTTAGCATATATAATGGGCTGGCAGCTGCTAGCATATGCTATAATTTAGGTATTCCCTTGGAAATCATTAATCAAGGATTACAGGAAGTTAAAGGTGTAGATGGTCGATTTGAATTATTAGATACTGGTACAGATTATTCTGTTATACTAGACTATGCCCATACTCCTGACGGGTTGGAGAATATTCTAACTACAGCCAGGGAGTTTGCCAAGGGTAGGATAATAACCCTATTTGGCTGTGGTGGAGATAGGGATCATAGCAAGAGACCAATTATGGGTGAGATTGCTGGGAAATATTCGGATCTATGCATTATCACTTCTGATAATCCTCGCAGCGAGGA
>Ga0209537_1003335_pt1 | contig 14824 bp, 10 predicted proteins | sample BioPla4DNA1_FD_187698 | JGI IMG/M metagenome (GOLD analysis project Ga0209537, IMG submission 187698) | Biogas fermentation microbial communities from Germany - Plant 4 DNA1 (SPAdes) (version 2) | ecosystem: Engineered > Bioreactor > Anaerobic > Digestate | place: Bielefeld, North...
CTCCGTAGGCGTTTCCACCTTTGCCACCCATGCTGGAGGCAAGGAGGAACTCCTCGCGAACGCCGATCGGGCCCTTCTTTTGGCCAAGAAGGATCGGAACATGGTGGTCTTGGAGCCAGATCCCAGCCATCTCGTCCCCCAGTATTAAAACCGTCTTGCAGGCGGAAATATGGGGAAAACGGGCAATCCGGGAAGGAATCTGTTGATTCTGCCCTCCTTTGCCCGATTTGACATCAAACCCACCCTGTGGTATATTAAACGCACAAAGGGTGTTGGCTGCACATACCTGATAACTGAATATGGCAAGGCTACATGTACTAGAGCGCTCAATCCGCTTGTGGCGGAGCGGGGGAACCAACTTTTTGGGGTGAATCCCGGTGGCGACATCGGGTAGGGTTACTCTTGATCCGAACCCGCCAGCTAACCTCGTCAGCGTGAAAGAGAGTATGTGGTAGCTCATTGCGTACTTGCATCGATGAGAAACCACAATACTTGATTGTGGTTTTTTGTTACTCAAAGGGGGGAATATCCATGAAAAAAGGTATCACGGCTGTTGTGTTGGTTTTGCTGCTGTCTGGGCTCGTTTGCGCCAAGACGCTGGTCATCGGGTTTGATGACGATCTCGTCACCCTCGATCCGGCGGATTTTAGCCACCGCCAAACGGAAGCTATGCTTCGCCAAGTCTACGAGGGACTCTCAACTTATACTCCCGATCGGGAGATCGTCCCCGAGCTGGCCCTGTCGATCACAGCCATCGAACCGACTCTCTATGAGATCAAAGTTCGACCGGGCGTCAAGTTCCATGACGGCAGTCCCCTAACCGCGGAGGATGTGGCCTTTAGCATCAACCGCCTCGTGAAGGAAGGGGCCATGGCCGGCAGGACCTCCCAGCGCAGGGGCCTCATGGGACCGACTAAAGGTGCGGTGGCGGTGGATGAGTACACAGTCCATGTGGAGCTGGCCAATCCCTGGCCTTTGTTTCCACGCTTCATTCCCTGGCAGATGATTGTACCCAAGTCCGTGGGCGACAGCTACATCGACAAACCTGTGGGCACAGGACCCTTCGTTTTCGAGGAGTGGGTTCGCGACAGTCATTTCAGCGTAGTGAGGAATCCAGAATACTGGGGCGATCCCCCGAAAGTGGACCGGGTAGTCTTCAGAGTCATTGGCGATGAGTCAGCTCGCGTCTCGGCGTTGAGGTCCGGTGAAGTCGACATCGCTACCTTCATCCCCGTCCATGAAATCAGCTCTCTGGAAAACCACCCGGAGATCGACGTGGTCTCGGTGCTGGGGACGCGCAGCTACTTCCTCGAGATGAATGTCAATAAGCCGCCCTTCAACGATATCAGGGTGCGGCAGGCCATGAACCATGCCGTCGACATGGATACGATCATTAACGTCATTTATGAAGGTAGGGCTACCAGAATACCCTTCATCCTCTCGCCCCAGGCCTTCGCCTATCACGACGGACTGCCGATGTTTGATTACGACCCGGAGAAAGCCCGCCGCCTCCTGGCCGAGGCAGGTTACCCCAACGGGTTTTCCTTCGAGCTGGACACAGTCGATGCGCACCGGGCCAGGGCGGAGATTTACCAGGCGATGCTGGCCGAGGTTGGAATCGATGTCAAGATCCGCACCTGGCCAACCTGGGGAGCCGTCCGGGAAGCCTGGATGCAGATGAAGGACAAACCGGTAGCGGAACAACGGGATGCCTTCCTCAACGATTGGGGAAATGCATCGCTTGACCCCTTCGATATCCTAATCCCCAAGTTCCATTCGGACCATCGGGGCCTTGGCCGAGGCAACTTCTCCGGGTTTGCCGACCCCGAAGTTGATCGGCTCCTAGAGGCATCCTTGGAATCAGACAATAACGAAGAGCGGCTGATGCTGTTTCGCCAGGCCCAAGAGATCATCCACGCCCAGGTGCCCATGGTCTTCGAGTTCGTAGCCCATGAAATCTACGGTGTGCGCAGTAGGGTGAAAAACTGGCGTCCCAGTCCCGACAGCCGCATCCACTTGAAAGAGGTTGAGTTGGCACACTGATGTCTAAGAAGTTCTTGTTCCATCGCATGCTGCAGACAATTCCGGTGGTGCTGGGAATCACCTTGGTCGTCTTTTCCCTCATGCACCTGACTCCAGGGGACCCGGTGGAGACAATGTTGGGGTCGGTCGGCCATATCAGCCAGGAGGACATCGAGCTCATCCGCCAGGAGCTGGGCCTTGACCAACCCCTGTGGAAGCAGTACCTGGGGTTCTTGGGAGGAATAGTACGGGGTGATTGGGGCGTCTCCCTGCGCTATGGGGTGCCTGTTAAGGACCTCATCCGGGAGCGCCTCCCGGCAACCCTAGAATTAACCCTGGCAGCCATGGCGGTTTCCTTGCTGATCGCCATTCCGGCGGGGGTCGTAGCGGCAATCCGTCGATATTCCATCGTGGATCAGGTGAGTACGCTGGTGTCTTTGATCGGCGTGTCCCTGCCGGATTTCTGGCTAGGCCTGGTCTTGATCCTCATTTTCTCTGTGGGACTGGGGTGGCTGCCGGGGGGCCTCCGGCTCGGCTTTGAGGTGACGGCGCCCCCGACGGTGACTGGGCTCTTGCTGGTGGACTCCCTCCTGGCTCGGAATTGGGAGGCCCTGTGGGCGGCGATGAAGCACTTGCTTTTGCCCTCCCTGGCTTTGGGAGCTCCTTTGGCTGCCCTCACTATGCGGATTACCCGCTCGAGCATGCTCGATGTGGTCAAACAAGACTACATCACCTTCGCGCGGGCGAAGGGCCTGAAGGAGGCTGTGGTCATCATCAAGCACGCTCTGCGCAATGCTTTGATCCCCACCATCACCGTCATTGCGCTGAACATGGGCACGCTCCTGGGGGGCAACATGATCATCGAGAGGATTTTCAGCTGGCCGGGCCTGGGGCAGCTGGTGGTCGACTCCATCCGTACCTACGACTACCCCGTCGTTCAGGCTTCGGTGATGTTGTATGCGTTGACTTATGTGGCGATGAACCTGGCGGCCGATCTTGTCTATACACGGCTGGATCCCCGGGTGAAGCTGTGAAAAGGAGGAAAGGCATGGAGCTTGAGCAGGTATTGTACCAGGAATCCCCGATGTGGTCCGCTTTGCGGGACTTCTGGCGGCTTTACCGGAAGAACCGTCTGGCTGTTTGGGGCCTGGCGGTCATCGCCATCATGGTAATTGCCGCGATCTTCGCCCCATACCTTACTCCCTACCACCCGGAAAAGCCGGATTTTACCGCCTTGCGCAAGCCGCCCTTCTGGATGCCCGGCGGGAGCCTGGCCCATCCTTTAGGGACAGACCACTTGGGGAGGGATATGCTGACTCGCATCATTCACGGCGGCCGCATATCTTTAACCGTTGGGCTGGTGGTGATCTTCTTTGCCACTAGCGTCGGCACCATCTTGGGCCTCATCTCAGGTTATTACGGAGGCCGCATCGATGCCGTCATCCAGCGCATCGTCGATACTTTGTTGTCCTTCCCCTACTTGATCCTGGCAACAGCTTTAGTTGCCGTCCTGGGGCCGGGGCTGCAGAATATGCTGGTGGCCTTGGCCTACAAGGAATGGATCTATCCTTGCCGGGTGGTCAGGAGCGAGGTTCTGGCCGCAAAGAACAAGGAGTATGTGGAGGCGGCGAAAGCCGCGGGGGCAGGGGATTTGCATATCATGTTCAGGGAAATCCTCCCTAATGTCTTCGGGTCAGTCATCGTAGTTGCCACCTTGCGGGTGGCTTGGGTCATCCTGATGGAGGCCTCCTTAAGCTTCCTGGGACTAGGCGTTGAGCCCCCGGCCCCCGCTTGGGGAACCATCATCAGTGAAGGACGGCGATTCATCAATACCCAGTGGTGGATATCCACCTTCCCTGGCATCGCCGTGCTGCTGACCGCGTTAGGAATCAATCTTATTGGTGAAGGCTTGCGAGACGCCTTAGATCCGCGCATGAGGTAGTTACTATGAAGGGACCATTGCTGGAGATAAGAAACTTAAAAGTTCATTTTCATACCGATGCTGGTGTGGCCAGAGCTGTCGACGGAGTCAACCTGACTATTGCCCCCGGTGAGGTTATGGGGCTTGTTGGCGAATCAGGCTGCGGCAAGAGCGTCACCGCCCTCAGCATCATGGGGCTCATCAGGCCGCCTGGCAAGATTGTCGACGGTCAGATCCTGTTCCAGGGGAAGGATCTCGTCAGCCTTCCTGAACAGGAAATGCAAAGGCTTCGGGGAGGACGGATCGCGATGATCTTCCAGGACCCCCTGACGACCCTGAACCCCGTCATCCGGGTGGGGGACCAGATCATCGAGGCCATTGCCATCCACCAGGGTAAAGAAAAGGCATGGGAGAAGGCCGTGCGGATGTTGGAGCTGGTGGGCATATCATCCCCTGAGCGGAGGATGATGGAGTATCCCCATCAGCTGAGCGGCGGGATGCGTCAGCGGGTGATGATTGCCATTGCCCTGTCGTGTCATCCGGCTCTCCTCATTGCCGATGAGCCGACGACGGCCCTGGATGTGACTATCCAGGCCCAGATCCTCGACCTCATGGCCAGGCTGCAGCAGGAGTTGAATATGGGGATCCTGTTCATTACCCATGATTTGGGTGTGGTGGCCGAGTTTTGTGACCGGGTGGCGGTGATGTATGCGGGGAAAGTGGTGGAGGTCGGTGATGTCCGGCAGGTCCTCACCTACCCCCTCCATCCTTATACCAGGGGATTGCTGAAGTCCATTCCCCGCTTGCAGGAGACTCGCCACCGGATCGAACCTATTGAGGGATTGGTTCCGGAACTGCACCTGCTCCCTCCGGGCTGCTCCTTCCATGACCGCTGCCCGTTGGCGGACAAAAGGTGCGCCAAATGGGAGCCTTCCTTGCGGGAGGCAGCCCCGGGCCGCCTGGTCAGCTGCCTAATGATTCCCTGAGTAAAGGAGGTTGCGCCTTGTTTACACCCTTGGTCAAGATTAGAGACCTGAAAGTGTACTACGGAGAAGACAACCCCGTCAGAGCCGTCGATGGGGTCAGCTTGGACATCTATCCAGGGGAGACCCTTGGTCTTGTAGGCGAATCAGGCTGCGGCAAGTCAACCCTGGGGAGAGCCATTCTCCGGCTTTGTGAGCCGACCGCGGGAGAGGTCCACTTCGATGGGAAAAGCATCTTTGACCTGTCTCCCCAGGAGATGAAAGAGATACGCCGGGAGATGCAGATCGTCTTTCAAGACCCTTACGCTTCCCTCAACCCCCGGCGGACGGTCGGTCAAATAATCGGACTGCCTTTAGCCCTCCAGGGAGTGCCCCAGCGGGAGATCCGGGAGCGGGTCAAGGCTCTGCTGCCCAAGGTCGGCCTGCAGGAAAGCCATATCGATCGCTTTCCCCATCAATTCAGCGGCGGACAGCGGCAAAGGATCGGCATCGCCCGGGCCCTTGCGGTCGGCCCCCGCTTCATCGTCGCCGATGAGCCCGTCTCTTCCCTAGATGTGTCCATCCAGGCCCAAATCATTATCCTGTTGCAGCAATTGCAACGGGAGATGGGCTTGACCTATTTGTTCATCACCCACGATCTCAGTGTGGTCAACTACGTCAGCGACCGGATCGCGGTGATGTATCTGGGTAGAATTGTTGAGCTGGCCTCGACGAAGGCAATTTTTGCCAATCCTCACCACCCTTACACCCAGGCTTTGCTTTCGGCCATACCACGACTTGATGGACGACGGCGCCGCCAGCGGATCATTCTGCGGGGGAGCGTTCCTTCCCCTGTGAACCCACCCTCAGGGTGCCGCTTCCGGACTCGCTGCTTCCATCCGGCCAAGGGCGATGCGTGCCTTGTGGAACCACCACTGGTGGCAATTGATGATGGTCACTACGTGGCTTGTCACTACGCGCTCCCCAGTAAGCAGTGGATTTCCGCTTGATGTGTTGACGGCCACTCCGTGCTCCAATCAGGATCTGCCATGAGAATCCTGGAGAGAGACTTGCGAAGGGAGAGCTGACATTATGCAGACTGTCCGGATCCCTTGGGCTTGTTGGTACGGCAATGGGGAGCATCCCCTTTGGTTTCCCGATGAGTGGGAAGTGGTAGTGGCCGAAATGGAAGGAGCACCCAGCATCGACGAAAAGGCTGTCGAGATGGCCCTCGACAACCCAATCGACAGTCCTCCCCTTCAGGAACTGGCCCGGGGAAGGAAAAACGTCGGCATCATCATTGACGACATATCCCGCCCCACCCCGGGAGCCCTTCTTCTCCCACCCATCATCCGCCGCTTGGAAGAAGGCGGCATCAAGCGGGAGGACATGTCGATTTACTTGAGTCTCGGCGCCCACCGACCTATGACTAGGGCGGACATGATTAAGAAGCTGGGGGAAGAAGTAGTATCGACTATCCAGGTCCTCAATCATAATCCTTTCGCCGACCTGGTCTCTTTCGGGACCTCCCAGATGGGCCATCCCATTACCATCAACCGGGGATTTGCGGAAAAAGACCTGAAAATCTCCGTTGGCTGCATCATCCCCCATCCCGCGGCGGGCTTTGGTGGGGGAGCAAAAAACATCATCCCCGGCATCGGGGGGATGGAAACCTTAGAAGCCAACCACAAACCGGCATTTTACGAGAAAGACGGTCAGCGTTTTGCCCACCGCTGGGTAGGCAATCCCGACAATCCCCTCCGACAGGATATGGAGGATATCGCAAGGAAGATTGGACTGGAATTCATTGTTAATGCTGTCTTTAATGCAAGACTGGAAGTGGCGGGCCTGTTTGCTGGAGACCTGGTGGCGGCCCACCGGGCCGGCTCAGAGCTAGCCCAAGAGGTCTACCGAACCCGGCTGGTGCCCCAGGCCGATATTGTTGTTTTCAATGCCTATCCGAAGGATACGGAGTATGTGCAGATAACGAATGCCTTCAATGTCGCGGATGAATACGGCATGGCCCTTCTTAAAGGCCAAGACAGCACCATCATCGTCACCAGCGCATCCACCGAGGGAGCCGGCTTCCATACCCTAGCAGGTCCCGGCATGGCCCTCTTTACCCCCCATGATAACAGCCTGCCGCCCCAGTCCCTAGCGGGTATAACCACCTGGATTTATTCGCCGAACCTGTCTTTGGCTCAAATCAGGCCCTTCTTCACAGGACCGCCCCGGCCCCTCTATGCCGAGTGGCAAGGGCTTCTCGATGATCTCATCAAGCGCCATGGTTCTAAAGCCCTCGTCGCCATCTACCCCATGGCTTGTTTGCAAATGGGTGTCCTGCCGGAAAGCTAAGACCAAAGAAGGGCAACCAACAGGCTGCCCTTTATTCATCGGCTGCCTTTTAACCGAGGCCTTCGATGATGGCGGTTTCCTCCCTGGCCCTTCACCCTCGGCGCAGGCAGCTGTCCGGCGCTAGGTAGGAAATTGGCAGGAGGGCCAAGTACTGACCCTCCTGATTACCGGTATTAGCTCCAAGGAGCCAGTTTCGCCGCATTCCGGCCAGCTTGCCGTCCGCAGACGATGCACTCGGTCAGATTGCCGCCCGCCTGATAGGTGAACTTGAACACGGAGGCGATTTCACCGGCCGCAAAGAGCCTGGGGATGGGATTGCCGTTCCAGTCGAGCACGCACCTATCAGCATTGGCATCGAGACCGCCCTTGGTGTTGGGGCCGCCAGGATACATTTTCATTGCGTAGAAGGGCGGCTTCTCCACCGGTCCCATCGTGGCCGGCGTTCGACCAAACTGCTCGTCTTTGCCCAGGGCGCAATAGCTGTTGAACATCTTCACGGTTTCCGCTAGTCTATCCGCATCCATGAGCTTGCGGTTCTCGGGGTCAGCTTTAATCTTCTGGGCCAACTCCTCGATTGAATCGGCCCGCAGGATCCAACCCCGATTGATGGCATCCATGTTGTCTCGGCTCCAAGGTATGAAACCAAAGCCCACGTTAGATGTCGATACGTTGACCACCGGTGCATCGACACGGACGTTCTCGTCGAAGATCAGCCAGCTAGGTACGCGGGAGTAGACCATGTTCAGCATGTCATACTTGACAGCTTCTTTGTAGAACTGATAGCGGTAGGGCCGTGTCGAGTCAGTGATGATGTGTTCATCAGCGTACCTCTCGCCGTAGTTGTCCACTACGATGCTGCCCGGTACAGCTGTTGCCCTCGATGCCGCCCCGATCTTGAGCCCTGTCTTCTCATAGACTTCTCCGTAGGGGAAGGCAGGCTCGATACGGGAGGCGGACTTGGCCACTTTAGCCAAGGCAGCTCCGACGAGAATGCCCATCAGGATGCCATCCCCGGTGTTGTAAATGGAACCGTAGAAGGACCATCCTTTCACACCGGGCCCCTCCAGGAAGGCTCGCCGCATCGGCAAGGAGTATTCAAATCCACCGGTGGCCAGAACTACTCCCTTCCTGGCTTTGACGGCAATCTCCCGACCAGCGCTGGTGGCAATGACGCCGATTATTTCGCCATTCGGGCGCTGCACTAGCCTCTTGGCCGGCGTTTCATACAGGATCTTAATGCCTGGACGTTTTGTCTTGATTCCTTCTTCAACCAGGGCCCAGTGGAAAGCTTCGCCCGAGCCCTTGGTCAACTTAGGCCGCTCATAAATTGGCAGGTTCGGGTCGGCTTTCGCTAGATCCTTGTAGCGGCAATAGACCGTCCGGCCATACTTGGCTTCTTCGAATCCCGGGAACATGGGGAAAGAAGCTTTGCCGCCAGGCTCCATGGACTTGCGATCGAGATCAGGAGCTTGAGCCATCAGAAAGTCGGCAACTTCCATAATGCCATCCGCGTACATCTCTGCCATCTCATCGGAAACGTGCGGTTGCTCTCCCTCCAGTTTCCAAGGAATATTCTTGCCGCACATCATCGCTTTGACGTACTCCACCAGGGCCTTGCGATCCCCGGAGGGATCGGGATTATGGAAGACGCCACCGCTCATCCTGGTATTGCTGAAGTGCCTACCTTCAGGCTGCTTTTCTAGGACTATTACCTTTGCCCCGTTATCGTAGGCTTCAATGGCCGCGGACGCACCGGCGCCGCCAAGGCCTAGCACTACCACGTCTGCTTCATAATCCCACTTGTCTGGGATGCGGGAATCAACTTGCTGGGCCTTGGCGCCGGACGACAGCATACTGCCCGCAAGGACCCCTGCAGCCCCCATTGCCGAGCCCTTAATAAAGCTCCTTCGACTGATTCTCTTCTCATCAGAAGTATGCATGGATGAACTACACTCCTTTTCGGTTTGTTACTCTTTTCACTATCCTTCGCCCACTATTACTTCTCTCAACCACCATGTTCCGCTCTAGGGCTACTGGATCTACTTTTCATTCATGCTTGGCTTCTGAAAGATTGTGGAGCCGTACACTAGGGCCAGTGCCGCCTCCTGGTAAGACGACGACGTCCACCATGTGTCCCTACGAAGAATCAGACTAGTCAAGTGTCTCGTCACTGTCAACTCGTTGCGACAATAGGCGTAGAGGCTGCCTATGACGGGTTCTTGCTCATAAGAGCTAGGTTACTCTACATCGACGAAACTCCACCGGTTATGCAGAATCCTCCCTGCGCTACCCATATCCCACCCCCTAGCTTTGCGATAATTCTCACTAGCGCATTTAGTCTTCTCCGTGTATTTGGGAATTCCTTCCGCTCACGTGTAATTTTTTTCCTTTATTTGACCAAACGTGCTCAATCTGGAGCAATTCCTGTCCTAGTCGCCTAGTTCGATCTTGGACTAGGGCTATTGTCTTCTTTCCCCCCAGATGAATCAGGACGTTCTGCGAGAGCTAAACATCTAGGCCAGTCCTGGTTGCGTCCTTTCGACATTTGCCTAGAAACCAGCTAACATCGGCCGCTGAGTTGCCGCGGGGTAGCCCAAAGCAACAAAGAATCCCTAACCCCATAAAGAGGCTAGGGATAGGTCTTTGTCTAATGGCGGTCATTCGGTCGACAATTGCCCATCAGTAGCTGAACAGACTCAAGGCGGCCTTAGAGGTCGATGGGTGGTCGGAGAGGAAGGGAATGGAGGAGCGTGAAGGTGACTCAGGCCCCCTCCGCGTTAGAAACCGTTGCTCGTCAGTAAGCGGCGGAGGTCGTCCTTGCTCCAAAGCACAACAGCTACTCGAGCAGATTGTCCATCCCGAGCAGCTCCGCCTAGGTCGGCGTTTATCTAGTTCAATGGCCTTCCGCAGCGAGGGTTCGTTCCCCTGCGACAAGAAAGCCCTTCGCGGCAGAGCGGCTACCGTCCCTTGCCAGCGCAGGATAGGTGGTCGCACCTCCGCCCCAAGGCCCTTTGCTCATTACATTAGGGAAGCTAGCATTAACTCGACCTTGATCGTTTCATCACCTGTTATGTCGACAGACGTCTGGAAGAAATCATAGCCCTGCTTCGACACACACAAGTCCTGTTTCCCACCGGCCGCCCGCAGTACAGCAATACCCTCCTCATTGGTGGTGGCCCGGAATAACCCTACCATGACGTTGGCATCCTCGAGGGGGAGTTCGGTATACAGATCAAATACTTGGACCGTTACTGTGTGCTCCGGCGGCATTGTGGTGCGGAAGGCAAATTCACAAGGCTTCCACTGATGGGGCATCTCAAGGTCTGTCGGATTGCATTTAACAACCCACTTGTGCACTCCTTGTTCCATCGGGGCATCGAGCTCTAGCTCCGTCCAATAGACACCTTTTGTTTGGGGCAATACCTCCTCCCCAAGTTCGCCGGCAGCCACCTGTTCACCTTCTGCATCTTCGATGCTAAAGGGCAGGCCAGCGAGCGAACAGTTGGCAGAACAGGCACCACCGACTGTCACTTTGAGTTTTTCACCTCTGCCTATTGGCGATGATACCCCCCAGACGGATAGGGAGATCGTATGGAGTTTCACGGTGAAAGAAAACTCAGCTGAGCTTCCCTCATGGGAGATTTCTTCCATCGCCTGCGGCAAGGCGGACACTGCCCATTTGTACTCGCCCGGTTCTGCCGGAGCTTTCACCGTAAAGGCAATCTCGTTGCCTGCTTCTTCAGGGGGAGGCAGCACTGCCTCGGCTATTCCATTGCCCTGGGAGTCAACGATCTTGAGCGTCGTTCCGCCCAGATCGCAGCCGCTCGGACACGACACCTTGATTCTAAGGGCCATGTCGGCACCGGCATCGACCTCATCGGGTACACTTACAATCGATATGCTCGTTGGATGAGTCTCAACAACTTCCTTATCGACCTCTGCCATCGTTCCTTCTCCTTGCTTCTAGTTGGGGAGAGGACCGGGAATTGGTCCTCTCCACCTGAGGAATCATTATCCCCAAGGAGCCAACTTAGCAGCATTCCGACCGGCTTGCCGTCCGCAGACGATGCACTCGGTCAGGTTGCCGCCGGCCTGATAGGTGAACTTGAACACGGAGGCAATTTCACCCGCAGCAAAGAGCCTGGGGATGGGATTGCCGTTCCAGTCAAGTACAGACCTGTCGGCATTGGCGTCCAATCCACCCTTGGTGTTGGGGCCGCCAGGATACATCTTCATGGCGTAGAAGGGCGGCTTCTCCACAGGTCCCATGGTGGCAGGAGTTCGGCCATACTGCTCGTCCTTGCCTGTGGCGCAATAGCTGTTGAATCGCTTGATGGTTTCAGCGAGTCTGTCCGCATCCATCAGCTCGCGGTTCTCAGGGTCGGCTTGAATCTTCTGTGCCAACTCCTCGATTGAATCGGCCCGCAGGATCCAGCCCCTGTTGATGGCATCCATGTTGTCCCGGCTCCACGGTAGGAACCCATACCCAACGGTCGAGATATTCATGTTGACCACGGGCCTTTCGGCGCGCAGGTTCTCATCAAAGATCAACCAGCTGGGTACGCGGGAATAGACCATGTTCAGCATGTCATACTTGACAGCTTCCTTGTAGAACTGGTAGCGGTAGGGCCGCGTCGAGTCGGTGATGATGTGCTCATCGGCATATCTTTCACCGAAGTTGTCCACGATGACGCTGTGGGGTACAGAGGTTGCCGCGGACATGGTCCCAATCTTCAACCCCAACTTCTCCCACGGCTCGCCGTAGGGGAAAGCGGGCTCGATGCGGGAGGCGGACTTGGCTACTTTGGAAAGGGCAGCCCCGGCGACGATCCCCATCAGGATGCCGTCGCCCGTGTTGGCCAAGGCACCATAGTAGCACCATCCCTTGACGCCAGGCCCTTCCAGGAAGGCCCTCCGCATCGGCACCGAGTATTCAAATCCACCGGTGGCTAGGACGACGCCCTTCTTGGCCTTGACGGCGATTTCCCGTCCAGCCTTGTCGGTAGCAACGACGCCGATTACCTCACCATTCACCCGCTGCACCAGTCTCTTGGCCGGTGTTTCGTACAGGATCTTGATGCCCGGGCGCTTTGTCTTGATTCCCTCTTCGACCAGAGCCCAGTGGAAAGCTTCTCCGGAACCCTTGGTCAGTCGCGGCCGCTCATACAAGGGCAAGTTCGGATCGGCTTTCGCTAGATCCTTATAGCCGCAGAAGACCGTCCGGCCATACTTGGCTTCCTCAAACCCGGGGAACATGGGGAAAGAAGCTTTTCCACCAGGAGCCATCCCTTTGCGATCGAGATCGGGCGCCTGGGCCAACAGAAAGTCGGCAACTTCCATAACGCCATCGGCATACATCTCTGCCATGGCATCGGAAACGTGGGGCTGCTCGCCTTCCAGTTTCCAAGGAATGTTCTTGCCGCACATCATCGCTTTGACGTACTCTACTAGGGCCTTGCGATCGCCCGACGGGTCAGGATTGTGGAAGACGCCGCCACTCATTCTGGTATTGCTGAAGTGGGTGGCCTCAGCCTGTTTTTCTAGAACCAATACCGATGCCCCGCTATCGTAGGCTTCAATGGCCGCAGATGCACCGGCGCCGCCAAGACCCAGGACGACTACGTCCGCCTCATAATCCCATTTCTCCGGGATGCGCGGATCTGCATTCTGAGCCTTGACGCCAGAGGATAGCATGCTGCCTGCAAGTACCCCTGCCGCACCCATCGCTGAGCCTTTAATAAAGCTCCTTCGACTTATCCTCTTCTCATCAGAAGCATGCATCGATGAACTCACTCCTTCTCAGCTATGTGGTTGTTGTTTCTTTCACTATTCCACATCTAGTACGGCCAGTCTCAACTCGCTCGGTAGGATTCCTCATGGGGATTCGGTACTGGCGATTCTAGCTTTCCTGCCTTGCTTCAGAAAGGCTTAGGGGTCACGCCCCCGTACTACCGCCGGGTCACCCCTTGAAGTAGCCGCCAACGACAGTGTGGACCTTTGGATTTCCCAATGATCAGTCCACATTTCGATCGGTCGCGGCTAGAAAGCCGATGATGGCGCCCAAACGCGGGCCTTTTTCCACCCTTTTGCCCGGGATACTGAACATCCCGGCTTGGCGATCTGGCCGTGCCCTCGACTAAGGCAACTACTCCCCCCCTTACATGGCTCCTCTCTCCTTTCACGGCAAATTGTTGCTGCTTAGTCACAGCTAACCAGCAATCTTTGTGATGTATTTCACTGACCCAAAGATTGGTATTCGACGTTCCCACCCGAATTCCTCCCCGCCGCACGTAGTTCCTCTCTTTTGCTTAATCAGACACTCGCCTCCATGAACAGGGATTATTGAAAGGGGGGAATATTCTCTCCTTGCCGCCCACTACATAGATGTTGTGGCACCCTACACGAGGCAAAGGGTGTGAAGGGAGTAAGCGAATGACACACTCTAGACGATTGGCAGCGGGGACATCGGCAGTAGGTTGCCCGGCGGGGCTCTTCTCGCCATAGTCGCTCAGACTAGCGCGTCCGCGGGGGAGCACTGCGCACGCTGACTGACGCAGTCTACAGGGGAGGCGATCATTGGGAGTGACAAGATCGGCCATGTCTGTACCTAAAAGCAGCGGAACAGAGGGCGGTCAAGTCCCTTGGGGGCAAAGACCAAGAAGGGGCTGCTCCGAGGAGCAGCCCCATTTGAGTACATTTACTTCTTCAGCACTGGCGGTTGGCCGGTTGCCGCCATGGTCCCTGCGATCATGCCGTGAACGGCACAGTCAGGAATGGCATTGGAGCCAAGGCGGTTGGTGCCGTGGACTCCACCGGTTACCTCGCCGGCGGCGAATAGGCCGGGGATTACATTGCCCCAGATGTCCTCCACTTCCGTCCGCGGGGTGATCTTCACGCCACCCATGGTGTGGTGGACGGAGGGCCACTGGGGAATGGCATAGAAGGGACCGACTTCGATCTTCTTGGCTAGGTTCGGCTCGATCTTCTTGCCGAAATCGGGGTCTACGCCTTGTTCGATGTATTCGTTGTGCTGGCGAATAGTAGCGATGAAGTTCTCAACGGGCATGTTGACTTTCTGGCCCCGGTAGGTGCGGGCGTTGATCTTCTCGACCAGTTCCTCGAGTGTATCGGCGACCAAACAGCGACCCTGCTTGATGAACTTCTCGATGTCCTCCCTGGTGGAACACAGGTCGACCATTTCATCGCTGAAGATGGAGAAGGTGGGGAATCCGCCGCTGTTGAGGGCAGCCATGGAGTTGACGTCCCGGCGCTCACCTTCGTCCACATAGCGCTTCCCTTCGGAGTTGACGTAGACCATGCCGAAGCCAGGCCCGTTACAGGGCACTACCGCAGCCGCATCGAGAATGCCGGTGTCGGGGTCGGCGAAGGGATACAGCTGGACGTAGCACTCATGGAGGGTATTGGCGCCAAGCTGCTTGGCCAGGATCAGACCCTCACCGGTGGCACCGACGTGGTTGGTGCAGCCGACGTCATCGCTGATCCACGGAGCTTGGACCTTCACCATCTCTTTATTGTTCGCGAAACCGCCGGTCGTCAGGACGAC
>Ga0209537_1003336_pt1 | contig 14823 bp, 14 predicted proteins | sample BioPla4DNA1_FD_187698 | JGI IMG/M metagenome (GOLD analysis project Ga0209537, IMG submission 187698) | Biogas fermentation microbial communities from Germany - Plant 4 DNA1 (SPAdes) (version 2) | ecosystem: Engineered > Bioreactor > Anaerobic > Digestate | place: Bielefeld, North...
TTTTGCATATTACAAAATGAGTTATAGTGGTAGAAAATATAAGAAATAAATTAGGAATGTCTTTATCTATTGGTAAATGCCTTTTCCATATATTATTATATGTTCTTTTTATTTTACCGTTTAAAATTCCACATAGTTAAGGTAAAACTTTAATCCACTTGCCTGTTAGGTTAGATAAAGTTTCCTTTACATCCCACATAGTTAAGGTAAAACAGGGTATAAGAACTCTTTGTATATAAGTCGTGTCGACTTTACATCCCCCATAGTTAAGGTAAAACTTCACCTTCTCCGTGTACAAATATAGATACAATAAACTGCTTTACATCCCACATAGTTAAGGTAAAACGATGTTGCAGTACGTATTAATATACCTTTTTTTGATCTTTACATCCCACATAGTTAAGGTAAAACTTTTCACTTACGTAAAAAATGTAGATAAAACAAATTCCTTTACATCCCACATAGTTAAGGTAAAACGTTGAAGTTGGAGAAGTTTCAAGGATATCAAAAGTCACTTTACATCCCACATAGTTAAGGTAAAACGATTTACACAAATGTTAGAACTTAAATGAAAAATAAACTTTACATCCCACATAGTTAAGGTAAAACTGATGAAGAAGTGTTAAGTTCTCTGGACTATCCAGCTTTACATCCCACATAGTTAAGGTAAAACGGCTACGTTTGTTAAGGATATGTAAGCATTGCTAACTTTACATCCCACATAGTTAAGGTAAAACTCAACAGTGTCATAAATTGCTCGTTGATTTATCAACTTTACATCCCACATAGTTAAGGTAAAACGTAGATGATTGAAAAACATCATAAAATAAAAAAATCTTTACATCCCACATAGTTAAGGTAAAACTATGCATTTGGTACAGTTTTTTTTGTTTCTTTTATTTCTTTACATCCCACATAGTTAAGGTAAAACTGAGAGCTGTTTCCATTTCTTGAGTCGCTTGTGTAACTTTACATCCCACATAGTTAAGGTAAAACGTACGCTTCATCTTGGTCCTTCAACAATTCTAACATCTCTTTACATCCCACATAGTTAAGGTAAAACTAAAATAGCGAATTTAGATGCGGGAAAGATAACCACTTTACATCCCACATAGTTAAGGTAAAACTTGATGGATTAGTGCAAGCTGGAGTAATAGAAAATGACTTTACATCCCACATAGTTAAGGTAAAACTGGATTTAGCAACAACGCAAGAAGAAAGATTTCCAGCTTGGAGGAATCCAGCTGTAGCTCAGTTGGTATTTAGCAACAACGCAAGAAGAAAGATTCCAAATACTTTACATCCCACATAGTTAAGGTAAAACTCGGCTTATCCGTAGCTATTTATAACAAAAGACACGCCTTTACATCCCACATAGTTAAGGTAAAACACTTATAATGGTTAAGAATGTTTATTAGGTCATCTAACTTTACATCCCACATAGTTAAGGTAAAACTCTTTTTGGATTGTGTATCTATCGTTTACGATTTCAACTTTACATCCCACATAGTTAAGGTAAAACGATAGAAAGAAATATCAATTAGTACGTTCATACTCGACTTTACATCCCACATAGTTAAGGTAAAACTTAAAAGCAGTTGATTATAGCAGTGATAATGTTTTATCTTTACATCCCACATAGTTAAGGTAAAACTATAATTTATTTCCTGTTTTTGAAATTTATACCAGCTTTACATCCCACATAGTTAAGGTAAAACGCAAACTCAATATGATGAAGCTAAAAATCAGTTAATTACTTTACATCCCACATAGTTAAGGTAAAACGCGTGGGAGTACTCCGTTTATTTCAAGTGTCTTTGTCTTTACATCCCACATAGTTAAGGTAAAACTCTATCATACCATCTTGTGTTAAATCCAATCGCTCAGCACTTTACATCCCACATAGTTAAGGTAAAACTTATAGCTTTGATACAAACCATAAACTTGTGCTCACCTTTACATCCCACATAGTTAAGGTAAAACGATGAGATAAAGAACTACAAATACAAAGAAGATAGCAACTTTACATCCCACATAGTTAAGGTAAAACGAAAAAGACAGGCAAGAATTATTAAAAGTTTTGGAAACCTTTACATCCCACATAGTTAAGGTAAAACTGATACTTCGAATATAATAACAAGATTATATCCAAACTTTACATCCCACATAGTTAAGGTAAAACGAGAGGATAACCTCCCTCTAGCTCCTCAGTCTTCCTCACTTTACATCCCACATAGTTAAGGTAAAACCGATATTGGATGATTCAGGCTGGAGTGCTGCTGAAGTACTTTACATCCCACATAGTTAAGGTAAAACACAATGGATAAATGGGCAATTATAAGTTATTAGTAATCTTTACATCCCACATAGTTAAGGTAAAACTGTTTCAATTGAAGAAATAGAGGAGTTTTTAGCGAAAAACTTTACATCCCACATAGTTAAGGTAAAACAAGCGACAAAAAATCTTGTCGCTTTTCTTTCTTTTTTGCTTTACATCCCACATAGTTAAGGTAAAACGGAAAGGGGAGACAGCAAATTGATCATAAAGAAAGCTTTACATCCCACATAGTTAAGGTAAAACAAAGAAAAGAGGCAAGATCTTGCAAGGCGTTTGTTACTTTACATCCCACATAGTTAAGGTAAAACTAAGGTACGTTCTAACTTTGATATTTCTGAAATTTTCTTTACATCCCACATAGTTAAGGTAAAACTTTGATTTTTGCTGTACTTATTGCTGCGTCCTTGATACTTTACATCCCACATAGTTAAGGTAAAACTCATATTGTGTCATTCCTTCCTCCAAATCTAATACCTTTACATCCCACATAGTTAAGGTAAAACATACAAATGGGGATACTACGAAGCTGCTTAATGAATCTTTACATCCCACATAGTTAAGGTAAAACGGATAATATGGTATTTTTTGGGTGGGTATTTTTAGTTTCTTTACATCCCACATAGTTAAGGTAAAACCTTGCAACTGTGAAAGAAGCATTGAGAAGAGATCTTACTTTACATCCCACATAGTTAAGGTAAAACAATAATTATGTTGATGATTTTGTTGATGATGAATATGCTTTACATCCCACATAGTTAAGGTAAAACTTCGATAGAGTTTTTACATATATAAGAAGTTATTTCCTCCTTTACATCCCACATAGTTAAGGTAAAACAGAAACTGAAGCAATAGAACTTGCTGTTCAACATATCTTTACATCCCACATAGTTAAGTTAAACCTAATTCTTTTAACCCTTGATTGAGTATACTTTACATCCCACATAGTTAAGGTAAAACGCAATATTTTTGAAATCGGAATTAGATAGTGATAATGACTTTACATCCCACATAGTTAAGGTAAAACTAGACCCAGCGACAGCAGAAGAGGTATGGACATTCACCTTTACATCCCACATAGTTAAGGTAAAACACTTATGATAATGGTAGGGTAATGTGTATTCATAAACCTTTACATCCCACATAGTTAAGGTAAAACATAATTTACATCTCTAAACATTAACCAGTAATATGCCTTTACATCCCACATAGTTAAGGTAAAACTATAATTTTTTCCATTTTATCACTCCTTAGTAAAATACTTTACATCCCACATAGTTAAGGTAAAACTTGTATTTGTTTCAATTGTACTTCCTTCGATACCTGCTTTACATCCCACATAGTTAAGGTAAAACTTGGCATTAGCATATGGGTCAGACGGTTATTTATATTCCTTTACATCCCACATAGTTAAGGTAAAACTATATAGTAGTCTCCAAAAGTAGATATCAAATTTCCACTTTACATCCCACATAGTTAAGGTAAAACAATACATAGGATTTATTTTATAATTTCTGTATCGTTCTTTACATCCCACATAGTTAAGGTAAAACTAGATTTTCCACAGAATTACCCCACAGAATTTCCTGCTTTACATCCCACATAGTTAAGGTAAAACCTTCCGTTTCTGCTATTTTCACATTATATGAAATTTCCTTTACATCCCACATAGTTAAGGTAAAACTGAATTTGTTAATCCTCTTGATTTTTTAGAAAGCAACTTTACATCCCACATAGTTAAGGTAAAACACAAATTTCACCTCCTTAAGCCACCTCCCTCCTGGCTTTACATCCCACATAGTTAAGGTAAAACTCGCGCGCGGCGGATGGATAGGGCTTCGCATACCTGCTTTACATCCCACATAGTTAAGGTAAAACAGGGAGAAAACCAATCCCTGTGTTTCATAGAAGTTGCTTTACATCCCACATAGTTAAGGTAAAACCGAGCAAGTACCACTCATACTTAAAGGCATTCTATCAAACTTTACATCCCACATAGTTAAGGTAAAACGATTAGATGGCGTTGGAAGCGTTAAAGCGTTATGCAACTTTACATCCCACATAGTTAAGGTAAAACTAGGGGCATTGTGATAGATCTACAAAAAGCAGAAATGGACTTTACATCCCACATAGTTAAGGTAAAACACACATCTTCAGACTGTGCAATCAAAGCTTCATACACTTTACATCCCACATAGTTAAGGTAAAACCTCTCCTGTGAACGTCAAAACGATTGTATCGATGATCTTTACATCCCACATAGTTAAGGTAAAACTATGAACTTTGTAAAGAACTTCATACTCTTGAAAAACTTTACATCCCACATAGTTAAGGTAAAACGTTAAATCTTGAAGCTCTTGCAAATCTTCTTGTAGTCCCTTTACATCCCACATAGTTAAGGTAAAACGCTATTTTTGCTGTACTTATCGCTGCGTCCTTGATACTTTACATCCCACATAGTTAAGGTAAAACATGAATTTTTGTGAAACCTTTGTCTATTGAAACTATCTTTACATCCCACATAGTTAAGGTAAAACGTCAAATATTAACCATTCTCCTTTTTCGAGATCATAACTTTACATCCCACATAGTTAAGGTAAAACGCTATATATTGAGACATATAAATTTATAAAAAACTACTTTACATCCCACATAGTTAAGGTAAAACCCAAATATTAACCATTCTCCTTTTTCGAGATCATAACTTTACATCCCACATAGTTAAGGTAAAACTATATCTGGAGAAGCAGGAGCAGGTAAGAGTGAGACGGCTTTACATCCCACATAGTTAAGGTAAAACACTTTCCATAAGCACCTAATAGATTCACACAAGTATACTTTACATCCCACATAGTTAAGGTAAAACGGAAGAGGTACTCCCTCCAGACAAGCGCATGCCTCCTTTACATCCCACATAGTTAAGGTAAAACCTTTTTAAATTTGCCTCGTTTACCTCTTTTTTATACTCTTTACATCCCACATAGTTAAGGTAAAACTATGAGAGGCACACCACAGAATTGGCAGAACTTCACTTTACATCCCACATAGTTAAGGTAAAACTTTAGAAAAGTACTTTCCGAACGCTATGCAAAAATCTTTACATCCCACATAGTTAAGGTAAAACCCTATCCTGGGCATAGGAGAAGTGACATGGTACCGACTTTACATCCCACATAGTTAAGGTAAAACATTCTTGGGAAAATATAACCTTCTTCCTGTTTTTGCTTTACATCCCACATAGTTAAGGTAAAACAGTCTATATCTGCGAACTCAATGTGTGTATCATATGTCTTTACATCCCACATAGTTAAGGTAAAACGAAAAACGATTTATTTTATGAACAGATATTTTACCGCTTTACATCCCACATAGTTAAGGTAAAACTATTCTATGCGTAGCCAAAAAGTAATCATTTAATAACTTTACATCCCACATAGTTAAGGTAAAACCAAATAAAAAACCGGTATTATCAGATCTTCGAGATTCTTTACATCCCACATAGTTAAGGTAAAACCGTAGGAACGACAGATGAAAGTGGAAATATAGCTTTACACTTTACATCCCACATAGTTAAGGTAAAACTCTATATCAATTGTTTGAACAGTAGGAATAATTTCCTTTACATCCCACATAGTTAAGGTAAAACTACATATTCCATTTCAAGCAAAGTTCGTGACACGCTCTTTACATCCCACATAGTTAAGGTAAAACTCACGTTTTAAATTGATTTTCTCTACTGGAGTTATTTCTTTACATCCCACATAGTTAAGGTAAAACTAAAACAACGTTTTTAAATACCATTCAGGAGATTCTCTTTACATCCCACATAGTTAAGGTAAAACTTAGTTTTACAAGATTCGAGGATTTTAATCCTAGATTCTTTACATCCCACATAGTTAAGGTAAAACATACCGCATTTTGAAGATTATTTACTTGAAGAAAAAAACTTTACATCCCACATAGTTAAGGTAAAACGTTACTTAATGCAATAGATGAGATTAATTTTATCGCTTTACATCCCACATAGTTAAGGTAAAACTCATCTCTTTCGCTTCTGTTTTGAGCGTTAGCCATACTTTACATCCCACATAGTTAAGGTAAAACCATTCAAATTGCACAGAATCTTGTACCTGAAGTAACTTTACATCCCACATAGTTAAGGTAAAACGGTGCCGGAGCCACCAGATGAGCCGATAACAAAACCTTTACATCCCACATAGTTAAGGTAAAACTCTGCTGTTGACGTTAGAGTTTCACTTGTCCATTTACTCTTTACATCCCACATAGTTAAGGTAAAACCCCCTAATTTTCCTAGTACCGCTATAGTCCTTTTTAAATTGATCCTAGGCTTTTTATAGTGATCTAGAATTTTCTTTTTTGCAGGGAAGTCCCAATTAGTTTTTTGGTTCACCAGAAAAATCATCTTGTACATCAGTATTAATCAAGTGAGGAATCGCTCTAATTTAGAAGAAGGTTTACTGCACAACTCAAATATTGGTATAATTTATAATATAATATCGTCATAATTTTTCTCTACACCAAGTATTTCTTTTTTAATATTTTGTTCTCTCTCGATGGTAAAAACATATATTGAGTCTTTTTCTTTGTCAATTATCCTACTAACTTCCATTAGGCATTTCTTCAAAACACCTACACTTAAATTCCCTTCAAAAACAGAATTTTGTGTCCAGGTTAAGTATTTTTTGAGCAATTTATTAACAGCGCCTACCTTTTTTTCACTGACATCATAAGTTATTATTACATACATATCTTACCACCAAGCTTTTAAAGGTTTATATAGCTCATCATCAATAAGGTGTTTGATAAGTTTATAGCATTCCAGTTTTATAAAACTTCTATATGAAACACTTCTTTTAAGTTTTCTATGTTTTATAGTTGTACTTAGCTTTTTTTCATATTCTTTAATAAACTTCTTTTTCCCCTCTTCATTTAACAGGCAAATTTCTTCTTTACTGTCAAAATCTTCCAAATTTAATATTTTGTTGTTAACCGTGTAGAATATGAGCGAATCTATAACCAAGGGTTTAAAAATTTCTGATAAATCTAAAGATAAGGAAAAGCGCCTTGTAGAAGGTTCATGAAGATAACTCACTGTTGGATCTAACTGTGTTTTATATATTTCGCCTAGAACCGTTGAATATAAAAGACTGTTTCCAAATGAAATTAGTGCATTCACAGGATCATTTGGTGGTCTCTTTTCTCTTTTATTCAATAGAAAGCCATATTTCAAAATGTTGTTAAAAGCTGAATAATATACATTTCTAATTCTTCCTTCTATTCCCATCAGAGCTGGTATACCAGAAACTTCATCAATATCTGATAACTCCCTATTTATTGCTTCTATATATTCTTTAGTGTTTTCATAGCGTCTCAAGTTACGAACCATATGAAAAACACCAGAAATTATAAATTGCTTAGCTAAAAACAATCTTTCTTCTTTATCGAGATAATGCTGCACTTGATTAACCAACAAATAACCTGATACCCGTTGTTTTCTAGGATAATAACTTCCAGAATAGTAACCATAATAGTTGTAGAAATTAATTATTATTCCATAACTAGTTAAATAGTTTAAAAGTTTTGTATTTAAATCTATTTCGCCAAAAAGATGTAAGGAATCAATACTTTCAATAGGTAAATATTTTCTTTCCCCATCGATTGTTTCCAAAAATACCGTGTTATCTTTTCTTTTTAAACGTCCACTTTTAAAAATATAATAATCATGTTTCATTCTCTAATTCCTCCACGTAACAGAATAAATAATAAGCACATTTCTGACAATAAGGAAGTTTTTCTCTTTGGGGTGGCCTTTTACTATCTAGTATTTTATTTATCTCTACTAGAGCATTTTTAATTTCATTTTCTAAATCTTCAGTCAGTTCTATTTTCTCAATCTTTCTTTCTTTAACATAGTTTATAGTACCTTTTTTCATTACTCCCATCTGCTTTAAATAAAATAGATAATATGCTATCTGCATGGCATCGCTGTGCCGCATCTTGCTCGATTTTTTCACATCTTTTATATAATCTCCTTCAATTATGTCTATCTTTAACAGATCATCTATCATAACTTCACGAGTTTGAGCCTTGGGATAAGCATTTTCATGAATTAGTTTTCCTTCTAATACAGCATCACTTTCACTTTCCATACTTATTCCTTTATCAAATAACCACAACTTTCTTTTGCATACGTAATAATAATTAACTTCAATACCTTGAACTTTAAAGCTCTGAAAGTCAAACTCCAATGACTCAACATTATTATTTGTGTGTTTATCATTAAAAGATATATCTATCAAAATCATCCCCTTTTTGGCTAAAAATTATACCTTGCTCATCGTTATAACAACATTCTAGCAAATAAATATTATCGAGTCTATAACCATTGAGCCTTCCTAAGATATATCTCTTTGCTCTATAAAATGGAACATCTACGGTTAACTTTCTTACTTCCCTATACAACTCTGCAAGTATCTTTTTATCTTTTTCTTTTTCACATAATTCAAAGAGGTTTTTATTTTTTTCATAAATTTCTTGAGGTATGCATGTAACTGTATTCATGTCTCTAAAAATCTTTTGTACTTCTCCTTTGCTTAGATCATAATCAATAATATTATCTAAAAAGGTTAAAGAATTTTTGAATTCTTCTAAAAATTTAGTTCCTTTCAATTGATTTTCTGAGTAGAGTTGGTCAACCATTTGGACTTTATCCCTTTCGCTGACAAATTTATTGTTATATTCACTCAGATAGCTTAAACTAAAATCCCAGATATCTTTGTTATATACCGAGCCAACTCCGCTTACATCTTTTGTATAAATATAAATATTAGGATGATTTAGATTAAACTGTCGATTTCGATAACATCTACCAAATCGTTGAAAAAGACTATCTAAAGTAGACATTTCAGTGAATAAGTAATCAAAGTCTACATCCAAAGAAGCTTCTACTATCTGTGTGCTAATCCATATCCCTGGCTCAGGAATTTTAGAAAATGCTTGAATGTCCTTTTCTTTTTGAGCACGGTCATGTTGAATAAAAAGTGAATGTAAAAGATTAACATTTTTATGTACTCCTGAAGTCATATTACTCTTAATTGTATTGTAAATGTTGGTAGCTTGAGCAACAGTGTTAGCTAAAACTAACACTTTACTTTCTTTTGATTTTTCTATAATTTGATCTACATCATCTAATATCGACTTTTCATTTATAGTTACAAAATGCCTTTCTAAAGTCGACAAAAATTGTTTCTCTTCAAATGGTATTCCTTTTTGTATCAGATAATCTTTGTATATTCGAGGAAGTGTGGCTGTCATAATCAAAAACTTTCCATTTAGGACGTATATCATTTCTAATCCTTTTATAATGCTTGCAGCCATTGAGGGGGAGTATGCTTGTATTTCATCTACTATAATCTTAGAATAGGCAAGAGTTGCATATATTTTTTCGTAACCTAAATATTTGAAAACAAAGGGGAAAATTTGATCGACTGTTGTAAAATTTAATTTCTTTGCTAAATGTCTTGATTGTTCATAGATTTCTAAAGCATCTTCATAACCTTTATCAGCGAGATAATCTAAAGAAGTTGAATGTAGTAGACCTACTTCACTAAAGTTTATTGTCTCTTTCACTCTAGAATATAAGGAATTGAGAGAAACTCTCAAAGGAAGGGTAAAAAAAGTTTTATCTTCTCCACCCCACATCAGAGCGGCTTCTGTTTTTCCTATCCCGGTAGAAGCTACAATAATCAAATTTTTATGGGAGTTATCTCGGGTATAGATTTGAACATCTCTCAAATTTGAATTGAGATTTAAAGTTATGTGCTTTTCTGTTACTTCATTCAAAGCATCTTTGCTTTCAACTTCTACTTCAATGTGTGCAGAAGAGGCGTGATCCAATCGATGAAGAATACCTTTTATCAATACATATAATTGATAATATTTATGAGATTGAGTAATTCTATTTTCCATATCATTTAAATAAAATTTGTCGAGTTTTTGTATGTTAGTTTCCATATGTTCGTTAATTTTGATAAGTTGAGGCTCTAAATCTTTGGATATTACTTCAAGGATATGTCTTTTGTCAGGTATAACGTTTCTTTCATGGTGAAAAGCTATTGCCTGTACAATTATTTTTATCAGTTCATTGTCGTTATATAGTAGATTTGACATTTCTTCAAAAGGTAAAAAGGCTGGGGAAAGATATCCGTGAGGGATATCGTTTTTAAAAGGGCTATAAATCTTTTCTTGACCAATCATTTCTCTAATTACATTTTGAAACGGCGTATATGCTTTTCCAAAGTCATGATAAAATGCTGTTGTGTATACGCAATGCCAAAATAGTTCTTTATTAACCACGCTGGGTAGGATATTTTCAATTTTGGAACCATACATAGTTTTTAATATTTTTAAATTTTCCAAAAGTTTCTGGGTATGTTCATACAAAGTTTCCTGTGGCTTCGATTTAGCAAATATCATTTTCTTCACCACTCATTAAAAAAAACAAGATCTTTCTCTTCGTCTAAAAGAATAGTTCCCGAATCTATTACATTACCACTTTCAACATATACAGTATCGATACGTTCCCATACTCTTAGTTCGTTTTGTATAGTATATTTCCAGTTAAGTCTGTAGTTTATGCCGCTCAAACCAGAGGGTAATTGTTTTTTTGGTATATAAACAGGACATTTTATTTCATAAGGTTCGGCTTTACCACGTCCTATAATAATTTCTTCTATATCCACTTGTTTAACATCCTCTATTACAGCTAAATCTTCTTTTCTTCCTAAACTAAAATATTCATATGAATCTTTTATTCCCTCAATAATTGCGTCAATAATATTTTGTTGAGCGAACACATGAATGATCAAATTCACATTGTAAAGCATGTGCACATAGGAAGGTACAGAAGTAACAGCTGTATTTTTTTTACTTTTATACGAATACATACTTTGTAAATTGAAACAGATATTTTCGAAGCTTCCTTGAACCGAAATAGACATTGGAATAAATTCTTTAGCGTTAATTATCTTATGCAAAAATCCTTTTACCGTAGAATAAGGAGGCAGAGGATATGTCTCTGCCACTTTAAAAGCAAAAGGCTTTTTATAACTCGCATTTTGCTGATAAACATTCAATTTTAGAACTTTCATGCATCGCTCACTCCATAAAAACTATTGACTTCATTTTTCATTTTGACAAAAAAACCCTCTACTGAAAAAGCTTTGTCTTGGAACATTTCTTTTATTTTAAAATCATTGGTGAAGTAACCATCAGCAATACCCACAAATGTTTTATCTTTTATTTTGCTATTACATAACGTTTTTTCTAAGGCATTGTTAAGTTTATCTTCTTGAATATAATACAATCCGTTTTTTATGTTTAATCCAATTCTACCCAAGAAAAAAGGCGAAGCTAGATCATAAATGCCACCTATTATAAATATTGGAGAAAGATTTTCTTGCCTTCCACGAATGTTTCTATTAAGGACTTTTATTATCTCCAAAAATTGGTTAACTCTTTCTGCTTTTTCAACGTTATCTAAAGTTATTTTTCCATCTTCCCCTACCTTTGCTAGATCTACTGTAAACGTATATGTATAAAAGCTTAAATGCTGTTCTATGTTGGCAATGTTAGGATGTTCATTTATTCTGTCAGCAAGTCCTTTGTTAGTTAAAAATTCTGTGTCACTTCTATATGGTTCAAGAGAAATAGCATGACTCAAACGCACCACTGCTGGTCTTGTACCAGCTCCACCAATTTCTTTCTGACTTTTCTTTACAGTTTTCATATATCCAAATAAATCCATCTCTACAGAATCTTTTATTGTTAAATCATCACGAAATTGGACTGTACCCTTTGATTTATCGACAACTTGTAAGTTCCAATTATACATTTCGTGACCAAGTCTTACAATATCGTATCTTAAAGCCTGTCTTGAAGCATAGGTAAGTAAAGTTCCATCTCCTCGAGTTAACTTTTTAAGAACAGAAATGTTAGCTATTCCTTCATCGTAATTTAAGCTTTGCGCTTGAAATATAACGCTTGCTGTTAAACCTTTAGCCATAGTTGTCAAACCTCCTCATTAGAAACTTTTTCTTTAGATGCAACATCAACTGGCAATGCAGTAAACCCACATATAAATGCTAAAGCAATATCCTTAAAATCTGCTCTTTGTTCTGTTAGAACATTTAAAAAAAAGTCGGGAATAGGTTTTTGGATGCTCATACAAGTTCTAATAAGATTGTCCAAAAACTCTTCTTTGTCTCCCACTTTCACAGCATTTAACATTTTGTAACCTATGGAATTAATCTTGTTTGCAGAGTCTGTAGCAACATAATATCTATTGAGTTCTTTTCCATATTCAAAAGCATCATTTATAATTTTGGTGCTCACTTTTTTCTGCCTCCTTTTGTATCCGTTCAGTAAATGTCTTAAACACACAGAATTAAAACACGAAATGGGATCTCCTACAATTATTCTTCTATCATCTTTTCCCTCAGCCTTTTTAAGATAGTTCCTCAACTCATCAAAAATTAACAGATATAAATCTCTATCTGTTAAAATATACTCCATGATATCCATTTGGAATTGATAAGGCCTTATGTGACTTAATAAATAATGTACCTCTTTATCTATAAAAAATTTTGCTTTAAAAGGAGCTATGTTGAAATAGCGCAAATATGTGCTCTTCTTGTCAGTTTGAAATTCGACAAAGAAAATACTCTGCAAAGTCCAAAGTGCTTTTTGTTCCATTTGAGTTACTATATCAAATATAAGCTCCCTATATGGATTTGAAGAACTTGAACGTTGCCTAAAATTTTCGTTTATTTTAAACAAGCTATTTATGTCCGTGTCTAAGTTAACAAAAGTATATTCAGTGTAATACTCAACTCCGTCAATAGTTGAACGATATTTTTTAAGTGGGGTGCATCCAACTGGAGTACACATTAGAAGAAGCCTACATTCTTCACAAATTGGTAATTTAGTAACTTCATTCCACAAAAAGTTTTTATTTTCTGTTAAACTAAGCCCTATTGGTGAAAACATAGCTTCGTCAAAATGGTATTTTCCGTTAGTCTCGCGCGAACATAAAGAACAGTTATATACTGTTTTTCCTTTAGATTTTTTAGAAGCATTTTGATTATATTTCTCTTTCACAGGTTCGACATAATCCTTATGCATTTTTTCTATGAAATTTTGTGCGTAAGCACCAACGAAACTCGGATTAAGAAAACTTGCTTGACCAAAAAAATCACTTAGATTTGATCGAGTTATATTTGCAGCACGTTTTTTTCGTATTTCTTCAATAGAAACAAAATCTGATAAATTATTTAAAATTGATTTTGCACTTTCTAGAGTTTCAATACTTGTATCTTTTTTAATTAAACTGTTCATTTCTTTTATTGAATTTAGTAAATCGTTGAATTCATCAACGTAACTGGTATTTTTCACTGAATTCTCATATTTCTTGAAGTAATCATAAACATTTTTAATTGCCTCTGAAATATCCTTGGCACTTACTTCGCGATCAGAGGAGGCAGAAGGTTTTTCATAATTTATGATTAAGTTGGTTGCTTTATTTGTGATTGTTATAAATCTTTCTCTATCATCGTTTATAGTAAAAAAATAATTGAAGTAATACTCGGCAAAATTATCAAGTAATTCATCTTCAATTTCTAAGTAGTTTTCTTTTGTTGTATATTTACTTTCGTCGACATTATTAAATTTAAGAATCCTTAGCAATCCTACAATGCCCATGTTATAAAACCATTCAGACAGATAAAATTTTATAGACATATTTATATCACCTCTATCATACCGAATCCCTGACTACGCCGCAGGGAAACTCCTAATGCATAAATGTCTCTCAAATCGTAAACATCCCCTTCTAATGAAAAAGTACCCTGATAAGATTCTAAAAACAGATATTCTTTACCTGTGTTTTTTTGAAATTCTCTTATTTCTTCTTTAACAACTACTTTTTTCATCTGAATCGGTGTGAATTCTACAGATCTCAATAATCCCACACCTCTGTAGTTTGTTAATATCATGTCTGCAAGGTAGTTATATTCCTTTGTAAAATTTTCATCGTAAGGAGTTAGGGGCCTATTTCTTTTGTCAGTTAAGTAAATGGGGGACATTGTTTTAAAGGTAACCTTTTCTTCAACTATATTTTTTTCTGGAAGGAGAAAAAATTTTTTAAGTTTAATGGAATAATTTTTATACTCGAAACTTTTAGTTTTAAGCAAACCATTAAAAAAGTTACCTATAAAAAGCTTATCTGGAGAACTTATGTTTAGATCTAATCCCTCTTTTAGAACAAAATGATCGTCTTTAAATTCAAAATTTTTCAAAAACACAGCAAAACAAAAGTTTTTTGATTGTTTGTTTCTCTTATCGTGGTCGTAATAATAAAGCTGATTAAAATATTCTTCTGAAGCATTTTTCAAAATTTCTTTAATAAGACT
>Ga0209537_1003339_pt1 | contig 14814 bp, 14 predicted proteins | sample BioPla4DNA1_FD_187698 | JGI IMG/M metagenome (GOLD analysis project Ga0209537, IMG submission 187698) | Biogas fermentation microbial communities from Germany - Plant 4 DNA1 (SPAdes) (version 2) | ecosystem: Engineered > Bioreactor > Anaerobic > Digestate | place: Bielefeld, North...
AGTGTGAAGGAGTATCAGGACCCCTTCAAGGGGTAAGATAGTAATCCGAACACCCCTTTAAGGGGTAGGCAAAGGCGGCAAAGGCAAGGTGGCTTGAACAAAGTGAAAGCCAGCGCCTTTAGACGCTTTATTTAAAGTTTGAAAAGGCTTGATATCCCAAATTTTTAGGAACAATCAAATTAGGAGGTCGCCCGTGGGGAAACTGAACAATGAATCTAACCATTTTGTGATAATAACCCGCAACGGCACGGAAAAATTAAGTGCGGACGAAATTTTATACTTTGAAAGCGAAGGCAGAAAAGTCCATGTACATACAAAAGAGCGAGTGATCAGCTTTAACGGAAGTATGCAACAGGTTAAGAAAAAGTTGGATAAACGGTTTTGCAGTTGCCACGGAAGCTATGCCGTGAATTTGACCAAAGTGGTGCGGCTCACAGGTTATACAGTGGAACTGGAAGGAGGCACCATATTGCCGGTAAGCCAGAGAAAACATGCGGAGACCAGATATCGTTATCAGACCTACTTAAGAGAAAATTTTCCTTGCAATTTAGAGGACGATATAGTATAGTATTTCAGGATCTGCGAACAGTGCGGATCCCAAAAAACACACACCCGGGAGTTGCCAAGCCGGTGCCTGAAAAGGCTGTTTGGGAAATGAACCGGGTGGAGGAATAAAACCGGGAGGTATTAAAAACAATGTCAATCATTTCAATGAAACAACTCTTAGAGGCCGGCGTACATTTCGGCCATCAGACCAGAAGATGGAATCCTAAGATGGCTCCGTACATTTTCACGGAGAGAAACGGCATCTATATCATCGACCTGCAGAAAACCGTGAAGAAGATCGAGGAAGCTTACGCATTTATCAAAGAAGTGGTAGAAAGCGGAAAACCGATCTTGTTTGTAGGTACAAAAAAGCAGGCACAGGCAGCCATTGCTGACGAAGCCAAAAGATGCGGAATGTACTATGTAAAAGAGAGATGGTTGGGCGGAATGCTGACCAACTATAAAACCATTTCCAGCCGTATTGACAGACTCAATGAGATCAGAGCCATGGAAACAGACGGCACTTTTGATGCGCTGACAAAGAAGGAAGTCCAGAGACTGAGAAACGAAGCTGCCAAATTAGAGAAGTATCTCGGCGGTATTAAGGATATGAATGGTATGCCGGGTGCTGTTTTTGTAGTAGATCCCAAGAAAGAAAAGATCGCTGTACGGGAAGCCCGGATATTAGGAATACCTATTGTGGGCATCGTAGATACTAACTGTGATCCCGACGATGTGGACTATATTATCCCTGCTAACGACGATGCTATCCGGGCGGTTAAGCTGATTGCCGGCAAGATGGCGGATGCAGTCATTGAAGCTAAGCAGGGTGAATCCTTTGATACCGGCGACTCAGAAGAAGAAGCGGTGGAAGAAGACGCAGCAAATGATGTGGACGATGCCGGTGATGCAGAGGACACAGAGGACGATGCTGAGGATCTGGATGAATAGTAGTAGTTTCTGGAAAGGAGATAGAAAATATGGCTGTTAGCGCTAGTATGGTGAAAGAACTGCGCGAGAGAACCGGCGCAGGCATGATGGATTGTAAGAACGCTCTGGTAGAAGCGGATGGAAATATGGAGAGGGCCGTTGAGTTGCTCCGTGAAAAAGGGCTGGCAAAGGCAGCCAAAAAAGCTGGAAGAATCGCTGCCGAGGGAATGGTAGACCTGGCCTTTGCAGAGGATGGCAGCGCGGCGGCAGCCATCGAGGTCAACTCAGAGACGGATTTTGTTGCTAAGAACGAAGAATTCGTCGATTTTGTCAGAACCCTTTCCAACATGGTTCTGAAAAACGACGTAAAGGAAATAGACGACTTCATGGCTTTGAAATATAAGGATGAAGGAACCGTTACAGACGCTCTCAACAACAAGATTTCAAAGATCGGCGAAAACATGAGCGTACGCAGGCTTGTGAAATTGAATTCCCCGGGAACCGTCTATGTGGGCTACATTCATGGAGCCGGAAAGATCGGCGTCATTGTAGGTCTTGAGACGGAGGCTTCGGTGGATGAAGTTGCTGTGCTGGGCAAGGATGTAGCCATGCAGGTGGCATCCATGAACCCCAGATTCATTTCAGAAGAGGATGTAGATCCGGATTTCATCGAGAGCGAGAAAAAGATTCTGATGCAGCAAGCTCTCAACGAGGGCAAACCCCAGGACATCGTAGAGAAAATGGTCATGGGAAGGCTCAAAAAAGAATTGAAAGAAACCTGCTTGTTGGAGCAGAAATTCGTCAAGAACATGGATATCACCGTAGGACAATATGTGGAGGAATCGGCCAAAGCCTTGGGCAAGTACATCAAAGTGGTTGAAATGGTTCGCTACGAAGTAGGCGAAGGTATAGAGAAAAAAGAAGAAAATTTCGCTGAAGAAGTTGCAAAACAGATGAACAATTAAAAAAACCTATGGTATAATAAAAAGGACACTTTGCACAGTGTCCTTTTATTAAAGGTGGGCGTCAGTTTTATGAGCGCCTGCGGGTTGAGGAGGGACCATGGAGCCGAAATACAAAAGAGTCGTGCTTAAACTCAGCGGAGAAGCCCTGGCTGGTGAAAACCGTTTCGGATTGAGTGAAGAGATGTTGAACACGGTTGCCCACCAGATCCGCAAAGCGGTTGAAATGGGTGTCCAGGTTGCTGTTGTTGTCGGCGGCGGCAACTTCTGGAGAGGAAGAGCCAGCAAGAGCATGGATCGCGCTACAGCCGATTACATGGGAATGCTGGCAACCTGCATCAATGCATTGGCACTGCAGGATTCTCTCGAGTCCAATGGTGTTCCGACGAGGGTGCAGACGGCCATTGAAATGAAGGAGATCGCCGAACCCTATATCCGGAGAAGGGCCATAAGCCACCTTTCCAAAAATATCGTAGTCATCTTTGCGGCGGGAACGGGAAATCCTTTCTTTTCCACCGACACAGCAGCTGCTTTGCGAGCTGCAGAGATCGAAGCCGATGTCATTCTTCTGGCGAAAAAAGTGGATGCGGTTTACGACGACGATCCGCAGGTAAACGCCGATGCAAAACCTTTTGACAAGCTGACGCACATGGATCTGCTGAACAAAAGTCTCGGAGTCATGGATTCCACAGCAGCGTCACTATGCATGGATAACCACATCCCCATTCACGTATTCAGCCTGAATGAACAGGATAACGTCATAAAGGCAATCTGCGGCGAAAAAATCGGTACAATCGTAGAATAGAGAGTGAGAGGAGGAATCGACATGACTGACGACTTAATGAAAATGCTCGACGAAAAGATGGGAAAGACCAAAATCATATTAAAAGAGGACCTTAATGCCGTAAGAGCAGGGCGTGCAAATCCCGCTTTATTGGATAAGATAACGGTGGAGTATTACGGTACGCCGACTCCTTTAAAGAATATAGCAAATATTTCCGCGCCGGATCCGCGCACTTTGCAGATCGTTCCTTTTGATCCCAGTTCTCTTTCTGACATAGAGAAAGCGATCAATATGTCTAATCTGGGCATCAACCCATCCAATGACGGTAAGTGTATCCGGCTGTCCATACCTCAAGTTACGGAGGAAAGAAGAAAAGAACTGTGCAAGCTCGTTCGCAAGATGGGAGAAGAAGCGAAAATTGCCGTGAGAAACCTGCGTAGAGATGCCAATGATGCGCTTAAAAAAGCGGAAAAAGCAGGCGAACTGACGGAAGATGAGCTGAAGAAAGAACTGGATCAAGTTCAAAAGAAGACGGATGAATGCATCAAGGACATTGATGAAATCATTGAAAACAAAGAAAAGGAGATCATGGAGGTCTGATGCTTGATCTTCTTGGATTGGACGCAGAAGAAGCCATAAAGAGTCTCGCGGAGAAGGGGGTGTCCTATGAAACGGAGATTACAGAACCTCCCGGAAAACCCCTGGAAAACGGGTACTTAAAGGTAATTAAACAGGAACTTGTTGAAGGCACTTATAGGCTAACCTTATGTAAAGTGCCGGATGGTTTCAGATAGGAATTTAGAGAGGGGCGGAGCAGCAAGAGCCGTCTCTTTCTGTCAAAGGAGATGTACAGTTGGACCACTTAAAGATTCCCTGCCATGTTGCCATAGTCATGGACGGTAACGGACGCTGGGCAAAAAAAAGAAATTTACCCCGACTTGCAGGGCATAATGCAGGAATGAAGGCTTTGAAGGAAATCGTAAAGCGGTCATCCACTCTGGGAATAAAGCATTTGACCGTATATGCCTTCTCAACGGAGAATTGGAAAAGGCCCAGCGATGAGGTGGCGGGAATATTCAAGATTCTCGTGCACTATGTAGATAGAGAGCTTGCGGAATTGCATGAGAACAATGTGAAGGTCAGCGTACTCGGGGACTATAGGAAGCTGCCGGAAGATGCGGTGGCCAAACTGGAAGAAGCCTTAGAAAGGACAAAGAACAATACGGGGCTTCAATTTCATATAGCTTTGAATTACGGGAGCAGGGACGAGATTCTTCAGGCAGCCGTTGCCATTGCAAAAGATGCGGTGGCGGGAAAGCTGGAACCTGAAGAATTGACGGAAGAAATCATATCTCAATACCTGTTCACAAAGGATATCCCGGATCCGGATCTCGTTATTCGAACAAGCGGAGAAAAGCGTCTTTCCAATTTCCTGCTTTGGCAAAGCGCATATAGTGAGTTCGTATTTTGCGATGCCTATTGGCCCGATTTTACGCCGGAGCTTTATGAGGAAGCCATTGCGGAATATGCGGGCAGGGTGCGCCGCTTTGGAGGGGTCAAATGAAGACCAGAATATTATCCGGCATAATACTATTACCGTTCCTGACAGTCATATATTTTCGAGGGCCCTTGGTCTGGGTTGCGGGCTTTTTTATTGCAATCGCTGGATTGCACGAGTTTTACAGGGGCTTTAGAAAAATTGACATTCATCCCAGTCGATTAATAGGATGGATATCCGCGGCAGCTCTGTACGCCCTGGTCATATTCGGCGAAGGGCTGCACGTGTACTTGCTTTGGTTCTTTGCCGTAATCCTATTAAGCCTTTTCTATCTTTTTAAAATTGAAGAAAGGCAACTGGCCGACGGGATGGCTACCGTTATGGGTGTTTTCTATGTAGTGTTTTTCTCCCTCCATGTGGTGCTTATCGACCGGACCGGAATGGGACATATGCTCTGGCTGGTGATACTGACAGCCTTTGGAACGGACATAATGGCATATTTTACAGGTTTCTTTCTGGGTAAGCACAAGCTCTGCCCTAATATAAGTCCGAAAAAAACCGTAGAAGGCGCCATAGGAGGCATTGTAGGCAGTGTGATTTTGTGTACGCTTTTCGGGTATCTTATATCCGAAGAGCCGTTGATACATTTTATCCTCATAGGGCTTTTCGGCAGCATGGCTGCCCAGGCGGGTGACCTTACGGCATCCATTTTTAAACGAAAAATGGGTATCAAGGATTACGGCAATCTGATACCCGGCCACGGAGGAATATTGGATCGCTTCGACAGCGTACTGTTTACCGCGCCTTTTGTATATTATTATATAATGTTGGTAATGTTCTGATGAAAAAGATTGCAATATTGGGTTCGACGGGGTCTATCGGGACCCAGGCCCTCGATATCGTAAAAAGAAACCGGGATAGATTTCGGATATCTGCTCTGACCTGCGGCAGACAAACGGAACTGCTGGTTCAGCAAATCCGGGAGTTTCAACCGGAGATTGTCTGTGTGGAGCGGGAAGAGGATGCGATAGAACTTAAAGAGGAATTCCCGAAGACAGATATCTTTTGGGGAAAGCAAGGCCTGAAGCAGACCGCCGCCCTTGCCGATTGTGATATGGTACTGAATGCATTGGTGGGCATGCGCGGTTTGGAGCCGACCCTTTCGGCCATCCGGGCAGGCAGGGATATCGCCCTGGCCAACAAGGAGACCCTTGTCGCCGGCGGCGAAATCGTCATGAAAGCGGCATCGGAAAATGAAATTCGGATCATACCGGTAGACAGCGAGCACAGTGCTATTTTCCAGGCTCTTCAAGGCAACCAAGGCCAGGAGATTCGACGCATAATCCTTACGGCATCGGGTGGTCCCTTCAGAGGTTATACCCTTTCACAGCTTAGCCGGGGTACTCTGGAGCAGGCTTTGAAACATCCCAACTGGAACATGGGAAACAAGATAACCATTGATTCGGCTACCATGATGAACAAAGGGCTGGAGGTCATCGAAGCCAGATGGCTATTCGATGCAGATCCGGAAATCATCCAGGTAGTAGTCCACCGGGAGAGCATTATACACTCCATGGTGGAGTTTGTAGATCATTCTATAATAGCGCAGCTGGGCATGCCGGATATGAGGGTTCCCATAGGCTATGCATTTTCCTATCCTGAAAGGTTGGAAAACGACTGCCAGGAAGTGGACTTCCTCCGGATTGGTCAACTCCACTTCGAACCGGTGAACATGCAGGTGTTCCGGTGTCTGGGATTGGCCTATGAGGCGCTTAAAAAGGGAGGAAGCTATCCCGTAGTGCTGAACGCGGCCAACGAAGTAATGGTGCAGAAGTTTTTGGAGAAGAAAATTGCTTTCATCGATATTCAGAATACCGTGGAGAAAGTGTTAGAAGAGCATGTGCCACTTTACGACCTTTCTTTGGAAGACATTCTGGGAATCGATAAGGAGATAAGAGAGAGGTTATCCACATGGGAGTAACGGTAATATACGCTATTATAATATTCTGTCTGTTGATATTCGTTCATGAACTGGGACACTTCATAGCAGCCAAATCCGTAGGAATCCGCGTCAACGAGTTTTCCCTGGGTATGGGGCCTGTTTTGCTTCGCTTTGGTAGAGGTGAGACTCAATATTCGCTGCGGGCTCTTCCCGTTGGCGGATTTGTAAGCATGGAAGGGGAGGACGAGGAATCGAATGATCCGAGAGCCTTCAACCGGAAATCGCCTTTGCAACGTGGCCTTGTTCTGGTATCCGGTTCTTTCATGAACCTCCTTACCACCGTGATCCTCATTACCATTCTCGCTTTGGCTATCGGAATGACAAGCAATGTGATCGATCAGGTCTCGGAAGGGTATCCGGCGCAAGCAGCGGGACTTAAAGCCGGTGATCGGATCATACAGATAAATGAAACGGAAGTGGACAGCTGGAGCGATGTTACCGGAACGATAGCTGCAAGTAAAGGGGAAACCATAACAATTTTAGTTGAGAGAGACGGGGAGATAATCACTCTGGAGAGCGGCGTCGTTACCAATGAAGAGGGGCGAAGGGTTATCGGAATTACTTCCAGGCTTGAACATTCCTTGCCTAAATCCCTTAAGGCAGGAGTGGTCAGCACGTGGAATTTGACTGTGGAGATGTTCCGATTCCTTAAGGTGCTGTTTACAGGCGGCGGATCCATGGATGATCTGGTGGGGCCGGTGGGTATCGTAAGCATAATCAACGAACAGGCCAAGATGGGAATTTTCTATATCGTAAATCTGACTGCTCTCATCAGTCTGAACCTGGCCATCGTCAACATGCTTCCATTTCCTGCGCTGGATGGAGGAAGGCTGTTGTTTCTTATAATCCGGCAGGTAACGGGAAAGAAGATCACCGATGCCATGGAGTCGAAAATACACTTTGCCGGACTTATGCTGCTGTTTGCCCTTATGATCTATCTCGTGGTCCAGGATGTAGACCGCTTTATATTGAAATAATAGGAAACGAGGAACACTATGACAAGGCAGGTAAGAGTGGGAGATGTGCTTATCGGCGGTGGCGCTCCCGTATCCATACAATCCATGACCAATACGGACACCAGGGATGTGAAGGCTACGGTGGAACAGATCGCGCGGCTTGCGGAGGCAGGCTGCGAAATTGTGCGGTGTGCCGTTCCCGACATGGAAGCTGCGGAGGCTCTCAAAAAGATAAAAATGGCCACAAGACTGCCCCTGGTTGCGGACATTCATTTTGACTACCGCCTGGCTTTGGCTGCTATGGAAAACGGTGCGGATAAGATACGGTTGAACCCGGGTAACATTGGCGGCCCCGAAAAAGTGCAGGTTGTATTAAAGGCGTCAAAGGAGAGGGGGATTCCTATCCGGGTAGGCGTCAATGCTGGCTCCCTGGAAAAGGGTCTACGGGAGAAACATGGAGGCGTTACTGCAGAGGCCCTTGCGGAAAGCGCCGTTTCCATGGTGCGTCTTATTGAGGCCATGGATTTTAACGACATAGTCGTATCCCTGAAAGCCTCAGATGTGAAATTAAATTACGACGCCCACTGCATTATCGCCAAAGAATTGGATTATCCTTTGCATATAGGGATTACGGAATCCGGGACGATAAGATCGGGAAAAATCAAATCCGCCGTAGGGATAGGTGCGTTGCTGTTGGCCGGAATCGGCGATACCATGAGGGTTTCCCTCACGGGAGATCCCGTAGAAGAGGTCCGCTTTGCAAAAGAACTTCTGCACGCCGTGGGTCTGCGAAAAAGCGGCATTGAATTAATCTCATGTCCCACTTGCGGGAGAACCCGGGTAGATCTGGTCAGGCTGGCGGATCAAGTAGAAGAAAGACTTGCTCCCTATCAGGAAAGATGGGCGAAGGAAGGCCGGAAACCTATCAAGATAGCCGTTATGGGCTGCGAAGTAAACGGCCCGGGGGAAGCTTCAGATGCAGACATGGGAATAGCCTTCGGCGGAGGGAGAAGCGCTCTGTTTAAAAAAGGCGCACTTATCGGAACCTACCCGGCGGAAGAAAGTCTAAATCTGCTTTTCGACATGATAGACAGTGAGCTTGAAGATTCCCAAGAGAGATAGCTTTTTAGCGAAATACGTGGTATTATCCTTTAATGGAACTTTAAAACTGCCGGCTTAGTCGGTTTAGCTATTTCTTTCAAGGTTTTTTACAAAAAGGAGACTGAAAAAACTGGAACAGAGGAAGGACAGACTTGAAAGCATTACTTGAAAGCAGCATCAGTTGGAACAGCATTAAAAAGAAACCTAAGGAAAACTATCGTTTTTATGTGAGACAGGCCACCATCGATAAAGAGACAAACATTTTGACTTTGGAGGTCGGTCTCAATTTTATGCCTGCCAAAGGCGACGAAAATACCATGCAGCTTTTGCTGTGCAGCGCGTTTCCCCAGATATCCGGCGCGGAGGTTCGATTCGTATATATGGATACTCTGCCGCCGGAAGCGGAGGTATTGCGCCTATTGGAGCAGGGGCAAAACGGGGAGAGCGATAACGGCGGAAGCGGTTTCCGGGTGGGAAACGGTGGCAGGAAGAGAAAAGAGAGCCCTATCGTCGGCAATCAGGTCATGGGGAAGAAAATAGAAGAGCCGGCAGTATCCATTTCGGAAATTGTTCCCGGCAGCGATACTGTGGTCGTGGAAGGTCAGATTTTTCAAAAGGAAGCCAGAAGCATAAAAAATGAAAAGCAGCTGGTCTCGTATCTGATCACTGACTTTTCCGATTCGGCCTGTGTAAAATTCTTTGTGAGCGAAAAGAAGTGGAAGGAGATCGATGAATTCCTTTCCACAGGAGATTACATAAAGGTTCGGGGTCCCCTGGAATTTGACAGCTTTGAGGGAGACAATGTGATACGGGCCAGGGATGTGGAAAAGATAGAAGTGCCCCGGGTCACAGACAATGCGGAACAGAAACGGGTAGAACTTCATGCCCATACTAAGATGAGCGCCATGGACGGGCTTTGCGATGTGCAGGATTTGATCGAAACGGCTGCGGCTTGGGGACATAAAGCGGTGGCCATTACGGATCACGGAGTGGTGCAGTCTTTCCCCGATGCGGCAAAATTTGTTCGCAAGAAAAAGCTGGACATAAAGATCATCTACGGACTTGAAGGATATTTGGTGGACGACGAATCGGTGCCGGAAGGAGGCAGCTTTGATTACAAGGCGGCACCAAGCTATCATATTATTTTACTTGCAAAAGACCGGCAGGGAATAATGAATCTCTACAAGCTGGTATCCCTGTCCCACCTGGAATATTTCTATAGAAGGCCAAGAATCCCCAAGTCCCTTCTTAAGGCTCACAGGGAAGGCCTTATCATCGGCTCTGCCTGCGAAGCGGGGGAAGTGTTTCAGGGTGTATTGAACAATTTGTCCGAGTCCCGGATGGAGGAAATCCTTTCCCTTTACGACTATCTTGAGATTCAGCCCCTTTCCAACAATCGCTTCCTGGTCAATGAAAGCAGGGTGGCGGATGAGGAGGAACTCAAAGAGTTAAATCGAAGGATTGTCCGGCTTGGAGAAAGCCACAATATACCCGTCGTTGCTACCTGCGACGTCCATTACATAAAGGAAGCGGAAGCTCTCAACAGAAAAATTCTCATGGCCGGTCAGGGCTATAAAGATGCGGAAAGCGGGGAAGGGCTGTATTTGCGTACCACAGATCAGATGTTGGAGGAGTTTTCCTATCTTGGCGAGGAAGTTGCCCGCAAGGTGGTCATTGAAAATCCCAACCGGATAGCCGATGCCGTGGAAATTGTATCTCCTGTGCCGGAGGGAAGCTTCCGTCCTGTGATTCCCAATTCAGAAGAAATGCTTCGCGAAACCTGCATGAGCCGGGCGAAAAGCATTTACGGAGATCCGCTGCCGGAAATCGTGGCCAACAGGTTGGAAAGAGAGCTTAATTCCATTATCAGCAACGGCTATGCAGTGCTCTATGTTTCTGCTCATCTTCTTGTAAAGCAGTCGCTTTCCGACGGTTATCTCGTTGGGTCAAGAGGTTCAGTGGGGTCATCCTTTGCAGCCACCATGGCTGGTATCACCGAAGTGAACCCGCTGCCCGCCCATTACATATGTCCGAATCCGGAATGCAAGCATTCCGAATTTATAACGGACAATACATATGATTGCGGCGTCGACCTTCCCGATAAGTGTTGCCCAAAATGCAGCCAGCCCTATCGGAAAGACGGCTTCAACATTCCTTTTGAGACGTTCCTGGGCTTTGAAGGAGACAAAGAGCCGGATATCGATCTGAATTTCGCAGGAGAATATCAGGCGGTTGCCCATAAGTACGCTGAGGAGATCTTCGGGAAGGAAAACGTATTCCGGGCCGGGACCATCAGTACCGTGGCGGCAAAAACAGCTTACGGCTTTGTGCGGAAATACTTCGAGGAAAAAGGAAAGAACGTGAGCAAGTGGGAGACGGAGAGGCTGACCATGCAGTGCACCGGGGTCAGGAGGACTACGGGACAACATCCGGGAGGAATCATTATATTGCCCCAGGGTCATGAAATCTATGAGTTCTGTCCCATACAGCGGCCCGCCAACGATATGAATACCGACATCATTACCACCCATTTCGATTATCATTCCATAGATGAAAACCTTTTGAAGTTGGACATTCTTGGGCACGATGTGCCTTCCATGATCCGCATGCTGGAGGATATGACCGGAGTGGATCCGCTGGAGGTTCCGTTGAAAGACGAAAAGGTGGACGCCATATTTAAAGGGACCAGAAGTTTGGATATAAAGGCGGAAAACTATCCGCTGACCCACGGCACCTACGGAATTCCGGAATTCGGAACCCAATTTGTCCGGCAAATGCTGGATGATATTAAGCCGACCCTTTTCTCCGATCTGATACGCATATCCGGCCTGTCCCACGGAACGGACGTGTGGATCAACAACGCCCAGAATGTGATTCAAAGCGGAGAATCGGGCATCCAGGAGGTAATATGCACCCGGGACGATATCATGAACTATCTTATCGCTAAGGGACTGCCTCCGAAGACTTCTTTCAAAATAATGGAGAACGTGCGGAAGGGAAGAGGCATCACCGACGAAGAGGCGAAAACCATGGAGGAATACAATGTGCCCAAGTGGTACATCGAGTCCTGTAGAAGGATCAAATACATGTTCCCCAAAGCCCACGCGGTTGCTTATGTGATGATGTCTTACAGGATCGCATACTATAAAGTTTATTACCCCTTAGCCTTCTACGCCACGTTCTTCACCATGAAAATTGCCGACTTTAATGCAGAGGTCATCCTGAGCGGACCAGAGACCATATGGAAGAAGATAAAAGAAATCGAAGGCAAAGGAAAAAACGCTACTCAGAAGGAAACGGACGAGCTTACTGTGTTGGAAGTGGCCTATGAAATGTATGCCAGAGGATTTGAATTTTGCGGAGTGGATCTTGCCGAATCAGTTGCTTTAAAATTCACCATAAAAGACGGGAAGATACTGCTGCCCTTCCGTGCTGTTGCAGGAGTGGGAGATACTGCGGCAACCAATCTTGCCGAAGCCAGGGATCAGGGACCATTCCTGTCGGTGGACGATATGCGGGAGCGGGCGAAACTGAACAAAACTGCCATCGAGGCACTTGAGAAAATGGGCGCCTTAAAGGGCCTGCCTGAATCTAACCAACTAACCCTGTTCTAATAAAAGCATCATCCGTTATTGTTAATATGTTACTTGTATTTGGTGCCTGACACTTTTTACAAGTTTGTCAGGCACTTTTTACAGGTAGGAGCGTAGGGAGGCGCTTAACTGTTAATGGATTCCTGCAGTCAAAATGTTAAATTCTTCGAGGAAGAAGTGCAAAGGCATTATGAATATATACTAAAGTTTTTGAAGACAGCAACGAGAGATTGCCAACTAGCATGGGATATTGCCCAGGAAACTATGACAACGGCCTGGAGGAAGATCCACGTTATAAAACAATATTCAAATGTTAAAAAAGCGTTGTTAACAATGGCAAAAAACAAGTTATATGATTATTACAGTAAGGGAAAGTCTCACAATGCGTTGGTAAATAGATTGGAAGAAGTTAAGAAAGTGCAGGCGGAAGAGGATGGATTGCTGAATCTATTGAGTAAAGAAGAACGCAGGATTCTGCTTGCAGCGATAGGGGAACTTCCAACGGAGAGTATGCAGGTCATATTACTTCACTATTTTTATGAACAGCCCTTACGGGACGTGGCAAAGTTGACGAGGTCAAATTATAACACGGTGGTATCTCGACATCGCAGGGCCTTGAAAGCCTTGAAAGAGAAGCTTAACAAAAGAAAACATAATATATTAGGAGTATGAAAACTCAATTGGCATAAACCTCCCTTAAATACATATATTTCATAAAGGGAGGCGTATGAATGGATATATTGGTCAACGGTTACATGTATCCCTTTGTCGATACGGCAGTACTTCAGGCCACACTGCCTCATCTTTCAATGCTGTCGCTATTTACATATGGTATTACGGCAGAAGGGGAATTGATCCAGCTTGATGAGGAATCGCTGATTGAAGCCGCAAGAGCCAATGGCGTGGTGCCGCTTATGGTGCTTGCTGCTATGAATGAAGCGGGAACTTTCGACAGCCAGCTGGCAAGCACCGTATTAAACAATCCGGAAGCGAGGAACCGGTTGGTGGAAAATATCCTCAATAATATCCGGACCAAAGGGCTGGGGGGTGTCGACTTCGATTTTGAATTCCTTTTTGCCGAAGACCGGGAAGCATACGCATCCTTCGTAGAACAGACAAGGCAGCGTCTGAATCCGGAGGGGTATATGGTGGCCGTGGCCATAGCTCCTAAGACCTATGCGGAGCAACCTGGGCTTCTCTATGAAGGTCACGATTACGCTCTGTTGGGTGAGGCGGCCAATCTCTCACTTCTCATGACCTATGAATGGGGGTATATGTTCGGACCGCCCATGGCCGTGGCTCCTGTAAATCTGGTGAGAAGGGTATTGGATTTCGGGGTGACGCAGATTCCGCCTTCGAAAATCCTTATGGGAATCCCCAATTATGGTTACGATTGGACTTTGCCTTTTGTTGAAGGCCAGTCCATGGCAGAAAAAATCTCCAACACGGAGGCTGTAGAGAGAGCGGCCCGAGTTGGAGCCCAGATACAATTTGATGAAGTGGCGCAAACGCCCTTTTATCGATATTTTGACGAGTTGGGCAGGGAGCACGAGGTATGGTTTGAAAACGAGGCGAGCATACGAGCCAAGCTGAATCTCGTTGCCGAGTATGGTTTGGCAGGAGTAAGCTATTGGAATCTGATGGATTATTTTCCTGAGAACTGGGAAGTGCTGCACTCCATGTTCGGGGTCAGGAAACTCAGCAGTCCCGCCGAGGTATTTACTCAGGGCTGAATTCGTCTTTGTCCTTATCTTTACCCTTTTCCTTGTCGGGCTCGATTTTTATTGCGCCAACGGTAATGGCCCCGATTGCAGCCATCTTACCGAGGGTTTTAGCGCCGTTGAGAACCCTCTTTATGTCTCTGTCTTTAACTCCTTTGACGATGTCGCCGCTGTTGTTGACGATTAATTTAGCATTGGTGACATAGTTATTAATGATTTTTCTTCCGCCGGCTTTAAGATCTTTCTTTCCATCGTCGATGCATTCCGGTTCTTTTTGTATGCTGCCCTTGATCATATCGGCGGCTCCGCTGGCAATCTGCCCGGCGATGGTGCCTGTAAGAATGGTGGAGTCGACTATGCTTTCACCAAGTTCATCCACAAATTTATTCTTTGCCACATGCCCTATTATGGAGACAGTACCGCCGATGATGCCTCCTACCACAGCGCCCCCTATAATACCCGCTTTTTTTATGACGTCCATATCCGAATCCCCTTGTCTTGTAACATTGTTTCCTGAATTGCAATAACAAGTTGAACTAATCTCCGTACCTTGACAAATCTCTGTTGTTAGAGAGCATAGATTAAATCGAGTTCTGCTTCGAACAGTTCCTCCGGAGTCTTGTAGCCCAATATCTTTCTGGGGAGGCCATTCATCCATTCTTCTACTCGAGCGATGGCTTCTTGGCTGTAATCGGAAATCTTCTTTCCCTTTGGTATGAAG
>Ga0209537_1003340_pt1 | contig 14809 bp, 16 predicted proteins | sample BioPla4DNA1_FD_187698 | JGI IMG/M metagenome (GOLD analysis project Ga0209537, IMG submission 187698) | Biogas fermentation microbial communities from Germany - Plant 4 DNA1 (SPAdes) (version 2) | ecosystem: Engineered > Bioreactor > Anaerobic > Digestate | place: Bielefeld, North...
CAGGGGCCTTGTCTTGGCTCTTCATTTTACACAATTATATGGACTTAACTCCTGCATATTGGGAGTTATGTCTTAATTCTATATCGTTGTTTCTCTTTGCAGGCATTAGACTTCTCTTGGGATGTCATTTGCGCTGCCAACAGTCGATTCAGTCTCAGATGGGCGGTATTGCAGCATAAAAAACCAGGAGGCATATCTGCTCCTGGTGTACAAAGCCTTATTAACTTAGATTCTAGCCATTGATTTTCATCCTGCGCAAATGCTTATCTGCTCTTCTCATTGTCCGATTGCGCATTAGTCAAATAATAATCCTGGTGGCACAATGCTGTATTGGCATTTCTACCAGGTTTGCATTTCATGATCCGGCAGATCAACTTCAGGATGCTGCTTCTCAATTGACTTAATCCGATTGGATAGCTCAGATGCCATTTGATTGAGCTGTTTACTGTAATCGTTACACATCTGTCTGAATGCCTGATCGTCAGTTTCCATGGCAAAGGTCTGCAGATTTCCGCTGCTGAGTCGCATTGATACTACCGCTTGATGCAATTTTTTGCTGGTATGCAAACATATTTCCCCCTTTTTCGGTTAGTTTTTGCTGGTTGAGGCATGGTTATGTACCATCCCGGGAAATGATTGCGGATAGGTTAAAGCGCGCTCCTGACCGGCTGGAGCAAGGCAGCCCTGAAGTTGCATAAGGAAGATCCAGATCTGGCCTTATCAGCTGAGATGGAGGAATATCTCCATGTCCGAGAAGCAGCAGGCTCGCAATTCGCCATAAAACAGCAGGACGATTTTCAGCTGGACTAGATATGACACCAGCGTCAATAATGGCTAAACCATAATAAAAGCCCGGCAATGCCAGGCTTCACTATATCAGGTGCCTCGTTAATACCGTCTTACAGACGGCTCTTTATACGTTTCACCCTCCCCCGTTAAAACCGACCTCAATCTTGTCCTGGTTAACGATTACCGGGACCTTGGTGCCTTTGGTAAGCTTTTTAATCTCCTCTATTCTCTCCTTATGAACCGATAAATTGACTTCCTCAAAATCGATGCCCTGGGCTTTAAAGTGCTTTTTGGCCGCTTCACAGTACGGGCAGCCGTTTTTCGTGTAGATAATCATTTTCTCACCTCCGTAGCGTCAATTGCGCAATACCAGTAACTACCATGATGGGGTATTTATTGTCCAGGCATTGATGGCTATGTAGCTCGCTGACAGGGTCAGCATTCCTATATGGATTATCTATATATCCCGTAAGTTTTATTCACATCCTGGATGAAGATTATGCCGTTGCCCGGCTCATCAATTTTCAGGTGGCTTCTTATCGAAGATACGATTTTTTCAGTTGATTCCACTTCAGACAGAATAATTACAATCTCCTTTTCGGGCTCGATATCCATGGAAAACAATTTACTGGTTTCATGAATTCCCGAACCTCTGGCATTTATAATTGTGCCACCCTTAGACCCGGCTTTGGTAGCCGCATCGATAACATCTTCCGCCTTACCTCTATCCACGATTGTGGTAATGGCATGATACATATGGCCTGTAACCTCTCTTTCAATATTATTAACCGGGCACGCAAGGCGATTTGCTCCCAATACGCGGTTAATGCTGGTTGTAAAAGCTATACCGTGATGCGGTTTGTTAAACATGAACTTCTTGCTGATGGTCTCAAGTGCCTGGTATGCCGTATTTTTTTCGGCCACCATAATAACAACTTCTTTTCTTATATTTGAAAGTCCTAAATAATCAAGCACCCGGTTGTCAACAGTACCCTTCCCTATTGCTATTGTAGCACCTGTAACACCACATTGCTTGGCGGTTTTGATTATCTTGCTGCCCAATCCAAAGTTGACAATTACACATATCAACTCAATATCCATAGAGTTATTCAACAACCCTCATATCTCCCTTCTTGGATTTTAGTTTAAATACCAAGCCCAATATTTGTAAAGCTATTAGTGGTGTCATGGCAACCATGGCAATCATTCCAAATCCTTCCGTTACAACACTGGCACCTTCAATGGCTTCTGCAACGCCCTGAGCATATGCCAGGATAAAAGTAGCCGTCATCGGCCCTGATGCAACACCGCCTGAATCGAAAGCAATACCGACAAAGAGCGGTGGTGCAAAATACATCATTATTAAGGCAATCATGTAACCAGGCAGGAGATACTGCCACAGCTGCAAGTCTGGTATCAATATCCTGATAACTGATAAAGCCACAGCTACACCAACGCCTATGGACAGGGTGATTAAAACCACACTGCGCTTTACATAACCACTGGTAACATCCTCAATCTGATGGGTGAGCACATATACCGCCGGTTCGGCGAGAATGGTTACAAAACCCAGCACGAATCCCAGTACAATCACATAAGCCTTGTTGTCTAACGAAGCCATTTTATATCCAACTGCACTTCCTACATCCATGAAACCGGCATTAACACCAACCAGGAACAGAACCAGGCCCAAAAAGGTATATACAGTACCGAATATAATCCTGCGGACGTTACGTTTAGGCAGCTTAAAGGCGATTCTTTGAAATATTAAAAAAGTAATTATAATAGGCAGCAGCGACATAGTGACCTCCCCGGTCACAAAGGGTAGTTTATCCATAAACGCCTGCAATATTGCTGTGGAAGCCGTTTCTTGCGGAAGACTGCCGGTGATTTCACCCGGTTTAGAAATAATGCTCATAATCATGACTGATATTATTGCCCCTACAGAAGCAATTCCCACCAATCCAAAGCTATCTTCTTCTGATTCCTGACTATGCTTTTTAAGCTTGGCTACCCCCATTGCCAGGGCAAGAATAAAGGGCACTGTCAAAGCCCCGGTAGTCGCACCGGAAGCATCAAAAGATATAGCCAAAAACTCTGGTGAGGTAAATAAGCCCAGGATGAGCACAATGCCATATAGAAGGGCCAACAGCTTATGCAGCGGGAAGTTTAAGACTATTCTCAACAGGCCAATGGAAAGCAATGCCCCAATTCCAACGGATACAATTACAATTATAGTGCTTTTGGGTATTAAACCTAGTGTAACCGTATCTACCTGTCCTGCCAGTATGTGCAGATCAGGCTCGGCAATTGAGATAATAAAACCGAGTATTAATCCTGCGATAGCAACTATGTACATTTTGTTGGTCTTTGCAATAGTTGAACCCATGGTATTGCCAATTGGCGTAATGCCAACTTCAACCCCGACCAGGAAAATCGTCAATCCGACGATAATAGAAACTGCACCGATAAGAAACCTTATCAAAAGAGGGGTATCGACAGGGGTCAGGGTAACATGCAACAGCAAAACAATTACAGTGATGGGAAGAACCGAATATAGAACCTCATTGAATTTTGAAATAATTACAGTCAATAATAATTCACCCCTTCATTTCGCCTTTTGGCAGCACTATTATATTTCTATGTTTGCCAGTGTTATTAGGGCATTTAACATTAAAGCTGCAAATTGCTTCATAATAGGTCATTTTGCTCGATCAATTGCTCAAAAACGATTGCATTAATAGTATACCTTCTCTAATAACCTTAGAACCACATAGAAAATCATAATTATCCGGTCACATTCAACTCCTCAGAATCTTCTCCATTGACTTGCCTTTTGCCAATTCGTCAACCAGTTTGTCAAGCCACCTGATTTTCTGCATTAGCGGGTCTTCGATTTCCTCGACCCGAACCCCGCAGACTACTCCTTTGATTTTAGCGGCGTTTGGGTTAATTTGCGGTGCTTCTGCAAAAAACGTCTCAAAGTCAACCCCTTTATCAATTTGCGCCTGCAAGTCCTGTTCACCATATCCAGTCAGCCAACAAATAACCATATCGACTTCTTCTTTTGTGCGGCCTTTTTTCTCAACTTTTTGTACAAGTAATGGATAGATCTTTGAAAACGCAGTCGTATAAATCCTCGGTTTCATAAAGTCATCTCTCCCGTTCTTTTTGGCCATGTTCCTTCTCCATCAGCGTCAATGAAACCTTCAGAGCGGCGATTCGATCATGGTTTCTTCAGAAGTTGTTCGGAAGCTAGTGCCCTCAGCAGGCTATAACACATGATCAGCATGATAAATGTTAATGGCAGAGCTGCAGTAATAGACATCTTTTGCAGGGCTATCAGTCCACCGGAGAATATTAAAATCGCTGCGGTTGATGACTGCATTAATCCCCAACTGACCTTAATTACCTGGGAAGGGTTCATATTCCCCTGGGAAGTCATGATGCCCAGTACGAATGTTGCAGAGTCAGCTGAGGTTACAAAAAATATAATTACTAGAATAACAGTTAGCAGAGTTAGGATTGAACCCAGCGGCAGATGTTCCAACATAGCAAAAATAACCATTGAATAATCCTGGACAGCTACTGCAGATAACCCCAGGCTTTGGGTTAATTCCATATTCAGAGCGGTTCCGCCGAAAATAGTAAACCAGATGAAATTAAAAAGGCTTGGTGCTATAAGTACTCCCAATACAAATTGTCTTATGGTTCTCCCTCTGGAAATCCGGGCTACTAACATTCCTACAAAAGGTGACCAGGCAATCCACCATGCCCAGTAAAACAGAGTCCATGACTGTACCCAATCATAGCCCTGAAAGGGAAAGGTCTGCAGACTCATTTCCAAGAGGCTGTTACTATAATCTCCAAGGGTGCTGAAAAAAATATTTACAATCACCAGAGTGGGTCCGATCATAAATACTGCCGCCATAAGTATAAAGGCCAGGTACATATTCAGCTTGCTCAATTTCAGTATGCCTTTATCAAGACCTAAAACACTTGACGTAATATAGAGGACAGTAGCGATGACAATGATGATCAAAATCGTAGTAATTCCCTCCGGGATATTATAAAGCTTCTGCAACCCACTGCTGATCTGTAACGCACCCAATCCCAGAGAAGTAGCCACTCCAAAAACAGTGGCAAATACACCCAGGATATTTATGAGGTGACCAGGTGCTCCATTAATCTTTTCTCCCAGCAGGGGATAAAAAGCAGAACTGAGTAAAGGCGGCATATTACGCCGGTAAGAAAAATAGGCCAAAGAAAGACTCATGATGGCATAAATAGCCCAGGGATGCAAACCCCAATGAAAAAAAGAATACTTCATTGCAAAAGCAGCAGCCTCACCGGAATCAGGCGTAATATTGGAAGGTGGCGAAGCGAAATGGGCTAATGGCTCGGCAGTTCCCCAAAACACCAGGCCGATTCCCATGCCGGCTGCAAATAGCATACTGAAACAACTGAAAGAATCATATTGTGGTATTTCATCATCTTTACCCAGCTTGATCTGACCGTAGCGGCTAAAAGCAAGAAAAAAACAGAACACCAGAAAAATAAAGCCGGCTAAATGATAGAGCCAGCCAAAATAGTTGATTATAAAGCCGTGCAGGTTGGAAGACTGTTCATCCATAAAAGAGGGATTAATGATTCCAAATAAAACGAACAATATAATAATTGCAAAAGAAATAATGAAAACTGCATTTTTTTCATTACAATTCCCCCTGGCTTATTCCAAAACAATTATCAGAGACCAAATAATCACCTGCATCCACTAATTTTGAAGGGTTTTATTTAATACTAGTAGAACAATGTGATTCCATAGGATAACTTTATATTACTCTATTGAATGCTTAACAGTAGCTTCTATCATGCAAAACCGCTATCTTCGTTCTAAATAACTAAGAATAGCCTTTGCGAACTCTTCGGGCCGCTCCTTTTGCGGCCAATGTTTACACCCTTTCATCAAGTATAGCTCACAATCAGGAATCTTTTTGCAGGCCTCAATGGCATGTCTAACCGGAACGACCTTATCTTTACTGCCATGGATTAATAAGGTGGGAATTCTTATCTCGCCCAAGCGCGCATACAAGTCAGTGTTTAGCCCGGTAGGTGTTATTTCGCCTCTTTGAAAGGATATGAAGGGCTTTCCCGCATCCGGTTTCAACATCGCTTTTTGCGTCTCCGTTATCAATTCATCAGTGACTTTGGTTTTATCTCCAATCAAGCTATATTCAAGTGCCCACCGGATCAGAGAGCGGTATTTGCCCGTCCAGGCGTACAGGTTTTCGTTGAGTTTTGAACGGGTATACCAATAAGTAAGCCTATGCCATGGCAATTTGGCAAATAATCCCCAGGCATCAACCGGTATAAGAATCTTGACCAGCTCCGGGTAGATAAGCGCCATGTTCAAGCCTATACCCCCTCCTAAAGAAAGCCCGGCTAAAATCACCGGAGAAGCATCAAACCCGTCTAAAACCCCCTTAACCATATCTGTATAGAACTTCAGGGTGTATTCCCCTTCAATTCGGTCACTTGCCCCGTATCCCGGCAGGTCCGGGGCAATGACTTGATAATGGGAAGACAGCAATGGTATGACCTCAGCCCATGAAAGCAGCGCGGAATCAACACCGGCACCATGGAGCAATACAATAGTTTCCTTACCGTTTCCGGCATAATAACAGTTAACATTGACCCCATCCACACTAATGCACCTGGAGGCAAATTGTCTGAGCATTTGACTGTCTTCACCTTCGCCTTTTCCTTTAGTTTTTCTGAATGACAACCCGCTGCATTATCATTAGGGACCCGCAGGGTATTGCGTTATGTTGTTTTTGGTTTATTTTAATTGTTTTTGCTTTACTGCCCATATTATAATTTGAGTGGAGGTGATTACATGTCCGATAACAAGGAATTAATTACCGCTCAGGCTTTGGCTGAAGCCCTGGATTTGTCAGTGGATACTATCTGGAGATACACCAGGGAGAATAAAATACCTTATATAGTGATAGGAAACAAGAATTATCGTTATAATTTGACTGATGTTATGCGATCATTAACCAGTACAAAGGTGCAGGAAAACGCAGCGAATTACACAGAAAAAGAATCCAACGAGAAACTCACCTATCAGGATTATCTATTATTGCCGGAAGACCCGGGCTACCGTTATGAAATCCTAGACGGTATATTGGTCAAAGAACCTTCGCCCAATGTTATGCATCAGCGGGTTTCCCGTCGGCTGCAGCGGATCCTGGAAGATTATTTCTGGGAACTTGATCCCGATGGCGAAATATTTAACGCCCCTTTGGATGTTACTTTCCATGATATTAGCGTAGTTCAACCGGATCTGTTCTATGTATCCGGGGAACAAAAGCTTATCGTGAAGGAAAATAGAATTGATGGGCCACCCACACTGATAGTGGAGGTTATGTCTCCTTCCAGCAGCCGCAAGGATCGTCTACAAAAGCTTAAGATTTACCAGGAAGTTCAAGTGCAGCACTACTGGCTGGTCAATCCGCAGGAAAAAACCCTGGAATGTTTTTCCCTGCACAATGGCATTTACGCCCTGGTGGCTGCCGGGCTGGATGAAGAAACAGTGGAACACCCGGAGTTTACCGGATTATCCATTCCTTTGGCCGCTCTATGGTAGAAAAGTTGGGGATGTTCTCTTTTTTAGGCCTCACCCCACCAAAAAGTTCATAACTTTCATACTTTTGATGGGGTATTGCCAAACATCGAATCGTCCTCAGTTTCATCCTCAATTTTTGATTTTATCCATCTGCCACAATTCACACATAAGGAAAACCGCCAGATAGGACAGAACAACCACCAACAAGAATTTCACGAGAATATGTACCTCGAAGTTCATTAAAAACCATGTAAAAAAGGTGACAGGCAAAAAATGAAAAACATATTTTTTTAAAAAGAGTTTAAATAGCCGAGCACCCTGCTTTTCCGGTTAAAATACAGCCTTCCGACATTTATGTTACCGTAATTCCGGATAATACCTTATTTGGGGCTGGTCAGCCTTATGTTCTGCAATGATTTTCTCCACCCAGATCATATTGTACCAGCGTCCGAACTTATACCCGCATTTATGAAACTCACCAGCCTTTGCAAAGCCAAGGTGTTCATGAAACTGTGCGCTGTTCCTGTCAAGATATTCGTCTTCTGTTTCCGGATAGGCTATACAAGCATAAAGGTTAAGTATCCCCATCTCTTTCAATGCTGCTTCAAGAGCCTCATATAACTTCCTTCCAAGACCATTTTTTCGCGCAGTGTGATCGAGATAGATGGTCGTTTCACAAGACCAGTCATAAGCAGCCCTGCCCACAAATGGGCCCGCATATGCATAGCCCTGTATGATTCCATCTTTTTCGATGACGAGGTAAGGATATTTCTTCTTGGTTTTATGTATTCGGCTTTGAAATTCGGCAAGCGATGGGACTTCATATTCAAATGAAATCGCCGTATTCATCACATAATAGGCAAAGATCTCCAAAAGCCGTTCTGCATCATTAATATCAGCATCCCTTATTATGATTTCACTCATAAACAGCCTCCTCATCGGTATCGTCCTGCTATTATATCAGTGCCGTCCACTCTCCTCTTCACGGATATTCCACATATGATTGAGCGGTCCGATTCCTCTTCCCAGAACAAGCATTGCCTTTAATGCCCCGGTTATATATTCCTTGGCAAACTGAATTGAGGTTTCCAAATCCATACCTTTGGCCAGACCGCAGGCGATGGCACTGGATAAAGTACATCCGGTTCCATGCGTATTTTTATTGTTGATTTTCTTCCCGGTGAACCACCTGTACTTATTATTGTGATACAACAAATCATTGGCATGGTTTTCGCTATGCCCGCCCTTGCAGAGAACGGCACATCCGTATTCGCTGCTGATGATTTGTGCGGCTTTAATCATATCCGCTTCACTGGCAATGGATACCCCTGATAATACAGAGGCTTCGGGAATGTTCGGAGTTAATAAGTCTACCTGCCTAAACAAGCCGTTTTTCAACGCTTCTACGGCGTCATCCCGCAGCAGTTTAGCACCAGTTGCAGAAATCATTACCGGATCCAAAACGATGTTGCGCGCATTATAAAATCTCAGCTTTTCTGATATGGTTTCAATTAATTCAACCGATGAAACCATGCCAATCTTAACGGCATCCGGGTATATATCGGTAAAAACACTGTCCAGCTGTTGGCCCAAAAATTCCGGGGTAACTTCCATAATCCCGGTTATGCCGGTAGTATTCTGTGCAGTGAGCGCGGTAATCGCACTCATAGCATATACGCCGTTTGCGGTCATCGTTTTAATATCTGCCTGGATTCCGGCGCCTCCGCTGGAATCACTCCCTGCGATGGTCAATGCTTTTTTCATCTTGTTCCCCATTTCTTGCGTTAATGATATATCGGTAATAGATAGTATCGCCAGTTCTAGCATTCAAGCATTTTGCACTGATGCTTTTTGCAGAAAAACCTGAATATTGTCCAGCTTCTCCAAATAAAAGTCACTGACCCTTTTAATCTCATCCAGATCATCCCGATTGGCGGCATCATATACCCCAACTGTCCTAAATCCGGCACTTTTGGCGGTCTGAATGGCATACAGCGCATCTTCAAAAACCCAGGTATCCTGTGGCAGTGTTCCCATATGTTCAGCGGCAGCAAGAAAGATATCCGGTTTTACCTTGCCGGCACCAATTTCCGTTGCGGTGAATATCCCGTCAAAATAGCCCATTACATTGAGCCTCTGCAGTGCCCTGGCAAAAACCTCCCGGTCACAGGATGTTGCTACCGCCATTTTGATACCATGCTGCTGCATGCCTTTTAAGAACTGCGCCACACCTTCCTTCAATGGGATTTGATAAGCATAGAAATCCTCGATGGTCTGGTTGACGCCTTTTATAATCTCATCTTCATCCATACCCAAATGGTATCTATCCTTTAAATATTGGGCCCCTTCTGCCATGCTCATGCAATACATGGTTTTGGCCAACCCGGTTTCTGGCTGCAAACCTAAATTGCGCAGAAACATTTCCCCGGCCTTTTCCCAGAAAGGCATGGAGTCCAGTATGACCCCGTCCAGGTCAAATATTGCTCCCTTAATCATAGTGTCACCTGTTTCCCGGTTTAATCCCCGTGCCCGGCTGTAGCATGGAGTTTCCAGGTTTTCACCAGATCAACCGCAGCCTGCTTGGGGTCATCAGCCTCAGTCACTGCGGACACCACGAAGAAACCGTCGACCCCGGTTTTTGCCAGCGGAGGTATATCCACCAGTTTAACACCGCCGCCGACTACTACCGGTATGGGGCTGAGTTTGGCAAGCCTTGCAATTTCGTCAAAAGTCCTGGTGATCACTCTCCCATCCAAATCAAGCCCGCAGTCCGGTTTGGTGCTGGTTTCATGCAAAGGCCCGATGCCAAAATAGTCAATCTGAGAAACTTCCACCGTTCTGATATACTCGAACATCTCATGCGTTCGGGCCGATAGGCCAATAACTGCATCTTCGCCCAAGTATTCCCGGCAGACTTCCACCGGTATATCCGCCTGCCCGACGTGGATTCCATCAACCTTTATCCCCTGTTTTTGGGCCGCCAGCACTACATCGAGACGGTCGTCGACCAGCAAGGCTACCTTCTCAGATTTACCGGCTTGAGCGATTACCTCCGCAGCCTGGCGGGTCAATTCGATCAGTTCTCGAGCAGTGGCAATCTTCGAGCGGATTTGTACACATGTAAACCCGGCTTCAACCGCATCTTTAATAATCGTCGCAACAGGCCGGCCTTTCGTATTCTCAAGGCCAATAACCAGGTATGCTGATATATCTAATCTCTTTCTCATGCTCATTATTTTCGCCTCCCCAAAATACCGCCGCTTTCTAAACCTTCTCGATATCAAATGGATTGTAGGCTATATCCTCGGCACTGGCTTTATACAGTTCGTCAAGAAACTGGACCTGAAAGCTTCCCGGACCGCTCACCTTTTTCTCCGCGCGGCTTCCCGCCAAATTGTACACCGCATGAGCAGTAAGCGCCGCAATGAACGGTGATGCAGCCGTTGCATAGACCGCCATGACCCCACCCAGTGAACAGCCTGCCCCAGTGATTCTTTCCATGAAGTCCGACCCTCCATGAGAGAGGACGGTAATGTAACCATCGGTTATTAAATCGGTTTTGCCCGATACAGCAACAGCCCCGCCTGTCCATCTGGCCATGGCAACAGCCGCAGGCCTGGCAGCACTTACCGAATCCGTAGCGTCAACACCGCGAACATTGGATTGCTCCGTACCACCCTCTAACCCCCACAAACCGGCCAGGGCCATAATCTCCGAAGCATTCCCCCTGATTATACTAGGCTTATACTCTTTTAACTGCCGCAACAGCTGAGTTCTCAGGGAACCAATACCCACGGCTACCGTATCAAGTACCCATGGCTTGCGGGCTTCGTGCAACACTTTTGCAGTGTGTGGTAAGGTCTGTTCATAAATCGGCAGCAGGGTACCGACGTTTATATAGAAGGCTTCAGCAGCTTTAGCCAAAAACTCACCCTCATCGGGCAGATAAACCATGGCAGCTGCTCCTCCCACCGCAAGCTGTGCATTTGCCACCAAATTAATTGTAACTGTATTGGTAATCGACCCTACCATCGGGTTTTTCGCTTTTACTGTTTCAACTGCCTGAATTATCTGGTTTTGAATGCCCTTTTTATCAATCATGCGATGTTCTTCCTTTCATTGATATTATCCATTTACGGTAAATGATGCAATTTTAGTGTTGCTAGATGTGCTTTATGACGCGTACTGCACATATTCCCGGAGCGTTAGATAACGGTGTTCCCACACCACCAACCAAAAACCAGATTTCACCTTCTTAACCGCTTTGAACTCCCCCTCAACATATCCGGTTTGGTAATAAAAAAAGCATTCTCCTGTAGTAAGGAAAGCGCTTATTTATTGAGACTTTTACATATTAGCTATGCTCAGCCCAAACCTGCGGCCCCGGGTTTCTTATTATTTTCTCACAGATAATATAATTATTTACCGCTAAAATATCAATATCTATAATGACGCAGCTATCTGGCAGCGCCAACCCAATTCTTCCCAACTTACAATAATAAGCTATTCATGGAAAATCACATTATCGGCCGTTTGCATGTTGGCATGCTGCATTTACAGCAGCAGGGCGAACAGGTATCCCGTTCCGACCATCAGGACATTACTGATGCTATGCATAAGCATCGGATACAAAATGCTGCGGCTCTGCTGGTACACAATACCGCTCACGGTCCCCATGGCAAAAGCATAGAATAACTGGGAAAGAACAAAGTCTGCGGAAAAAGGGAATAAGGACCATTTGATATGCGCAGCGGTGAAAAGCAAGGAGGCAAGAACCACTTCCAATGTAATATCCCCTTTTACCTGAATGTTTTTCCCGAAAACATAAACCAGCACCGTAACCGGCAGGGCGCGATACACAATCTCTTCGGAGGTACCACTTAACAACAGCTGAAAGCCCAGCGTACCGAGAACATTTTTTGTGTTTAACGAGAAATCATATGCCTGCTCAGGAATGAGTATGTGATATATCAGTGCAATTACAGCCATCACGGCGGTAAATATAAGGAAATACCGTATTCCCTTTCTACTGTCTCCTATCCCAAGACCGAAATCCGCTTGGATAAGCTTACCTAAGACCGTAATAACAGCCAACCCAATCAGCAATAGCACTATGTGATGAACGGACAGCCGGGCAAAAAGATGATCGGGGTCCAATGAATCATAGGAGAATATATCGGCAACGACCCATCCAATTTTGCTGACCAATAGCTGAACAAGAAACAACAAAATGAATACAAGAATGCACTGCAGCAGTTTATCATTGTAACCCGGGCCATCCTTTACCATTGTAGCTTTAACCTCCACTATCAGCCGAGGGACGGCTGCTTTTTATTAATGCACAACGACAAGACAGTGTCCTTTCCTTTAATCAGCGCTAATCCGGCATTATTTGACCTTATCCTATAAGCTCTTATTCCCATTCCAACAGCTATGTACAGTATGGAGGTAATTATTCCATTGATCGGTGAAATAAGGATTTCTTTCCCGGCTGCGATACTGATATAACCTGATATCAGTAAAAGATTTATCAGCGAATCCTCTACGGTGTGCAAAATAACACATGGCCATACCGATTTGGTAACCCTAAAAAGCTCTGTAAACATAATGGTCCAAGATAAAATAGTTGTGAAAGCAACAACTACATAAACAGCCCGGCTCACAGGCATGACCGCTCTGATATCCGCCTCCGGCAAAAACACCAGGTAATAGGGAAGATGCCACAGGGTCCACACACAGCCAACAATCAGATACAGTTTCAGGTCACTGAGATTCAGTTTGACCAGTTGGGAAGTCAGATAACCGCGCCAGGCAGTTTCCTCGAAGAAGTCTATAATGAAATTAATTAAAAGAGTACTGCAAAACGCCACGATAAATGTGTTGAGATTAAATTGGGATAAGTCTATCCAATCCGTTGCTGAGCCGATTAGCAGTACTATTGCCGTAACAACAGGAAAGATTAGGACCGAGGCCAGGTACCATTTTATATTCCCTCTAAAATTCGGCTTGAGACCGAGATCCTTCCAGCCTGCTTTCGAGAACAATATGATTATAAAAGCAGTCAGTAAAGGTAATACCAGCCATATTCCCATGCCAAGCGAATCACCTTCAGGCTGGTCAATAAGAACTGAATCCACAAGCACTCCTATCCAGCCGCTTATGATAACAAACAAAATAAAAATCCCCATATTGCGGATAGCTTTTTTAGTCATCGCAATCCCCTCCTCAGTTTGGCCGACATTATTACATCATCCGCGGTACCGGACATAATATCCATCATGTCTTGCTTGCTGTACTCTTTGGGCAGCAAGCCGTTGGCTGCCATTATCGAAAGTCCGATTTGAAATATCCTCATTTTTAATAAAATTGTTTTTAACTCCTCAACGGTGAATCCGTTCAGCTCAGGATCCTTTTGCATCTCCGCGATTAAAGCCGGCATCATTTTTTCATCATAACCTTGCAGGTGTTTACCGCTTTTTATAACCAGATCCCTGAAAATAACACTGTATTCCACGGCGAACCTAAGACTTGCTGTTCCAATATCACGGAAGGGGTTGCCGGTATTTTCTTCTTTTAAAATCTGTCGGCTAATACTGATGATCCTGTCTATTAAGGCTTCATGTAGTTCATCAACGTTTTTAAAATTTACGTAAATGGGGGCTACAGAACTGCCCATTTTTTCTGCAATTTTTCTCATGGTAATACCGTCGATTCCCTCTGTCCGAGCTATATCAAAGGCTGCATCAATTATTTGTTCCCTGGTAAATTTAGCCTTGGGGCCCATAACATCACCACCTTTAAATAATATTTGTTATATAACTTTTGTTATGTTACTTATGTTATACCATAGCTGATAAAAATGCAAGCATTAAAAACAGGCGTTAAAGCTTTTTATAAGGGAGAGATAAGGCAGGCAAAAGCCTGGTATTTCCAACAAGTTGCAGATGAGCCTTGGTTAGTTTTGGTGAGCGGGAATACGAAAAGTACCGTCAAATTATCCCCGGCAGTTGGGACTGGGTCTCCCACATAAGGAGTTGGAATCTCTTCCTCCGTTATATTAACAACCAGGCCGCCGTAATCATGGCCGGTAACCGTTGCTGAAGTAGACCCGGCGGTTTCCCCGGGGGACAAAGTTACGGCCAACAGAGGCGCCAGCTCAGGTTTTTCTGCTATTAAATCACTTTGTTCTTCTCCCATTACCGGTGCCAGAACTACGAACAACAGCGAGAGCATTGACACCATTAATAAAAGCGTGTTCTTTCCCCGTATTGTGTTTACCAAGTCGTTTACACCTCCCATAAATTCAAATGCCCGATAATGCATATGTATGAACCTGGCCGTGGTTAGTGGTTTGTCCTCCCATTCAACGTACTTTTGACGGCTGCGTGATAG
>Ga0209537_1003347_pt1 | contig 14792 bp, 13 predicted proteins | sample BioPla4DNA1_FD_187698 | JGI IMG/M metagenome (GOLD analysis project Ga0209537, IMG submission 187698) | Biogas fermentation microbial communities from Germany - Plant 4 DNA1 (SPAdes) (version 2) | ecosystem: Engineered > Bioreactor > Anaerobic > Digestate | place: Bielefeld, North...
TCATGGAATCTCTGAGTTCCTTACACCTCACGGTGTGGTTTCTGTCACTGTTCACTTTTCAAGGTCCATGCCCCCCGTCACGCAGCCCGCTGTGGGCTTTGCTCCGGTTGCCGCCCTCATCGGAGCGACTTTTATATCTTATCACGTCACGCCGGTTCTGTCAACTACCTTTTTTAACTAATCCTCTCGTTGCCGCGTGACCATTTTCATAAAAAGAACACTCCTTTCAATAATATAAAGAAGTGTCGCGGTCACGCTCCACGGCAGTTGCAGAACTGCTGGCCACCAGCCGGAAAATTGTCTTTCCGCGACGGCTTTTGTATTATAGCATCGCCCATGGACGGATGTCAAGGGTGAATTTAGCGGTTTTGCGTCAACATTTGATGGGTTTATCTGGGTGTCATCGATCGGCGCATTTTACCCTGCGTCCTGCACCTGTAAATAAGCAACAGACGACACCGGTCTGAAGCAGCCGATACAAAAAGCCGGTTGCTGCACAGCAAACCGGCCTGTCCCAGGATCAAATCCTGCCGTTATGAAGAAACTGCCGCTATGCAGTCATGAAATCGCCTTCACTGCCGCTTCCGCCGCAGAAGCCGCATCCGGGGTGTAGATGTCGGCGCCTATCTGCTTGCAGAACGAATCGGTGACAGGCGCGCCGCCGATCATGATCGTCACCTCGTCCCTTATGCCGGCCCTGACTATCGCGTCGACGACTGTCCCGATCTCGGTCATGGTGGTGGTCAGCAATGCCGAGCAGGCCACTATGTCCGCCTTTTCCTCTATTGCCTTTTCAACGAACTTCTCGGCCGGGACATCCACGCCCAGGTCGATGACCTCCAGGCCTTTCCCTTCCATCATCATCTTGACGAGGTTTTTCCCGATGTCGTGCAGGTCGCCCCTGACAGTGCCGATGACGACCTTGCCCTTTGCCTTTACACCGCTTGATGCAAGCAGCGGCTGCAGGACCTCGGTACCTGCCTTCATCGCCCTGGCTGCTATCAACACCTGCGGCACGTATACCTCGTTGTTTTTGAACTTCTCGCCAATGACCGACATTCCTGCGATAAGGCCCTGTTCCAGTATCGTTTTCGCATCGATACCTTCACCAACAGCTTTCTCCACGAGCTCTTTTACGGCTTTTGCCCTGCCCTGCTGCAGGTTCTGTGAGATTTCATTCAGTATATTGCTCATTTGAACACCTCTCCCTGGATAATTGTCCGGATTTATACTAATTTATCATCCCAGCCTGTTTTCCGATGTCTGCCCTGCTTACCTGCCCTTTCCTCTCCCTGTACTTACCGGGGCTGATGCCCACGCGCCTCCTGAACACCCTGGTGAAGTAGCTCTGGTCTTCATACCCCACCAGGTCCGCCACGTCTGCCAGCCGGATATCGTTATCCAGCAGCAGCTTCTTGCTCATCTCGATCCGGATCCTGTTCAGGTAAGCATTGAAATTGCATTTCATCTCCTGCTTGAACACCGAGCAGAAATACGACGGACTCAACTGCACATGATTAGCTACGTCTTCAAGCATTATTTTCTTCATATAATTCCTTTTGATATAGTCGATCGCTTTATATATAACGTCTATATGTTTCACGTCTTTAAGGTCGAAAACGCAGTCGGTGAACCTGGTCATGATGCCCGAAAGCCAGTACGTCAGCTCATCTACTGTCGTAAACTCGTTTATCTGCGACAGGTACTTGAAATTGAGACCGAAGATCTGCTCGACATCGGCCCCTCCTTCCAGCGCAGCTCTCGACAGAAGTACGATGAGTTCCAGTATCCTGGCCCTGATGACTTCAAAATTCCCGCCCGAAGTAAAAAATACATGCCCCAGTATCTCGTTCAGGACCTTCTGGGAACCAGCCTTGTCGCCCAGCGATATCAGCGTCAGCAGTTCCTTTTCCTTCTCTACCGGGTATGTCCGTGCATTTTCGATCTTATCTTCCGTCGACTTGAGATACTGTATATATTCGGATATCCTCGCCTGCTGTTCCATGGACTCGATCGTCGGCCGGGATGTATCACCGGCTCCGGTAATATACAACGATACCATGTAAAGCAGTTCGGACAGGTCGTTCACCCTGTCGGGACTGACGATGGGAAGTTCCTTTACCAGTTCTTCGATCAGACCCAGTTCATTCTCATCGAAGCCGCCATTGACCGCTATCTCTTCGATCAGCAGTTCGTCAGGCTCCATCATCAGGACCGGCCCTCCCAGGAGCGCCCCCCTGACGGTGCTGCCGCAGACGAGAGGCGAGATCCAGTGCACCAGTCCGATAGGGCAGAAAAAAATGTACCTTCCGCCAAACCTCTCGGCCTGGTAATTTCCGTACAGGTGTGCGTTCACGCATTTTTTGCCTTTATCCTGCATTATCCTGCACAAACCGCACCGTCCGCCAGGACGATCCTCAAAAATCGTTTCGCCATATTCGTCCATCACGATGCAGCCCGCTCCGACCGAGCGGCTGTAGGTCTGCACAGCATGCTCCATCCTGGCCGGGTCGAGCCCAAGCTCCTCAAGCATCCTGTTGTCCATCATCCGTACTCTCTTTCTGCGCAAACAGCTCCGCCAGTCCAACTAAAATCATACTAATTTATGCATCACCGGTATTGAACAATATTATAATATTTTGCATTATTTCACGATTCACAAAAATATGCCGGTATTTGATAAGAACTTGTTCCGTTGGAGATAACTCCATGCATCATCGGGACTTCAGCGAGGCGGCAAACATCTGCCGTCCCGTATAAAGTATTTTAGCATAGAACGGAAGATAATAAAATAGTACTATTCTTTGAAATCTATTTATATAAACCTCTCTCCGATTTGAGGTAGAATGGTGTGGTGATACCCCGTGTGCCTTTTGTCGGGAAATGTCACGCATATGATGGAAAGGAAGGAAGTCAGCCATGTCTGTCAATATGAAGGAATGGGTCCGCAGTATAGCCAGATCTGAAAAAAGAACCGCGATGCCGATAATGACCTGTCCCGGCCTGGAGCTTTCCGGAAAGACACTTCCCGAAGTGATCTGGGACGGTAAAGCCCAGTTCAGTTGCATCAGCGCACTGGCCCGCAAATACCCGTCTGCCGCGGCAATGACGATAATGGACCTGTCAGTGGAAGCCGAAGCTTTCGGAAGCCCGGTCAGGTACTCGGACAACGAAGTCCCGACGGTGGCAGGCAGCATAGCCGGCGATGGAAAATCGGCCAGAGGACTTGAAATACCACGAGTCGGCGCGGGAAGAACGGGCGCGTATATAGAGGCTGCAGCACTCAGCGCGAGGAACATAAGCGACAGACCGTCCTTCGGAGGCCAGATCGGGCCCTTTTCGCTGGCGTGCAGGCTCTATGACATGACCGGGATAATGATGGCGCTTTTCGATGAGCCCGAAACTGTACATATCCTGCTCGAAAAAGCAGCGGAATTCCTTGTGTCGTATGCAAAAGCTTTCAGGGAAGCCGGCGCGGACGGCATAATCATCGCAGAGCCTGCGGCGGGGCTGTTGTCCCCGGAACAGTGCGCGGAATTCTCTTCGCCATATGTGAAAAAGGTCGTCGATGTCGTACAGGACGACAACTTCATGGTGATACTGCATAACTGCGGGAATACGGCCAAACTGGTCCCCTCCATGATTTCGACAGGCGCAATGGGATTCCACTTCGGAAATGCGGTAGACATGGAAGATATATTGCCTCTGGTTCCGGGGGACAGGCTGGCATTCGGCAACATCGATCCGGCAAGGATATTCAGGAACGGGACCCGGGAAGACGTACGGGAAAAAACGCTGGACCTGCTGGCCAGGACGGCCGGGTACAGGAATTTCGTCATCTCGTCAGGCTGCGATATCCCTCCGGGAACGCCTGCAGAAAATATCGATGTGTTTTTCGAAACAGTGGACTTTTTTAATGAAAAACGAAGGAAAACTTTTGAAAAATAGCGGATCTTTCATGATCCGTATGAACCGTTCGGCCGTATGGTCAGATGGCCCGGGCTCCGCGGAAAAGGTCCCTCAGCTTGAGGATGTCGTTTTCATATACCTGCACCAGGCTGCGGTTGTAAATGACACTGGCAGGATGGTAGAGCGGGAACAGCAGGTAATCCTGCTCTTTGATCGTCACCCTGTCTGGCACGCCATGGCATTCCCCGATGTTCAGCCGGAGATCCCCGGTCACTGCCCTGAGCGGGACGTTCCCAAGGGTCACGATGCAGCAGGGGCTGATGATACCGATCTCCTCCAGCAGGTACGGCCTGCTGGATATGATCTCGTCCCTGGCTGCAGGCCTGTTCGACAGTCTGCCTGTCTTTGGGTTTTCCTTTGAAAGCCTGTATTTTATGGCATTCGTTATGTATATGTCTTCCCTGTTTATGCCGGCCATTTGAAGAAAACTGTCCAGCAATTTCCCGGCTGCACCTGAGAAAGGCCGTGAAAACTTCACTTCTTCGCGTCCCGGAGCTTCACCTGTCAGCAGGAGCTTCGGACTCGTGCATCCGCAGCCGAAAACATATTCCTTCCCCGGAAATGCGCATTTGTATCGATTATATAATAAAGATAATGCCTCGTCTTTTTTCATTTGTTTCTCCCTGGTCATTCGTTCCTCTCCGGATGATCATAAGGTTTCAGGCAAAGCAGACAGCGGCTTTTGCGGCTGTGGCCGGCCGCACGTTCCAGTGTCACGTGCCCCTGATTTCCTCGAGCTTCGCTTTCACTTTTTTCATGTCCTCGAACATCAGCGCCTTCTTCGACGGATCCCTGAGAAGCGCCGCCGGATGGAAAGTGGGCATGAACCAATACCCCTTGCGTTCGGTCCACTGTCCCCTTATCTGCGTTATCCTGGCGTTCCTGTCGATGATGTATTTCATGGCAGTGGCGCCCAGGCACACCATGATCCGCGGCTTCAACAGCAGTGTCTGGCACCGGAGCCACGGCAGGCAGCTTTCGGCTTCATCATCGGTGGGGATACGGTTTCCGGGCGGTCTGCATTTTACGATATTACAGATATAGTAATCTTCTTCCCTGAACATCAGGGCGTCCAGCAACAGGTCGAGAAGCTGGCCCGCGGCGCCGACAAAAGGCTTCCCCTGCAGGTCCTCCTGTTCTCCCGGTCCTTCGCCGATCAGCATGACCGGGGCTGTTTTCGAACCGCGCCCGATCACAACATTCGTCCTTGTCCCGGCAAGTCCGCACCGCGTACATTCACGGCATTTTTTCTCGAGTTCGTCCCAGCTCAGCACCGGACTATTACCCCCAGATCACATGATAGCATATCCGGAACCATTAGCCTGCGCAGACAGGCGCCGGCTCCTGCAGCATCTGCTGCCGCATTGTTTGTGTCATTCCATTATATCGTCTGTTGCGGAGTCTCTTCCGGAATTTCTTCGGATGTCTCTCCCGCCGTTCCAACAGGTGTCCCGTTCAGCTTCCCTGCCGGCTCTCCGTGCTTTACCAGCATCATGAAGAAAAACGCCAGCACCATCGCTATGCTCGAGTATATGAAAAGGAAGCTGTCGCCGAGTATATCCTTTATGAAGCCGAACAGCACAGGACTCAGTATCGCTGCCGTCATCGAGAAGAAGTAATAGTAGCCGGTATACTTGCCTGTACCCTTGTTCGACGTCATCTCCACCACCATGGGGTAGGAGTTGATGTTTATAAGGGCCCAGCTTATACCACCGATGGCAAGCAGGATATATATGATGATTGTCCTGTCAGTCATTCCGTATTTTTGAAGGGCGTCCGCCACCGCCGTTTCTATGCCGGGATAAAACACCGGTCCGTTCTTTATCTCGATATTGAGGAGCACATCCCGGTCCGACAGCAACTCAAGCACGTCTTCCAGTTCCGGTATTTTCTCGCCCCTGAATCCTTCGGAAAACCAGGAACCAAAGTCCAGTTCCTTCAGTTCCGCCAGTGTCTTGTCCTTCACCAGGCCTTTGCCGTTGCTGGTCCTGTCGACGGTCTCATCATGGATGACCACCAGGCGTCCGTCGGCGCTCATATGTACGTCCAGTTCGATGCCGTCGGCTCCAAGCTCCAGGGCTCTCCGGAATGCCGGCATCGTGTTTTCAGGCGCCTGATTCGATGCGCCCCTGTGTGCGGTGATCATCGGTGAATCCACGTGCGTACGTCCGTCCCTTCCCGGTCCTGCCTCCGATCCTGCCGGCCCGCGGCGCAAGGCACTGTTCCCGGATCCTGCAGGCGGCAATGATACAGGACCTGCACTTTTATCCTACTAGAAAAACTATATCAAACCGGCTGTGATAATTCAATCATGCAGTGCAAAAAAGGGACCTCACGTCCTGAAATTCTCCGAGATCATGGAATAAGTCTGCTCCCTGTCGTAGATGTACCACCATACATCGCCCGACAGGTAGCTTTCTCCCGGCAAAACGAAAGTCTTCACGTTTTCTCCTTTTATCCTGATCACGCTGGAAAAGTACCTGGCTGCGTCGGTCAGTCCGATATTTGTTTTGACATTGTCCTTTATGATCCTGAATATATCGTCCGCTTTTGAAATATACCGGATGTTCAGCTTCTGGTCTATCAAAGCCTTTATGAAATCCTGCTGCATCCTGATCCTGCCTATGTCGCCCTCGATATACCCCTGTCCCCTCAGGTTCCCTTTCCTGTACCTGACAAGCTGTTCCGCCTTTTTCCCGTCGAGTACCTGCAGCCCTTTTTTCAGGTTTATATGGAGACCCTGTACCGGGTCGTCGTATTTCATCCTGAACGGAACATAAAACTCTACGCCGCCCAGAGCGTCGATTATTTTCCTGAAACCCCTGAAATCCATCGTGACGTAATAATGGACCGAAAGGCCCGTGATTTCGTATATCTCATCGGCAACGCGCTTTTCGCCGCCCTTCGCATAGAGGGAATTGATCTTTTTATAACTGCTTCCCGACCGCACTCTCGTGTCCCTGGCAATGGAAAGGATGTTGAGGGACGGTGTGCCGGGGTCGAAATTGAGCAGCATGATCACATCACACCGCGTTTTGTCATTGTCCAGGCCAAGCACCATAACGTTCACAGGCGCAGTCCCGTCGTCTTTCCCGGCCTGCCCTACCGGGCTTCCGCCGGGGATGCTCATGCTTTCTGTTTCGTACCTGGCACTGCTTTCGCCGCTGATAGGCTCCGGAGCGCTGCGAAGTTCCCTGGTGCCGGTCTGCAGGATGATGCAGACGGCATTTGCAGACAGCACGAACAATGCGAACAACGATGCCATGAATAAAAGCCTGGTCCTTTTCATATCAACCTCTGCAAAAACCGAAGCGGTAAATGAACGCATCATTTATTATGTGTATGGTGTGTGTTTTCATTCCCGGCATGGCTGCCGTTTTTTACCTGACAGCCTGCTGCCGGACCAGGCCGGGCGGATTTTTACAGAAAAGCGGATCTGCGGCATCAAAAAAAGCCTGACTGATCAGGCTTTCCTGCGGGTTCTGGTGGAGGGAGATGGATTCGAACCATCGAAGTCAGTGACAACAGATTTACAGTCTGCCCCCTTTGGCCACTTGGGTATCCCTCCATATATAGTTGTGCGTTCCGCCGGTCAGAACAAGATATATGATACATTACATCAAACTGCTTTGTCAAGTGGGAAATAGGTACGGTGACACTCCTCAGCAAGAGGCATTCCTCTATAGTTGAGGAGTGTCACGCGTTCAGTCGAGGAGTGTCACACGTTCAATCAATGGACTTGTCTATGGCAAAGCGTATTATTTTCCTCGATGTGTTTTTCGGGAATTCCACATCGCGGATCTTTACCTTCTTGACTGCCTTGTATGAAACCATCCTGCTGTTAATCTTCTTGATCTCTTCTTCGAAATATCCCTGCACGTCGCTGATGCCCTTTGCCTCCAGAGCTTCGAAATCGGGGAAGATCTCAGCGACTATGACTTCCTTGCCGCCCTGGGAGCTGCTCTCGCCGGCGTATACGACGCATTCGTTCACTCCGAACACCTTTGATATCTCCGCTTCGATCTCTTCCGGGTACACGTTCTTGCCGTTGCTGAGCACGATCAGGTTCTTCAGCCTGCCAGTTATGTACAGCCATCCGTCTTCGTCAAGCCTGCCGTAATCCCCGGTCCTGAAAAAGCCTTCCTCGTCGAAGACCGCCGCCGTCGCCTCCGGGTTCTTGTAATACCCGAGCATGACATGCGGCCCTTTAACACATATCTCCCCTTCCCCGTTTTCATCGGGATTCCTGATTTTTATCTCGGATCCAAGGATCGGCACGCCGACGCTGCCCTTTTTCTGATACTTGTTCCTGTTGCAGGATATCAGCGGCGAACACTCGGTAATGCCGTACCCGTTCAGCACGGTGATGCCGATGGATTCAAACGTGTCGATTATCTCCTGGTCCAGGTAGGCGCCGCCGCAAATGATGAGTTCAAGTTTCCCTCCGAACGCGTCCAGCACGCTCCTGAACAGTTTCCGCCTCAGATCGATCCCCAGTTTACGCAGGAAGTTGCTCAACTTTATCATCCTGCGCAGCAGCTTAGCACGTCCGCTTTTTTCTGCCGCCTGCCACATCTTCTTGTAAAGGGTTTCTACGAACAGCGGCACAAGCACCAGGTGCGTCGGCTGCTGCTCCTTTATTTCATCCGCTATATACTTGAGGCCGCTGGAAATATACACTTCACAGCCCTGGGAATAGTGGCCCACGAAGTTCACTGTCGATCCGAACGTATGGTGCGGAGGCAGTACATTCATCGTTTTGTTTGTGATCGCGAACAGGTACATCCCCTGGGTCATGTTGGACACAATGTTTTTCTGCGACAGCATCACGCCCTTGCCCTTGCCCGTTGTGCCTGAAGTGAACACGATGGTGGCAAGCCGTTCCCGGTCGATCTCGTATTCATAGTAGGAATTGTCTCCGCTGCTGAAACGCTCCCTGCCTCTTTCCACGATATCCGAAAGCCTGACGGCTCCTTCGATCCCGGGTTCTCCCATGCATATCAGGGTTTTGACGCCGGGTATCCGGTCCCTTATCTCCCGGATCTTGTCCTCGATGGCCGCACTGTAGACGACATACTCGCACTCGGCAAAATTTATTATGCCGGCGATCTCATCAGGCGGGAGTTCCTTGTCGATGGGCACCGTAACAGAACCGATGGCCATAAGACTGAAGTAGGAACAGACCCAGTTATATGAACTTTCCCCGATAAGGGCAACATGCCTGTCGCGCAGCCCCATATGGATAAGTTCTGTCCCCATGTGTCGTATGTAATCTCTTGCCTGGGCAAAGGTAACTCTTACGGTCTCCTTGTCCTTCGGCGACAGCTTGTAGGATAGTGCGGGTCTGTCCGGGAACCTGTTTGCCGCATTCTCGACCATTATCCTGAAATCTTCGAAAACCGTTGTTTCATACAGTGGATACTTTACATCTGCCATTATGGGCTCTCCTTCCTTCATGTATCATACAGCATATTGCTCCTGATATACTCGTATGACAACTGGTTTTTTACATGGACCGTACCGGCAAAAGCAGCAGCTTTCGGAAGTGTGTCCACACGCATCACGCATTGATTAGAGGCTTTAATAATATAATAATGCTTATTTTGGCAAATATCAAATAAATCTCGCTCAGACTTTCTTCCTTATCTTCCCGATGACGAACATTGCCGCCGGTATCACGAACCCGAGCAGGATGTTGGCCGGAAGCGCGATTTTTTCTGACAGTCTCTCCATCTCGAATACATTATTGGCCATGATCATCGACAGGAGATAAAGGAAAATAACGTAAATGCTTGTCAGTGGCCTTGTGTCGGACAGCCTGAAAAAAGACTTGAGCATGCTGAGTATGCACATGATGAAAAAGCATATGATCATGAAATCTGACAGCACCCAAATGGACACGACTATCGATTCTACCTTTTCGAATATGTTGAATACATTTATCTGCTTTACAGCGGTAAGATAGGGCAACTGCGTACGCTGGGCTATCCTGTGGCTGAACGTGCAGAGGATGGATACAATAACGATAATCTGCATTACGGCCAGGAACACAGCCATCCTGAAGCCGACTTTGCCGATACTTTCCTTATTGTTTATCCTGTCGCCGAATATGAATATGAAGCTGAAATATGCTACGATCCCGGTGGACGCCACACTGGCCTCGATGATCGGCCATATGCTCCTGGCTGTTACAGGCGTCAGGAAATCCGTCCTGAAGTTCGGTATCATCATTAGGAAAAGCAGGAAAAAAACGAATACAAGGAACGGAAATACCACTTCATTGAACCTTGCCAGCGTGGGCAGGCCGAAATTGAGCGTATAGATTATAACAGCGAGCATGGAGATAATAAAAATGGAAATTTCTGCATTGGGATATATCGCTCCCACGAGCCGCATGGCAAAATACCTGACATAAAGTGCGCTCAGCACTACCATCCAGACCAGGTAAACGACCAGGATGACCGTCCCTGCCACGGGACCTGCAATATCGCGAAATATCTCCATCAGCGTATCGTTCCTGTACTTTCTGTAAATCGCCTGCCATACCTGCACCAGCATCACAAGGAGGATAAAAGTCACTATCGGTGAAAGCCATGAAGCCTGCTTCGCCCTTTGCGCAGCATAGGAAGGGATCAGCCTGATAGTGGGAGTATAGTTCAATGTCAGTAATATGAAGATTGCCTGCCTTATCGATATTTTCTTATTGTCGGACAACATAGCGTACCATTCCCATCAGATATCTAATCCGAATAATTTGAAGGTGTAATAGATCAGGCTTTTTTCATGAGGGGTCAGGATATAGTAAAGCCCCATGGCAAAAGCCAGAAGTGCTATTACGACAAAGACGATGATCTCCTTTGTCTGCCCTTTCTTGACCATGCCCGGTATTTCCAGTATACCGGCTGCTGTGATTATGGCTGTCAGTAATATGACCATCAGGATCATTTTATATCCTTCGCTCCAACAGGCTGCTTGATATCATATGTCCTGGATATACGGGACCTGACGGTGATCTCGAAAACGGCCTCCGCGAATATCTCTCTCCAGTCCTTTTCAAAAACATCTTCCCACAGGCCGGGAAATTTATGCAGCACGGCGTCGCCGGCACCAAAAAAATCGAGCTTCTTGCTTTGCGCAAGATCGATCACCTTTCTTACCTCGTCCTTTATGAGTTGCCCCGACCTGGTTTCCAGGTACTGCAGGTCCTCCTCATCGAATATGTCTTCTGATCCCTGTATTTCCGAGATATTGTTCGACACATCGATCTCTACGGCAATATGGAGTTTGCCGTCTTTCAGGTGTGGCTTCATTTTCCTGCTGCTGCTTATGATTTCAAGTACGACCATGCCTCCGTTTTTGGTCGGGATATTCAGTACTCCCGACTTGATTTTGTTTTTTAGGAAATTCAGGCCTCTTGCCATTTCCCTCTCGATGTGGCCTGCCAGCTTGTCGCTTTCGAAGAATGCGAAACCCTGGAGCTCTATGTCCATGCCCTCGCTGCTACTGCCGTCGGTGCTTTCGGTTTTCCTGATCAGCCTGACACAGGGTATATACAGGGACAGGTACTCCGCATCGAGTATGTACATGATCTCCATCAGGTCGACTTCATTGATCATGGAAAGTCCCCAATGATGTTTCTTTATGCCTTCCAGCCTGTCGAAAACGAATTTGTCCCTTGCGTTGCCCATTCTGACGACATCGCCCGCCTCATTGCCCTGTACGACGAACACATCCAGGTTGAGGCGGATCTCCGGGTCGCGGGCGAAAAAGTCCAGGTATTTCAGGATACCGTCCTTGGCAGCTTCCTCTCCTATGAGGATGTATTCGAGATGCCCGAAAAACGGCCTTTTCTCTGAATAACCCCAAAAATTGCGCGCCGCTTCGAAACCTGTCCTGCCTTCCGAACGTACGATTTCAGATATTTTTTGCTCAGAGCCGCCTCCTCCGCCTCCGGAGACTATCCTCTGGGTCGCGATCGTTAATTTGACCTTGTCTCCGGGTGCCTTATCGATGCCGACGGCCCGGATGAACTCAATGTCCTGTATCTGGGTAGGGCTTGGAAAAACGATTTTGCAGCCTGTCATCACGATCGATCCGATAATGGAGAAACAGAGCAGGGTGACTGCTTTCGCATATCTCATACCGATCCTCTCCTCCTTTTGTTCGTTGTCCTGAGGCTCATTGGGCGCTTTTTCTGTGCAGAGAACGGAAAGCGGAAGATCGCGTCCTGCATGTTTTTCCCGTCTCCTCCGACAAAAGGCGAAAGATACGGCACACCGAATACCTCCATGCTCGAAAGATGATTCAGGAGTATTATCGCCCCGATGCTAAGGCCGTAAAGCCCTATGATGCTGCTGAAAATAGCGAATATGAACCTCCATAGCCTCAGGGCATTGGAAAAATCCTGGTTCGGCATGGTGAATGATGATATCGCAGTTATTGCGATTATCACCACTACTGCAGGAGAAACCAGCCTCGCATCAACGGCGGCCTGGCCCACCACCACGGCCCCAACCACAGAGACCGCCTGGCCTATCGTTTTAGGCAGCCTCAATCCTGCTTCCACCAGCACTTCGAAAGCCATCAGCATGAATAAGACTTCTATGAAAGTCAGGAACGGAACGCCTTCCTTCGACGCCGTGATCGCCAGCGCAAGGTCCGTCGGTATCATCTCTATATGGAACGACGATACCGAAATATAGAAGCCGGGCAAAAACAGCGTAACGAACATGAGTGCATAACGCATGAGCCTGATTATCGAATTTACGATAAAGCTCTGCGAGTAGTCCTCGGGAGCCTGCAGGAATGCGTCGAACGTGCCAGGTATCACGATGGATACGGGCAACCCGTCGATGATGATGCCGACCCTCCCTTCGACAATGGAAGAACAGAACTTGTCAGGCCTTTCCGTCGTGATCACCTGGGGAAAAGGCGAGACCTTATGGTCGATGATGGCCTCCTCGATGATCCCGGTCGACAGGACCGCGTCGGTATCCAGGTTGTCAAGCCGCCTTTTCAGCTCATCGACGATCCGCATATTGGTCAGTCCCCTGATATACACGATCGCTATCCTCGTCGCAGTCTGTTTCCCTGTTTTCATCTCCTCGATGACGAGCCTGGCGTTTTTCATCTTCATCCTGATCGAAGCTGTGTTTGTCCTCAGGTTTTCCACGAAGGAGTCCTTCGCGCCTTTTATCACGTTTTCACCAGTAGGTTCCGATATGCTCCTTTCATGGAATCCTTTGATGTCGAAAGTTACTGCTGTTTTGACATCATCGAATATCAGCGCTACCGACCCGCCAACTATGTCATGCACACATTCGGCGAAAGTCCGGCGGACTTCCATGGCGGCATGGTAAATAACACCATGCGATATCCTTTCGATTATTTCGGATGTGCTGCTGCATTCGCCAAGGCTGCTTTCCTGTATCAGCGGCTTGAGTATGTAGTCGTCCACTGATTTCGTGTCGGCCATCCCGTCCACGAACACCATCGTGACTGGCAGATCCTTCCGGCCGTTTATGTGCAGCCTGCGGAATATGATATCGCTGTTGCCGCCAAGCAGCCCTTCGACATTAGCCGACGTAAGGCCCGGCTCCGCTTCGGACTGCCCGGCGGGGGTCCCGTCCGTTCGGGCAGTGCCGCCCGGCGCTTCCTCGCTGCCCGTTCCGGATGCCATGCTGTTTTCCGGCTCATGTGCCGTATCGATTTTTTTTATGATCCTGTTTCTTCTCTTCGGTCTGTCCTTTCCCGGATCTTTGAGCATGCGAATCACGTTCTCCTTCGTCTTATGAAGTATTATTTGCATGTAATACAAAAGACATGCAGTAGAATACATAAGATATGCAGAAGATGACCGAGGTCATACAGAAGAAGACCGAAGACATACAGAAGGCGACCGTAAGTCCGGGCACTTCCGAACCGGTCCGCTTTGCTCAGATCAGCATGTTACCATGCTTCACGCCAGTCCGGCGTTTTTCAGGAGATATTAAAAGAAGAAGATATGAAAAGAAGACACGCCAGCATCTGGCGTGTCCTCCCCGTGTGGTGAGCCATCCGCGACTCGAACGCGGGACACCTTGATTAAAAGTCAAGTGCTCTGCCAACTGAGCTAATGGCTCTGGCTGGGATGGCTGGATTCGAACCAGCGAAATGCAGGAGTCAAAGTCCTGTGCCTTACCGCTTGGCTACATCCCACCGCTTCGTTAATGCAAAGTAAATTATATAGGCCACATATACATTTGTCAAGCTGAAAAACCTGTTGGAACCGGCTTTAAGCCGCGCCCGCGCCCTGATCCGGCACGCCGTCTTCCCAGTTACTGCCATGGCGTCCCCTTCTCATGGGCTTCCCTCATGAACTTATATTCAGAAGCTGGGGTGCAAAAAACATGCCAACATTCAGAGGCTGGGTGTTCATAATTTTAACTATTGTAACAAGAAATCAGTAGATTATTGAACTTTGACAATAACTAAGTTTGCATAACATCGGACTTAGGTATCTTATGTAATCTGAAACATGGAAGAGATGCTCCGAAAGTCTCTGTAATTGTATTTTTGTACACCCAGGTCCGTATTTCCCGGGTCAATAAAACTTTTCGGGATCAGCCGGATATGGAGTCAATGCCGGATATAGAACGCATCCCGGCTGCCGGGAATCCCTTGTGCCAGGGTCAGGCAAAAAGCACGTATCATATCAAAAAGAGAGGCTGTATCGACAGCCTCCCTGCGTGGGGTGAGCTATGGGAATTGAACCCATGACCTCCAGGGCCACAACCTGGCACTCTGACCAACTGAGCTAAGCTCACCGTAAATATGCGCTTTGA
>Ga0209537_1003348_pt1 | contig 14792 bp, 21 predicted proteins | sample BioPla4DNA1_FD_187698 | JGI IMG/M metagenome (GOLD analysis project Ga0209537, IMG submission 187698) | Biogas fermentation microbial communities from Germany - Plant 4 DNA1 (SPAdes) (version 2) | ecosystem: Engineered > Bioreactor > Anaerobic > Digestate | place: Bielefeld, North...
AAGGTGAAATTGTATCAGAAATCCCGGGTAGAGGGATATATGTAATGTTTGACGCTAAAGAGGTCATGGAGGCAACAAAAAGGAAGATGAAGGAATTTGGGTTGGAAAGTGAGGTTGAGGAAGGATGATAACCTATATCGCAATCGTACTGACAATACATACGCTTGTTGGGCTGTACAGCGTAGTATCGACAAGTATACAGCAAAAGTGGCATATGAAAATGGTGCAAAAAGAAATTGAAGAGCGGAATAGATTTTTTGATGAGTTTGCGAGGCAGTTGAAGGAAAGTGAGGTTGAGGAAGAATGACATGCAAAGAATGCCTGTATTACAAGCCTGATTATGGTACGTGGGGAGTTTTTGGGTGGTCTGGAGATGGCTCAAAAGGGTATTGTTGCGTAGAGCCGAAACGAGTATTTGTTGACGGTAATCGTATAAAGTGTAGATACTTTCTGTCGAAAGAGGAAAGCGAGGTCGAGGAGGATGGCTAAAAAGTATTTAGGTAAATTAGAGTATGTATGCAAGATAGTTACACCTGATTTTAAGACAGCAAGAGAAATATTGTCAGATGAAAGAATAGAACTACAAGTCGGGGATTTTGTATATGTAGATGGTATTGACTACATAGTCAGCAAGGTTAGCTGTGAATATGATTTTGACAAATACATTAGGGCGCATATTGTATATTTGGATGAAATAGCAGGGGGTCGAGGAAAGTGAAGTTAGAGATTGAAATTGATGAAGCCTACATAGCCGAATTGGTGTCTCAGGAAATAGCAAGACGTATTGTTGAAACGCATGGGTATGAAAACCACGAAGCGAGCTATGGAATAAGGGAAGGTGTAGACAAGGCAATCAAGCAATACGTCTATTCGAAGAAAGATACAATAATCGACAGGGTTGTGGATAGAGCGACTGTTGAAATTGTTAAGAAGGGTTTGCCCAAGTTGCTAGAAAAGGTCATAGCTACAGATTTGACCAAGTTGCCAGACAGGAGGAGTGCAAGATGAGTAAAGAAGTGTTTAGAATACCTGTTACGTGGGAAGTAAGCACACTGTTAGAGGTAGAGGCGGAAACATTGGAAGAAGCAATAGAGATGGTAAAGAGGGATGAAGACCAGAATGGTGAGCCGTTTGCCCTACCGACAGACCCAGACTATGTAGTTGGTAGTTTCAGACTGAGCGAAGGGTATAGCGTAGAAGAGATTAGAGACTTGTTTAATAGATAAGCTGTCATAGCTTGTCAGAAAAAGCGGCGGGGGAGCGGAGCGAAGAGTAAAAGAAGAGTAATAAGATGAAGATAAAGCAGTAGTATTGACAGTAGAGAGTAGAAATAAGTTGTCAGTATCTACTGTTTTGTCATGGCTAGTCCCTGTCCCATGACAGAGGTATTAAGTATTTGTATTGTAAGTTACTACGTTTGAATAGTATAAGAATGTAAGGGTTATTGAATAAGAAAGTGTTAAATAGTACAGGACAATCGGAGGTTGATACATTTGGCGAAGAAAAAGGCTAAGAGCCATGCTTTCAAGGATTTGAAGGCTATGCCATGTTTTGATGAGTTTGATAAGAAGGTCAAGGCTGGCATAGCTTTGGAAGAGATTGCACGTTGGTTGCAAGAGGATATGTTCCAACAGACGGACATTAAGCGGGAAAGTTTAGTAAGGAAGTTGTACAGGTACAAGGCAAGCTTGCCGCCAGCAGAGATAGTAAGGGAACCGCCGATTTATATTCAGAAGGCTATAGAGAAAATGGCACGGGGTGTGAACGAGATTGAAGAGTTGGAGAAACTGTATCTGTTACAGCTGAAGCGTATCAGTATAGATGCAGAGACCGAAGCCAAGATAAACAAATTGTTCAGTAGCACAGGAGTCGAGATTAAAATTGCCGCGGACCTACTGAATAGCATGATGCAAAAGAAGATGGAGCTTGGTATTATGAGCAAGGCACCAGAACAACTAGAAGTGATAGGGAACTTTGGTGTATCACATCTGTTGAGTGAAGATATGGACGAGCAGACCAAGGCAAAGTTAGGCTTGTTGGCTGGGAAGATTCTGTCCGTGATGTCAAAGGCTGTGGAAAGTACAGCTAAAGCAGTGCAAGAAGCGGAAGAGGACGAGCCAGAGGCAGAAGAGCTTGCATAATTATACAACGGGTCTCGAAATTTACCGGGGGTAATGCATATGTATGCAGTAAACTTGTATGTTTATGCAAGGGAGGAGGATAAGAAAATGGGCGGTAGAGGAACTAGCAGTGGAAGCATAGGCGGAAGGGGTCACAAAGGTAATAAAATAACAAAAAGTGTTTCAGAAATGACAAAAGAAGAACTAATAGATTTTATGCATTCGATAGACGCTAAGTTAGATAGATATGGTTTATTGCCGCAAACATGGAATGGTGAACTTAATATAGACCCTAACATGTACAGCAGAGGGGAGGGGTACGGACAAAGAGAATGGGATAAAAGTATTACGGTTGCAGGTGACGCACTGCAAGAGAAAACGTTTGTACATGAGTTACTGCATGGGCGTTCAAACGGAATAAGTAACGTTGACGTAAGAGAAGCTCAAAGCGCTTATTCTAATCATGCAGCTTTAGAAGAAGGAGTAGTTGAGAGCTTGACAAAAGCTCTATGTAAAAAAGAAGGGTGGAAATATGAAACAACATCATATGAAAATTATGTTAACGGTTTGAGAGAAGCGAAAAATATATTTGCAAAAGATGTAGACGATGTAAAGTTTTATTCAAATCTTTTAAAAATGCCATTAAGGAAACGTGGCAGTTACTTGAAAAATGAAATAGAAAAAGTATTTTTTCCTCCTGGTACTCCAAGAACAGAAAGAGAAATAATAAAGGCCCATCCTGAGATATGGAAAGGGGATAAAAAAGCTATGAAGATATATGAAGAGTTTCTTGAAAAAGAAAGAAAAATTAAGTCTATATTTATGGACCAATTAGGGGGTGTTGTATTTGAATGATTTAGAACAGGAAATTTTAAAAAATCCACCTAAAAATATACTACAGTGTGAAATGTACTTAAAAAGAATAAGAGAGGACAGCAATTATCATCAAATTGCATATTTGTGCGAAATGATAAACATGATTAAATCTGGGCTTGAGGCGTCTGGAAAAAGGTCTTAAGTTCGTTGGAGATGTGTACGTCAGTTCGTCTCCAAAGCCAAAGAAACCGAAGAAAGGTGGTAAGTAGTTATGGGTGGAAAAGGAGGCATAGGAAATGAGGACAGCACATAAGTGGAAGAAGATGCCGGGGAATGTCGATAAGTTGCATACGAGCCAAATTTTTGAAAGCTCCAACGAGTATGGTATTCCAGATTTGAAGAACGACCAGTTCGTACCAGAATGGTTACTGCCCGTGAAGCAGAGAGTACAGTACAACAAGACCGAAGAAGAAATGAAAAAAGGGGCTGTGCATTTCTTTGTAGATGACTACCACTTTGAACACATTTGGACACGACCCGAGCAGACTTTCTCTTTGGTACAACGTACGGGCAATGCATTGACCCCAGATTTCAGCCTGTATACGGACTGGCCCATAGTAGTACAGTTATGGAACACATATCGGAATCGGTGGATGGGTGCCTTTTGGCAGAGCAGAGGCATTAAGGTTATTCCGTCTGTGTCTTGGAGCACGAAAGAGTCGTACAAGTTCTGTTTCCTTGGGATTGAGAAAGGAAGCAACGTTGCGATTTCTACGGTTGGTGTGAACCGAGACCCCGAAGTCAAGAAACTGTTCATTGCTGGGTTTGAGGAAATGGTCAAACAGATTGAGCCAAAGACCATCTTGGTGTATGGCGAAAAGGCACCGCTTACGATTGAAGATTATGCCGAGACCCGCTGGTATCCAAGCTACTGGAAGACGATGCGAGATATTGTGACTAAGAAAAAAGAACCCGTAATAGAGAAGCATGAGGAGGAATAAATAGTTCGGAAAGGCAAAGATTTTGTGGGGATAGATAGAATCGGGTAGTCCGGAACGTTTTAGAGTAAATGAACAGGAGGGAAATGCATGAGTGATAAGGTAGTACAGGCTGTAGTGACGCTAAGTGGTACGCTTGACGTTAAAGTACAGGAGGGTATGACTGCTGCGGATGTTAAGGCATTGGTTTTGGAACAGTGGAACATTGACGAGAGCCAGATACATGAGCCGTTCGTTGTTTTGTCAGACATGGTAACGCATGCGAGTACGCTTTGTTCGGATGACGAGGAGCTGTATTCGAAAGTAAGGGAAAATGGCGTGTTGAGGATAGTCTTTCCGCTAGTGCCAAAGGAGTAAGATAGGTGAGTGGTTTGATAGCACAAGACAAGAGGATTATTAAGCAGATGGACGAGTTGACGAAGGGGTTCCCGAAAGAAGGAGTAAGGAGTGCCAGTTATGGGTGGTAGAGGTACATCACAGGGTGGCGGCAGCAGCAGAAGCCTTCGGGCATGGTTAGCTCAGAAGGCTGTAGACTCTAAAACATTCGCTGACTTTTCACGAAATGCCGAGACAGTTCGTGCCATGAAGGCAATGGGCTACGGACGTGCCGAGGCGGAGCGGTTCTATAAGGATGCCAAGTACAAGAACAGTGCGAAGTACGCCCCAATCTCATTGGACGCTGCGGTAGCAGAGGTCCGGAAAGGGATTCGTCCCTCTGCACTGTCGGGTTGGTTCCGTAATGCGGATAGTGACTACAAGCCGGAGATTGAAGCAGCCATCATAGGGAACCCTGCACTACGTAATGCCGGATTGAACATAGCCCACCGGAATTACATGAACGTGACGGGTCGGAACATCTCGTTTGATGACTTCATAAACGGTACGTTCACGGTGTACCGCGGTGGGAATACCTCGTACACGAAGAATGATGTGTTTATATCTTACTCGTTCAGTAAGGAGGTAGCCCAAAAGTTCGGCGGGAAGGTACAGTCTATCCGGATAAAGCCGAAGAACACGCTGGGTAGTTACCAGACCACAGGAGAAGCAGAGATACTGGTTCGGAGGAAATAGACAAGACTAGTTGGGGGATGTCGTATGAGTATATTTGAGAACCGAGAAATAGTGGGTTTACTGGACGAACTTACGAAAGGTTTCTCCAGTGACGATATAGAACTTATGAAGCAGGTACTGAAAGAAAATAGCGGAAATGAGTTAGACGTACTGCAAGATTTGATGGGGTATACGTACAGGCATGTTCCAGTAGGGGTGAGACAGTTCGTAGAGGACCCGTACTATTTGGGTTTGCAAGGACAAGTGTTCCCGAGACTACTGGATGACTTGGAAGAGTTATTTGAAGGGGACTACATAGAGGCAATACTGACGGGAGCGATTGGGTGGGGTAAGTCCACCTTTGCTGAGATAGCAATGTGTAGAATGCTCTATGAGATTAGTTGCTTGAGGGACCCACAGAAAGTTTATGGACTGATGAAGGGTTCTGTTATTGTATTGCTCAATGTAGGGGTTACACTGGACAACGCAAAGAAGGTCGTATTCCAAGGTATCAAGAATAAGTTGCACACGAGTCCGTATTTTATGAAAGAGTTTCCGTATGATGCTTGGAAGACTAACGAACTAAGGTTCCCGAATAATGTATGGGTGTTCCCAGCTGTTGCAGGGTCAAGCGGAGTTATCGGTTACAACGTATTTGGTGCTGTAATGGACGAGGTCAACTTTATGTCCGTAGTAGAGAACAGCAAGGCAGTGGCATCCGGTGGACGCTATGACCAAGCGGACAGTCTGTACAAGGCATTGATAAGACGTATGAAGTCACGTTTTATGAAGAGAGGGAAACTGCCGGGGATTCTGTTACAGATTTCGTCCAGTAGATACCCGGAGGACTTTACGGAGAGAAGATTGGCTGAGTCGGCTGATGACCCGTTGGTGTTCAAGCGTAGGTATGCTCAGTGGGATACCTTGCCAGCGGACCGATGGAGCGGGGAACGCTTTTGGATTTCATTGGGGGACGGGGCTGAGGCTCCACGAATACTGGAAACAGAGGAAGATATACGTATAGCCAAGGAGAAGGGCCTGCCATTGCTGGATATTCCAGTAGAGTTTAGGAGGGATTTTGAGGGTGATATTGATGAAGCCATAAGAGACCTTGCTGGAAGACCTACGTTGACAATTAGACCGTTCATTCGATACAGACATAAAGTAGTGGAAGCATTAAGTCGTGGTGCGGAGCTTGGTATCGAGCATCCGTTTTCGCAGACAGAGACTACACTGCAAGATGGTGCCACGTTTTTAGTGGATAAGCTTAGGATTCCGAAACTGCGTAAGGACATTGAGAAGGCAACGGGAGCAGAAAAGGCTAAGTTGGAAGCTGAACTGACAAGGTTAAAGAGTAAGCCAAGGTTTGTGCACGTCGACTTGTCGTTCTCTAGCGACAGCACTGGTATAGCCATGGGTTACGTTGACGGCTTTAAGGATGTGACACGTAGGAATGAGGAAGGGGAAGAGTTTTCGGTAAGGATGCCAGTGATAGTCATAGAGTTCATGCTGAAGATTAATCCACCGAAAGGCGGGGAGATTCAGCTTGCTGACGTAAGGAGTCTGATATATGAGTTGCGGTCGTACGGATACCCGATAAGGAAAGTGACCTTTGACTCGTTTCAGTCCAAGGATAGTATGCAGCAGTTCGCAAGGACAGGTATTGAGTCAGGGCATGTTTCAGCAGACACGAATCCGCAGGTGTACAATGCGTATAAGGAAGCCTTGTATGAAGACCGCCTGATTACGTATTATTACGAGCCACTGTTCCAAGAAACGATAAGATTAGAGAAAAATGAGAAAAAGAACAAGGTAGACCACCCTGCAAATGGTAGTAAAGACGTAGCCGATGCAGTAGCCGGTGTTTGTTATTTATGCGTTACTGAAGGTATGAAAGCACCAGTACCGCCGCCTTTCTTGGGCGAGTTGTCCGAAGGTCCCCGTACAGTAGTGGACCCCATAGTTATTGACCAAGACAACGATATATTCGAAAATTTGATATAAGTGTGGAGAAGTTACCCAGTTTGACATAGTATAAGAAGGAAGAGAGGAGCGAACTATGGAAAAGCGAAAAGGTTTGTTTGAGAGCATAGTTCAACGAGTATCTGACTTGTTCCAGCGTAGCTCCTACGGAGTAGCGGTACCAGATACGGATTCAGCTATTGAAACCAGATATAGTTTTGATGATAGTATAGACCGTGGAACTGCCTACGCATGGTACTTGGATGAGACCTCAGTTGAAACCAAGAGAAAGTTAAAGTATAAAGAATATGAGCGTATGGACACCGAATCCGTAGAAGTCGCTTCGGCTCTCGACATTTACGCTGACAATGCCACAAGCGGAGACCGTGATACGAATGAGGTCATTGAAGTAATTTCTGAATCGGAAACCGTAGTAGAGATATTGAACGAGGTAAAGGATAGGCTGAAATTAGACTTTGAGTTATGGTCTATAGCAAGACAGCTTGTTAAGTATGGAGACTGTTTCGAGGAGTTGGTGGTGTACCCGGACTTGGAGGTTCATAGACTCAAGCATTTGCCACCGGAAGAGATGAGGGTAATAGAAGACAAGTGGGGTAGATTGGACCCCAAGACTCCGTATCGGCAAGTGGACGAAAACGGTACTACAGTAGCCGAGTTCGAGAAGTGGCAAGTAATTCATTTCAAGATGACGAGAGATAGGTCCAGTACCTATGGTGTAGATGGTTCTGTGTTGTATCCGATAAGGAAAGTGTTCAAGCAGTTGTCTATGATAGAGGACAGCTTGGTTATTGCAAGACTAACAAGAGCACAGCAAAGATTCGCCTTTATGATTGACGTAAGCGGGATTGAGCCGGGTGAGGCTACAGTTGAGTACCTGCGTAAAGTCAAGAACAATATGCGTAAGAAGAGAACCATTGACCCACAGACCGGGCAACTGAACCTCAAGTACAATCCGTTATCAGTAGAAGAGGACATATTCCTAGCCCGGAGAGACGGTAATGGCTCTGACGTAAAAGTACTGGAAGGTGCAAGTAATCTTGGACAGTTAGAAGACGTGGAATACTTCAGTAAGAAACTGTTTGCCGGTTTGAAAGTGCCAAAGGCTTGGATGGGGTTCGAAGGGGAGACACGCGCAAGAGCGGTTATCACTGAATTGGATGTGCAGTTTGCAAAGACAGTCCGAAGAGTACAGCAAGCACTGATTAGTGGGTTACGTGACCTGTTTGATTTCGTACTTGTTACCAGAGGGATAGACCCAAAAGAGAATCCGTATACGCTGAAGTTACCGATAATGTCTACAGTGGACGAATTGAGACAGTGGGAGCTTGAAAAGATTAAAGCTGAAGTTGCGGCTATATATAAGAACAGTCTTGGTATCAGCGCCGAGTGGATTTACAAGAATCTGTTAGATATGACAGAGGAAGAGATTGAAGAAATCAAGAATGCGTTAGGTGTCGAGGAAGGCTTGGCATATGCACAGGCTGAAATACCAGAGCCGGACGATACTGAATTGGTTGATATTATTCGGGACTTAGAGATTGAAGTAGTAGATACAGGTGAGGAACAGTTAGAAACATTGTCGCCCAGAGAGTTGAGAATTTTACGGTACAAGCTGAGGGAAGAATTATCCGCACTGGAAGAGTTGGTTCAGTGGGAGTACGAGCATAAGACTGGCAAGAAACTTAGAAAAGGAGCGTAGGTGAGGCCTTGTATATAAAGGTAGGAGAACATTGGTATGAGGTGCAAGCACCGGAACAGATGGACGAAGCCTACGTGGATGGGCTTGACCCCGACAAAGTAAAGAAGGCTTTGGATAACAAGAGAAGGTTTGACCCCTTGCACAAGAGAGTGAACGCGAAAAGTATAGGTAGCCGGAGAAAGACATCAGATGAGAAGAACATCATAGCTACGTACTTGCAGGCGTTAAAGCCCGGGGCAGACAAACTGGCATATGACAAAGCAAAGAAAGCATGGATTAGATACAAAGAAGAGATGCGAAAAGACTTCCAAAGATTGGCAAGGCAACTTGCTGATGGTAAGATTACAAAGAACCAGTTCATAGCACGGTCAAGGGCATTGTTCAAGGCTGGTTATGAGAAAGCCTATAGATTAGGCACAGATGCGTCTGGTTTAGATTTTGTAAAGTTGCCGAGTGAAGACTTAGCATGGTTAAAGAGAGCACGGTCGGCTGAGTACAAGTTTCTGGATAAGTTTGCAGACGATATGATTGCGGGTAAGGGTTCCATGTCTTATGACGATAGAGCCTCGATGTATATAGATTCAATCGACTCGACCTTTGATGCGGGAAGAGTAGATGGATACCCGAATGAAGGGACAAAGATTTACTGGGAGTTGTCACCGGGCGAGAACTGTGGAGACTGTATTGATTTAGCGTTGAACAGTCCCTACACGCCAAACACGTTACCGACTACACCAAGAGCGGGAGGTACAATGTGTTTGAGTAGATGTAACTGCCATCTACGGATTAGGTACGATAGGCCGACCAGTATCCCTTTAGACGTAAAGCCAGCATCGAAATCAGTGGCAAAAGCACTTGGAGTTTTAGCTATAGCCAAGGCAATCCAACAGACAGCAAAGGGTGGTGACAAGGCAAAAGTAAAAGTTGCTGACTTGGAACCGGACTTGGAACCGGACTTGGACGACCTTGATTTAGAATCTGTGAAAGTACTGGACTGGAATAAGCTTGATGAGATGGTATCAGCATTAGCTACGTTAAGAATATTGGAAGAGAAAGTACCGCCAGCCCACCGAGTAAAAGAAACTAGTATCGCACTGGACAAGTTTGAGAAAGCAAGTAAAGGTTTGCCAAATTGGTTAGACCCATTCAGCAGAGAGGTGTACGTTTGGCATGCTATTGGAACAGTAGTACTCGATTACATTAAAGAAGCAAGGAAGAGAGGTGAGATTTGATAGTGCCCAAGGGTAGAGGCAGAGAATTGTTTGAAGAGCCTTTGTTTGAAGACATTCAGATTCTGACAGAGGAAGAGGTAGGAAGTGCCACCAAGGATGAATCGCCTTACAAGTTGTTAACCATACGTGGTACAGCAAGTAGAGGTGGTGTCATCAACAAGAACAGGAGATTGTACCCGACATCAGTACTGGTGAAAGCCACAGAGAAAGCACAAGCCGCCATCAAGCAAGGTAGGCTACTGGGAGAGGTTGACCATCCGGAAGATTACGGAAGCTTAGGAAGAACAGCAATAAAGTTCACCAAGCTGTACATGCAAGGTGACGATATGCTCTTCGAAGGTGAGGTTCTTGCAACCAAGGCTGGAGAACACCTCGCATTGTTGCTTCGTAGTGGAGTGGGGGTCGGCATCTCAACAAGAGGTTACGGTTCAGTTCGTCCTGTAGATGGACCAGATGGTACCTTTTATGAAGTTCAGCCAGACTATGAACTGAAAGGTATCGACTGTGTACTGGAAGCGTCCAACGCGTATGGTAAAGTGGCGAACTTCGAATCCAAAGAAGGAGGTAAGAGAATGGAATTGACTATGGAAAGGCTCCAGAACGACTATCCAGAACTGTATGCTAAGGTTGTGGAAAGCGTTAAGGAGCAAGTTAAGCAGGAAATGCAGGAGAGTCTTGAAAAAGACTTTGAGTTGAAGGTTTCTCAAGCTATAGAGGAAAAGAAAGAAGAATTGCTGGCTGAGGCAAAGAAAGAAGTAATGGAATCTGAAGAGGTAGTTCAGTTGAAGGCTATCGTTGAGTCGGTAGTCAATGCTGTTAAGCCTATGATTCCAGAAGCAAAGACTAAGGAGGAACTTGATGCCGAACTGGTACAAGCCAACGAGTCATTGAAAGCACAGATTGACACCTTGAATGCAGTAGTTGAGACCTTGAAGGAAGAAAAAGCACAGGCAGAGAAGCTACTGGAAGAGCAGGAAAATGCCAAGAAGGTAGCTGAAAAAATCGACGCACTGGTAAAGGGACACAGATTTGAGAAGGCACTTAGACAAAAGCTGGCGGCGTGTAAGACTGAAGACGAAGTACAGAAGTGCTTTGAATCTGAAGAAGCATTCATTGCATCGTTAGTTGAGAGTACTATTGTTCCGACTGGTGCTGGTAAAGTTAAAGACGAAGATGCTAATGAAGAAATGTTTTCTGAGGAAATAAAGAGACAGCGCAGACTCGCTGGACTAACAGAAGGAGGTAAATAAGAATGAATAAAATGTATGAGGGCGCACTGACCCCGTCGTTCCTTGTGGAGAACGAAGCAAGGAGAGAGAAGTGGGCACATTTGACTGAGGGACTGGATGACCACAAGAGACTTGCCTTGGAGACCCTGCTTGAGAACGCTGAAAGGTGGGCAATGACCGAAGCTTCTGATACAAGCAACGTGAAAGCGTTCACGACTTACGGATTCCCGCTGATTAGAAGGGTATTCCCGAATTTGATTGCAAACGAATTGGTTTCCGTACAGCCCATGTCTATGCCGACAGCTATGGTATTCTACCTGGACTTCACATATGGCACAAGCATTAGGGGAACCACTGCCGGAGACGTTATCGGTGGTAACGGTATGGCAAACTTCAATCCGTACTATGCGGGTGGAGTAGTAAGAGGTCTTGTACTTGGTGAGGGCGATGGCACTACGGTAACATTCACAGTAAGTGATGCACACTTGCTTCCTGTACTCGCTAACTCCGCTACAGTTTATGTAGATGGCGTGGCAGTGGACTTTACACTGACCGATGCGGCAACTGGTACATTCACACTCGATGAGGCTCCCGCTGACGGTGCGGTAGTCACTGTTGATTACAACTTGACTACGCCCACTGAAGGTGGAGATGACATTCCGGAGATTGACTTCAATATGACAAGTACCTCTGTTGTTGCCGAAACCAAGAAATTGAAAGCTAAGTGGACTCTTGAAGCACAGCAGGATATGCTTGCGTACCACGGAGTTAACGCGGAGACTGAAATGCTTGCAATTCTTGGCGACGAAATCAGAAGGGAAATTGACAGACAGATTGTTAACGACCTGTACAACATAGCATCAGCTGGTAACGTAAACTGGTCGGCAACAGCACCTGCGGATTACAATGGTTCTGACAGAGAGTATAAGATGACTCTGTGGGAAGCAATCATTGATGCGAACAACTTGATTTACAAGAGAAGGTTCAGAAACGCTACTTGGATTGTAGCTGACCCGGACACTTGTGCAAGACTTGAGAAGCTTGACGGATTCTCAGAAGTGCAGAGAGATTGGGCTGGGCAGGCTGGTATGGGACTTGAGAGATTCGGTGTTATCAGGAACAGATTCACTGTTTACAAAGACCCGATGGCACCGGCTGGTAAAATTCTGTTAGGTCACAGAGGTACAAGCATATTTGAAACTGGTTATGTATACGCACCTTACGTGCCGCTGTACACAAGCCCGGTATTCACTGACCCGAACACCATGCAGGCAGTTCGTTCAGTAATGAGCAGATATGCTAGAAAAGCCTTGATTCCTGACCTGTACGCCACAGTAACGATTTCTTAGTAGTAGCTGGGGGCAGGGTTGATGCCCTGCCCCTTTTATAAAAGAAGGGAGGAGAGTTCACATGCCGAGAATTTATAGAGACCAAGTTGAAGCTGGTTATTTGTTAGTAATTCCAAGTGGCACTGTTGTGACTCCTGTCAAAGCACAAGGAACATTGACCTTTAGTGGTTCCGTATCTGACGGGGAAACTGTTACGATAGGTGGTGCCATATATGAGTTTGACACAAATGGAGAAACAGCTGAAGGCAATATTGCAGTTGATGTTTCACAAGGTGCTACTGCATCAGATGCAGTTACCGCCTTAGTTGCGGCTATCGGAGCTAATAATGCTTCAGTGGTGACAGCAGAAGCTGGTGACGGTAATACCGTTGTAGTAACCGCTGTTGTTTATGGAACAGAAGGAAACAAAATCGCGGTTAGTACTGATGCGGACAAGGCAGCATGGGCGGAAGCTACATTAGACGGTGGCGTAGATGGTACGGTAGCAAAGAAGGGCACGATTATGTTTGACGCAAACTATTTATATGTAGCAGTGGATGATTGCACTGCAACTGTAAGCAACTGGAGGAAAGCAACATTAGCATAGGCTATTGTTTAATTGAACAGGACAAATTTGAGGAGGTAAGAAAGATGGCTAAAGCAAGAAAGAGATTCAAGAACATTACGACTAGGTTACAGGTAATCTACGATGAGACAGGTGACAAGAAAGAGGTAGTTCCGGGTGGAACAATCATTCTTGATGCAGCTTGGGGAAGGAAATTCGCTAGGGTACTTGCACCAGTTGAAGCAAAGAAAACAAGCAAGTAGGGTAGGGAGGTGTAATAGTGACTGCAAATGAATTACAAGCAAGACTGACGGAATTACTCGGTAGTTCGGGTGCGGGGATGTCAGAAAGCATGTTGCAGTGCGCTATTGACTCTGCTCTTGATGACTTGGCTAGGATAAGACCAAAGGTTGGCTATGAGGTAGTAACGATGGTTTCCGGTAAGTCTGAGTATTCAGTACCGGAAGGAACGTACAATGTACTTGATGTTGTATTCCCAGAGGTGTCTGGCTATGACGGAGACTCCGCTTGGTTTCAAGAGTTTGCGAATATAGGTGACGGAGACCTAAGTACGTTTCATAGCCACTCGCTGGCGGTTATCGTGGCACAGAAGTGGGAGCAGTTAAGTAGTAGATTCAGCTATGACTGGGAATACAATCCGGACACAGGCAAGGTACTGATTATGCCAACACCATTGTCCGATAGCAAGATGGTAATGAAGATAGCTTACAAGAGAACCCTTGAAGAAGTACCGCCAAGTTTACTTCAGCCGATTGAGACACTGGCACTGGCTGAGAGCCTGCGAATGTTAGCCACCTCGGTGGGCGGTGGTATAACGAGTGTACCGATTGGTATAGGTAATGTTTCGTTTAGTGCGACTCAGTTACTCCAGCAAGCGAACTCGCTAAGAGAAGAGGCGATTAAGAAACTTGGCATCAGTACAGGTGAGGGGGCGGTGATTATAGGATGATGGGTTTTGATAAGTTACCAAAAGGTATGAAGATACCAGAACCTATAGACATAGAAGGAACAGAAAAAAGCACTGCATTGACTCACGTTGAATTGAATTACAGTAAACTGATACGAGAGGCGTTAGACAGTATTAAAGAACTTGATGTTACGGTTGGGTCACTGCATATAGAAGAAGTTTATGACAATGACCCGATTGTAACTTTAGAACTTATAGTGAAGACTAGGAGGTGAAGGACTTATGATAAGTGCAATGCAAAAGTTTGCGATTGACTATGCCATAAGTCTGAATCCCACTTCACTGGTTGTTGAAAGAGTCGAGTACCTAGAGCATGAAGGTGGTAGGAAGAAGAAAGAAACCCGGACCCAGACCCAGACATGGTTAGTTTATCCGAAAACGGAGAAAGCTAAGTTTATGCGTGAAGATGCTGGTAGCGAGGACGAATCCGACTGGGGTGCACTCGCACCAAGCACTGCTGACGTAAAGTGGGGAGCCAATGTCACAGACACAGTAGTGATTGATAATATAGGTACGCTTGAAGTAAAGAGCGGTAGACCCATTATGGTAGGTACAGACTTGAATGGATACCAGTTAGACTTAAAGTTGGTGAAGTAGAATGACAGTTAAGGGAGTAGAGGACGTTATCAGAAATCTTGAGCGTTGGCGTGATAGCAGAATAGCAAAGGCAGAGCGGGTAGGCAAGAATGACATTGCTCCCATGCTTGAGACCTATGCAAAACAGAATAGACCTTGGAAGGATAGAACAGGAAATGCCCGTCGTGGGTTACATAGCAAAGTAGTG
>Ga0209537_1003350_pt1 | contig 14787 bp, 12 predicted proteins | sample BioPla4DNA1_FD_187698 | JGI IMG/M metagenome (GOLD analysis project Ga0209537, IMG submission 187698) | Biogas fermentation microbial communities from Germany - Plant 4 DNA1 (SPAdes) (version 2) | ecosystem: Engineered > Bioreactor > Anaerobic > Digestate | place: Bielefeld, North...
TTTTTGTGCACAAATTGCATATATAGAAGCAAGGGGTTGTTTTTTTCCGATTTAATCCTTCCTGTTTTTTGAAAGCAGAAGAATTATTTTTAGGTGTCATATTTTGAGGACAACATCCATATATATTACAAAATGTATTTTGTGATCTCGAGGGGGATTAATATGTCTGTTGAATTAATAAAAAAACCCATCAATTTATATCAGGTGATAGATGAACAACAAAAAGAAGAACTGATGGAAACAGGTATTATTGTGCCAGACAGTAAACCCGACGTACTGGATGTACTTGCAGTGGATTCCAACGTTGTTGTTAAAACCCGTGAAAAAACCGGCAGGGTTATGGAAATAGGGGGAGAGCTTTGCTATCAGGTGATATACAGGGCAGATAACCAGGAACAAAGCATAGAAGCCATAAATGTTAATGCACCATGGTCGGTTTCGTGCAATTACCCTGCCAGCGAAGAAGACATATACACCATTGTAAGAAGCACTGCCGAACACACAAATATTGACATTGTAAACGGGAGAAAGCTAAGTGCAAAAACCGTAATGAAATTGAACATTAAATATTTAATGATGCAAAGCATTGAGGCCGGTGAAAATGTTCAGGGCGAAAATGTTTACCAGAGAGCCGAACAGCAGGATATTGCCATGATAGAAGATATTGGTGAAAGTAATATCAACCTCTCTGAATTCTTAGAGCTGCCCCCAGGAAAACCCGTAATAGAAGAAATTATGTACTGTAATGCCATGCTGAAAGAGCCAAGGATTTCAGAGAACGAAACGCTGGAATCAATTCTTGATCTTAATATCCTGTATCGTCCCGAAAACGACAGTACCCAGATAGAAAATGTTCATTTTGAATTACCTGTTTCAAAGAATCTTGAAGTAGATAAATATTATACCAACGTATCTGCTAACTCCGAAATTAAATCTGTCAATGTTAAACCCGATGAGGACCTCGACGGCCTTTTAACCCGTATCAGGGTTGATTGCGAAATATGTGTTGAATACATCCTTTATTCAAGGGATAATGTTAACCTTGTTAATGATGCATATGCACTGGATTATGATTTTGAATTAGAGAAAAAGCCGGTTGTTGTAAGTGTGGATGAGCAGGACATAACCGAAAATATTCAGGTAAACGCAAACCTGCCTCTTGATTGTGGCGGTGATACCCTTGAGGATATAGTAAATGTTTGCGTGAAGCCAAGACTTTTATCTGCTGAAAATGATGGTACGGGAATAGAAATAAACGGTTGTCTTGATGTTTTTGTTCTTTACGGTACAGGACTTGATATGAGAATTTTACGGGGTGCTAACCAGGAGGTACAGTTTACGCATCGTTTGGCCCTGCCTGAAGCTAACGCTGCCTATAACAATGACGTTCAGTTAATAGTAAACAATAGCAGCTTTGACATTTTATCAGACAATGAACTGGGAATAAAAGTTGATGTCCTAATCAGGGCACATATATCTAAAAAGGAAGAAATCAGCATAGTTACAGGAGTAAAGGGAATTAAACCCATTGATAAAAAAGAAAACCCACCAATACTTATATACTACACTCAGGACGGGGATACACTGTGGAGTATTGCCAGAAAATACAGGGTTTCAATTCAGAGAATAATGGACGATAATGCGATGACCGAAGAAATAGAACCCGAAGCAGGTCAGAAAATATTCCTGATAGGGTAATAAAATATAAGTGTAAAAATATAGTAAACCGATCAAATGCGGTACAGACAGGTTATTTCCCTGTCTTTTTTTATGTTAATAATGTATTTTGTATTCATAATATGTTGCTCTTTTGTCATTTTTATTATAAAATTGATATAAGCTAAACATAGTTAAATAAAGTATTATCAGTTAGCAGGTTGAAAAAATAGATAATCGTAACTATAATACCTCAACAATAGAAGTTTATATATAGAAATGTTGTTTAATAAATTGCAAAGAAAATAGCTTTGCAACAGGTTAACCGTAAACTAAAGTGGCTATAAAAACTAATTTTACAAAAAACTGAAAAAACCTAAGATGTAGTGAAGGTAAGGATAATACATTGGAACGTATAAAATTACAGGCTCACGCCAAAATTAATTTATCGCTGGATGTTACCGGAAAGCTTGAAAATGGTTATCATACATTACAGATGATTATGCAAACAATATCCCTGTGCGATGAGGTGATACTCGAAAAAGCGCAGGACGGGATAGAAATTTTATGTGATGACCCAAGCCTTCCATGCGATGAAAGGAATATCTGCCACAGGGCAGCAAAGGAGTTCTTTGAAAAAAACCATATAAAAGCTTTTACCCGGGATACTGACAGTAAAACCCACCAACAGTATACCGGTGTAAGAATTAAGATAAAAAAAAGAATTCCGGTTGGTGCAGGGCTGGCAGGTGGAAGTTCCAATGCTGCAGCAGTTTTAAAAGGCTTGAATATTTTGTATGGTACCAATTTAAATTTACACGAACTTGCTGAAATTGGTTTAAAATGCGGTGCTGATGTACCTTTTTGCCTGTATGGTGGTACATGCCTAGCAGAAGGAATTGGCGAGAAGCTTACAAGGCTTCCATCATTCGCCGATATTAGTGTAGTGCTTATAGTGCCTGAGTTTTCAGTATCCACAGAATGGGTGTATAAAAACTACAGCCTGGAAGACTACAAAAAGCACCCGGATACAAAAACCCTTATTACAGCCATTAATTCAAAAGATATTGAAAAGGTTGCCCGGGAAATGGTAAATGTTCTTGAAAGTGTTACCACAGTTAGATACCCGGAAATTAACGAAATAAAATATACATTAAAAAGCTGCGGTGCATTAGGCAGCGTGATGAGCGGCAGTGGGCCATCAGTGTTTGGGTTATTTGAAAATATTGAAAAAGCCCGCGCTGCATTTGATGATCTGCAAAAGTATTACAAACAAATCTATCTTGTTTCCACAACGGACGGAGGAGAAACTTATGGCGAAAATATCTAAAATAAAAGCAGATGAATATATGCCCTTACGGGATGTTATTTTCAACACACTTAGGGACGCAATTGTATCCGGCGAATTAAAGCCCGGAGAAAGGTTAATGGAAGTTGCCCTTGCTGAAAGAATGGGCGTAAGCAGAACTCCTGTGAGAGAGGCAGTGAGAAGGCTTGAAATGGAAGGCCTTGTAATCATGACTCCCAGAAAAGGGACCCATGTTGCAGAACTGTCTGTTAAAGATATTATGGATGTTCTTGAGGTACGAGCTGCATTAGACAAGCTTGCAACCAGCCTTGCAGCAAAAAGAGCCCGGCCTGAGAATATAAGGCAGCTTGAAAATATTCACAAACAGTACATTACCTGTTTACAGAAGGAAAACATCCCGGGTGCAATCAGGAAGGATGTTGAATTCCATGAAGTAATATACAATGCTGCAGGAAACAATAAGCTTACAAATGTTGCAGGGAATTTAAGAGAGCAGATTTACCGCTTCCGTGTTCTGTATATGAAGGACTTCACTAATGCAGAGGAAGTACTTAAGGAACATCAGGCCATATTGCAGGCCATGCAGGAGGGTAATGCCGAACTTGCCGGAAAGCTTGCAGAAGAGCACATTGTACACCAGCAGGAAACAATTATACAGAGAATGGAAAAAAAATAATGTAACTCATTCTTGTTTTATGTTTTTTTTTATGATAGAATCAATTGTGCTTAATTCCTTGCTCCGTTATAAAGCGGGGCCTTAGTCCAAAAGGAGGTGAATGAGTCATGGTAAAATATGAATCCATATTCGTAATTAGTACCTTACTGGAAGAGGAGAAGATTAAGGAGATTATTGAAAAGGTAAAATCCTTTGTCGAATCCAATGCCCAGTTAGAGAGTATTGACGAATGGGGAAAGAGGCGACTGGCTTACGAGGTTAATAAACAGAAGGAAGGTTACTATACCCTTATGCACTTCACTGCTGAGCCTACGTTCCCCGCGGAACTGGAAAGAATTTACAAGATTACCGAAGGCGTTATGAAGTACATTGTAGTTAAACGCGGCGAGAAAGAATAGCTTAGGTAATTCTCCCATATTACTGGAGGTTGAATGTATGAATAAGGTCATTTTAATGGGTCGTTTAACAGCAGACCCTGAACTCAGATACACCACAGGCAGTAACATCCCGGTATGCCGCTTCAGGCTCGCAGTGGATCGCCCGTTTCAAAGACAGGGCGAGGAGCGACAGGCAGATTTTTTCAGCATTGTTGCCTGGCGAAGCACGGCAGAATTTGTAAGCAGGTACTTTAGAAAAGGTATGCGCGTTCTTGTTGAAGGATATCTCAGGAATAACGATTATGAAGACAGCCAGGGCATACGTCATTATTCTATTGATATACATGTGGAAAGAGCATTTTTTGCCGATGCGAAAAGGGATGACTCACCAGGTGGTGGCTTTTCACAACCTTCATATGGGATGCCGGCGCAGCAGGATACTCCGGTTTCACAGCCTGATCCCGGAGATGGATTTTTCCCGTTATCGGATGACGATGACGACCTGCCATTTTAGAAACTTGAACTTTGAAATTATCAGGCACCAGGTGGTGCGTTTTATTGAAAAATCAACCATTAACACACGAACTTATTATTTAAATTATTCACATACAACAAAATTAACCCTTTTATTGCAAAATAGAAGGGTCTTTTTTTTATCCGTTGTTTACTTGCGAAAGTCCTTCATTTGTTTTAATATATCAAAAGGCCTTTCTACGGGTATAATTATTGTTGAATATATAGAAAATTATTAATTGAAACATGATATAATTAACAAAAGATAAATTCGGGAGGTTGGGAAAGGTGCGGTATGTAGCAGGGGCTGCATTTGCAGTCGCAGCATTTATACTGGTGTTTTTTTGCATTCCGCAAACTGGTGCAATCTACACCCACGACACCCAGTCATACGAATATGCTGCATTATCTTTACTGGAATCAGGCACTTTAAAATATTTCGGCTACGATACACCTATTATCCAGTGGCCTCCTTTTTATATATTAATCCTGGCAATTATGAAAGCTTTTGGGGTTACCGTTGCAAAAGGTGCTGCATGGCTTAATGCTGGCCTGTTTGCGTACCTTATTTACACATCGTCTGTTTACCTTTTTGAGAACTTGAAGGTGAAAGCACTTTCAATACCTGCCCTTATACTTTTAACACTGTCTGTTCCTTTTATTTATGTTTCGGGCTATGGATGGACAGAGATGCTTTTTATTTTTCTGTCGGTACTTTCCATGGTACTGATGCTTCTGTATATGAAAAGGAAGAAAGTGTCGTGGCTTGTTTCAAGCGCCATTGTATCAAGCCTGTGCTGGCTTACCAGGTATATTGGAATTACTATAATTGCATCGTTGGCAATTGTTTTGTTTATATCCGAAAAACCCTTTATGGAAAAACTAAAAAAAACCTTTGCGTATGGTGTTTTCTCATGTTTCCCGATGGGCCTCTGGGTTTTAAGAAACTTTCTTTTGTCGGGCACGCTCACAGGCGGAAGACAGCCAGGAGAGTATACAATAGATGATAATATTGAGCTTTCCCTTTCGGTTTTTAACGAATGGTTTTCATTTGAAATTCCCGAAATTATGTATGTGTCCTTGGCATTCCTTCTTTTACTGATACTCATTACCATTCCGTTGAAAAGAAATAAAGGGCAGAAAAGCAGTGAAAACACGCCCGATTTATTGGCGAACTTCCTTATTGTTATATTCTATTCGGCAGTTTTACTGCTAACTGCAACAAAAACCGCAATGGATCCAATAAACAGCAGGGTTTGGTCTCCGGTATACCCGTTTTTAGTCTTTAGTGTTACTTTTCTTTTGGACATGTTGTTAAGAAATATCAAAGCAGAAAGCACAAAGGGATTCATTGCAGCAGGGTTCATGGCATTTGCGCTCACTTTTGCGGTGAATCCGGTAATGTGGATACAAAGTGAGGGCTTCTCAAGAAAGCATGCCCTGTTGGGTTCCAAGGAGGCACTGGAAATTAAAAATTCACCGGTTTTAGCGCTAACGCTGGAGACGGTTAAACCCTCGGAAAACACCCTTGTTATAAGTAACGAGGCGTCAATTTTAACAATGCATACAGGCCTTAAATGTTACTATCCGCCTAAGAAGAAGGGTATATCAATTTACGAGTTTGGCCGATACAGTGAAAGAATTAAAGGATATAAAAATATTTATCTGGTGTGGTCGGGTCCTTTAGATTCCGAGAGCTTTATGGATGTACCCCAGTTTAACCAGGTATTTAATATGGAACGAATAGCCCAGAATAATTACTGTTCTATATACCGGTTAAAATAAAAAAATTATGAGCACAATTGTTAATATGTATGTTAACATTTACAATGTAGAAGAGCAGTGTATCATTTGCCATTATAAAAAGTAGTTAATATGGGAGAGAAAATGGTTAGAAATATGTTAAGGCTTATACGCCCTAAACAATGGGTTAAAAATATATTTGTACTTGTACCCCTAATGTTCTCAAAAACATTTACAGACCCCTTATGCATAATAAAGGCATTTTGCGCCTTCTTATGCTTTACAGCCACATCCTCATCGATATACATTTTAAACGACATAATTGACATTGAAAAGGACAGACACCACGAAACAAAACGTTTCAGGCCCCTTGCTTCAGGGGAAGTTCCAAAAGGCGTTGCCTTGATATTTATGGTGGTGCTTTTAACTTTTGGCCTTGCTATAGCCTTTTTAATCAATTTCAATGTAGTAATATTTATACTGGCATATATAATAATGAATATTCTGTACAGCCTGTTTTTTAAAAAGGTTGTAATATTGGATATAATGATCATTGCCTTCGGGTTTGTTTTAAGGGTAATAACCGGAGCCGTTGCGATAGATGTATATATATCCTCATGGGTGTTACTTTGTACCTTTTTTATAGCCCTTTGTTTGGCTGCAGGAAAACGGAAAACCGAAAAGGCAAGCCTTCAGGAATATTCGGTTAAACACAGAAAAGTTTTGTCATACTATACCGATGAATTTTTAAAAGGGCTGATACAGATAAGCATTACAGGCACAACAATAACATATTCCCTTTATACCATACTGGAATATGATGTTCAAAGCCCGTTGATAACAATCCTTTTTGTTGTGTTTGGCCTGTTCCGCTACATGCAGCTTGTTTTTGAAGACGACGAAGGAAGGCTTCCCGAAGAATTAATTCTTTCGGATAAACCACTGCTTCTGAGTATTTTCCTTTTTGGTGCTGCTTGGATTATAATATTTCTTACATTATAATAAACTCTGATTCTTTGACAATGTTATAATAATTACTATGCAGGGCCGACCGCCCGTCAGGCAAACTACCCTGTTTGCCCGATAAAATAAAAAAATTAAAAAGGAGAAATGATGTTAAGAGCACTTATAAATATTATGTTAAAAAGGCCGATTCTGGCCATATACGATGTTACAAAGCTATGCAATCAGCGCTGCCTTATGTGTAATATATGGAAGACAACAAGTCAGGATATGGACCTTGAAAAGCTTGAAACAGAGGTTAAAAAGCTTAGCAAATTTGGCATCCGCTATGTTTTTATCCAGGGCGGAGAGCCTTTAATCCGAAAAGATATAATCGAAGTAATAGACCTGTTCTTAAAGTACCGCATAAAGCCTACGGTAATAACAAACGGTATTTTACTTACGCCAGAGCTGGCTTCGGAAATTGCAAAAAGGCGATGTAACCTTGCCATAAGCATCGACTCGATGGACCCCGAACTTTTTGCAAAACTTAGGGGTGTAGATAAGCTTCACCAGGTTTTAGACAACATTAAGAAGATATATAAAATGGAGAGGAAAGGAAACTGGGCAATAACCACAACAATAACCGGGCTGTCTAAGTTTAACGATATTAAAAAAATTGAAGAGTTTGCAACCGAACACAATTTCATGTATGCCATCCGCCCGTATATATTTGTAAGAGGTGTGGCAGGCAAGAAGAATGACGAACTTATGTACCAGTGGAAAGATGTTGCCGAAATCTTTCTGTACATGTCTGCTAAGGCAAAGGAAAATAACTTTTTGGCATACCTTGTATACCAGGAACATATCCGGTATATAAAGGGAGAGGGCATGCCAATGTGCGATGCTGCAAGGTACTCCTTTGTTATGACCGAAACCGGTGTAAAAAGCCCCTGCATAGAGTTTACCGACATAACCTTTAACCTTGAAACCTTCAAAAAGGACAGGAAAACCTTCTGCAAAAAGCTTGAAGAATGTAACAGAACAACGCCATGCTTCTATAACGATGCCAGGGAAATTGGCGTATTGTGGCGCAAGAAATGGATTATACTTTTAAACGCACCGACAATAATCCGCCAGCTTCTGCAATACGGGAATTTCTTTTAAATATTTAGCGCTGGCTGTATAGGTCAGCGCTATAACAAAGGTTAAATATAATCTTTTAAAACCTTAATGGAGGTTTAGTTATGAATGTATTTATTACCGGTGCATCGGGTTTTGTAGGAAGCCATCTGGTTAAAGCGCTGTCCGGGGATGAATCAATAAGCAAAATTTTTGTACTGTACAGAAATGAAGAGCAAATTGCATTCCTTCCTAAAGTAGACCCGGTAATTGGCGACCTCAATAAGCTTCCTGAGATTAACTGTGATGCATCAATAGATATTTTCATACATCTTGCAGGGTACTTTAAAAATGAATCAAAAAAGCTTTGTGAAAGTATAAACCTTCAGGGCACTAAAAATGCCATTTCCTTTTGCAGGAACAATGGCATTAAAAAAATACTTTTTTACAGCACAATAAACGTAGATCTTAAATCTAAAGGCTTGTACGCAACCACAAAGCTTATGGCCGAAGAAGAGGTTAAAAAAAGCGGCCTTGAATATATGATTGTGAGGCCTGCATTAATATATGAAGGGGATAAGGGAAGCCTTGGCAGAATAATGGGCTATGTAGAGAAACTTCCCCTTGTGCCTGTGTTCGGTAGTGGAAAAGCAAAGGAGCAGCCCATACATATTAACGAACTTATTGATTTAACCGTTGCAATGATAAAGGATTTTAAACCCGGCACCACCCTTTATGCAGCAGGGAAGGATGCAATGACCTTTAAGGAAATGGTTCAAATTATTGCCCGGACAATGAACAAAAAAGGAAGGGTTCTGCCCATCCCTGCAAAACCTGTACACGCTGTTTTAAAGCTTTTTGAAAAAGCAGGCATTCATATAGGAATATCATCCGAACAGGTTGCCCATATGAGCGAAGATCTTGTTGCAGACATGAATGAAACTCTTAAACTGTACCAAATAGAACTTAAACCTTTTGAAGAAAACATCGGCAGCAAATAAGTTTTTAAAAAATGTACCTTTATATATAAGGGCGGTGTTTTAATGCTGTCTGTAATTATACCTGTATATAATGAAGAAAAACAGATTGAAAAAACAATAAAAGAGGTTAAAAGTGTAACAGCACAGCTTGACGAAGACTTTGAAATCATAGTTATAGACGACGGCTCAAGCGATAACACCTGGCACATATTAAAGGGTTTAGCAGGTAAAAACCCCGAAGTTTCAGCATTCAGGTTCAGCCGTAACTTTGGCAAAGAGGCTGCGATAATGGCCGGACTTTCTAATGCAAAAGGCGATGCATGCATTACAATGGATGCAGACCTTCAGCACCCGCCAGAGCTTATCCCTGAAATGATAAGGTTTTGGAAAGAAGGCTTTGAAGTAGTGGAAGCCGTTAAAAAAGACAGGGGTAAGGAAACGCCGGTAAGCCGTTTTTCTGCATCTTTATTCTATAAAATAATGCACCGTTTATCTGGTTTTAACCTTCAGAACGCTTCGGACTATAAACTTCTGGACAAAAAAGTGGTTCACGAAATAGTCCAAATGCCCGAAAAGGAAACCTTTTTCCGGGGCCTTACCGCCTGGGTGGGCTATAAAAGAACAGAAGTATATTTCAGCGTTCCCGAAAGAAAAACAGGAAAAAGCGGCTGGTCGAAACTGAAACTGTTCCGCCTTGCTATAACAGCCTTTACATCCTTTTCATCCCTCCCGCTGCAGTTTGTTACGTTTATAGGGATACTTTTCTTAATAGGGTCCTTCATTCTTGGTATTCAAACATTAATAATGAAATTAAAGGGCTGGGCAATAGGCGGTTTTACAACAGTTATACTTCTTCTTTTAATAATAGGAAGCTGCCTTATGATAAGCCTTGGTATGATAGGAATATATATCGCACGCATATATAATGAAGTAAAATCCCGGCCAAGGTATATAATTTCTGAAAAATATGGAAATGATAAATAAGCAGTTAAAAAATTCTAATAGAAGCTTTATAGGAGACTTTATGAACAAGACAATTAAGATCGGCTCTTTTTCACCAAAAAACAATATATTCCTTGCTCCAATGGCAGGAGTAACTGATTTGCCATTCCGCTATCTATGTTCCAAAATGGGGGCAGGGCTTACATATACCGAAATGATAAGCAGTAAAGGCATGTATTATAACGATAAGAAAACAGATCTTCTCACGGTTACTCACCCTGTAGAGGTACCATGTGCAGTGCAGATATTCGGCTCTGAGCCGGATGTTATGGCGAAGGCTGCAGAAAGATTAAGCAGCAGGGATGACATAGCCGTAATAGATATAAACATGGGATGCCCTGCACCAAAAGTAGTAAAGAACAAAGAAGGCTGTGCACTGATGCAAAATTTAAAACTTGCATCCGACATAATAAAGGCAGTTGTAAAGGCATCTGCAAAGCCTGTAACAGTTAAATTCAGAAAAGGATTTACAGAAGATAATTCTGTAGATTTTGCAAAGATGGCCGAAGACTCGGGTGCTAAAGCCATCACAGTCCATGGCAGAACCAGGGAACAAATGTATTCGGGAAAGGCAGACTGGGATGTGATTGCCCGGGTAAAACAGGCTGTGACCATCCCTGTAATCGGTAATGGAGATATATTCACCCCGGAAGATGCAAGGGAAATGTTTCTTAAAACCCGATGCGATGCAGTGATGGTAGCAAGGGGAGCCCAGGGAAATCCATGGATATTTAAAAGAATCCTTCATTATATATTATATAATGAATTACTGCCACACCCTTCCGATAATGAAAAGTATCAGGTTATTTTAGAACACTACCGGATAATGATTGATGTAAAAGGGGAGGTAGCAGCAGTAAAAGAAATGAGAAAACACACCGCCTGGTACCTGAAGGGCATGCCAGGGGCCTCGGCACTGAGAGGCGAAATATTTAAAGCAGTAACATTTAATGAGGTATTAAGCATTCTGAAGAGTTATTTCAGCATATTAGCATAAATTTATCAGGAAATATATTTCCAATTTGAGCTAATTTATGATAAACTATTACTGCAATTAAGCCGATAAATAATTCTGCAGGTTTGTTGACAAACAAAATGTAAATAACTTATTAAGAACTTTGCTATAAAGTTACAATTTGTTTACACATAACCAGGGTTTGTTGACTCACTAAAATACCAGTGATATAATAACGATGAAATTCACGATATGCGTCCAACGCATGTCTTGAATTTATAAAGCAAACAAAGTTAGATTATTAGGAGGAAGCGTCGTAATCTAACTTTGCAAAATTAAAGACCGCTTCCACAAATTCCAAAAGGGAGGATTTTATTATGAGGAATCTCAAAAAGCTATTTGCAGTTGTCATGGTAGTTGCTATGCTTGCATCAATCATGGTTCCTGCACTTGCAGCTGAAAGCTATGAAGCTGAAGCTAAAATGCTTAGGGATCTCGGCCTCTTCCAAGGATATGGCGATGGTAGCTTAGGTTTAGGCGATGACCTGACCAGAGAGCAAGCTCTTGCTCTTATGCTCCGTGTCATGGGTCTGGAAGATGACGTTAAGGCAATGAGCGATGAAGAAGTTGCCGAGCAAATGGCCAGAGTAGTTGATCCCGAAACAGTTACAGAAACATGGGCAAGACCTTACGTAGCATACGCAGTTAAGAATGGTCTTACCAAAGGTATTGATGCTTCCATTCTTCCAAACGTGAAGTTTGCTGGTCAGTTGAAAGTGACCGGTAAGGAATTCATCAACTTCATTCTGAACGGAATGGGTTACGAAGCTGATTGGGACGACGTTTTGAACATGGCTGCCAGAGTTGAAATGCTCGAGCCTGGCGACGTTCTGAAATTTGCTGAAATCACAGCAATGAAGAGAGACGACGCTGTTGGCGTTATGGCATCAGCTCTCACCGGTATTACTGCTGCTGGAGTTACTTTAGCAGAAGCTTTAGTTGAAGCTGGCGCAGTTGACGAAGACAAGATGGTTGAGTATGGATTCATTACTCCTACAGTTGCTCCAACAGAAGCTCCTGTAGAATTGACAGTTGAAGCTGATGCTGACAATCTCATACAAGTATACTTGGTATACAGTGCAGCAGTAGACAAGGATTCAGCTGAAAAGGTAGAAAATTATGAACTTAAGGGTGCTGATATTAAATCTGCTCAACTCCAAGACGATGGTGTTACTGTTGTTCTGACATTAGATCTTGAAAGTGACGGAATGGAACAGCAAGCAGTTGCAGATCTTACTGTTAAGAACGTAAAAGATCTTGATGGTAATGTTATTGAAAAGACTACTCTTGAAGTTGAATTCCTAGACAGAGATATTCCTGAAGTTGTAGATGCAGAGGTTGTTGGAAACAATACATTTAAAGTTACTTTCTCAGAACCTATGAAGGTAGTTAAGAAAGATCAGTTTGTTGTAAACAAAGGCAAAATGTATGTTAAGAATATAACCATGCAGAACAACAATACAGAAGCTCTTGTTGAAATGTATTCAACATTAAAAGAGGGCGAAGTAACACTGCAGGTTAAGAGTGGAAACGAAGATTACGCTGGTTTTGGTGTAGTTGGTAAGATTTTCACACTCGAAGTTGTTCCCGATGAAGAAGCTCCAGTAGTAGTTGGTTACGAAAGCGCTAAGCGTAATAAAGTAACACTTATCTGGAATGAAGACATAAAGATTAACTTCACACTTAACGCAGACGGTGAACTTGTTGATGCAGAAGATTTAGAAAACTTCTATCATACAAACAGCAAGAACCCGGCTACCAAAGTAACCAAAGATGGTAAGAAATTAACACTTGAATTTGGTGACGACGAAGATAATTGGTTGCCAGCTGGTACTGCATATGTATACGTGTTAAAGGACTCCGTAAAAGACTACTGGGATAACAAGAATGCTCAGCAGATGATTAAGGTTGAAGTTGAAGTCGACGAAACTGCTCCAGAAGTAGACGAAATTAAAGTTCTTGACGAAAAAATTATCGAAGTTAAGTTTACTGAAGATTTAGATGGAGATACAGCTGAAGATCACGACAATTATACTCTTCTTGATGACAAGGGTAAAGAAGTTAAGAACATCATTAGAGACATTGACCATGATAGCAAGAAAGTTACAATTACTTTCTATGAAGACTTGAATGGTGATTATACTCTTGTAATCGAAGATGTAGAAGACATTTTCGGAAACGCTATGCCTGAAACCGCTGTAGCTTTCACAGTAGGCGACGAAACAGATCCTGAACCAGAGGATTTCTCAGCAGTTCTTTACAATGCTGGCGAAGTTAATCAGATGATTAAGATTAACTTTGGTGAAAAGATGGCATTAGATGGCAAGTACGCTGTTAATGATGATGAAAAATATGTAATTAACGGCAAAGCTTTGACAGAGTACGATGACTATGAGATCGAAGTTGTAGAAGATGGTAAAGTAATTGAAATCTACATTCCTGCGAAGGATAAGAACGGAAAAACTATAAATGGAGAAATTGAACTTGATCCAGCTGAAGATGAAATTAGAATGTTGCGTGTAGCTGATGCAGCAGGTAATTATACAGTAGCTTTATCATTTACAATCAATCTTGTTGAAGAAGGAAGTATTTCTTTTGCACAGAATGATGATGGTAAATATATAGTTGAAGCTACAGCGAAAGATACAATTAAGATTAAATTTGACGACAATGTAGTTAAGTTTAACGTAGACGATCTTCTAATTTCTGAGTTAGCAGAGAAAGAAGCTGCTGTTGCTGACGCAAGTGTTAAGAATTCTGTATACAAAATTGATATAGCTGGCGTTGATACTGAGCTTGATGGTGGCAAAACTGTAGTATACCTCAAGACTGGTAAAAATCTGCCATTCTATATTGACGAATATGAACCATCTGTATTTGTACACGTAGTTGGTGATAAGTCAGAAAATGCATACGGCGAAAAAATAGAAGATACAACCGTTGCAGTTCGTGACAAGATTAAGCCTGAAGTTGCTAATGCTAAGAAGGACAAGGACATCGTATTTAGTGGTAATACAATCACTATCAAGTACACTGAAGAATTAGATGCTGAAAGAGAAGATCTCTTCGCACTTGACTTGATTATTACTGCTAGAGATGGTAGCACATTAGTTGCGCTTGACGATTACGAAACAGAAGTAGTAGATGGTAATACCATTAAAGTAACTGTAACAAAAGACGATGTTGAAGACCTTGATAAGTATACTATTGAATGTAAAGACAAAGTAGAACGTATCAAGGATCTGAATGGTAATGTTGCTAAGTCTTTTGGAAAAGTTAAGAACTAATTAATAGTTTCTAATAAAAACTGCCTCACGAGAGTGGGGCAGTTTTTGTAAAATATTAAGAATAAAATGACATTATAGTAATTAAGAGACTGTTAACTTTTTGATAACAATTGAATGATTTGTAACAATAACATAACAATTAACCAATTGACACATGAAAAAAAC
>Ga0209537_1003352_pt1 | contig 14782 bp, 17 predicted proteins | sample BioPla4DNA1_FD_187698 | JGI IMG/M metagenome (GOLD analysis project Ga0209537, IMG submission 187698) | Biogas fermentation microbial communities from Germany - Plant 4 DNA1 (SPAdes) (version 2) | ecosystem: Engineered > Bioreactor > Anaerobic > Digestate | place: Bielefeld, North...
AACGGAATTTTTGTGTCCAAAATTCAGGAAAAACGGTACGCGCGTACCCTAAAAACCGGCGATAACAACCGGTTTTTTGAAAAAACGCAAGTAATTTATTTTTCCAGTATTCTCGTGACCCCCCTTTACATTCCCCCAAAGTATCATTCCTTTTCAAAGAGGCTTTCTGGCCTCTTTTTTTTATTTAATAAGCGGTTTGTGGCTTTTATAAGTTATGATAACCTTTCTGCACGACAGAAGGGTTTTTAAAAAAAGTAGCAGCAGGGTTCACCTGCTTTTATTTAATTTTAAGGAGGTTTTAAAATGGCGGTTTGGCGGTTGAAAAGCAAAGGGTCCGGAACGTTGTTAGAACAGGTGTTAAAATCTAGAAAGATAGGACAACAGCCGGTTTACGGGCTCCCTAATTTAAAAGAAGCCGTACAATTTATAAAAGATAACATAAACGATCCTATAGGTATCTTCGGAGACTATGATGTCGATGGGGTTTGCGGAAGCTTGGTTTTAAAGCATTGCATTGAAAAAGCAGGCGGCAATACAGTCGTTCGTCTACCCACCAGGGAAGATGGATATGGAATTAAACCCCAACACGTGGAAGAATTTAAGAAAATGGGAATAAACACAATAATTACCGTAGATAATGGTGTAACTGCATTCGAAGCCGTGGAAGCTGCAAAGCAGCACGGTATGAACATACTAATTACTGACCATCACGAACCAAGAAACATCCTGCCAGATTGTATAGTCGTAAACCCCAAAATACGAAGGCATGGCTTCAGGGATTATTCAGGAGCGGGCGTGGCTTACATGTTGGGCCATGCTCTGTTAAAATCGTTGGGGAAAGAGGCAGACGAGGACCTGCTAGGTTTAGTGTCCCTGGCAACGGTAGCTGATATTGTGCCCCTTGTTGGGCCAAACTTTAAAATGGCCAGGAAAGGGCTTCTTCAAATGAGGCAAAACCCATCCGTAGGTATCCGGGCGTTAATTGACGTTGCAGGCGTATCAAAGCTCGACGGCTACGCCTTTGGATGGCAGCTAGGGCCTAGAATCAACGCTGCCGGCAGAATGGGCGATCCAATGATTGCTTTTAACTTGCTTTCAACTAAAGATCCTGCAAAAGCTCAAAGATTAGCTAAAGAGCTGGATACAGCAAACAAGGCCAGGCAGGAATTAGTAGAAAAAGCCGTCGAAGAATGCATGAAAACTTACGATGGCTCACTGTTTCCGGTATTTGTTGGCAACTATCCTCACGGCATCGTGGGAATAATTGCAGGCAGAATTGCCAATACAATTAGACGCCCAACGATAGTCGGAGCCGTGCAAGATGACGGCACGGTAAGAGCTTCCGGCAGAAGCGTTGGGGAGTTTTCACTCTTAAATGCACTTTATGAAGTTAACAACAAGCACCCGATATTTCAAAAATTCGGTGGCCACAAAATGGCATGTGGCCTTGAAATATTACAAGAAGACGTTCCTAAACTTCAAGAAGCGCTCAATTTAATTGCGGCAGACAAATTAACAGTATATGACATAACAGAATTCCTTGACATTGACGGCATAATTTCGCACGTTCCATCAGTCGAAGAAGTAGAGGAGCTAGACAAGCTGGAACCTTTTGGAGAGCAAAACCCGGAGCCGGTTTTTGCAATGTCCGGTCCAATAGACTGGATTAAAACGGGCGACAATTGGAAGTTAGTTAGCGTTCGCGGCGTAAAATTCTTTGCCGATCCTGACGCAGTGCTAACAGAAGGCCAAACAGTTCATCTTGCCCTCACTCCGTATGTAAGCGAATACGGAGGCCAGAAGGAGGTAATGGCAAGGGTAAAGGACATAAAAGACAAGATTTTAACACGCGATAAACTACTTGGCAGCTTTAAGGAATGGCGCGAGGGTCAGAACATTGACAAGCTAGAAGAAAGAGTTTTTGAGGAACTTGGTTTTTCTAGGACCGGCAAAGTAGCAAAACGAAACTTAATAGTATCAGGGACGTTTAGAAAGTACGGTGTCATATAAGCCCATCCCAATATTAAGGGGTGGGCTTTTTTTATGTAAGGAGGAATATTGGGCGCAAGACCAGCCTATTAACTACCGGGGACTGGGGGTGAATTATTGCCTGATGTAAAACATATTCCGATAGAAAACTTAAAAGACAGCCCAAACAATTTCTTTCGGGCCTTAACGGATGAAGAACTATCAGAGTTATCACAAAGCATAAAATCCCTTGGTATACTGCATCCTCTTGTCGTTCGTCCCTTATCAAACGGAGATTATGAAATCATATCAGGCCATCAAAGAAAAAGGGCAGCACAAATGGCAGGCCTTACCGAAGTTCCCTGCATAGTAAAAGACGTAGATGACATATCCGCAGAAATTATGCTAATTGACACAAATACGAAAACAAGACAGCTTTCCCCTATGGAAATGGCAAAATCTATAAGGCGTATAAAGGAACTCATGGGCATAAGACAGGGGACAAGAAACACTTCGGCAACAGTTGCCGAAGTTGCAGAAAATCTTGGCATATCTGAACGAAGTATGAGGCTGTACGATAAGCTAAATGAGCTAGTGCCAGAGCTGCAGGAGCTGGCAGACGAAGGGAAACTTTCTTTAAACACCGCACAGAGGCTAGCGGGTCTGCCTAAAGAGCTGCAGAAAAAACTTTATGAAACATTAGGGGGTGATATAGCTGAACTTTCAAGGGAAGACGTAAAAAGGCTTAAAGAAGAAAGTGACAGGGGATATCTTGTACTCACTGTCCTGCAGGAAAAGCTAAAAGACACTGAAAAAGAGCTTGAAGAATTCAAAAACGCATACGTTAAAAAAGAAAACATCGAAAAGCAAATTAAAAAGCTGCAGCAAAAGAAAAAAGAACTTGAATACGATCTACTTGACAGAGAGAATGCCTTATCGACGCTGGACAAAAGGTCCATTAAAAAAGGTGTGGCTATATTAGAGGTGTTAAACCAGGCGTGCAGGCCGATTCAAGCAGCAAGGCCTGAGCTGGAAGTATTATTTGAAGGCGGCGACCCTATAGACGAAGGAATAACGGTATACATTCAGCGCTGGGCGGAGGTTTTAAGAGAAGTCGCTGCTTTTTTAGAAGAAAATTTAAAAGAAAACGAAAGAAAAACAAAGCCGAAACTTGCGGCAAAATAAGAAAGGAGAATCTTTTAGATGACTAGATTATTGGCGGAAGGTTATACAGGCGAAAAAAAGACATTCGCACAAGACCCCTGGCCAGAGCTTTACGAGGCCATGAGGCTGGGGCTAATAATGCAAGGAAAGGTATCTGGCATTGAAAAATCAGGTGGCGAGGTAAACCTGGTAGTTTTTATAGGACCAATCAAGGGTATAATACCCGAAGAAGAAATTGGCCTTACAGAAGGTCAAAGGCCTCAGTTTGCGGTAGGAAACACGGTAGCATTTAAGGTAAAACATTGCGATAGGGCAGCCGGGATAGTGTATCTTTCCAGGAAAGAAGCTATGGACGAAATGAGCAGCAGAACCTGGCAGGAGCTTAAAGTTGAAGCCAAAGAGCTGATTGAGCTTTCTGAAAGGCTAAGGGAATTAAAACAAAAGCTAAACCCTAAAATTAATAAAGACGAAGAGGTCGAAGAAGGCGATAATAAAGAAGATATACCTGAAGAAATTCCTGACCTTGTAGCGGGGGAAACTGTTGAACTTACCGACAAAGAGAAAGAAGAGATACAAAAGGAAATTAAGGAAATTCAAGAAAAGATGAGGGAAGTAGGTCCCGTCAGAACCTGCGTTGTAAAGCATGTAATACAATTTGGCGCCTATATAGACATTGGCGGAATTAGCGCATTTATTCCAAGGTCCGAGATATCTTGGGGATTCGTAGAAGACGCCAGGGACTTTTTAAGCGTAGGCGATGCTTTTGACGTAAAACTGATTGACATAACCGAAAATGGGGCTACAGCAAGTTTAAAACTTCTCCTTCCTGATCCCTGGGAAACTGCAGATGTAAAGTACGCAAAAGGTGGAGTATATACCGGCAAAATTGTAAAAGAGTTAACTAGCGGTATGTTGGTAGAGCTTGAACCAGGAATTACTGCTTTTGCACCACACCTGCCTTTTGGCAATCCCTTTCCCGGTAGCGAAGTGCTGTTTAAAGTAGGCAGGGTAAACGCCGAGAATCGACGTATGAACGGCTGGGTAATAAAAGTAACAAGAAGAGCGGGATAATCCCGCTCTTCTTTTAAAGGTGGTGGTATGTTTGGATATAAGTTTCACGGGAATAGGGCCATTTTCCGGCGATCCAAACGGTCAAATGAAGGCTACCTATCACACTCACGGCAGAAGCTACGGCCTTGTAACATCAGAAAGCGACGCTCAAATACTGGACGCTTTAAAAATGCTAAAAGCAGCATCCAGGTATCAACTGTCGGAGCTTTTGGGCTTAAGCAATCATTCTCTTAAAAAATCTATACCACGGCTTTCTAGGCTTGGTTTCATCGATAGGATTGAAACCGGTAGAACTCCGCCGCTTTACGTTTTAGGCCCTGAAAGCAGGGCTCTTTTTAAACTTAAAAAAGAAGAGTGGCACATACTGAAAGCCTTTAGAATTGCAGCTTCAAACCAGCTTTTTGTAATGCTAAAATGCGTTTGGCCTGATATGGAATATACGGTTGAACCACATCAAGGTCTAACCGCCCAGATGAGAGCTGGTGACATTGAGTTCGGTATTATAGCACCAAGGCTTTGGCCAGGAGAGACAACCTGGGCCAGGGAGATGGCAGAACTTGCACCGGACAACATAAGGCTTTTAATAGTGGCAGGCTCTAGAGAATACGCAGAAGAATGCGCAAGGGTAATAAAAACTCAAAGGCCGATTAGGTTCACCTGGGACGGTCTGCTGAAAGAAAATATAATATTTTACAGAAAAGCCGGTAACAAACTTGTCGCAGCAGAAGACTTAACTCCAGAAGAATCTGGCTTGACAGAAAAAGTATATGTGATATAATTATATTGGATAGCTGTATGGGATTTTGGCACGATCAAAAGCCCGCAGATGTTACACATTTGTCAACCCTGTGTAATGTCGCGGGCTTTTCTTATGCCCAAAATCAACACCACCTAACGTTCGTCCATTCGTATTTGGTTTTTCGACGCGATCGAAGGGCCTACGTGTCTTATTTTTAAGATGCGTAGGCCCTTTTTTTGTTTTTTTTAATAACAATTTCCTTCTCTTGCGTGGACAGGGGAAGGCAAGATACGGCGGTGTTTATATGAGCCGTATAAGGTGGGTTTATTTCAATATAAGTGACGCCCATAGGTGAACTGGGCTAAAAGGGTTTAATTAAATTTTAAGTAAAGGAGGTTTATAAATGAAAGGTGTCACTAGTGGCATCGTTAAAGAAGGAGATTTACTTGTAATCGAAGGCGGTATTGCAAAACACATAATCAATCCCAAAAAGCGTAGCGACAAAATAGCCGGTGCGTATGCTACAGCATACAACGATAATATGCTGCCGGTCACTGTATATGTGGATGTAAAAGATATCCCGGAAGACAACCTTCCAAATATCGAAGCAATTGCCCGTGCAAGGGCAGGAAAAATGGCTACTGGCAAGCTGCCAGATAAACAACCTAGTAAGAAGCAAGAAAAGCAGCAGCAGGAACAGGAACGAGAGTTGACGCCAAACGACAATATAACAAAAACAGCGGCTAAAATTCTAAAAGTTGATACGCCGCAGATTGAAGGCGAATCACAACGAATTGTAATAGCAGCTGTCCAGGGGCCAAAAGGGAAATACAATGTATTAGCCCGGGATAAGTATGCAGAAAGGCTTATAGCTCTTGAAGGAGAAACGGCTCACCTTCATATGACAAAGTTATACAACCAAAAATACAAAGCATATGAGGCTGCAGAAGTGCATTTTACAGCAAAAAAGATGCAGGTTGAAACATCAGTAGTTACCCGGGGCGGAGAATTCTTCGTATTGGGTAAAAATAGCAAAGAAGTGCAGGTTATAGCTCACGACCTGGAAACTATCGGGCAGCTTGAAAAAGCTGCCGGGAAACGGGCGAAAGTAACGCTTGAAGGGTTCAAAGATCAGTTCGTAGTAACTGACGTTGAACTTATTACAGATAAGGCAGAGCAAGAAGAAAAAGCATCATAAGAGGGAGGCTCGGCCTCCCCTCCGTTGCGTTGTTTTAATACAAAACCGTCCTTTTGCCAGCGTGACTGGCAAAGGATATACCGCCAACATGATTGGCAGTAAAAATAAATACTTCTCCGCACAAAGATGTGGAGAAGATATAAAAGGAGGAAGAAAAATGAACATTGTAGCAGTGCTGTCAACCACCATCCTGCCGTTGGACGGTGTGTACAAAGTTTATCGGGTACAAGAGGCACCCGATATCAAGGGTGTCCCACACTATATCGGACACCCAGCGACAAAGGAAATCGTGGAGGGCATGGGCGCAGTCCAGGCCCCCACGAAACTGTTTGAAGGCTTGCAGCCCGGAGAGGCTGCGGCCACATTTGCAATAAAGCAGGGGAGGAGCACCCGTGCCCTGAACGGGTTTTCCTCCCCACACCAGGACGTCGATATGGACGACCTGGACATAAGAATATTAGTCCGCCTGGAATAGACCCAGGCGGACAAGTCCGCAAAAAGATTGCAGGCAGACAGTGCCTGCAATCAAATAGCACCATTATTAAACCCGGGGGATGCCCCGGGTATTCTATATTCAAAATAAAAAAGCAGGAGGGAGACAATGACAACATACATGACAACAGATGACATTAGGCAATTAGACCATGCAACCTTATATGAAATATTGGAAAAGGTCGCTGCAGTGCAGAGGGGGAACCTCTGCACTGTGCAATTTGAGGAAAATAACAATCGGCCCCGTCTGTACGGTATTTGGGAAAATTCACCAGACTGGGTAGAGTGCTATTACAACTCCGGTGGGGTGTGGAGATACCACTCCCCGGAGTATTACCTTCAAATGATAGAGGCCGAACTTCGTCGGAGAGGCCTCTATGCAACAAATGTCAGAACAAATGTCAGTCTTGCATGATTGGCAATAAAAAAGACATAAGAATAAAAAACATCCCGACGCCCCAGGGAAAAAAGCGGGCGACGCTGCTACAGGTGTCGCCCACGGCCCTGTAGTGGTGGATGAAGGAGGAGTTTATATGAAGTGGGGATACCATGTAGTAAATGTATACGGAATTATTGAAAGAAAAAAGGAGCAGGTTGACACAACCAGCTCTGATGCATGGGCTATAAGGCGCCAACGTGAATTGGCGGCTCTTGGCGTACAAGCTAAGGTTGTCAGGAGACGCAAAAAGGAGCCCCTCTGCGTCTGTTACAATTTGGCAGATGCAGAGGCGCTGCTTAATGTCTAGGCAGTCTTTACAAAATCCGAAGACTGCTTGAATTTAAAAAAGAGGAGTTCTTGCATACCCATGTAAGAGCTCCTCCCTTTAACAAAAAAAAGAGATAACGGAGCTGTTGCAAAAAACAACTTGTTTTTCATAGATATTCTGGGTTAACGAACGATTCGCAGATTAAGCGGTATGAATTGGTTCAATCACGCTGCTTGATATTATTGCCCCGGTTATAATTTTTACAAATCAACTTGGTTAGTATCGTGAATACTGATTTTCCCACTAAAGCATAATAGCAGCCCTTAACATGATTGAGGGCTGTTTTTATCATAAAAATAAAACAATCAGGAGGGTGTTATAATGTCTGCAAACCTAAAAAACATGGCTGCCATAGACTTTAAGCAGCCAAAAGGAATTGATTTTCTGGGTTACCTTTGTTGGTACACCATCTACGACAACAAAATTACCCGTAGCGAATTAGAAAACAAATTTATAGATGCAGGAATAGATATACGGTATATGCCCAACAAGATCAAAGCAGTAGATGCTTTCCGTCGTGCCACTGCAGAGCTGGAAGAAAACCGTCTGCCATATTCTGGTACTGAGAAGTACCAAAACTTCCTTGTCAGAGAGGTGCTTTGCGATAGAAAGAAAGTCGTAAGGCACCTGATAAGGGAAGTGGTAGACGGAAAAAACGTGCGGCTTGAATACACCAAAGCCGCGGAGATCACGTTTAATAGAGAGTACGAAACCATACACGTACACTCTACAGACAACGGAACATTCGACAGGTTGTCGAAGGTCGACAAATTATTCAAAGAATACAAGGAAACATATGATGGCCAGCATCTTCGGAGAATGGTTAGAACAATTCTTTACGATATGAATCCAGCAGCGGTGAGACCTTCTGGCGGGGTATATTTTGTCCCACAGAGATACCAAGACCAACTGTTTGCCCTTGAAAGGTTGGTTAGGTCAATAGGAGGAGAGTTTTTTGCAATGCCCCTAATAGACCAAGAAAATTCAAGGGATATGCTCTACCAGAAGTTTTCTGAACAGGTAGAGGAAAACATAGCTCAAATGAAAGATATTTTGCAAAAACAAAACGTGCAAAAATCTGAAATGATAAGAGTAATCGAAAACGCAAAGAAATTATTTGCTCAAATTGATGAGTACGAAGAACTGCTCAACAAGAACCTTAATGACTTAAAAGTCGGCGTTGATGTTCTAAAAGAACAGATATTGACTCTACTTGAAGTAGCATAGGCCATAATGGATCATAATGTAAGGAGAGAACTTCTTGGCATGAAGCAAAAAGCAAAAGACAAAATTCGAAGAGTTTGGGTAATAAACCCAAAAACGCGCGTTATTCCAAACAAAAAAAAGCAGCAGCAGAAGTATTGCTGCAGAAAGTCTAGAAATCCCAGGTTCAAAGAATAGCCTGGGATTTCATTTTTAATAAAACATTAAAGGGGTTGATTGTTTTGAAGGCGATCAATTTCTATAAACTGATATTGGTAAAAGAGAAGGAAGCGCCGTACGGGTATGGATTAACCTCTCCTAATGAAGTTGCAAAACTGGCCATTGATGTATTAAAGATGGGCCAGTTTGCTGAGGAATATATGTACTTAGTTGCACTAAGCACCAAAAACCGAATTAACGGACTTGCAGAAATAGGTCACGGAATATTAAACAATATGCTTGTTCATCCACGGGAGGTATACAAATACGCTATTTCAATGAACGCCGCATCTATTATCTTGATTCACAACCATCCTAGCGGCAATCCAACTCCGAGCATAGAAGATATAGAAATAACAAGAAGGTTGAAAGAGGCTGGAGACCTTCTTGGTATACAGTTATTAGATCACGTCATCGTTGCTGACGGAGGGTTCGTCAGCATGAAAGAGCGTGGAATAATTTAAAAAGGAGGGAATGGCCCGGTAAAGGGGGCTGCTGGAATGAAAGTATTAAATAAAATTTTTCAAGAGTTATCTACGCGTTTTATTGAGCGTGATGATAGCATAAAGGGAATTTTGCTCTCACTTATGACAAGAGAGCATTGTTTATTTATAGGCCCGCCAGGCACTGCGAAATCGGCTCTAGTAGAAGCCGCTGCAAGGCTCAGCGGGTTATCGTATTTTAGGGCGCTGGTTTCAAAATTTTCAACACCGGACGAGCTTTTTGGACCAGCCGACATAAGAGAGTTGGAAAGAGGTGTTTACAAAAGAAATACCGCAGGCATGCTACCGGAAGCAGAAGTGGTGTTTTTAGACGAAGTCTTCAAAGCGTCACCTAGCATACTAAACACTCTACTTTCTATAATGCAGGAAAGAGTGTTTATGAACGGAGTTATGCACCAAGTGCCGCTGATCTCACTTTTTGGCGCTTCAAACGAAGTCCCTGAAGGTGAGGATGATGCAGCCCTTGCAGCATTTTCCGACAGGTTTTTATTAAGATATGAAATAAAGCCTGTAAGCGACAATGTAAATTTCTTAAGGCTTTTGCAGGAGAAAGAGCCAACGGAGCAACTGCCCGTCTTAAAAGACAAAAACATCTGGCAACATGTCTTTACAGCGGTAGATTCAGTAGCGGTCGATGATGAAATATACAGGTCGCTGCTAGATGTCAAAGTAAAAATCGAAGAAGATGACAACACACCGTTTATCTCTGACAGGCGCTGGAAGAAATCGTTGAAAATATTAAAGGCACATGCAGTCCTTCGTGGCGACACGAAGGTTGATGTGGACGAAGACTTTGAAGTACTTATTCATGCTCTTTGGGACCCAGGCTTCCCTGAATCCCGAAAGGCAGTAGAGAAGGCAGTAAAGAGCGTTTCAGATCCGATATCGATGAGATTGCAAGAGCTGCTAGAGGCTGCAAAAGAAACGGTCCAAACTGCACTAAACGCACCGGAAGAAAGCGAAGCTGCACACGGCCTTGAAGCCTTAAAGGGCCTAAAGAGGATAATGGCTGAACTAGATAAGATAACCGCCAACACTCCGCGAAGAGAAGCCAAGATAAAAGATGTAAAATCCAAGGTGGCGCAACTTCAAAAAGAAGTTAGTGCAAAATGCCTGGGGATCACATTATAGGGCAAGGAGTGAAAAAATGAGAGATTTAGACGGGGTATTAGAAAATACCCTGATCGATAAAATGATTTTCGACGATTTATTAGACAGAAGTTTTAAATTGCAGGTTATGTCCGAATCCCTTGAAAGAGGGGGCTTGCAAAAAGGTGACTCAATGGTATCTGATATTTGGAGCAGCCTTTATAAGGTTGCTCCAAAAATAAAAGAAAAAGTTCCGGCAGCTTTAACGCTAAACAAGGCACTTCTTGAGCAGCTGTATTCACTGCCTGAATTGAGTAGTTTAAGAAAAACATGCCAGTTAGATGAGCTAACTTCAGCTATAGGAACTCTGAGATTAGGCCATAATTTGTCAAAGTTGTTGGAACAGAATCTTAATTCACAGGCATACAAAGAGGCAGTGAAAAAAAGCGACGAAACGTCATCGCTTCAGGAACTGTTAGAATCCCTACAGGCTCTTTCAGAATCAGTCATGCCCGACTCCATTGATTCTCCCGACGCCACTGATTCTATAGAAGGTAACAAACACTTGCAAGAAATTGCCCAAGCTGCAATAAGTCAATCTAGGGCAAATAAACAAACAAAACAAAACGCTATTGAACAGTTACAGCAAAATGGCCTAGAACAAGCCCTAACATACGTTAAAGAACAATTAGAAGAAAAGGAAAAAAAGGCTGCGGAAGCATCGGCTAAAGCTTTACATGATATGCGCGGTAAAATTAGAGACGCAATAAAAGAAACCGCAGAAGAAACAGAAGACCTTTCCGATGCCCTAAAGCAGTACCGCGGCTGGGATGGGTCGCGAGGCACGGAAAGGAAAATAAACCCTGAAGAAGCATTTAGGGCGGCAAGTGCTTTGCTTGACTATCGTAATGGAAGGAAAATAAGGGAAATAGCAAAACTGGCCGGACGCATATCAACCGTATCACTCAAAACAAAAAGAAGTAAGGTAGATGCGCCAACCATAGAACAGTGGAGCGGAGTTACGGAAGGAAAAGACATTGCAAAGCTTTTGCCGCAGGAGCTAGTTACACTTAAGCATCAAGTTATTAAAAGAGATTTTCTAAAACGGTACGCGGACGGGAAAATCCTGCAATATGAGGTGGACCCCTACCAGCCAGCCGGAAAAGGCCCGATCGTAGTCTGTATAGACGAAAGCAGCTCTATGGAGGGAGAGCGGGAGATATGGGCAAAAGCTGTAGCTCTCGCGCTCTTGAAGATAGCACAAAAAGAAAGAAGAGCATACGCCTTAATAAGATTCAACAGAAACGCTGAAGAGCCAATATACTTTCATCCTAAAAAGAGGATCCTGCCATCTAAAACAATGGAGGTATTTTCCGGCTTCCTCGGCGGTGGCACATCGTTTGAGGAGCCATTAAAAACTGCACTTAATGTAATACAAGGCCACAAAACATACAAAAGGGCCGATGTAATATTCATTACGGATGGCGAGTGTGTAGTAGGTGAGGAATTTAAATATCACTTTACAGATATAAAAAGTAAGAAAAATATATCCATTATAACAGTACTAATCGGCCCTGATGCTGATGGGGTGGAATGTTTTTCGGACCACATTTACCGCACCGAAGCAGTAGATGCAGAGGACGGAAGAAAAGTGTTGTCAATCTTCCTATCGTCAAAAAAAGATTAAAGAAACGGACTATTCCTGGGTCACCAGGGATAGTCTTGTTTTACCTAAAATAAGCAAGAAGACTCCCACCTCTTTAGGTGGGAGATGAATTGCTTTCTTTTTCTTGACGTTCTGACTGTTCAAGAGCCACTTGCAACAGATGAAAAATGGTTTGTGTGCGAGTACCAAACCCTTTTTGTTCTTTGTGTTTGTCCACTTTCTCTAAAAGAGTTTTTGGAATATGCATAAAAGTAAGGCTCTATCTTTTTAATAAGGAGAGATAAGTTGTGTCAAAGTATTTTCAAAATGTAGAGGCAGCCCGAGCGGCTTCTGCTTTTGGACATACAAAGGCCAACTGCTGCATTTGCGGTAAAAAGCACAAATTACCAAGCGTGGGCGATAAATACTTATCAAAAAATAACTGCAACAACAGCATGATATATTTTTATAAGGCAATTAAGAAAGTAAACAGAGAGTTTATGACAACATTAGCAGGGGTAATATCAACGCTAATTAAAGAGACGCCCAAAGCCAGAAAATTAGCTGAAATAGCAGAAGCAAATGGCTGTCAAATAGGGGTAGATTGGGGGAAAATTGATAAATATAAAGATGGAAATGAAATGTGGCAAGATTTATTTTGCCTCCCTTTTGTAAAATCAACTGAATTAGTAAAAGGAATTAAAAATGTTCTGATTAAGGCACATAAGGAAAACTTAAAGGATCTAGATAGGTACTATGAAGCTATAGAGAAATTAACATCTGATAAATTCTGGACAGATGCCGATGCTATTGTGGGAAAAACGCTTAAAAGCATTGAGTATAAAGAATCAATTGAATCAGCTATTAAAGCATTTCAGGAAGGGAAAATGCTAATAGCAAACAGGTATTATAAAAGCATACATCTGCTGTATATATACTTTCCATATGTGCAAATTGTTAACACAAAAGAAATTAGCTACTACAATTGTTCAAATTTTTTATATATGTTGGATGCAATAAAAATAGCCGGATTCACCCCAAGTAAATATGCAGTTTATAAATCTAATAATATGCCCACAACACAAATACAAGTAGAAAAATATAGTGCCACAGATACGGGCCATGAAGTAACCCTATACATTCAAGACAGAAAGCAATATGTAAGCTATACTTGCACGTTCGATGGAAAGATAACTGGCCTTTCTGTGCATTGATGTAGACACTATTGACACACTTTTATTAGTCTATTATTGCTTGCACTTCCCCCACCTAAATTGGAATTTAGCGTTATATGAGATTTAAAGGAGGGTTTATTATGTTAAAAATGTCGTTTTATGATGGGTCATTAAATAGAGAAGAGCTAAAGAAATTCATACAGGAAACGGAAAAGCCAATAAGGTATACTTATGGGCTAAAGTTTAGAAATCCAACTACAAGAGATGTTCCAGTAAGTAAGGAAGAAGCCTTGAAGATAGTTGATAGGGAGAGCTTATTAGATGCTACTGAATATAGAGATTACCTAGATTTAAACGCTTATAGTGGAAATGACATGTGGTAAGGAGGTATCTTTTATCTAAGAAAATAGCAAGAAGACTCCCACCTCTTTAGGTGGGAGATGAATTGCTTCCGCAAACAATATATTCAACCAAGGGTTAAAAGAATTAGGTTTAACGGCTTAATGTAAACTAGGGTTGGAACGACCCGATGTGAGGCTCGTGGAGGTAGTAGGTTACGAGGCTGATGAAGCGAGAATCTCCCACTTCTATAAGTGGGAGAGGTTCAAATGTTTTCTTTTAATAAGGAATTCAAGGGGGTCATGATGTGGGTCAATACTATATTTGTGTTAACCTCACCAAAAAAGAGTTCCTGACAAATCATAAGGGATTCGCGAAACTAATGGAGCACAGCTGGATGCAAAATAGTTTTTTGTTTGCGGCAAATTACTTGTTAACTCCTGGCCAGGACTGGTACAAAACAAGGATAGTCTGGGCGGGTGATTATATGGACGTAGATTTATTTTTGCCGAAAACCGCAAGAAATAAAAGGCAAAATCTATATGATTATGCAGCAAAAAATTATCGCAAAAGATTTGTAGATGTCTACAAAATATTAAGCAACATGTATCCAAAGCATGCAATAGCAAAAATGCTGGAAGGACATGACAAGGATGATATCAACTTTGTCTTAATAGGAAAGTTCAATGAAGACTTTCCTTATATCGTCAACCATACTAAAAAAGAATATGTAGACAAGCAAAAGTGTCCGCCTTGTCCCGACGACTGGACGATTCATCCATTGTCCCTACTGACCGCATCAGGTAACGGTCAGGGCGGTGGGGATTTTTATGGAAACAGTCAATACGTTGGAACATGGGCTGGAGATGTCTTATCAGTCGAATCGCTGCCTCCAGCAGGGTATAAAGAAATACGACCGGATTTTATAGAATAAGACTAGCAAGCCTCCGAAAATCGGAGGCTATCAATGGTATTATTCTTAAATATAAATCTATTCTTTTGCCGTCATGAATGGCAAAAGGTTTTATAAGTTAAAGCCTTGCTTTAAAAGTGAAGCTTTTATTAATTTAGGAGGGGAGAAATGTCATAGACCCACGACTGAAGTCGTGGGCTTGCGGTAAGACTGCAAGCCCTACTATGACCAGCCTGAGTGCCGGACCTGAAGGACAAAGGAATGAAAGCACTACGTTATCTTGGTTATGATACCCTG
>Ga0209537_1003359_pt1 | contig 14745 bp, 16 predicted proteins | sample BioPla4DNA1_FD_187698 | JGI IMG/M metagenome (GOLD analysis project Ga0209537, IMG submission 187698) | Biogas fermentation microbial communities from Germany - Plant 4 DNA1 (SPAdes) (version 2) | ecosystem: Engineered > Bioreactor > Anaerobic > Digestate | place: Bielefeld, North...
CAACATATGGGAGGAAAGTACAAGGTAAAATATGGTAAATAACACTATTTTTGAAAATATTTTTCATATATTCAAGTTTCTAGTTTAAACTAGCGTAATTGGTAATATTTAGGTTGTTGAAAGCGGGATCCAGGATACTTTTCAACGTTTTAGGCGGCAGGATTTCCTTCCCGTGAACTGGAACTGTCACAAGTTTACTGCCTAACCGGTTGGTAGTGGCTGCTCTCAACGTTAATTACTTTAAACCCGCGTCTCTTTAAGGCAGCCAATACATCCTTTCTCGAAACCCATGGGAGCCTGGTCATAAAACATTTACCTGCACTTCCGCAATGTCCACATCGCTTTCGGGTATGGGTTCACCGATTAGTTTTAATCCTTTGATATGACCTGTAATAGCTTCCTGGATTCTGGTTAATGCTTCCTCCCTGGTGCTGCCGTGGGTAACGCAACCAGGCAAAGCCGGTACGGTAACATGGTATGTTTGGCCTTCGCTATCCCATTCCAAGATAACCTTAAATTTACGCATTATTGCTCCTGCCTTTTTGTCGGGTATGTAATTCTCAATATATTTGCGAAGTAAAAGCGGCTGTGTCCAAGTTAAACGGCTTGATAAGCAAAGAAAAAAGCCCGCGAAAATGCAAGGCTACAAATAGAGCACTGTTTAGTATACCATAGCAGGGCAGGGGCTGCATCCCCTGCAAGTTTTTTTACTCAATTGCATTAAAAGTGCATTACTGAGATTGGTAAAATCGTTGGTGCGGGCGAAGGGATTTGAACCCCCACGGGTTGCCCCACAGGATCCTAAGTCCTGCGCGTCTGCCAGTTCCGCCACGCCCGCTTGACGATTGTTACTATAGCATATTTTTTTTTTTTCTTCAATTGCGGTTTCAAAGATTTATTTCCTGCTGTCTCGGACTAAAGTTAACTTGCTTTTAAAAGGGATAAAATAGTAAGATGAGAAAGGCCGGATATTTAGTAAAAAGGCGGTGAGGCAAATGGCTCTTTTCGCCATTAGCGATTTGCACCTTTCCCTTTCGGGAGAAAAGCCTATGGATATTTTTGGAAGAACCTGGAAGGATCATCATCTAAAATTAAAAGAAAACTGGGAAAGCGCGGTCCGTAAAGATGACACAGTTATTCTAGGTGGAGATCTTTCCTGGGCAATGAAGCTTGGGGAAGCTGCTGCGGATTTTCAATATGTGGATGCCCTTCCCGGAACCAAGATTTTATTTAAAGGCAACCACGATTACTGGTGGCAGAGTTATTCCAAGGTAAAAGCAGCGCTTCCCAAAAGTATGATCCCCGTTCAAAACAACTATGTTCCTTTTGAAGGAAAGATTGCCCTCTGCGGAACGCGCGGCTGGACATTTCCCGGTGCCGGAGAGAGCCCGGAGGAGGACGAGAAAATCTATAAAAGGGAGCTGATACGCCTGGAGCTTTCCCTTGAGGCAGCCCGCAGAGAGGGGTTTTCCAGGTTTATCGTTACCCTGCATTATCCGCCTTTCTCGCCATCTCTGGACGATACGGGCTTTACGGAAATTATGCAACGGTACAATGTAAAAATTTGCATATACGGGCACCTTCACGGCAGGGACCATGAAAAAGCTTTTACAGGAGTGAGGGACGGTATTAATTATTATTTTACTTCCAGCGATTACCTGAACTTTTCCCCCTTGCTCCTTGATTTGAAGGTCATGGAAGGTTAAAAGATTAATTTTCCCGGTATTAATATATTAATAATGGTATTTAAAAGGCGATTTGTTCCCCGCAGAGTCGCTTAAAGAGCGGGAAATTCATTTTTTTGGTTTCTTTACAACGTATTTTGACGTGTTATAATGTGTTAAGCAGGAGGTTCATGTAAGATAATTTCTAGTCTACCGGCTAAAAAAGGGGGAAATGTTGTGCCGAAAACAAAGATGAAATATTTCATCTTTAGCTCATGTTTACTTGTAATTATTTCTTTAGTTGTTTTTACGGGCTGTTTAACAAACCCGAAGAAAGAGATTGTGGCTACGGTTAACGGTGAAGAGGTTGAAAGGGCTGAACTGGAAGAGTTTTTGAATCTTATTTACCTCTATTGGCCTGATTACCAGGAGGCTTTCAGCGAGGGAGAGCAGGCGGATGCTTTTGAACAGGAAATACTCTGGCTTTTAATAGAAAACAAGGTTTTAAACCAGGAAGCTAAAAAGATCGGACTGGAAGTTGACGAAGAAGAGATTAAAAAGGACGCCCAGAAGAGCAGGGATGAACTAATTAACAGTATCTACAACTCCGAGGATGAGTTTACGTCACGCATGCGTGAACTGGGCTTGAAGGAATCCGCTTTGCAGATTATCTTTCGGGATGCGCACCTGAGGAATCTGCTCTATGAGCATGTGGGAAAAGATGTGACCGAAGAGGATGCCAGAAAATATGTGGAGGAAAATCCCGGTTTCCTGGAGAGAACTCCTTATGTTTACGCCTTCCATATCCTGGTAGAAACTGAAGAAGAAGCTGAAGAAATTATCCGGCTCCTGGAAGAGGGGGCCGATTTTATGGAGCTTGGCCGGGAGCGTTCCAAGGATTCCTATGTGGAACTGGGACGCCTCAGCCATGAAGATAATTTGGACCCACTTTTCCTTGAGGCGGCTTTTGCGCTGGAACCGGGAGAAATCAGCCTTCCTGTGAAGACAAGTTTTGGTTTTCATGTCATCAAGATTACAGAAAAAGAAGAAGCCCGGATTCTTACCTTCGAGGATGTCCGTGATGAAGCCATGGAAATGCGCAAACAGATGCGCTATGAGGAGTACTTTGAGCAGCTAATGAAGGAATCAGATGTGGAAACCTTTTAAGAGATGAATAAAACCCCTCCTGAAGTTTAATACTAAGGAAAAGTCTTTAACAGTAACTTTATAAAGGAAAAGAGGGAAACAGCAGGTGAAAGCAACGGGTATTGTCCGCCGTATTGATGACCTTGGAAGAGTTGTTATTCCCAAGGAAATAAGGCGGACCCTTAAAATCAGGGAAGGTGACCCACTGGAAATTTTTGTTGACCGTGACGGTGAAGTCATTCTGAAAAAATATTCGCCCATTGGAGAACTGGGCGATTTTGCCCAGGAGTATGCGGACTCTTTGTATGAAGTAATGGGTCATGTTGCCTGTATTGCCGATAGGGATACAATCATTGCCGTTTCAGGCGCACCGAAAAAGGAGTTTCTTAATCGGCCTCTCAGTATGGCTGTGGAAAAGATGATGGAAACGCGGCGGAGCATCTTGATCAATGATACTTCGAAGCATGAGCTTTACCAAAATGCGGACGAAGAAAGCCAATCCAAGTTTTTTGCCGAAGCGATTGCTCCCATTATTTCCGAGGGCGACCCTATCGGTGCAGTCATCATGGGTACAAGAAACAAGGATGTCACACTGGGCGATCTGGAATTGAAACTTGTAGAGACTGCTGCCGGCTTTTTAGCCAAACAAATGGAACAATAAAGGCAAACACATACAGCTCCCGGGTAAACGCCCGGGAGAGGATGTTCCAGCAATATTAACAGCATAGCCCTTTACAATTATGATTGCATTTAAAAGAATAGGGAAAAATTCATAAAGTAGTAACAGCACCATGTTACTGCTTTTTTTATCAATCCGTATGGTATAATAAGCAAATAAGCAATATATGTGGACAAAGGGGAGGACGGAGGCGTTTGTCAAGGGGCCAATCCTTTCTAAAAGGAGCATTAATCCTTAGTGCAGCCGGCCTGGGAGTCCGTTTAATGGGTGCCGGGCTTAAAATATTCCTGGCAGCCGTTATGGGGGACGAGGGTATTGGCCTCTACCAGATGGCTTACCCTATTTATACAGCCCTGCTGGCCATTTCTACTGCCGGCATACCTATAGCCGTTTCCAAGCTTGTTGCCGAAAATTTGGCACAGAAAGATTTCCGGGGAGCATACCGGGTTTTCAAAATAGCCCTTATTATTTTAACAATCCTGGGTTCAAGTTTTTCTTTATTGCTGTTTTTCGGCGCGGACTTTTTTATTCTCACCATTGCCAAGGACCCCAGGGCTTATTACGCGCTTATCAGTATTTCACCAGCGATTTTTTTGGTGACCATCATGTCTGTTTTTCGCGGTTTTTTCCAGGGGCAGCAGGAGATGATGCCGACGGCTGTTTCTCAGATCGTGGAGCAGCTGGGCCGAATTATTGCAGTAGTGGCACTGGTTTATTTGCTGTTGCCCAGAGGGCTGGAATTTGCTGCCGCAGGCGCTGCATTCGGCGCTGTTGTCGGGGCCTTATTTTCTCTGCTGTTTCTTCTCTTTCTATTTTTTAAAAGCAGAACAGTTTTTCTGGCGCAAATTGAGCGGCAGATTGTCCTCAAGGACTTCAGCTCCCTGGAAGTCCTGTACCGCATAGCCGCCTTATCAATCCCCATTACTTTGGGCAGTCTTGTTCTCCCGCTAATTAATCTGGTTGATCTCAGCGTTGTTCCGCTCAGACTTCACCAGGCGGGATTTTCCACGGCAGAGGCTACGGCCCTTTACGGGCAGTTGACCGGGATGGCAAATTCAATTATACAGTTTCCGGTTCTTTTAACTGTAGCCCTGGCCATGAGCCTGGTCCCAGCCATATCGGAAGCTCAGGCCCTTAAAAATCCTTCCCTGATACAGGGCAGGACGGAACTGGCGCTGTGGGCAACGCTGTTTTTTGCTGTACCCGCTTCCCTGGGGCTCTTTATACTGGCAAAGCCGACGACTCTGGTCCTTTTCGGCAATACTGAGGCTTCCTATCCCCTCTCAATTCTTTCTTTTGCCGTGGTTTTTCTCTCTCTCTATACAGCGACATCGGGAATCCTGCAGGGACTGGGGCAGACGCTGGAACCCGTCAAAAACATGGTTTTGGGAGCTGTGATTAAATTTGCCCTGAGCTGGTTTTTAACTGCGGTGCCTGCACTGCATATCGGGGGTGCTGCCTTCTCCACCGTAGCCGGTTTTTTAATTGCATCATATTTGAATATTAGGAAAGTAGCCATTTTGACCGGCTGGCGCTTTGGTTTTCGCGATTTGCTTCTAAAGCCCATTGTCGCTGCTTTTTTTATGTCCTGGGGAGTGCTTATTTCCCATAGGATAATGGCCGCTTTTTTTACTCCCCACCTGCCGGAAAGAATAGCCGAGGGTTTGGCTTTAATGTTCACGATTTTAGTAGGAATTGTCATCTATGTTGCTGTTCTAATCCTTATTGGCGGGTTAAAAGAATCAGATTTGCAGGCAATTCCCCGTTTGGGAAGCACTCTTGTAAGGTGGGCAAAGCGCTTCAGGCTTATGAAAAGGTAAAGCTATGGGAGGCACAAAAATGCGCAAGCTATTTATAATTGGGATGGGGCGGGGAGAAAACCTTTTTTCATTGCTAAAAGAAAGTGGGATCTCACTCTCCTGTGCAGTGGCTGTTCGCTCTCTGCCGGAAAGAATCAAAAGAAATCTAGAGACATCCGGGATTAAAATTAGACCCCTTGAAGAAGTGGAGAAAAATTATGCGGGGCTTTCCCTTGGAGATCTGCGGAAAAAAATAGCCGGAACGGTTCTTGGCAGCGCTGAAGAGGAGGGGGAGGCAGCCTGCCTCTTACCCGGCAGGCCCTGGCCCGGTGATGGACTTTACCAGGAGCTGCTGAAGCAGGCGGAGAAGAGCTGCTGTCCGGTGGAGGTTTTCCCGGGGGAAGATTTATGCAGCCCTGTGCTGGAGCTGTTGCAGAAAGAAGATACGGCCGCGAATTTTTCCAGGGGGGTGACGTGGATCGACGCCCTTTGCCTGGATGAACTGCGGGAGCCGCCAAGAGGCGAGCTTCTCGTTGCCAATGCTGCCGGCGGTTACGTTTTGCAGAAAGCCAAAGAGGTTTTCAAAATGCATTACCCTCCCCACCATCCAATCGATATTTTTAAATTTAACGGGGCGGGTGAACCTTTCCGGGCCGGAAGTGTTCGCCTGGACGATTTGGATGAAGTGGACAATCTGCACTGCTGGACTTTCCTGCGTATTCCTCCGCGGCCCTATTACTACCTTGGAGATATGGTTCATTTAATGGGTAAGCTGCGCTCTCCGGAGGGATGCCCCTGGGACCGGGAACAGGATCATCAATCCCTGCAGCCCTTCCTCCTGGAAGAAGCCTATGAGGTTTTGGAGGCCATTGACCGGGGAGAGCCAGCGGAGCTTTGTGAGGAACTCGGGGATCTGCTGTTGCAAATTGTATTTCACAGCCAGCTCGCTGCCGAAAAGGATGAATTTTATCTCTGGCAGGTAATTGACGGGATTTCCCGCAAGATTTACCGGCGTCATCCCCATGTCTTTCAAAATGAAAAGGTCAGGGATGCGGGGGAAGTGAGTTTATTATGGCAACAAATTAAGGATAAGGAAAAAGGCGGCAGGCCAAGGGACCGCTTTGCCCTGCCTTCAGGTTTTCCAGCCCTGCTCAGGGCGCAAAAAATACAGAAGAAAGCCTCCCAAGTAGGTTTTGATTGGCCTGATAAGAACGGCGCGTTATTAAAGGTTTTTGAAGAGCTGGAGGAACTGAGAGCAGTACTGGAAGATGGACGAAAAGAAATGATTGCCGAAGAAATGGGAGATCTTTTCTTCTCGCTGGTTAATGTGGCCCGCTTTGTGGGGGTGGATGCGGAAATAGTACTCAACCGTACTGTTGACAAATTTATTCGCCGTTTTCGCTATATTGAGGACCAGGTGCAAAAAAGAGGCGGCGATTTCAAGAGTTTTACCCTTCAGGAGCTGGACGCCTGGTGGGAAGAAGCAAAAAAGACGGGCATATGAAGAGCAGGTTGCCAGAATGAGGATGTTCTATTTTCCCGGCAGATGTAAATAATAAAATATCTGTCTTGTGCAATTTAAAAACTGATGCGGGGTAAGCTTTATGCCGGGCAAAAAGTTCAGCGTTATCATCCTCAGCCTTGTTCCTTTTTTGATGGTTCTGGGAAACTCAATGTTGATTCCCGAATTTCCGGCGATAAAAGAAGCATTACAGATAAGCCAATTTCAAGTGGGACTTCTTATTACGTTTTTTTCAGCGGCTGCGGCCCTGGCGATCCCTTTTCTTGGCTACCTGTCGGACAGGGTTGGAAGGAAAGTAATTATCGTACCGGCTCTGGTTCTTTACGGGCTGGGCGGGGCTTTTTCCGGCGTTGCAGCTGCCTTTTGGCAGAATCCCTATCATTATATCCTAGCGGGCAGGGTGATACAGGGGCTGGGTGCTGCGGGGACGGCACCTCTTGCCATGGCCCTTGCCGGGGATCTCCTGGAAACAAAAGAGCGCAGCGAGGGGATGGGTATTCTTGAGGCAGCTAACGGAACCGGGAAGGTGCTCAGTCCCATTATCGGAGCAGCAGTAGCGCTGATCGTCTGGTACGCCCTTTTTTTTTCTTATGCCATACTTTCCGTCCCGGTAGCCCTTTTGGTCTGGTTCCTAGTGCGGGAGCCGCAGTGGGAAGCCCAAAAGATACCGTTTCAACAATATTTAAGAGGCATTGCCGCAATATTTGATAACAAGGGAGTGTCCCTTTTACTGAACTTTTTTGGTGGTCTGGCGGTCCTTTTTATCTTGTTCGGAGTTCTTTCCTTTACCTCGGATATTCTTGTCTCTGCCTTTAAGCTCGGAGGAGTCTTCAAGGGCCTGATCTTGTCCGTTCCCTTGCTGGCTATGTCCGTAACAGCTTATCTGACCGGTCTTTATCTCAGAAAAAAAGGCCGTTACTTTAAGTTGTTTTTTTTGCTGGGGCTGATTATTGTTGCTGCGGCAATGGGTGTGCTGCCCCTGTGTTGCCGCAGCTTGATCGTTTATCCGGTTGTTCTGGCCTTGCTCGGCCTGGGAAGCGGAATGGTCCTGCCGTCTGTTAACACGATGGTTACCAGTTCAACTGAGAGCAGTCAGCGGGGAGGGGTCACTTCCCTTTACGGGAGTATCCGCTTTTTAGGGGTTGCCCTTGGACCGCCGGCGTTTTCGCTGCTTTTTAACGGGGGGCTTTTTTTTATGTTTCTTGCCGGAGGAGCAGTAGCGCTGGTTGCAGGAATTGCCGGCTTCTTATTTATCAACGAGGACATCCTGCTGAAATAAAAACGGTAATTATCCATGGGGAAAAAGGATGTGGGAATTGCTAGGATTGACCAAACAATTATCATCACAAACAGATAGAAAAAGAAAGTCATGGTTTTACCGTTCCTTCATGCCGGGTAAAGGCAGCGCGTTTTTTCAGCGGGAGATTAAATTGATCAAATAGAGAAAAAAGGCGGCAATGCCCCCGGCCATCAGCGGCCCAACCGGGATGCCTTTTAAAAAAACGATTCCGACAATGGAGCCGATGACCAGGCCAATAATAACCTGGGGCTGGCTTTCTAATAATTGGATTCCCATGTTGTTGAGCCTTGTGGCAATTAGCCCTCCGGCAATGGCCAGCAGACTGGGCAAAGAACTGAAAGTGGCAATGATTTCTTTTGTGCTGATGCGATCCAGGGCAATTGGAACCATGACGGCCAGCATTAGAAAAAGCAAGCCGATTTCCACTCCCCGTTCTTCGAGGAGAGGCAGGAGGCTTTTAATTTTTAAAAGTTTAATAGCCAGGAGCAGCCCGGCCGCGATGCTAAGGGAGTTGGATTTTGCCAAAAGGCCCAGGATAAAGATGACCGCAATAAAAGTAAGTCCGCTCACCCGACTCTTCCTCGCCATAGTTCGTTAAGCTTCATCGTTTCATATATATGTCCGGGAAGAGGCAGGTAGTCATTTTTTCTCAAGCTTAAGCGGATCCTTGAGAAAATTTGTTTTATAAACTTGCTTGCTCCTGGTTGCCGCTGTATTTTTCCATTAAAGATAATCTAAAAGTATCTGAACGCAGACCCCTGCGCATGGATTCAAGGGAGATAACGTCCTTGCCCTGAATATTTCCCAGGTTAACGTTGGAACCGAACATGGTGATGAATTGGATTTGCTGCGCTGTCAGCGGGGCTTCCCAGATAAGTTTATTGGGGTCCGGTATTTGCCTAAGCAGTTTTGTTAATTTTTCTTGTTTAACATGGCCCTGTTCAGTATAAATCGTAACGTTTTTGCCCGATTCCCTTGCTTCAAGAATCACTTTAAAAGCCCCGTCCTCCAAATCCCTGTTGACCTGCCGCGCCGCGTGTTCCGGGTTAAAAGCCCCGCCCGCGTCTTTTTTCCCAACTTCCGCAAGCACTTGAAAACCCATTTTCCGGGCTGTCTGAATTGCCCGGCTCCTTTCCTCGGGTGCAAGGTGAATGGTCCCATCCGAGATTTCTATGGCGGAAAAACCCAATTCCTTTGCCCTTTCCAGGAATAAGGCAAATTTGCCCTGGCTAATGGCAATTTCTGCAAAAGTCCCTCCCGGATAAACCTTGATGCCATATGCATTGATCATTTCAATTTTTTGTTTTAAAAAAAGCGGATTGTAGAGCGCGGAGGTGCCAAATCCCAATTTCCAAAAATCAATGTACTCTGCGCTCATTTCCAGGAGATCCCTTGTTTCACGGGGCCCCATTCCCTTATCAATAATCATCGTGATTCCGCTTGTGCGCGGCTTATTGTTCCTTCCCCCCAGGGGAAAAGAAAAATTGAGCTCCCAGCCGTTATGTATCTTGCTTTCTTTCAAAACTTTTTTCCCTCCTTGATTTTATTGCGCTTCGCTGTAACTGCTCAGTCTAAGAGATAATCTGTCTTCACTTATACATTAACCTCTGAGCAGTTCGCTTCGTTTATCTTATTCTTAGCAGATTAAAAAGTGCGCATAGTTTTTTTGCTCGCAACGAAAACTAAGGATTGCTAAACTATTTGCCGATAAATTATGAAAAGGAAGAGTAGAAGTTGAACAGTCCCTGCAGATTAATGCACCAAAAATTTTGGGTCACCCTTTTTATTATCGTTGCCATGTTGTTTGCCTCGGCAGCATCATCGGGATGCCGCCCCGGGGGACAAATTTCCCGGGAAGGAGAGGACGAAGCACTGCCCTCTTTGCCGCGGGAAATAGACCCCGGCGAAAGGAAAGAACCTCAGATTTCCGTTTACATTGCTGAAGAGGATACCGTGGTGACCATGCCCATTGAGGAATATATTGCCGGGGTTGTCGCCGGAGAAATGGAGCCCACCTGGCCTATTGAAGCCCTGGCAGCACAGGCCATTATTGCCAGGACTTTTACCCTGCAAAAAATTGCTGAAGATGGCGGTGTTCCACACCGGAATGCCCATGCTTCCACTGACATTGAAGAATTCCAGGCTTACAGCGCTGCAGATGTTACACAGAGGGTCAAGGATGCGGTTAAAATGACGCGGGGTAAGGTTGTCTGTTATAAAAAACAATTCATCAGGGCCTGGTTCAGCGCCTATGCAGGACCCAAAACGGCCAGAGCGGATGAAGGGCTGAACTTTGAAGGGGGAAACCCTCCATATATTCACATTGTTGACAGTCCGGGGAAGGATATTATACCCCTTGAAGAGGCGAACTGGTCTGCTGGTTTTCCCCTGGAGAAGATCAGAGAAGTGGTAAGAGAGTTAACCGGTGAAGATCCGGGGTATGTGGAAAATGTGGACATCAAAGAGAACGGTCCCTCCGGAAGGGTTAAGACCTTTGCGGTTAATGGGCAGGAAATTCCCGCTCCTGAAATGCGTTTGGGCTTGGGGAGCACAGAGATGCGTTCCACATTTATTGAAAAAATGTATATGGACGGCGGAATGCTGCAACTGTCGGGAACCGGTTTTGGCCATGGCGTCGGCATGTGCCAGTGGGGGGCCAGGGCTATGGCGGAAGACGGAAAGTCTCCGGAAGAGATTATCAATTACTTTTACCGGGATATTGAGATTGTTTCCCTTTGGGATTAAGGCTACATAATCGTCGGCAGAGTTTATTTCGGAAAAAAGTATGGAATATTTTTTTAACCTCTCCTATATAAATTAAGTAAAAAGGAGAGGTTTTTTATGGAGGAAAAGTACGTTTCCAAACAAATGGCAAGCCGACACAGGCTGATAATTGAAAACCGGGAGAAAATGGAGATTTCCGGCGTTTTGCATGTGGACAGCTTTGACGACAGGGAAATTATTCTGGAAACTGAACAGGGCCTCTTGGCGATGCGCGGGGAAGAACTACATATAAGAAACCTGAATCTCGAACAGGGTGAGCTTATAGTAGAAGGTTATCTGCTCGAACTCGCTTATTCAGAAATAAAAGGTTCGAGAAAGGACAGGGGAAAAAGTTTTTTTGAGCGTCTTTTTAAATAAATGATCGAATCCTCTGTTACTCAACAGGTTTTAGTGTTTGTGGTGCTATGTTTTATCGGTTTTATTGCCGGGATCTTTTTTGATCTGTTCAGGGCGATGAAAAGCACATTTCAATTGTCCTCCAGGGTTCTTTTCCTGCTTGATTTACTCCTTTCCCTGTTGACAACCATTGCAGTCTTTCAGATACTCTTTCAGCTTCACTGGGGAGAAGTGAGGATTTACGTTTTTGTTTCTTTCTTCTGCGGGATTATACTGTATCATCTTTTGGCCGGCCGTTATGTATATCTCGTTTTCCAGCGCTTTTTCAGAAAATGTTTAAAAGTTGTCTTAAAATTTTTTTCTATCTGGAAGGATTTGCAAACAAAAAACCGAATTAAACTTAGTCGAATAGTTAAGTTCTTTAGTAAATTTTTTCGAAAGGAAAAGTCATGATGAAGGGAAAGGTTGTCAAGTGCCCCCGTCGGGGAAGGGGGCTTGGCCGGAAAATTGTTGCCGGATTATTCCTCTGTTTTCTTGTTGCGGGAGTATGTTTATACCTAGGACAAACCATGGCATTCCAGGAAGCCAGAAAGGAACTTTTAAGGCTTGAGAGCCAAAGAGATATGCTGAAGAAGAAAAGCGATCTTTTAAAAGAAGAGAGCCTACTTTTACATGATCATGAATATATTGAAATGCAAGCCAGGAAGCAATTGGGAATGGTGCGTCCGGGAGAAATTCTATTTTTTGTGGGAGAATAGTTTGGGTAATGAGTAAATTAAGCCGAATATCTTGACAATTTGTCAAGAGCAGATATAATCTAGCCATAGAACTTTTTATCTTTTATTGAGGAGGATTATTTTTAGATGTCGTCGCTTCAGGTAGGAAGTATTGTGGAGGGAGTGGTTACTGGAATTACAAATTTTGGAGCTTTTGTTCTTTTACCCAATGGGGAAACAGGCTTGGTGCATATTTCAGAGGTTGCAGACTCTTATGTCAAGGATATTAACGAGCATCTGCAAAAGAAGGACAAGATTAAAGTAAAAATTCTTTCCGTTAACGGGGACGGTAAAGTAGGACTTTCCATCAGGCAGGCAGTTTCCGGCGAGAAAAGAGAAAGTGTGCGCAAGGGTTCCCGGGCATCAGGGCCTATGGAGATGTCTTTTGAAGATAAAATCAGCAAATTCATGAAGGAAAGCGATGAAAAGCAGCAGGATTTAAGGAAAAATACCGACTCCAAAAGGGGAGGCGGCCGGAGTTACCGGCATAGACAGCTAATTATTTAGAACTTATAATTTAAATTTATATTATTATTTTACTTTCATCACTTATCAATATTAAGAAGTAGTAACGAAGTGTGTACTGATTTTTATTTGTACTGATGTGACAACTTAGTACTGCAGAGGAATATTGCTTTAAAAAGCAAGGTTATGGCTTGAACAGCCGTTTAAATCTGCTGCAGTATGAAAATAAATTCATATCAGGCACCCGAGGGTGCCTTTATTGTTACCGGCGGGTGGGCTGTTATGAGAAGCATAAATGAAAAGACAGTGGGTGCTATTGATTTAGGCAGCAACTCCCTTCGATTGTTAGTGGCGAGGAGTGAAAATGGTTCAATCCGGCCGCTTTACAGCGAGCTGCAGGAGACCAGGCTGGGTGAGGGTTTGATTCCCGGAGAAAAAGTAAGTCCCAAGGCCAGAGAGAGAACCCTGCAGGCACTTTCCTCCCTGCTGGGGATAATGAAGGCAAAAAAGGTGGATAAAGGAGTAATTGCCGCGACCAGTGCTGTACGTGAAGCTGCCGACGGGGCACAATTACTTGATGATATTGCTGCTTTTTCTCCTTTTCCGGTAAGGCTTCTCTCCGGGGAGGAGGAAGCTGAATACGGGTTCCGGGGCGCTATGGGGGCCGGCTTGGAATCAAGGGAAGAAGATGTCCTCGTCCTTGATTTGGGCGGTCGAAGCACGGAGCTCTCATGGCGGGAAAAAAACATTTTTCGCGGCTTAAGCCTGCCTTTCGGTGCAGTTAATATGCGGGATCGCTTCTTAGCCGACTTAAACGGGGAGAATGCGCAAAGAGTAAAGGAATATATTTCCGGCCTTCTAAATGAAAGCTCCGGGCTGATGCCCGGAAAAAAGCGAAAATTACTGGTTGGCCTGGGAGGAACGGTAACAACCCTTGCCGCTTTGTCGCTTAAGCTGAATAGGTATGACCCCGGAAAAGTGCATGGTTGCCGTTTATTAAGGGAAGAAATCAAAAATTGGGAGCAAACCTTTTTACATACTTCCTGGCAGGAAAGAATGGAAATGCTGCCTTTTTCTCCACAACGGGCCGATATTATACCCGCGGGGACTTCTGCCCTGCTCTCAGTCATGGAATACCTGGGATATGACAGTATCGTTGTTTCTGAGGGGGGGCTCCTGCTGGGTATTATTGAGGAACTAATTGCTTCCTCTCCCGGCGGAAAACTACCTCAATAATAATGCAGATAAACTCGTGGTGATGCCCGAGCACTTTTCGCGTTACCTCTTATATATTATATACTATTAGCTTGACAGCAGAGATCGTTCAAGGAGAGTATCCAATGACATTACAAAAGCCCGAAAAAAAATACAGTGCTCCAATAGTATACAAGGCCTTTGCCATTCTCGAAGAAATTGCCGCCAACCAGAGCAGATTAGGTATAAGCGATCTTGCCCGCAAATTAAATATGTCCAAGGGAACGGTGCACGGAATTATTAAGGCATTTCTCGATTTGGGGGTTATTACGCAAAGCTCCTTAAAAAAATTCAGTTTGGGACCCGCACTTATTAAGTTGGGCAGTATAGCCATGGCTGGTGAGGACCTGAGAATAAAGGCGCGGCCGTACATGGAAGAATTATATAAGGAGTTTGGAGAGACCGTCTTTTTAGGCACCTTTGACGGCCGGAGAATAACCATCATTGAAAAGGTTGAAAGGCCGTTTGAACTAAAAATTTCAGCTCCAATCGGCACCAGGATACCTCTTTTTGCCGGGGCTACAGCAAAAGTTTTTTTATCAGGCCTGCCGGAGCAGGAACTGCGAGATCTTTTAGCAACAAAGCAGATCACAAGGTTTACCCAAAATTCGATTACCGACACCTCCCAATACCTTGAAGAGATTAAAAAAGTAAAAGAGCAGGGTTTTGCTACGGACTTTGAAGAATATATTAATGGTGTTAACGCGGTGTCCGTTCCAATTAAGGACAGCTATGGCCGGATTGCAGCAGCTATTTGGATGGTGGGCTTTTCCAATGCTTTTAACGCTGGGAAAATGGAACGTGCCATAGAAGCAATGCTCCTTGCCGCAAAAGAATTAACATAATATCAAGGGAACCATGGAGGAAGAAGCTTGAGTTTTGCAGCGTGCAGGGAAATTATCAACAGCATTTAGGATTCGCTATATCTTCAATCGGGACAATTCCCCGAACCTCTAAACGGTCTGGATACACCCACAGCTTAACCTGCAACCTGTCGAGCAGTTCCTCCCAGGTTACTAT
>Ga0209537_1003363_pt1 | contig 14740 bp, 15 predicted proteins | sample BioPla4DNA1_FD_187698 | JGI IMG/M metagenome (GOLD analysis project Ga0209537, IMG submission 187698) | Biogas fermentation microbial communities from Germany - Plant 4 DNA1 (SPAdes) (version 2) | ecosystem: Engineered > Bioreactor > Anaerobic > Digestate | place: Bielefeld, North...
CTGGCAGAAATTATTGTCCTGGATCAGTTTTCCAGAAATCTATGGAGAAATGATATACGCACCTATACTCAGGATAAAATGGCCATTGCCCTGGCTCAAGAGGCAGTAAACCATCCAGACTATGATAAGCTATCCACCTTGGAGAAAAGATATATTCTTCTGCCCTTTATGCACTCTGAATCCTTGGATCTTCATAATTGGGCTTATAAATACTTTGAAGAACTTGGAGATGAGGAATTTATGCACTATGAAATGCTTCATAGGGAGGTTTTAGAAAAGTTTGGCAGATATCCTTATCAAAATGATGACCTAGGTAGGGAATCAACACCTGAAGAACTAGAATACATCAGAAAAAAAGGTGGTCGTTTCTATAGTTAAAGTATTTTGCTATCCCTATCAAAACAAGGATCTAGGAAGGGAATCAACTCCTGAAGAACTAGAATACATCAGAAAAAAAGGTGGTCGTTTCTATAGTTAAAGTATTTTTAAAAACCTATCTATATAGGTGGAAAGGAGGATAACAAATGTTAAAGGAGTTTAAAAACTTTGCTTTAAGGGGCAATATGATTGATATGGCAGTAGGTATCATCATTGGCGGGGCCTTTAATGGCCTTGTGAATACCTTGGTTAATGATATAATCATGCCAGCACTAAGTGTATTCACAGGTAAAATTGACTTTTCTAATCTTTTTATAGCCCTGGATGGCAATAAATATGAATCCCTCCAGGCTGCCAAGGATGCAGGGGCTGCTACAATAAACTATGGCTTATTTATTTCTGGAGTTCTTAATTTCTTAATAATGGCCTTTGTTGTATTCATGATGATAAGGTGGATTAACAGGCTAAGAAAACCAGCTCCAGCTGCAGCCCCTACTACTAAAAAGTGTCCTTACTGCTATTCTGAAATCCATATAGAGGCTATAAAATGCCCACATTGTATATCTGATTTAACTGAAGCTTAGGAATATATAAAAGCAAGGTATGATTTATCCATACCTTGCCTTTTTAATTAACCTGTCTTCTATCAAAACTATACTTGCTTTTTCAAAAATTGTTCAATTTTAAAGGAGTACATCAATTCAAACAACAATTTAGAATCATCAAAATCAAGTCCGCATATGTCTTCTATCCTTTTCCTGCGATAATTAAGTGTATTTCTATGAAGATGCAGTTTATCTGCAGCCTCTTTTGTGCTGAAGGATGTTTCTGTTAATACTTTAAGGGTATTGTAAAAATCTGTCCCATTTTCATAATCATAGTCCCGTAGCTTTCCTAAAGCAGGATGACAAAATTTACTCAACTGTACTTCCAGTGGAATTGTGCTGAGCATGGAGTAAAAACTGTATTCCATGTAATTATGTATATATTCATTACTGCCTAGAAATTGTGCGAAACGAATGGCCTCATCTGCCTGCTTATAATAATCAACAAAATCATTAACTTGATAAAAGGGGTTGCTTATACCAACCTGGAGATGAACATCTTTGGCTAAGGAATTCAATTTTTCTATTGATGAAGTATCTATATTATAATTTTTATCCAAAGGAGCTATTATGACTATTTCCTTTTTATAATAAAATAAAGGAGCCTTGTCAAAAATCATTTGTAGCCTATCCATCAATTCTCCCTTTATGTAATTCTGGTCACGATAATATAAAGGTCTAACTATGAGAACTTTCATCCGCTTGGGAAAGGTTAGTTTACTTGCCTTAATACGAATACTGGCCTGATTAGGGTCTACCCCCTTAAGCATATCCGTAAGGATGCTTTGATAAAGATAGGAGCGAAGACCTATATTGTCATGGTTGCGTAATATTATTTCACTGGCAGCCTTGCTTACCATGGGAAGCAATTCCTTGCTATAAGAATTGATAGGTAAATTGTTTTGAAACATAAATACATAACCTAATAGACGATCTTGAGCCAAAATCTTGCTACATAGATAAACCAATTGATTTTCAGGGCAGACACTTATAAAAGGCTCTGAATTAGGAGGTGATATTTTTTTGGATCTTACCCTTTCTATATACTTCATAAATTCATAGGGGCAGTAGCCTCTTTCTACACTTCGAATCCACATGGGATCTGAAATGTCAAAGGGTTCGGAGTAAGCAAGTATCTTTCCACTTATATCAATAACAACAAGAGGATTCCCGCAAATCCTTGATGTCTCACACAAAATAGATGATAGACCTTTTCCATCCAGTATCATTTTTAACATTCTTGAATAAGCCTTCTCCACCTTTAAAGATTTAATCAATTCCTGCTTAATTAAGTTAAATACAGCCGGAAAATCATCTTCTCTTATTTGAGCACTATTAAATAAATATTTAACATTTTTTTGTGTATTATATCCAAAATACAGGAGGAAAAGTGGAGGTTTAATTTGATGGTTTACTTGTGCTATGTGACCAATATATAAGGTATCCTCCCTATAAGAAGATATTTCACTATTAAGTAGAGCAATGTCTACAAATTCAGAGTCCTGATTTATTGTAATAGAATCCACCAAATATTTACTTTTTATTAGTTTTATCATTTCTGAATATTTCATAAATTCACCTCACCTATATTTTATACAATATGCACAAAAACCACAAACCTTTTTATTCCTTATAAACCTGTCATTCTTTTAGGAATATTGTTAAAATTAAGATAAGAGTGGTTAAAAATTTAACACAAATATAAGAATCAAGAAAAAGGAAGGTGAATCTTATGAAGTATGAAAGGCTTTTTTCAAAGGGCAGGATTGGCAAACTAGAGTTAAAAAACAGAATTGTAATGCCTGCCATGGGTACCAGCTTCGCAGCATCTACTGGAGAAGCTTCTGATGAAATAATCAGATATTATGAGGAAAGAGCTAAGGGTGGATGTGGTCTTATTATAACAGAAATCACCCGTATAGATGATGAAACTGGTGTAGGCATGAGCAACCAACTTAGCGTAACCAGCGGAAAACATATTCCCAGGCTGGTCAAATTAGCAGATGCAATACATCGTCATGATTCAAAAATATTTATTCAGCTTCATCATCCAGGCAGACAAACATATGGAAGATTGCTAAATGGCAAACAAATTGTAGCTCCAAGCCCTATTGCCTGCAAAGTAATTGGAGAGATGCCCCGTGAATTGACTACTGCTGAATGTGAAGCATTAGTAAAAAAATTTGTCACTGGGGCAGTCATAGCTAAGACTGCAGGTATCGATGGAGTGGAAATACATGCAGCCCATGGTTATCTTATTAACCAGTTCATAAGCCCTTACACAAACAAAAGAACGGATAAGTATGGCGGAAACTTTTTCAACAGGATGCGTTTTGTAACAGAAATTATTCAGGGTATCCGCTTTGCCTGCGGCAAGGATTTTCCAATTTCAGTCCGTATAAGTGCCAATGAATTTATAGAAGGGGGCTTGACACTTGAAGACAGTGTCAAAATAGCCAGATACTTAGAAAGCTTAGGTATAGATGCCATAAATGTAAGTTGTGGTACTTATGAGTCAGGCCATACCATAATAGAGCCAGCTTGTATACCTGAAGGATGGAAGAAAGATTTAGCAAAGACCATTAAGGCTAATGTGAAGATACCGGTAATTGCCGTTAACAATATAAAGCATCCTGAAGTAGCAGAAGCGCTTCTAGAAGAAGGGGTAAGTGACTTTGTTGGAATTGGACGTGGTCATTTGGCAGATCCTGCATGGGCTAACAAGGCAAAATATGGTCAGGAAAAATTATTGCGCAAGTGTATAGGCTGTATGAACTGTTTTAAGGTTTTAAATAGCAGCCGTCCTGTTGAATGTACTGTCAATCCTCTACTTGGCAGGGAAGCATTTTTAGGAGATGATAAGCTGGTAAAAGACGGTAATGGAAGAACTGTAGCCGTCATAGGTGGAGGTCCAGGAGGAATGCAGGCAGCCTATGTATTAGCCAAGCGTGGTTTTAAAGTTGTATTATTTGAAAAGGAAGCTTCCTTAGGTGGAACTATGAAAATGGCTGATAAGGCTCCTCATAAGCAGCTTATTACAGAATTAATAGAAACTCAAACAGCAGAGCTTGAAGCCCTTGGAGTAGAAATTCGTTTGAATACAGAGGCTAATGTTGAAATGGTAAAAGAATTAAATCCTTATGGTGTAATTGTGGCTGTAGGAGGCACTCCTATAATTCCAAATATTCCAGGAATTGATAGCCCTAACGTTTGTACAGCAGAGGATGTACTGGCAGGTAAGGTTGAACTAAAGGGTAAGAACATTGCTGTCATAGGCGGAGGCTCCACAGGTCTAGAGACAGCAGAGCTGTTGGCCAGAGACAATAGGGTAACTGTAATAGAAATGATGAATGATGTAGGAACTAACCTTTATCCAAGCGTACGTGCCCTTCTATTAAAGCGTCTAAATGAAGCAGGAGTTGAAATTATTACAGATCACTATCTAGAATCAGTAAAGGATGGAAAAATAGGTTTAAGGGTTACATCAACAGCCTTTGAAGTTGAAAGAGAAGCAGATGCAGTTGTACTTGCCCTAGGTGTTAAACCACGCAGGGAAATAGTAAGCCACTTTGAAGAAGCCTTTGATAAGGTTACTTGCATAGGAGATGTTGTAAAGCCTGGTTTGATTGGCGATGCTATAAAGGAAGCAAACGACAAAGCATTTGTATTTTAAAGGAGGGGGATTGAGATGAAGGACTTTAAGGATAAAGTTATTGTTGTTACCGGAGCCGGTAGCGGTATAGGTGCAGCCATAGCTAAAGAGGCTGTGCTCCATGGTATGAAGGTGGTTCTTAATGACATTGATGATAAAAGTGTGCAAAAAACACTGGAAGAGATAAAAGACATGGGAGGGGAAGGTGTTACCCACACAGCGGACATATCCCTAATAGAAAATGTACAGGAACTTTATGATTTAACTATGGATACCTACGGAAGAGTGGATATTCTTGTAAACAATGCAGGGGTAGCAGTTTCTGGACCTATATGGGAAATACCTATTCAGGATATTAATTGGATTACAGAAGTAAACTTCCTAAGCCGCGCCTATGGGATGCGTGTATTCATTCCAAAGATGATTGAGCAGGGAACTGAAGCTGCAGTTATAAATGTAGCATCTACAGCAGGCATAATGATTTCTCCTAATGCACCTATGTATCACAGTACAAAAGCAGCTGATGTAGCTTTGGCAGAAACCACATATCTTGGTTTAAAAGCCAGAGGTATAAATAATGTTCATGTCCATGTATTGTGCCCAGCCTTTATTCAGACTAATATCCACGAAAGCGACAGATATCGCCCTGAACGCTATGCTTCTTTGGATGACCCATACTATCAAAGCCAGGAATTTAAGGCAGGCTATATACGATCCAAACGTTCAGTATTGGCTGGAATGCCTATAGATTCTGTAGGTATGACCGTATTTACTGCCTTGGAAGAAAATAGGTTTTATATATTTACCCATCCTGAATCCATATACCCTGCAGGCCATAGGATAAAGGATATGGTCAACGGGAACAACCCTTCAAGTATCAAATTGTTATAGCCTCAGACTAAATTGGTGCCTGTTTAGGCACCAATTTAGGTCTCTTAATTTACCCCGGATTTGGTTAAATGCAGGAAAAAGTAGATTTTCAAATAAATCTAATAAGGAGGTATATTGTGCAAAAAGATGTTACTGAAAAATTTATGGCCTACTTTCGAGTGGCTATATTAGTTTTGGTGCTTGTGGCCAATGCAATATTTCATTTGGTTGATTTTGAATATGGATGGCTTATTTTCATAGGCAATATATTCTTTTTTACTCTACCTGGCAATGATTTTAAGGAAAAGCTGGCAACAGTAACACTGGGAGGCTTGGTTGGTATAATCCTTGCCTATCTATTGATAATTGGAATAGTAAAACTGACTCCTCTGATAGGTGGCTTTTTAGGCTACATGATACCCTTGGCAATAGCAATTTCCATACTAATAATATTACACCCCATGGCCCCAAAAGTTCTAAATAATGTTGGGTTTGCATATTTAATTTGCTGCACAATGAATGCAGAAAAATTTGCAGCCAACTTTATGACTCATTTGCTAGTCTTTTTAGTTGGAAGTTTCATATTTAATGGACTTTGTCTGTTAATGATAAATCCTTGTATGAAACTTGCTCTATTCCATCCTTCCCCATTTCATCTCTTCTCCACTTGTATCCTATTTCTTCCTTTTAGCTTTAGTTTCTTCCATTTCTATTCTAAATATGTTGATTCTTTTTAGGCCTGATAAATTAAAATAATTCATTTTGTCAGGAGTATACTTTTGACATATTAGCCTTAAAGCTCTGATCTTTACTTCTCATGAGCTCACCCTACTATACCCTTTCCAATCCACTCATATCAAAATACACATTTCTAGCTCTAAAAGGACCAGGACATGTAATTTGTAGCTTTATCTTGTCAAAATCACTTATTCTTCTTGGATGATAGTAAGGTGTTTTAAAGCTCAACTTGTCATCCCTAAGCCAATCTGGTACTTCTAGGCCATGAATTTGTAGATAATAGTCTATTAAAGCGGATACTTTCGTTAAAAATTCTATCTCCTTTTTATCACATAATGTTAAATCTATAGGCTCGTTTAGACTATTTATAAACTTCTCATCCTTGTTTTTTAACATTTCCAGCAATTGGTTTAAAGCTGTATCTTCATCTGGATAATTAAATAACTCTTCAAGATACTTATTCCCAATCATAACCCAAATCCTCTCCCAAATACTTAATGAAATTCATTTGTCTTTCTCCTAATAACTTAATGGGTACATATTGTGAGACTATATCCATAAGCTGTTCTTTTGTTGTAATATTTAAGTCTTTACACAATATATAAGCATCTATAAAATCTTTAGCAGGTTCAGGCCTTGCAGCTAATACCTTCATGGCCAGTAGCTGTTCTGCCTTTGGTTTTAATATTTTTAAGTTGGAATATATTTTATAAGTTTCCTTATCTTCTTTAATAATTGACTTTAACGGTTCTTTAATTTCTTCATTTATCCATCCATCTGGTAAATTAAATGCAAACTTTGTGGTATTTAATATATTTTCCAGTAACTTAAAATTTGTTTCACTAAATACACAATCTATATCTCTAGTAGCCGGCCTATTGTCATAAACCATAGTCATAACAGCGCCGCCATAAATGGTTATTTCAAGCTGCAATTGGTTTTCCTTTAATCTCTCATTTAAATAATCAAATATTTCTAATAACTTTTTCTTATCCATAAGGTTGTTAGCTTTAAAATTATCCATGTAAATCCTCCATCAGAAAATAATATCCATATACATTATACCATTTGTATCAACCAAATATAGTCCTTACCACTTCCTTAAACTCCTCATACATTTTAAGTCCTTCCAGATCCTTCAAGCTTTCCACTAATCCTTCATAGTACTTCTTTTGCATTTCATAACCTGCATTGAAGCGGTTCCATAGATTATTTCCTTCTGTTTTTAGGTCCCTAAAAAGGCTTCTTGCATTACTTAACTTATCAGCACAGGATATCATCTTAATTTCCCTGGGGGTATTTTTATCCTTAAGATATTCTATAGTATGCCATTTCCGCTCCCTCCAGGGGGTTTTGTCCCTATTTTCAAGCCTTTCTGATGCCCCAATAACATATTCAAGAACTCTGCCGCTTAGCTTGGTTTTTATTTCATTTTTTATATAGTCTAAATCTAATTCTCCATCCTCCAATACATCATGTAAAAGCCCTGCTGCAATCATCTCTTCATCTGCACCATTTTCCTGTAGTATCAAAGCCACTTCAAAAGGATGGACTATGTAGGGTATATCAGTACCCTTCCTGGTTTGGTCCTTATGAATTTTAGTTGCAAGAACAAGGGCATTGTTTATGAGGGTATTTCCCATATCTGAATCCATACCACTTTCCTCCCAATAGAGTAAAATTCTATCTTTAGATAATAAATATTTAAGTTTAACTGCCACATATCCAAAAAAGTTGACCTTATTGTATAGCCTTTAGAGGCTGTCGTAAACCTCCCTTAACTCCCTTAGTATTTCTCCTGCATTACCCATTAAGCTTCAGGTCAAAATCATAATATATGTCCACATCTTCCATATTTATTAGTACCCTTTTTCCTCTAGTAAGCATAGGCAACTGGTTAACAGGAGCAACTTCCAGGCTGGTTCCTATTACAATAATTAAATCAGATTTTCTTATATCCTCCTCTGCCCAAAGCCATTCATCCATTGGTAAGGCTTCTCCAAACAATACTACTTCAGGCCTTAGTGCATCTCTTCCACAGTTAGCACATTTTTCCCTGTTTAAAAAGTCCTCTAATTCTGCCTTATGGTTACAGTAGTTACATCTTATCTTTCTTATATTACCATGTAATTCATATACTTTATCATTTCCTGCCATCCTATGTAAATCTGATACATTTTGTGTGGCTATGCATTTAATTATCCCCCTTTTTTCAAAATCTGCTAAAACATAATGACCTTCATGGGGTTTCACATCCTTTAGCCTTTTTATTCTTTCAGAATAGAAATCTCTAAATAAAGAGTAATTCTCCTCAAAGGTATCTATGCTGGCAACTAATCTTGGATCCATTTTTCTCCACAGGCCATCCTGGCTTCTAAAGTCTGGTATATTGCTTTCTGTATCCATGCCTGCTCCTGTAAGTACTACTGTATATTTAGCTTCTTTCATAAAGTCCGCCAGTATTCTTATGCCTTCTTTAATATTTTCACCTGTGTAAATTTTAGCCACCTTATCCTCCCCTTTCTATAAATCCTCTCTCCTCCTACTTTACAAATCCCCTTCTTTCCCTTGGATACAGTATAGCTATTATGTAGCCCTTTATATCATCTATATCAACAAATCCAAAGCTTCTACTATCCATACTGCCGCCCCTTTCCCTATTGTCTCCCAGAACGAAAACCTTTCCCTCTGGAACTATCCAATGGCTTTTTTGATTTTTTTCCACAACTGTTCTCCTGCCCCTTATATAATCCTCCTTAAGCTCCTGTCCATTCAAATATACCTTTCCTCCCTCTATCCTTATTTGGTCCCCTGGAATACCTATAACCCTCTTCACAAAGCTAAGTTTTTCAAATACTGGAGATTTAAAGCTTATTATATCTCCCCTTTCAGGCTCAATATTTAATATCCTTAGATTTTTAAGTTCCAGTGTAATGTCTCCATTTTCCAGTGTATGGGACATGGAGATGCCATTGCCCCTACTAATGGTGAAAAAGCACGATAGGAACAAGGATGTTGAAATTATTAATATAAGGACAAATAGGTATAATTTAAATATCCTTTTGCTGCCTTCCATAGTTCTCTCCTTTAAATTCTTCTTATATTCATTATATAATAGTCTGAATATTTTTCCAAAAGAAAAAGAAGCTTTGAACTTTAATGAAATAAATTGTGTTTATATTTAAAAAATACAAATACCAGGAAAACAATGGTATAATGTAAACAATGATTATTTAATATAAGTTAATAAATATAAATAAAGCTTTAAAAAAGACAATTTATCAGGAATAATTATATTATGAGGTGAGGCTATGAAGAATAAAAGCTTATTTATATTTGTTTTAATATCTGTAATGTTAACTATGGTTGCCTGTTCAAAAAGTACAACATGGGTGGATACAAGCAAGACTTCAGAAAAATTAGGGGGGCAGATTTATCTGTATGGTGAATATCATGGCGTTGAAAAGATATTGGAAAAAGAATTAGAATTGTGGAATAAGTATTATCATGAGGACAATATGCGCCATTTATTTGTTGAACTTCCCTACTATACTGCCGAGTTTTTAAATATATGGATGCAGGCAGATAATGATGATATTTTAAATGAGCTGTTTGAAGATTGGAAAAATACAGCATTACACAAGGATATTATTAAGGAATTTTATAAAAAAATAAAGGAAAACTGTCCAGAAACTATTTTTCATGGTACTGATGTAGGTCACCAGTACCATAGTACTGGAAAGCGATTTTTGAAGTATCTTGAAGAAAATAATATGAAGAATACAGAAAAATATATATTGTCAAAGGAAGCAATAGAACAGGGTAAATACTATTATAGATACAATGATAATGTATACCGTGAAAACAAAATGGTAGAGAATTTTATCCGTGAATTTGACAAACTGGAGGGTGAGAGCATTATGGGGATTTATGGCTCAGCCCACACAGATCTTAATGGTATGGAGTATATGACTCAATCTGTTCCCTGCATGGCAAAACAATTGAAAGAACACTATGGGGATATAGTACATTCAGAGGATCTATCATACCTGGCAAAAATAGTTGAACCAATTAGGGTAGATACATTTACTATCAATAATAAGGATTATGAGGCAAGCTATTTTGGAAAGCAGGACTTAAATGGATTTAAGGATTATGCTTATAGGGAATATTGGCGCTTGGAAAATGCCTATGATGATTTTAAAAATATGAAAAAAACAGGACAAGTATTGCCTTATAATAATTACATAGTTCCAGTAGAAGAAGGGCAGGTTTTTGTCATAGACTATGTAAAAATGGACGGTTCCATAGAAAGAAAGTACTATAGATCTGATGGATATATATGGAATGGTCTGCCTTCAACAGAAGAATTTATCATAGAATAGTATTCCTTATTTACTATATAATTCAGTATATTATATCTCGTATAAGTCGAATTATGTTCATTATAATTTAATTAAGGAGGTGGAATGTGAATATCAAAGGTATAATTGTTGTAACTATTAGTATAGCTGTTTTTGATTTGCTATTAATGCAATTAAAGAAACTGGACTCAAAGGCACTATGGCTATTTTATAGAATTCCTGAAAAGTGGAAAGGGAAGTGGCAAATAAAGTGGATATCCATTTTAATATTATTATTAGGTAATGCATACATAAAAGTTTATTTTAGACTTAATGATATATTTGCTTATATTATTGCAGGTTTCATAGTAAGTTTATGCGATTTTGCATTAATAAAAACACAAGAAAAATATAATTAATAACAAATAAACTTGGTAAATTAGATGGATTATTTAATAGGGAATTGGGAGCATATTTTTCATAAAATATATATCAGGTATTGCAGAAGTTAATTTAAAATTGTACTTTAAAGCATATAATGGGACATACTATACACATATAATATGTCCCTTTTAATATGTTTTTTCAATCATAAAATAATATTCTCACAATAGTTCCTATCCCTTCCATTGATCTAAGTTCTAGACCATGGCCTAACCTATGGCATACTTCTCTTACAAGATAAAGCCCCATGCCTATAGATTTATAATCCCTTCCCTTTTCCCCTGTAAAGAAGGGGTTAAATACCTTATCCAGATCCTTATTTGCTATGCCTATACCATTGTCTTCTATGGAAAGCACTGACCTTTCTTCTTCCCTGTATATGCTAATATGTATATACTTCTTTTCTACATCCTTTATTTTAGTATACTTTATGGAATTAGATATTACTTGGCTTATTATGAACTTGAGCCAGTATTTATTGCTTTTAACCAATAAATTCCCTTTAGACTCTATAGTTGGATAAATAGAGTTAGTAACAAGAGCATCCTTATTTTCATCAATAACTTCCCTTACCATATCTTCTACATTAATTTTCTCCATCTGCAAATCCAATTTAATGCCCATTATCCTTAGAAAACAAAGATCCATTTCAAGGCTGCGGGATAATTTTTCTATTTCTTCTTCTATATTTTCATAATTCTTTGTATCCCCATTATTTTTTAGATAAAGTTTAATATCAGCTATTGAAGTATTCATATTGTTTATCCATTTATTCTTTAAATCCAAATATGATTTGTATTCTTCCCTATATTTGTCCAATAAATATTCATACTTCCTATGAGCTCTACTAAGCAACTCCTTAAAGGCCTTATGCTCCCTGTTGGTTCTAGCCGGCATATTGGATATATAATAAAATCCATCACTTTCTAATCCCCTGTTTACAGCCCTGTATACCTTTCTTTTACTTAAATAATCTATAGATAAAAATGCAAGCAGTAAAAGACCGGATATCAAAAGGGCATAAAGTATATTTCTAATATTAAAGCCACTACCCAGGCCCATAATATATACTACTAGGCTTATACTTAACAGATAAACTAATATATAAAAAAGTCTGTCCACTATATAATTGAATAGATTCATATTATCACCTATATATATTATCACCGGGCCTATTCAATTGTATGAGATTTAAAAATCAAAAGAATCCTTCAAAAATTCTATTATGTCCTTGGCCTTAGGAGGACAGCCTGGCAGATACTTTTCAAAGCCCCTGGTACAGGAGCCTATTCCTATGCCTTTTCCCTCCTTGCCCTTAAAACCCTGTCCAATATGTATTTTTCCATCATAATGATAACCCAGATCATTCAATCTATCCAAGGCATGGACCAAACTGCCATAGCAGGCTGAACAGGCCATATTTTCCTCTACATTTTTTGTAAGCTCCTTAACCAGCCTGGTCTTTGGGATGGTCATAGGGGTTGAATCCTTATTTAATTCCCTTATGTTATCGTCAGATGAAATTGTTCTGCCTACCCCTATTTCCTCTGCCATCCCTATATATGGAATATCCTCTATATCATAGCCTAGCAGCTGTGCAACAAAGCTGTCTATAAGTACTGGATCCTTACCAACTAGTACCCTGTTCATCTGAACAGGATTGCCTCCCTCTTCAAAGTTTAAATCCCCTATTATGCCGTCCACTATTATAAGGTCCTGTTTGATGACCTTATTGAGATAGGCAATAGGCTTGTGTAAGCCCATGGTATGGAAACGCCTTTTTTCCTTATTTGGAATACAGCCCTTCATATTCTTTAGGGCACAGGTTATATTGGTTTGGCAGTGGCCTTTTAATACTGGCATATTAATCAGATAATCAAGCTCCATTATACTATCGCAAACCGAAAGGGTCATACCTTCTACCTCATAATCACTGTAGCTATCCTTTTGCAAGTCTATCAAGGGTATATTATACTTTTTAGATATATCCTCATAGCCGCACACCTTAAAGGCCAAAGAGGTCTTGTCTCCTACCCAGGCCCCTTCCAGTATGGCTATATTATTATAGCCCTTGGACTTCAGATACTCTATCAGTCCTTCAACCAATTGAGGGCAGGTTGTAGCTCCGGAAGAGGAAGGTTTGGCAAGGACTAAATTGGGCTTGATGCCTATTAAGGAATCCTTACTGCTTATATCCCCTTCCAGATCTATCTCCTCTAATATCCTTTTTATCATGGATTTAGGCTCATCCCCATATATGATATATATTAAATTAGCATCCATACTTTTCACCCCTCCAAAGTAATATCTTCTATTTATTATACCATCCTTTATGGCGGGCAGAATATGTGGAATGTAAATGAATGATATCCTACATTGAAAATTTATATTTTAATTTTTACAACAAGAGTTTATTTTTCCAAAATATAGGAACTAGTTTATATTTTATTTAGAATTAAAGTAAACACATTCAAATAAAAATACAGTCGATTACTGTTTCGTCTCCGGATAACTTTTACAGCTCTTTAAATAAAAAATCCTAAAATTTGCAAACTCGCTTCGCTCAAACATGCAAATTTTTTAACGGATTTTTTATTTAAATTCGCTGAAAGTTATAACCGGAGACTGCAAATGTAATCTCCTTGTATTTTTATTAAAATCTAAATTCCTTAATCTTTCATCTATGTTAAAATATATGTAAATTCAAAGTGAAAGGGGGCTTATTATGAAGTTCATATCCTATCTATATAAGGGCAAGGAAGGTTATGGAATAGTGGATAAGGACTCAATTGTTCCCATGGATACTCTTTTAAATCAACTAGGTAAAGAAGTACCTAAAAACCTCTTGGAATTTATTGAAACCTATTCTGATTCCCTCCTTGGGGATTTAAAAGCTGTATTATCCAAGGAAAATATAGAAAAAATCCCTTATGACAGGGTAAAGATAACTGCACCCATTCCCCATCCAAGAAGAAATATATTCTGTTTAGGCAAAAACTACAGGGAGCATGCCCTGGAAATAAAAAGCCTGCCTGGTGGAAAGACTGCCATTCCAGATTATCCAATTTATTTTACCAAGGTGGCAGACCCATGTATAGGTCATATGGACAAGGTTATAATTCCAAAAGAATACAGTGAAAACATTGATTATGAAGTGGAACTGGCCCTTGTAATTGGCAAGGATGGAAGGGACATACCCATGGAAAAGGCTGAAGAATATATATTTGGTTATACCATTGCCAACGACATAACAGCCAGGGATATTCAAAGAAAGCATGTCCAATGGTTTAAAGGGAAGAGTTTAGACACCTTTACACCCCTAGGCCCCTATATTGTACACAAGTCTCTCATAGACTTTCCAGTTGAGTTGGATATAAGCTGCAGTGTAAATGGGGAAATAAGGCAAAAATCTAACACTAAACATATGATATTTGACATACCCTATATAATCTCAGACCTGTCCAAGGGACTTACCCTAAGGGCTGGAGATATAATTCTTACAGGCACACCTGCGGGGGTAGGTATGGGCTTTGATCCGCCAAGGTTTTTAAAAGCCGGTGATGTTGTGGAATGCTATATAGAGAAGATTGGAACCTTGGTTAATATTGTTGAATAAGTATAAAAAGCACGGTTTTCCCATAAAACCGTGCTTTTTATTTACTTAAATATGGCCTTTACTTCCAGAAATTCTTCTATACCAAATACTCCAC
>Ga0209537_1003364_pt1 | contig 14739 bp, 14 predicted proteins | sample BioPla4DNA1_FD_187698 | JGI IMG/M metagenome (GOLD analysis project Ga0209537, IMG submission 187698) | Biogas fermentation microbial communities from Germany - Plant 4 DNA1 (SPAdes) (version 2) | ecosystem: Engineered > Bioreactor > Anaerobic > Digestate | place: Bielefeld, North...
TTAATAAATGCAAAAAAATATTTTTTTGCCTTGCATAAGCCATTATGTATCACCAAACCCTTTGAATATATTCTACAGTCGTCACATAATTCTTGCAATTAAGTAAATTTCCTATGGGTTAGGAAAACGATTTAACATTTAATCCAATAAACAATTAATAACTTATATAAGTTTTGGCAAGTTAAAAGTAATGATGACACAATTTGATGAGGAAATTAATAAAAAGTTTCACTAACCTAAAACCAAAATAGTATGATGAAGTGAAAAATAAAACCTCTGAGTTTCCTCAGAGGTTTTAATTTTTACATCATTGGCATATTGCCTGCACCTGGCATTGGTTCGTCTTCTTCTACATCTACTACAGCAGCTTCTGTTGTTAATACCATGGAAGCAACACTTGCTGCGTTTTGTAAGGCTGAACGAGTCACCTTAGTTGGGTCAGCGATTCCTGCTTCAAGCATGTTTACATATCTTTCATTTAATGCGTCGAATCCAACTCCAACTTCTTCAGCTTTTACCTTTTCAACTATTACTGAACCTTCAAGTCCAGCATTTGCAGCTATTTGTCTAACTGGTTCTTCTAATGCTCTAACTATGATGCTTACTCCAGTTCTTTCGTCTCCTTCAGTTTCATCTAATAGTTTAGATACTTCTGGGATACAGTCTATAAGTACAGTTCCACCACCAGGTACCATTCCTTCTTCTACTGCAGCTCTTGTAGCCGCTAAGGCGTCTTCTATTCTTAATTTCTTTTCTTTTAGTTCTGTTTCAGTAGCAGCTCCTACTTCGATTACTGCAACTCCACCAGATAGTTTAGCTAATCTTTCTTGTAATTTTTCCTTATCGAATTCAGAATCAGTTTCTTCTAATTGGTTCTTGATTTGCTTAATTCTATCCTCAATGTCAGCTTGATCGCCTTCACCATCTACTATTACTGTGTTTTCCTTATCCACTTGTACTCTTCTAGCTTTTCCAAGCATATCCATTGTAGCTTCTTTTAGGTCTAATCCTAATTCTTCTGAAATTACTTGACCACCAGTAAGTATTGCTATATCTTGTAGCATTTCTTTTCTTCTATCTCCAAATCCAGGAGCTTTAACAGCTACACAGTTGAAGGTTCCTCTTAATTTGTTTACTACTAGTGTTGCTAAAGCTTCTCCTTCTATGTCTTCAGCAATGATTAGCAGTGGTCTGCTTTGTTGTACTATTTGCTCTAATATTGGTAATATATCTTGAACACTGGATATCTTCTTATCAGTAATTAAGATATATGGCTCTTCTAATTCTGCCATCATCTTGTCTGTATCAGTTACCATATAAGGAGATATATATCCTCTATCGAATTGCATACCTTCTACTACACTTAGGGTAGTTCCCATAGTCTTGGATTCTTCAACGGTGATAACTCCGTCTTTGCCTACCTTTTCCATAGCTTCTGCAATTAAGCTGCCGATTTCTTCATCTCCAGCAGATATGGAAGCAACTTGTGCAATAGCTTCTTTAGTTTCTACTTGCTTAGAAAATCTTCTTATCTCTTCTACAGCTTTATCTACAGCTTTTCTCAATCCTTTTTGTAGAATTATTGGGTTTGCACCTGCTGCAACGTTTTTGAGGCCTTCTCTTACGATAGCCTGAGCAAGTAAAGTAGCAGTTGTAGTTCCGTCTCCTGCCACATCTTGAGTCTTAGTAGCAACTTCTTTAACTAATTGGGCTCCCATATTTTCATATCTATCTTCAAACTCTATTTCACGAGCAATGGTAACTCCGTCATTAGTAATAAGTGGAGCACCAAATTTTTTATCTAAAACAACATTTCTACCCTTTGGTCCAAGGGTTACCTTTACAGTGTCTGATAATTTGTTTATTCCAACTTCCATAGCACGACGAGCAGATTCATTAAACTTAATTTCCTTAGCCATTAAATTCACACTCCTTTTGATTTATTAATAGTACTATATCAAGCGTCTATTCTACCACCGCTAAAATGTCATTTAATTTAAGTATAGTATATTCTTCACCATCGATCTTAACTTCAGTTCCAGCATACTTTGAGAATATTACCTTATCGTTTACCTTGATTTGATCCTTCTTCTTCTCATCGTTAAGAATGTCTGCTCCTATAGCAACAACTTCTGCCATTTGAGGTTGTTCTTTAGCGCTGCTTGGAAGAACAATACCGGACTTAGTTTTCTCTTCCGCTTCAACTTTTTTGATCACAACTCTGTCACCTAATGGTTTAAGGTTCATATCACTACCTCCTTGTATTCTGATGGTTTTCGGTTTATTAGCACTCATCTCCAATGAGTGCTAATATGTACAGTTATAATGTTACTTAATAAGAAATATTGAATCAAGTCTAGTTTTTGTTTAAATTTGATTTTTAATCCTGTTTTTTCTATTTTTTTGTCTATTTTCTCCTTTTTTCATTGATTATCTCATTGAACCCTTTTTCATGGTTCCTCTAGACAAAAGAGGTTAAAAAATGGAGATTAAAATATAGTAAAACAATGGAATGAATATGGCTGGCAGCATATTTCCTACCCTTATTCTCTTCAATTCCACTATATTTATTCCTATGGCCATGATGAGTATTCCACCCACTGCAGACATTTCAAGTATTACTTCCGGTGTAAGTAAATCCTTTATATATGTTGCCAATAGGGTTATTAAACCTTGGTAGATAAATACGGCAACAGCCGAAAAGGCAACCCCTATCCCTAAAGTGGAAGAAAATATGATGGAAGATATTCCGTCCAATATGGATTTAGCAAGAAGGGTGGTATGGTCCCCTAATAGACCGCTTTCTAAGGAACCCACTATAGCCATAGCCCCTACACAATAGACTAAGGATGCAGTCACAAAGCCCTTAGAAAAGTTGGAATCCCCTTTCCCAAACCTTTCTTCCATAGTATCTCCAAGGCTGTTTAATTTCCTCTCAATACCTAAAATTTCACCAAACAGGCTCCCCAATACTATGCTTATGATGGCCAAAATAGTGTTTTCAGTCTTTATGGCTCCCATCAAACCAATAACTATGACCGCAAGGCCTACTCCATCCATGATGGTTTTTTTGTATTCATCCTTTATGCCCCTCTTAATGATAATTCCAAATATACTGCCTAAAATTATTGTTATGGAATTTACTACAGTCCCTAACATCTGCTTCCCACCTCTAGACATAATTAATTTGTATATTAGATTAAGGATACACCATTTGCAGGAATTTTGCCAGAAAAAAATTAGCCCCTTGTAAAGGGACTAATTTTTGCCTATCCCCAACTCCCTAGCATAGTAAAATAGGTATTGCTGAGCAAAGCCTCCTAGTGAACCAAAGTTTTCCTCAGCATATTGAGATATCTTTTTATTGCTGGTCTCTTCTTTAAAATATAGGGTTTCCATTACCCTTTTTACCCATGTGTCCACGGGAAAAGCATCATTTTTATTCAATGAAAATAATAGTATACAATTAGCCACCTTAGGTCCTACTCCAGGTAGTTTTAATAGTTCCTCCTTAGCCTCATCCCTTGTAAGTTCAAACAATCTATCCAATACCACTTCCTTATTATAAATCATCTTAGAACTATTAACTATATATTTGGCCCTATAGCCTACCCTGCAATTATCCCTTAATACCTCCTCATCTGCACTGGCTAAAGTTTGTGGGCTTGGAAAGGAGTAGTATTCCTTACCCTTATAGGAACCTATGGATTCTCCATAGCGTTGAGAGATTAGCTCAATGGACCTCTTAATACTTGGTATATAGTTTCTGGCGGATATGATAAAGGATATGGTGGTTTCATAGGGTTCTTGGTTTAGTATTCTTATGCCTTTGCCAAAGTCAATAGCTTCCTTTAATATTGGGTCATGGGACAGTTTACTTTTTATCTCTCCATAATCCCTTCCAAGATCGAAATATTCATACCATATATCATTAAAGTCATCTATATTGGTATTAGATAAAATGATATCCTCCCCATCCCTCTTTACATTTATAATCCTACCCCTATGGATGGCAGTATAGCTTTCATCTTCCTCCACCTGCCATCTAAAGGCCTGTCCGCATTCGAATATATGCTTAGGCTCAAAATCCTCCATGTTTTTTATTATGATTCGGTTGTTTTCTTCAATGATTTGGTAGTTCATAGCCTTCTCCTTTCTTCAACTTTTCTACAATTACAATTGCCTAGGTCTAGCTATTGAATTTCATTAATTTGGGGTTGTATTTAGCATATTTATCCTGTATGATAAAAAGCACTAAACAAAACACACCACAACCAATTCAAAATTCACAATTTACAATTCACAATTTCTGTAAAATCCTATGTTTCATACATTATCTCTTCATAACTTTCTATAGTATAAATCCTACCTTTTTCAGTCAATTTTATTGTATCATCTTCTATATATATTATCCCATTTTCTTCTAATCTATTTATAATCTTATCCAGATAATCCTTCTTCCAGTTTAAATGCTCTGCTATAGTTCCTATGCCCGATTCCTTTAGTTCATCTGCCTCCCCTTCATGGTTTAGTAGATGGAATAATAGGGATTTTTCTGCAAAGTCTTCTTTTTGAATCCTTCTCCTTCTTAAAACCGTCAGCAGTCCTCTTTTAGGTGCAAATATGAATATCAATAAGAATACTAATCCGGTCATAAGGGCCATGGAACCAGCTATGGATACACCCAAGTAAGCTGCTAGTTGATAGCCTAGTATACCGTTTATTGAGCCTATTAAGCCGCTTAGTATTATCATTTTTTTCAGATCATCGGTAAGAAGATAGGCGCTTATTGGTGGTCCAATCATAAAGGCTATTACTAGTATTGAACCTACCGATTCAAAAGCAGCTACTGCCGTAACGGATACCATGGTCATAAGGCCATAATGGATTAGGGTAGGTGTAAATCCTAGTATGGCCGCTAAAGCTGGATCGAAGGTCACCAATTTTAGTTCCTTGAAAAAGAGAATTATAAAGATTAAGTTTAAAAGGAGCACTATTCCCATACTATATAAGCTTTTAGCCCCAAAATCCCTACCAGCTATATAGAGCCTATTAAATGGAGCATAGCCTATTTCTCCTAGCAATACGGAATCCGTATCTAAGTGTACCGAGCCTGCATATTTGGAAATTATTATGATGGCAAGGCTAAATAAGAGGGGAAATACAACCCCTATAGCCGAATCCTCCGACACCAATTTAGTACTATTTAATAGCTCTATTAAGAATACGGTAATAACCCCCATTAGGGCTGCTCCTACTATGAGAAAGGGGGAAGAAAGATCGTTGGTTATAAAAAAGGCTATTACTATTCCCAATAATATGGTATGGGTAATGGCATCGCTCATCATAGCCATCCGTCTTAATACTAAAAACACCCCTGGAAGGGAACAAGCTATTGCAACCATTATTGCTATCAATTGGATTTCCAATTCTGCTGACAACTACATCTCCCCCTCTAAAATATATTTTTTCACATATTCTATTCCTTTTTCAGTGATGTACCATTTATCCTCATAGTCCTTGTCGGCTAATCCCTTAGATTTAAAATTCTCCAGCTGCTTTTCTAAATTCTTCCTGCCAATTTTATCGAATCCTATATCAGGATCGATGGTTAGCACATGGTGGCCGTGGCCTATTTTATCATGTTTCATAGCCAATTCATATAGGTTTATCAGTATCTTTTCCCTATTTACATTCCGTTGGTTTTTCTTGTTTCTAATATATCTAAATACCAAGCCCCTGTTGGGTGCAAAGCCTAAACTTATGATAACTATGGCGCTTATGAATACTACTATCATAGGCCCTGTAGGTAGCCTTGGTATAACTGAGCTTATTAAGGTACCGCCTATTCCAGATATGGCGCCAAAAACAGCCGATAAGATGACCATAACTGACAACTTATCCGTCCACTGCCTGGCTGCCACCGCAGGGGATGTTATCATTGCACTCATAAGGATTACCCCTACAGTCTGTAGCCCAATGATAATAGATGTCACTATCATAAAAGAGAGCAACAACACTATCCTATCCGTATTAAATCCTAGGCTTTCAGCAAATTCCCTGTCGAAGGAGACTATCTTAAACTCCTTCCAAAACAAGACCACTAGGGCCAACAATACGCTTCCCACTAGGGCTATAAGCTTTACATCCCTTAAGAGTAGGGTGGAAGCCTGACCGAATATGAACTTATCTAATCCTGCCTGGTTGGCATTTGGTATCCTTTGAATGTAGGTTAGCATAACCAATCCTGCTCCGAAAAAGACCGAAAGGATTAATCCCAGGGCACTATCGAACTTTATCCTAGTATAGTTGCTGATTCCAAATATTAGTAAGGTTGCGATTAGGCCTGAGATAAGGGCTCCTAATAATAGGATTTCTGTGTTTTTAGTCTGAGTGAGTAAGAAGGCAATGGTAATGCCTGGAAGGGCTGCATGGGATATGGCGTCCCCAAGTAAGCTTTCCTTCCTTATTACCGCAAAACTTCCCAAGACTCCACTTACTATCCCTAACAGGGCTGAACCTAGGGATACCACCTGTAGGGTATAGTCGGTAAGTATTAGCTCTAATAAATTCATCCTAATCACCTACCCTTGCTAATTTCAAGCTACTTCTATAGGTTTTATTGATATTTTCCTCCGTAAAAACCTCTTCTACTGGGCCTGCTGCTATAATCTGCCTATTTAACAGGACCACCCAGTCGAAATATTCTTCCACTGTCTGTAGATCGTGATGGACCACTATAAGGGTTTTACCCCTATCCTTTAACTCCTTTAAGAGCTCTATTATGGCCTTTTCCGTTTTAGCATCCACCCCTTTGAAAGGTTCATCCATGAAGTATATATCTGCATTTTGAACAAGAGCCCGGGCCAAAAATACCCTCTGCTGCTGACCCCCTGAAAGCTGGGATATCTGCCTATGGGAATATTCCCTCATACCCACCTTTTCTAAGGCCTCCAAGGCCAATTTTTTATCCCTTTTCTTAGGCCTTCTTATCCAGCCTAATTCTCCGTATCTACCCATCAAGACTACATCCAGTACATTGGTTGGAAAATCCCAGTCTACACTTTCACTTTGGGGCACATAGGCAATATGCCTTCTATATTCCTTATAGCTTTTACCATTAAATGAAACTTCCCCTGAAATGGGTTTAATTAGGTCTAGCATGGCCTTTATAAGGGTGGATTTGCCAGCCCCATTAGGCCCTACTATTGCCATCAATACCGACTTTGGGATGTTTAAATCCACATCCCAAAGTACAGGCTTCATATGATAAGCTACCGTCATATCTTCTACATTTATAATATAATCTAAATTACCCTCCATTATATCCCCTCCCATTAGCTTATTTCAATGCATCTACTATGGTATCTATATTGGACTTAAAGGTTCCTATATAGCTTTCTGCCTCTGTTCCCGGTCCACCAGTTGAGTCAGAATACAGCTCCCCTCCAATTTCTACATTAAATCCCTTAGCCCTAACAGCCTCCTGTAAGGCTTCTATATTCTTCTTGGGTACCGATGATTCCACAAATATGGCCTTTATTTCCTTTTCCACTATAAAATCTGCCAACTCCCTTACATCGGCGGTGCTGGCTTCCGCCTCGGTACTTATCCCTTGTAAACCTCTAACCTCGAATCCATAAGCCTTACCAAAGTATTTAAAGGCATCGTGGGCAGTAACTAAAACCCTCTTGTCCTCAGGCAGTTCTTCTATCCTATTCCTAATGTATTCATCCAATTCTGTTAATTTCTCAAGAAAGCCTTCTAGGTTTTTGTCAAACTCTTCTGAATGTTCTTCCGCTAATTCTTTAAGCCCTTCATTTATCCTTACGGCCACTTCCTTCCATAGGCTAATATCAAACCAAAGATGTGGGTCGTAATGGCCTGGATTAGCATCAAAATCCAATAGCTTAGATTCATCTACCCCGTCTGTGGCTGCAAATATTAATTTCCCCTGATTTTTCATGTTCTCAAATACATCCCCCATCTTTCCCTCTAGGTGAAGACCATTGTAGATTATCATATCGGCCTTTGTCATCTTCTTTACATCTCCAGCACTAGCCTTATACAGATGAGGGTCTACCCCTGGCCCCATTAGGATTTCTAAGTTTATTAGTTCTCCTCCTATTTCCCTAACCGTATCACCTAAGATAGTTGTCGTTACCACTACATTGTATTTTCCGTTATCCACTTGAGCTTCTTGTTTAGTACATCCTACCGATAAGACTAAAAAAATGGATAATGCTAAAAGCATACTTAAAACCTTCTTCATAATATATCACCCCTATTTAACTCCTATATTTTTTATTTGGATTCAATTCCTATTTGAAATTTTCAATAGCTTATTATATCTGCTTTAGTTTTCTTCCTCTTTAAACCTTATCCTACTTCCATGGGGACAAAATTCGGGGTAATTTAAAAATCTATCCAGATGTTCTTCCAATTTAGAGCTAGTAATGTGTTCTAGTTTTTCTGCCTCTTCATGGATATCTTCTATATCGTAACCTAATTTTTCTGCTAGAAAGACCTCCCATAAAAGATGCCTTTTCCTTATCTTCATAGCCTCCTTTAGCCCTGCCTCCGTAAGGCTAACCCCTTGGTAGGAGGTATATTCCACATATCCTTCCTTTAATAGTTTTTTTACCATTTCCGACACTGAAGGCGGCGATATACCAAGCCCTTCTGCAATCTCCTTATTGCTAACCTTCTTAGATTCTCCTCCTAATTCATATATAATCTTTAAATAATCCTCTTTATTACCAGTCATCCTATTCCACCTTTCAAAAGTTTAGGTATGCCTAACTTATTTTCATATTACCCCCTACTGTACATTTAAAACAAAAAATAAAAAATGATCAAGGTTTTACCCTTGATCATTTCTAGCAACTACAAATTCACAATTTAAAGTTCACAATTCAAAATTAAATAAGCCGGGAATTGCCCCGGCTTATTTAATACCATCCTCTTAATTTCATTACATCTGCAATCTTCTTAACTGAAATCATATAGGCTGCTTCTCTTATGGTTACATCTTTTTCCTCTTTTAATTCCCATATATCGTTAAAGGCATTAACCATGGAGATTTCTTGCCTTTGTTGTACTTCATCTTCCTCCCAGTAGTAACCATATAGGTTTTGTACCCATTCGAAATAGGATACGGTTACTCCACCAGCATTGGTTAATATATCTGGTGTTACAGGTATTCCTCTTTCATTTAATATCTTGTCCGCATCTGGAGTTATTGGTCCATTTGCTGCTTCACAAATTAGCTTAGCATTAACCTTTTTAGCTACATCAGCAGTTATAGCATTTTCTAATGCAGCTGGAATAAGGATGTCCACTTCTAACTCCCAGAATTCGTCTAGGGAGATCATCTTAGCCTTTGGATAGTCTACTAAATTCTTATGTTCATCCATATAGGCCTTCATGTCTTCAAAGTCTAATCCTTCTTCGTTATATATAGCATAGGTTCCAACGCTTGGTGCCCATTCTGCAACGGCTATAATCTTTGCCCCTTGTCCTTGAACGTTTTTAACAGTAAAGCTTCCTACATTACCAAAGCCTTGAACTGCTACCTTGGCCCCTTTCATTTCGATGCCTAATTTTTTAGCAGCTTCTCTTGCAATTACTGATACTCCAAATCCAGTAGCTTCGTTTCTACCTTTGGAGCCACCCCATTCTACTGGTTTTCCAGTTAATACTCCAATGTTAGAACCACCAGTTAATTTATTATACTCATCCACCATCCAGGCCATTACCTGAGCATTGCTTCCTACGTCTGGTGCAGGTATATCGATTTTTTCTCCTAAATATTTGTAAAGCCCTTGTATATAGCCTCTAGATAACCTTTCTAGTTCCCCCTGGGATAGAGTTAAAGGATCTACTGTAATTCCACCCTTACCTCCACCATAGGGTACTCCCATTACTCCGCACTTAAAGGTCATCCAAACAGATAAGGCCTTTACTTCATCAGCATTTACCGCTGGATGGAATCTAATTCCACCCTTGCCTGGGCCTATAGCATCATTATGTACTGCCCTATAGCCTTTGAATACCTTGGTAGTGCCATCGTCCATCTTTACTGGGATTGAAATCTCTATCATCCTTTGAGGTTCCTTTAGTATCTCATATACTGCTGGGTCTAATCCTAATGCATCACAAGCTGCCTTTACTTGTTTTTGTGCACTTTCTAATGGATTTAAACTTTCCTTAGCCATTAACTATACCTCCTTAAATTGGTTTGTGAAAACCTTTTCATCAACTTGGACAGGTTATATATTCCTAATACAAATCTATTCTACCATTGAATTTATACAAGTGCAAGTAGATAAAAAGTACTCCTTGCACTTGTATTCCATTAAATATTCTCCATTATTTGGTCAATATTCTCTAATCCCTTGATAATTTCAGGTATTACTTCATATACGTCTCCCACTATACCATAATCTGCAATTTCAAATATAGGTGCATCCTTATCCTTATTTATGGCTATTATACACTTAGATTCCTGCATACCAGCTAAATGTTGAATAGCCCCTGAAATTCCACAGGCAATATATAGATTAGGTCTTACGGTCTTTCCAGTTTGCCCTACTTGGTGGGATTGGTCTATCCAGCCAGCATCAACTGTAGCACGGCTAGCCCCTACTACTCCACCTAATTTTTCTGCCAATTCCTCTATTAACTTAAAGCCTTCTGGCGTTCCTAATCCTCTGCCTCCAGATACTATGATGGATGCATCTTCTAATTTTACCTGGGCCTTCTTCTCCTTAACGAATTCTATAACCTTAGCCATTATGTCCTCATCCCTTAAATCTGGATTGATTATCTCTATCTCTCCACTTCTTCCCTGGTCGTATTTGGCCTTTTCCATAACCCCTGGTCTTACCGTTGCCATCTGTGGTCTATGGTCTGGACATATGATAGTAGCCATTAGATTACCACCAAAGGCAGGTCTGGTTTGTAATAATCTCCTATTTTCTAAATCCACATCTAGCCTTGTACAGTCGGCAGTAAGTCCAGTATGAATCCTAGCAGAAATCCTTGGTCCTAAGTCCCTACCTATGTTGGTAGCACCAATTAGCATGATTTCTGGCTTTCTCTCCTCTATTAAATTGCAAATGGTCTTGGTATATCCATCGGTAGTATATACTTCTAATAGAGGACTTTCCGCATATATTACCTTGTCCGCCCCATATTTCACCAGTCTATCTGCTAATTTATTAACATTATTGCCCAATAAAATAGCCGTTAATTCCGTATTAAGTTTATCTGCAATCTTTCTACCTTCTCCCAATAACTCTATGGATACATTCATTAAGTTTCCTTCCCTCTGCTCAGCAAAAACCCAAACCCCTCTATATTCATCTATATTGATATCCTTTTTCTTTTCCTCTTCCTTCTTAATGGCATCAACAGGACACTCTTCCACACAAACACCGCACGCCGTACACTTATCCGTTATATGGGCTTTGTTATCAACCATTTCTATAGCATCGAAGGGGCAGGCGCTTACACATACCTCACAAGCTATACACTTATCTTTTAATACTATAACTGCCATGGCATAATCCTCCTTCCAAAAATGAAATTATATTATCTTTTCTTCCTTCAATCTTACGATTAGCTCTCTTGCCTGTTCTTTAGGATCTCCCTCTAACATCTCCAAGTTGCCTCCTTTTGTTGGAGGAGTAAAGGATTTATTTACTTGGGTTGGAGAACCATCTAGTCCGATATTGTCTTCATCGGCCTCTACATCCTTAGCAGATAATATCTTTATCCTGTCTCCCTTATATCCTTCATAGATTCCCTTGATGGATGGATATCTGGGTTCATTTAATTCCTTTATAGCTGTGATTAACACCGGCATCTCAGCTTCTATAACATAGTATCCATCTTCAAGAACCCTTTTAGCCCTAACCTTTCCATCCAATAGTTCTAATTCCTTTACATAGGTTATCTGGGGTATTCCCAAATGTTCAGCTATTTGAGGCCCTACCTGGGCGGTATCTCCATCGATTGCTTGTCTACCACAGAATATTAAATCGTAATCCCCAATATACCTAATTCCAGCTGCTAAAGCTGTAGAAGTGGCCCAAGTATCGGATCCTGCAAAGGCCCTGTCGCTTAAAAGAATCCCTTCATCGGCACCCATGGCAATGGCTTCTACTAAAGCATCTTCTGCCTGATATGGCCCCATGCTTAATACCGTAACCTTCACATCTTCATATTTATCCTTTATCCTTAGAGCCTCTTCTAAGGCGTTTTTATCATCTGGATTGATAATGCTTGGCACTCCTTCACGGATTAAAGTTCCCTTTACAGGATCTATCCTTACTTCATTGGTATCAGGAACCTGCTTAATACATACTATTATATTCATCTAAATTCCTCCTTTTCCTATTATCTTAATAGGTTGGCTGCAATAACCATCTGTTGTACTTGGGAAGTACCTTCATATATTTCGGTAATCTTTGCATCCCTCATCATTCTCTCAACTGGATAGTCCTTAGTATATCCATAGCCACCGTGTAATTGGACGGCCTTTGTGGTAACATCCATAGCCACATTGGCTGCATAAAGTTTTGCCATAGCCGCTTCCTTGTTATAGGGTAGTCCATTGGATTTATTATAGGCTGCTCTGTAGACCAATAATTTGGCTGCTTCTATGGCAGTGGCCATATCTGCTACCATCCACTGTAATCCTTGGAACTTAGATAAAGGTCTACCAAATTGTTGTCTTTCCTTTATATATTTAATGGACTCTTCCAAGGCTCCTTCAGCAATACCCAAAGCTTGAGCTGCAATTCCTATTCTTCCTCCATCTAGTGTTTTCATGGCAATCTTAAAGCCTTCTCCTTCTTTTCCTAAAAGATTCTCTTTGGGAACTACACAGTCTCTGAATATCAATTCGGCAGTAGAAGAGCCTCTTATACCCATTTTATCTTCAATCTTACCGATGCTAAATCCTGGATAGTCCTTTTCCACTATGAAAGCAGATATCCCCCTGCTGCCTTTAGATTTATCCGTCATGGCGAATATGATGTAGATATCGGCTTCTCCTCCATTGGTGATGAACAATTTTGTTCCATTTAATATATAGTTATCCCCATCTAATACTGCAACTGTTTGTTGTCCTGCTGCATCAGTACCTGCATTAGGCTCCGTTAGACCAAAGGCCCCTAATTTTTCTCCCTTAGCCAATGGAATTAAATATTTTTGTTTTTGTTCTTCAGTTCCATATTCATATATAGGCCAGCAAGCCAGTGAAGTGTGAGCAGAAAGGATTACCCCTGTTGTTGCACATACTTTGGATAGTTCTTCTACAGCAATGGCATAAGCTATGTCATCTCCCCCGGCTCCACCATATTCAACAGGAAAAGGAATCCCCATCATGTGGTATCTTGCCATTTTTTCTACTGTTTCCCTCGGAAATCTACCAGATTCATCGATTTCCGCAGCAATAGGTTTTACTTCATTTTCTGCAAATTCCCTCATAACGGTTCTTATCATTTCCTGCTCTTTCGACAATTTGAAATCCATATTCATCCCTCCCTAATTTGAAACCACAGTTCTGTAACTATATTATAGAACATTTGGTAAGCTTTTTCCATATAAATTGTTAAATTTTTCACCTTATACTTGATAGATTTCCTTAACATCTTTTGTTTTCTACATAACAAATGCCTATAATACCAGGTTTTATCCCGATATTATAGGCACACATAAAACAAGTATTTAGAAAAATGGAAATTATGAGTAAATTCAGTACATTGAATTGATAGAATTTTCTCAATCATCTGCCATTATCCTCTTACATAGTCTTGTTTATTATTTAAAAAATAGGAAAGAGTAAATAAGGATTCATTTAAATGAACATTTTCAATTACCACATCATCGTCTACTTTTAGATCGGCAGGTGCAAAATTCCAAATACCCTTTATGCCGCTTTTGATGTAGATATCTGCAATGTCTTGTGCACTCTCTTTTGGAGTAGTTATAATTCCTATTTCAACATCATTTTCCTTTATGAAATCTTCCATCTCATCTACATCTTTTATTTCAATATCTCTTATCTTTAATCCTATAAGCTTAGGATTTTTATCAAACATAGCAAGAACCTTAAATCCTGCTTCTTCAAATCCTTTATAATTGGCTACCGCTTGACCTAAATTACCTGCTCCTGCGATTACGGTATTATATGTTTTATCCAATCCTAATATCTTTCCTAATTGGCTGTGTAACTCTTCTACGTTGTAACCATAACCCTGCTGCCCAAATCCTCCGAAGTTATTCAAATCCTGTCTAATCTGAGAGGCGGTAAAACCAGTTAACTTACTTAACTCTTGAGAACTGATCCTATTAATTCCCTTTCTTATTAAATCCCCCAGATATCTATAGTATTTAGGCAACCTTCTTATTACGGTTATGGATACCCTATTTTCTCTGTCCATTTTCACACCCCTTCTAATCCTTATTTGAATCCAGTATCTATCATTATAACATTTTTGATATTAATTAGTCAATTATTAGGCTATATACCCATTTTTGGATAATAACTTAACATTTATTTTTAATTTTCCATAGATAATTTTATCCATTTTGTAAGAATAATAACCTATGAATATTATTATATATTTCACTAATAATAATATTAAAACTAGAAGGAGGATATTATGGCTAGTAAAGAACAATTAAGAAAGATTGCTATCTATTGTGATTCCTATAAGCCAAGGGGGG
>Ga0209537_1003375_pt1 | contig 14697 bp, 11 predicted proteins | sample BioPla4DNA1_FD_187698 | JGI IMG/M metagenome (GOLD analysis project Ga0209537, IMG submission 187698) | Biogas fermentation microbial communities from Germany - Plant 4 DNA1 (SPAdes) (version 2) | ecosystem: Engineered > Bioreactor > Anaerobic > Digestate | place: Bielefeld, North...
AAGCAGAACAACTTTTCCGTTTTTATCAACAACAGAGAATACATGATCTATATTGGTTTTCAATGAATCAAAGGGAATTAAGCTGTCTATTCTAATATCCATAATTCACCACCTCATTACAATTATACATGAAAAATATTTATTTGTCTATATATTTGTTTATATATTTGTATAAAAATAAAAACGCCGCCAATTAAGAAGGTTTCCTCCTCAACTGGCGGGTAATTTTAAATCAAACAGAAGACAGCATTCATCTACATGCAGTTTTGCATAGTCCGTAAGATCAATGCTTCCATTTTCTAACCTTTTAATGTATTTGGAGTCGTTAATAACGTAATGACCGTCAACATAAATAAAATTTCCGCTGTCTATAATCTTTGCGAATTCCGGATTTGCATAGTATTCAAAAAAGGAATCGCTTAGGCTAATACTGTATGTTTGATTCTTATGTAATGAGTCTGCCTTAAATGAATAATTGCTGATAAAATGGTCATCTACGTAGGTATATACACCTTCAACTTCCTTATATCCAAGGTCAAGCATCCTTATTTTGGCTGCTATCCTTGACACCTGGAAGAAGTCAGCTAATTCATACACGACATTTTCCATTATATTTAGCCTGTCGTGATTACCAAAAAGGAGCTCATTCTTTTTAATTAGCTCCTCAATCTTTTTAATGGTCATTGATTTAGGCATAAGGATGCGAGGTGCGATTCCGTTAGCATGCCATTCCATCCAATCTTCTGGCGTCCATTGCTTTTTGTATTTAGTTGTTTCGTTTACTCTACAACTTATGAGCAAAGCATCGCAGGGTTCCCGCCAATTACCATGGGGAATATGATGACTACCACTATTCGGTACCCCATGAGCTATACAAGCAATTAGTTACCATCAGAGCCACAGCCAGAACCATTGAAATCTTGAATGAGAACAGAGAGCGAGTGGCACTGCATCAAAGGCGTTACACAGGACCCCGGTATGTTACCAACATCAACCATATGCCGCCTCACCACCGTCACCAGCACCGGATTAACTGCCTGGATGGCACCGGCTACCGGGAATGGGCCAAAAGTATCGGGGAACAGACTTATGCTGCTATTGACTATCTTCTCACCTCCCAAGTGATTGAAGAGCAGGCTTTTCGAGCTTGCCTGGGGATCTTGCGGTGTGCCGAAAAATACGGTCATGGGCGGCTTAACGCAGCCTGTGCCAAAGCAATTGCCATGAATTCCTGTACTTACTCCACGATAACTACCATCTTGAAAAACGGTCAGGACAAAGTATCCCTTGCCCAAAAGGATTTACCCACTCCCCTGCATGAAAACTTGCGCGGTTCTGCGGCCTATGTTTAGGGGGGTGGATGGACCATGATTAACCAAACGCTGAACAAGCTTCACAGTATGAACCTCAAGGCCATGGAAGAGGAATACCGGCGCCAGCTTGAGTTAAGCATAAGCAATTCCCTCTCCTTTGATGAACGGCTGGCCATGATGGTGGATGCCCAGTGGCTGGCCAAAGCTAACAGCCGTCTCAAAAGGTTACTAAGAGAAGCTAATCTAGGAAACCCCTCGGCCAGCTTGGAAGATCTCAACTATGATCCGAAGCGGAATCTGGACAAAGCCACTATAGCCCGCCTATCCGATTGTACCTGGATTAAAGAAGGGAAAAATCTCATTATCACGGGGGCTACCGGCACGGGCAAAACTTACCTGATCAGTGCTTTCGGCCATGCTGCTTGTAGGAAAGGTTTAAAGGTTCGCTCCTACAAGGTAAACAGGCTGTTAGTTGATTTGGCTATCAGCCGGGGAGACGGTTCCTACAACCGATTGCTTGGTGAGCTAAAGAAACCGGATTTGTTAATCTTGGATGATTTCGGCATGGCCCCTCTTTCCCCTAGTGCTTGCCGGGACTTTCTGGAGGTCATCGATGACCGCCATGACAAGAAATCCATCGCCATCTCCGCTCAACTGCCGGTGGCAAAATGGCATGCCCAGTTTGAGGATGCTACTATTGCGGATGCTGTACTGGATAGGTTAATTAACAATGCGTACCGCATTGAGTTAAAAGGGCCAAGTTTAAGGGCGACTGCTCACAAAAATGGAGGGGGTGGTACCAGAGTTTAATTATCTATGTTAAACTTCAGACATAAGGTGCCGGCTGTTGGCCGAATCATACGATAATGGTGGCCGGATGCCGCAGGAACGGTGTCCGGATATTTCAGGAATGCTTGGCCGGATGTTATAGGAACGCTGGTCTGAATTGACGAGAATAAGCACACTAACATTGCTTATTACATTTTTCCCTGATTGTGAATTCCATGGAGGATGAAATTTTTCTATAAGTTCTTTCTCAACCTTATAACGCTCTTTTGTCTCCAGAAAATAAAGTTTTATTGTCCTTCCTTGCTTAATCTCATTTAGAATAAAATTGTTGACTTTACAGTTCGTCGACTGCCCACCTTTAAAGCAGTTGCGAGGAGCGATATTGCCATAACCAATATTAAATCGTTTACTTAGGTCTACACATTCACCCACATAAACTAATTGATCATCTGAATATATGCAATAGACACCTTCTTTACCAGCCCAACAATTTGGGATTTTGAATTTGCAAAATGGCCCCTTGCCGTATTCATGTAATTCAACATTTTGCTTTTTTGTGTACAACTCTTGCGGGGAATATTCAATAATATTCCCATTATTATCGGTTTCAGGAGTTATGTTACAGACATATTTAAATTCATATTGATCTATCTTGAGCATCTCCGACTAACTCCCAAATTTATCATTAACTGAAATCCTAAAAGCTTAACTTTATCAGGTATTTCAATTCAATTTACCTGTTCTCTTGCAAGGTTCACAACCAGGTTATAGATAAACCATCCATCGCCAGTTACGAAAGTTTGGGGCTTAGCGCTTGCAGCATCCCTTTGGATTCGAAACTATTTTAGAATAAGGCACTCTGAAGCTTTTAATTTTGCCGTAAAAGTAAAGATGCTTTGTGGTAACTGCCAATATTCCCGTGTCTACATAGACTTGCTCCTCTCTTTCGATTGGGTAACCCTTAAGTTGCCCCACCCTATAATAAACTCCCTTCGCAATTCGAATACTTACACCGTGGCTTCCTCCCACGTATTCCCTTCGAGTCCTCTTTTCGTAATATTTCACATTTGAAAAAGCCCAAACCAAACTTTCACTCTTTTGAAAATTAAACGGCAGAGGCTCAACCGTTTTAAAACGTTGTGGAACTTTGCCTTCTAATATCTCACGTAAAACTGCTCCTTGCACAAAACGCGTGTATATTCCCTTCCCATCCAGCTCATCTTGTGTAAAACCAAAATAATTAGCGTATGCAACCAATTTATCTTCTTCCTGCGCATCAAGATTGCCGTCCTCCAAAAAATGTAAAACTGCCTCTTCCCAGCCCAGAATTAAAGCCTCTTTTACTTTATCTTGTGAAACATAACCTTCTTTTGCTAAATCATGAAGTTCTCTTTCCAAATTCATTATTTGACCTATTCCAAGTGCAGCTTCCTTGGCTTTAAAAACCATTGCATTCCAAGTATTTTTGTGCTTTTCTTCACACTCTCGATGACGTTTTCTGAGAAAACCTGCAGGTTTGCCACAATAAATACAGTTGCCCATAAACAACCACACTCCATAATCTTACTCTATTTTTGCTAAACTATCTAATCTTCTCAAGACTTCTTAAAGAGTTTACGACCAATCATGCGGAACAGTAGGTATGTCGTCTACCGCTGAAGACATTAGCAATAAAACTTTTTGCTCTTGCAGCAAGCATACCCGCAGTACATTACCTCCAACCCCTCATCAAATGCTTTCGCTTTTCTTTGCTGTCCAGTACTTTCGCACAACTTTCCCAGTCAACTTTATCTATCTTATTGTATTTTAGTTCGAAAGGATGCTTCCTGGGGATAGCATCAATCTTCTTCTTTGCTTCTTCAATTTCATTTAATGCCACATGAACCCATACATCTTCCAGAATATCTGGAATCTGTCCGAACATCGCGTAGATATTTTCAAGCCTTTCTGATAGCAGCGAATGGACTCTATCTTCAACCGATCCTTTATATCTCATGTTGTATATATAAACCTCGTCATAAATCTGCCCAATGCGCTGAATCCTGCCTTTTCTTTGTTCAAGCCTCGTGGGGTTCCATGGTAGGTCAAGATTTATAAGGGAACCTAATGTCTGTAAATTCAACCCTTCACTGGCAGCATCAGTGCCTACTAAAATTCTCAGTTCTCTATTCCTTACCATCTGTTTTATTTCTTCCTTGCTTCTTCTTTCGTAAATGCCGCCAATTAATATCCCCGATTTATCACCGCCTGCATAAAGGCCAATCTTTTCATCAGGAAGGTCATTTGATAAATTCTCGGCTACCCAGCGGGCAGAATCGTAATACTGAGAAAAAATAATGCACCCACGGTCAATCCAGTTTTTATCAATGAGAATCTCTAAAAGCCGCTTATATTTTGGATCCTTCTCCTGATTGGCATTGAGGGTTTCAATAAACCTTTTGAGGCACTCTCTTTCTTCAGTTGTAATGTTTTTAATATCGCTCTCAAATGCTCTCTCTTCTTCTACTGCTTCATCTTCCTCATAATCTTCTTCCTCTGTTACCTGCCCCCAGTTTGCCAGCATCTTTTCTGCCGTATTTTTCCCTGCAATCATGGTGCTTCCTACTCTCCTTAACAACAGGGTTTTTAAAAATCCGCCACCTTTTACCCTTTTCTTTAAAAGTTCACAAAACTGCTCGGCATGGCTGTAAGCATCTTTTAAATAAGGCGGTAAAGGAATTGCTTCTTCATCGCTCTCTCCAAACAACACCACATCTATTTTCTTTAAATAAGGCTCTCCTGTTTCAGGGTTAATAGTGTTTTCCAAAAAATCCCTGGTTCTTCGTACAATGTGCCTTATAAACGGGTTGTAATTGGCAAAAAAATCTTTGTCAATTATCCTCTCAATTCTTCTTCTGTCAGGACCGCTTAATTCGTCGATCGCTTCTGGCCTTACAACAAACTCATCATCAGATATACCGAGTCTTTTTCTCAGGAGTCCAAAAGTAGCTTCATCTTCATTAGCAGGTGGAAACGGATTCCTTATCCATTCCCAGTATTCTCTCACTGCTGAACGCTCAACAGTCTCCTGTCTCATGACAAGCTTTAGCCCTTTAAACGGATATCTTCTCCACATGCTAAAAGAATTGCCAAGCACTCTGTCGCTGCCCTGAGCAAGGATGTTTAAAAGATCCCATGCTTCTATCGGATAAAGCTGAACAGGGGTAGCGGTGGCAAGAAGCATACTTTTTGTCCGTTTAGATATCTCCATCAAAAACCTCATGAGATTGTTTGGGTCAGCTTTTTCGTCCTCTTTTCCAGGGCCCAAATTTCTTCTTCTTGCTCGGTGTGCTTCATCAACTATTACGCATTCATACTCCATATTCAATAAATGCTGAACCTGCTGGGAATTGGCAGTTATTAACCCTTGTGATATAATTCCCACTCTTCTTGGGCATTTTTTAATTGCATCATCGCCGACTGCAGGGTATTTGATGCCATTTTCATCCACCCATTCCTTGCCGTTCCAAACAGCAGAAGGCATGTCAAGAAGATTAAGCATTTCATCCTGCCACTGCCAGAGCAATGTCTTGGGAACGATAACAAGTACAGGTTTGTCGCCATACAGTGCCATAAGCTGGGCTGACATTGCAAGCTGGACTGTCTTGCCCAGACCCACCATGTCAGCCAGCACATACCTTGCACCGTGCTTTTTGTGGTCATCGAAAGCCAGTTTTACAAAATATTTCTGGTGCTCCCACAACCCGAGTTCTTTACGGTACACAGATGATTCAATAACGACAGAAGCAGGCTCAGGGTTTTCTCTCCACTCGTCCACCGAATAAATGACCTTTCTTTCAGAAATTCGCTTGATATCTTCGACGATAAACTCTGAAAGAGGTATTGCATAGGGGCTGTTCCAAAAATAATCAAACTCATCCTGAACCCACTTTACTCCCTCTTCAGAATCGTCTTCCCAGAGTATTTCATAGTTCAACTTCCATCCTGTATAGGTTTCATTTACACTGCCAATAAAGCATGTCTTTTTGCCATCTTTGTAAGTTATCACTCCCGCTTTTCCGTGAATAAGCCCAAAAACATCGTTAGGAACTACTTTTATTTGAAGTTTTCCGCTTTTGATAAGGCTGTAAAGCTTTTTAAGCCTGTGAGGGACATTCATGTAAAGTTCTTCTGGCTTTTTGCTGCACCATTCCCGCCTCATGGCATTTACAGCAGCGCCTACCGTTACAGCATCTTCCTTTTGCATTTCCGAATTGCATACAACTCTGACGCATCCTTCGATTTCTTCTATGGCTTCCCCAGCTATTTCAAGGATGGAAGAACTGAAATAACCTGCAATCCTGTCGTATCTTACCGCACCTTTCAATTTTTCGTTTAGAAAACTTGAATCAAGTTTTTTTAATCGTGAAGAGTAGCGATATATCATATTGACCTCCACTGTGCATCAAAATGTATGGTTTTTCAGAGGCTTTTTGGCCAATTTGCAATCTATTTATTAATTAATTTTTCGATTTCTGGCTGCAAAATCTCTATAAATATTTTCATTTTTTCAACAGCCCATTTTTTGAGATCTTCTGTCATTTTACCTTCGTTTTTTTCGATATACATCCTTGTCCAATTACTTCCCCAATTTTCTTGAACAATTACTTTTTCATTTGTTTTTTGCTCGATTTCTGCTTTTTTAAGTTTTACAATTTCTTTAAGAGTATCTATGTTCCAGTTCTTGTTTCCGCTTTCAAAATGAAGCTCAACGCCAAAACTGCTTCTTGGTCTACCGTGAAATGCCCATTCAAAATGAACTCCTTTCCCAACTGGAATTGAATAATACGCTCTTGGACCTGGTTTTGGATAGTCTCGCGGAATAATAGCATTTAGTCGACTTACCAGCTCATTATAAAAGTCGATATATTCTTGTTGTGTTATAGTAAGTCCAACATTCTCCTTTTTTTCAGACTGAATTATAAAATCCTCCGCTTCAGGCAACGGAATTAAAACTGTTGATTCAATTGCAACAGTTTTATCATCAAGTTCGTAAGGAGTAAGCTTTACACACTTTATATCAACACCAAATTTTCTAAGCCATAAAACTGTGGCAGTTACTTCTGGTCTGAATTCCTTTGAAGCAATAATTATCCTTGGTTTATCTGAAAGTTCTTCAAAATCTTCATTATCTATAAACTCAAGTATTTCATTTTTAGCTTTTTCTTCGGTTATTGATCTCCCTTTTTTATGAAGGTAGTTGCAATATAGTTTAACCACCTCACTAAAGGTCATGTTTGAACAATACGCAGCATATTTTATTGCTTGTAGATCAACATACTTCCCCGTATCATCACGCTTTAGCTCAATTACAACTAAATTACCATCTTTATCAATTGCCAATAAATCTAATCTTTCATTTGTCTTATCGAACCTATCGTATTCAGTTGAAATAATTAATAATTCTTCTCCCAAAATATCTGGACAATTCTCAATCCATTTTTCGATATCCCGCCTCTCAAGAATGTTGTGTGCACTGAAATTTGTTTCTGAAAGAGGTATTATCTTTTTCGAATTCTTATCATAAATTACCAGCATAGTTTGTTCCCACCTTTCAAACAAGTTTTTACTCCTCATCAAAGTAATCATTGTCTATCTTTTTTATTTCATACTTAACATCAACAAAGACACCAATGTTGTGTTCAATCATCAGATTAGCCAGCATTTGCCCGTTTATCAAAACGATTTTGGTATCATTTTTTGGATTATACTCCTTTGCTTCTTTTGTGAAATCGGAGGTGGTTACAAATATCCCCTTCTTCGCACCTTGACCTGCCAATGCTCCTACAAATTTTTGGATTTCTGGCCTGCCGACAAGCCTGTCGGGACTCCATCTTTTTGCCTGGATATATATGACATCCAGCCCCAGCTTGTCTTCTTTTATGATTCCGTTGATTCCTTCATCAGAAGTCCTTTTTGTGACATTTCCCGCATCCTCTAGAGAACCACCGTATCCCATTGCCTGTAGAAGGTCAATGATAAGTTTTTCAAAAAATTCGGGAGGCTTCTGCATTATTCTTTCTAAAATTTCTTTTGCCAGTTGATCTTTTATAAACTGATATGCTCTATCAATAGTCTCAATAGGCGTTTCTGTTTCTGATATTCCCTGTGTACTTTTATCATCCTCAGTTGTCTTTTCTTTACCTTTATTGAGAAATTCTCTGAATTCTGGAAATCTCATAAGATAATTCACATTTATCTTTGAAGGTTTTTCTCTCAAGACTTCCAAGCCGCGTTCCGTAATCTTATAAACTCCTTTGTCTACTCTTTCAATTAACCCTGCGTAATATAAATAAGTTCTAGCCCATCCTATGCGAAATTTATAAACTACCTGTTTTCCACTTGGTAGGCGCATTTTCCTTCTTCACTGAGATTGAAGTATTCAGCCAATTTTTCTTTGATATCCAACATCTTATGGGGTTCTCCATCCCTCATCAATTCAAGCATTGGCAGCATAAAATCTTGAAAGCTGGGTATTGCCATTAAATCTTCCTCCTCGCTCTTCTTACACCCCGTCGTTTTTTACAAGCTCAGCCAGAAGCCTTGCGTATCTTGCTTCTGCTTTCCAGTGCGACATATTTTCGATGTGTTCAAGAGAGGCTATGTAGTTTAAAATTTCGACAATCACGTTTCTCTGGTTCCAATAGCTTGAGAGCTCATTTCTGAGCCAGTTCCTGCCTGCAGCGGTATCCTCTGCTTTGACCGCCTGGTGCAGTGCGGCAAGTACATTTCTTAAAAGGCTATTGCTAAATCTATCATTTCCTCCAAGCATTCGCATACCAAACTCTGTCGCTGTCTTGAGCCTTGCATGGTTTGCTTTGGTTGATGCAAGAAGGTCTCTGTATTCCCTCACTCCAAAGCCTTTTGCCAGCTCCTGGTAAGCTCCAAGCTGGTATATCCCGCTCTTTTCAAGGTCAAGCCCTTTGATATAGAACCTTTCTTCGGGAGCCAACATTTTCCACAAATAAGGATCAAAACCGCTAGGGGTAAGATAATCATATGCGATTTTTACTGCCTCGTTTATGATTTTCTCTACAGGCGATTCTTCTCCAGGACTTCTTGTCTTTGAGAGTTCATAGTTGACATCTATGTCCTCAATCCGTTTATATGAAGTCAACACCCTCAAAGAAGCCGCATAAGCTGCAAGAAGATAATCGGTATCACTGAAGTTAGGTTCTTCTTTGTCGTCAAGCTCTCTCATGCTGTCAATCTGCCTTTTTACTTCCATTTCAATCTCGGGATAAAGTTCATCAAGATAAGCTGTTTCTTCAGAGGTTTGTTTGCGAAGAACAAGGAGCACCGTTCCTTTTACATAATTACCTTTTTTGAGCCCGCCAGCATCGGTTTCTGTAGCAATAGTCCAAGCCGCTGTCACCTTTAACCCCGCTGCCCAGAGGATCAAGGCAAGGTCTGCCCATACACCTACATCTTGGTGAGTAAACATGACAATCTGCATGCCATCATCAGGCATGTGTTCGGCCAGGTTCCTGTAAATCTCCACCATACTCTGGTTAAAGCTCTCGCCTGTTCCTTTTACCGCCAAAGCCCTCTTACTATCGGCATACCAATCAGGAAAAATATCAAGGAGTATCTTCTTGTCCCAGGCTAGAAAAAATTCAGAAAGTTCATGATAGTTGATAGCATTGGCATAAGGAGGGTCAGTTAACCAGATATCAGCATTATTTGCAGTTATCCTAGCATCTTTTACATTTACCAGACTAACGCCAAAAATATTTGCTCTTTTACTAAATTTAAAATCGATGAAAAAACTACAACTTAATAAAGCTCTTGTATTAAAATTGAATAGGGTATTAAATGCTTGATTATAAAAAGTTTGTTTTCCATTGTCTTCTCTTGTATTATCCCACAGACATAATTTTGAATTCCAAGCACAGCACTTATTTATCCCCAACAGCCCCACTACTTTTTCCTTTTGTGTTTTTGCATACTTATCGATCAACTCCATCAGCAGCCCGTGCACCAAAAGCTGCCTAGGATTAAAAAGCTGATGCCAGTATGTCCAACCCCTTTCCCTCAAAAGTCTTGTAGTTTCGTCTCCTTCCTCAATCCTGCTATTAGGAATATATCCCTTTTCCTGCCACTCTTTAAATCTTTCCTTTAAAAGCGCTACTACCTTTTCCTCCCTCTCCAAATCCTTTCCCATAGGAGCAGTATAATACCTTTTGCCATCCTGCGTCTCATATCTTATGCAATATAATCTCTCCTGAAAAACATCATCTGGCCGCGGGATAAATTCATCTGCTTCCCATCGGCGAAGCCCATACTCTATTGTCCCGTCTTCTTTTCTCTTGTCTCTCCGCAAAACACTAATTGGAGTGGAATTCTTACAATGATGACAAAACATACTATTATCCCTAACAGTTGCCATCTTCTCCGCCTGCTCCATCTCGGCTTTTGTCGCATTTGATTTTATTTCAATATCAAAATTTCTTTTATCTGGATTTTCCTTCAAAATTGCCACGGTCCTTGTCCCTTTGCCGATTATCCAAGAAGGAGCTAACGGTACACGAAAGCCACACACAGGGCAAATTGTCTCATTGCAGTAAAGATATACATTTGCCCTGTGTCCTTCCTCGTTGTGCTCTATACCCCATTCTGTAATCTGTTCATCTGCCAGTTTAAAGATTTTCTCCTGAAATTCCTTTAATCCCCGTATTTCTTCCTCCGAACTACCGTATAAATTTAAAGCTGCCCAGGTAAGAAGCATAGCAATAGGGTTTAGATCAGAGGCATATACATCACAACCCATCCTTGCCGCTTCAAAAGGAACACTACCGCCACCACAAAAGCAATCTCCTACAACGGGTACTTTCCCAAATCTTCTCTTACCAAGTTCCTGCACAAGTTCCTGAAGGTTTGTAGCATTAGTACCCAGATGCTCGTTTATCTTTTCCCATTCTGTTAGGGGAAGATTCTCTACTTCTTCAGGCCTCACACAGTAAGTTAACTTCTCATCATAGGTCATCCTATTGAAAACCAGCTTCTGCAGGCTCTCCTTTTCTTCTCTTGTTATGCCTTTTCGGTAAGAGATCTTACCATCTTTATCCTCTTCAAAGTACCTTTTCCTCTCGCTCGGGGTGAGATTATTATAGACTTCTTGTACAGGAATTGATTTATTCTTCCTGAGCCATAGCCCTTCTTCATCCATGGTAAGGATTTTTAAGAAAATCTCCCTATCTTTTTTAGGATTGTCGCTTGCAGGCATCAAAAGCCCTAAAAGTGCTGCCCTAACGAGAATAAGGGGTTTTCTCCCCCACCACTTGCCAAGCCCCGTCAATGTCTGACCGCTGCCCGCTTTTCTCTCTTTATAGCTTTCCTTAGATACCTTTGATACTGGAAATTGTACTTCTATAAATGACTTGTTGTTAGAATAATCCATAACCGCACCACCTCTTCAATCGTCAATTTTCCTGCTAATTAACAAGTCGAAAAGATCCATCTGCCGATTAGACTCCTCTATAGGGTTTTCCGTGAGAGCATATCTTACAGCCTTACGCCAGCCCCGTTTATCCTTCAATCCTCCCGTAGCAGCATTTGTCATTGTAAAAAGCCACCAGCGTTCTTCTGGGCTTAAACCAAGCCAGTTTTTTATCGCCGTTGGAATCACTGATGGATCACAGTCCTCTATTGCCCATGCCAGAAGAACCATTTCCTTGCCAAAAAGCCTCTGAACAGGCACCTGCCCCACTTTCCATTTTCCTGTAGGCAATTTTTCCTTTTTTAGTCTACTGTTGAACTCGTCCTTAAGAGCATCTTCGATGAGCTTCCATTTATATTTTGGAAGCTCTACCTTGGGCCTGTCATCCCTATAATCTATGGTCTGGACTTCCGTATCTTCCTGCCATTTGAATCTTTCATAGATAACTACCTTCCCATTATTATCTCTTGGAATTACAACAAGAAAATGGTGCTGAGATTCTCGTGGATCAAAACCAAAACCAAATATCTTTTTTTTCTCTGCCATTACTGCACAATCTCTCCTTCTTTAAAATCTTGCAATGATTTCTTCTTTTCTGCTACCCAGTCTAAGAAATCCTGTCCCGTAGCAAAAATTGCTGTACCGTATTCCAAACTTATATTCACTTTACCCTCAGGCATAAAATTGTTTCTTACGGAATCGATACTCTTTTCTATATTATCTATTTTAATTTTCAGTGACTTATCTACGGTAAGCTCAACCCAACCTTTTTCACCGCTCACATCATCACTTTTATATAAAGTTATAATCACATCGGATAACTCTGCATTGTGCTTTTTTAAAAGTTCAAGTTCACTATAAGTTTCTCGCGTATCATCAGTTCTGCATCTTTTATTCAGTTTAAGTGGTTTATTTTTATCAATAGTGATACCGTAATTGCTCTTCCAATCTATCTTTATTTGAAGAACATTTGAATAGATGCCCTGGGCTTCCGCAACTGCCAAAACATAAGTGCAGTTTTTTGGCACAATTATTTCCCCATCGTAAATACCCCCATACTCTTTTGGGTTAGAACCGTCTGTTGTATATCTGATGGTAGCTGCGGGAGCAGATACAAATTCTACAACTTTATCACTGCCTCTATCAAAAATCCTGTATTTCAAATCAATTTTATTTTGCCACTCTACAGGATCACCAGTCTCATGTTCCCCTGTACTGTCCACACACAGGAACGAAAGCCTCATTTCCTTTGTCTTGAATTCATTTGGATTTTCCACCAAGGAAGAAGCTGTAGTGGCAGGAGCTCCTATTTCATAGTAAATCTTATCTCCATACTGAGGAGTAAGCTTCAATGTCACTTCCCCCGTCGTATCATCTCTGCGGATCTCCTGAATTAACACATTTGTTTTTTCTTTCGGGAACGGCGGTTTTTCAATATAGCCTCCCTGCTCACGCCAAATTCCCTTTTTGAGCATCTCCTCCTTTAGGTCATCAAGAGCTCGCGGAATGTGCCATTGCCACAGAAGATTAATTGCCGCTTGTTCCTTAACATCTGCCCAGCGCATTTCCTTTCTTATAAATAGGCGGTCTTCACACTTTTTCCTGAAACTATCATCGGTTACATCCAAGGTAAATTTCTGTCTTTGCAAAAGCACATCTCTAATCTGTTTTTCACCATTATACTCATTGCCCGTAAACTCCATAAAAAAGTCTGCTTTCATAAGCCCATTTTTTGTAGGATAATAAAGCTGTATAAAGGTCTCCCTGGCTGCTTGCAATAGCTCCAGCGTTATTCTATCCCGTTTATCAACTGCCTTCTGATATTGGGGATTATTCTCGGGTACTTTTTCTTCGTTCATCCTTGCGATGATCTGGTTGATAGCCTTATACTCTTTTGCAGCATGATAGAGTTTTTCCATCGTACTCCTTGTCCCTGACAAGAACATTACCCTGTTCTTGTAGAGTTCGTTTTCATAGAATCTTTGCAAATCTGGATGTAGCCCTGTACCTCCAGGGTAAGGCTCAAAAAGCACAAGCGTCACTTTATCTTCAGAAAGCCTGATTTCATCCACAGCAGGAAAAACAAGCACTTCCTGATAACAATCCTTTATAGTGGGGTCGAATTTTTGCCCTAAAAACGTCTTTAACTCCTTTTTCGCACTTTCGTTGTCATAGGAATCTACTAACGAATTTAGCTCGGCAATTAGATTTTTAGTATTCTTGAAAAATATCTTTCCGTCCCTGTCGGTAAATAGATACCATGCCCTCATTATAAATTCGTCAAGTGCTCTCTTAACCCTCGTTATATCTTTTCCTGGCTCACACAAATAACCGATCGTTTCCTGAAGCGAAAGTCCTAATAGAGCATTTGGAATGTCTGCAAGGGAAGAAACCAAAATGAGCTTTGCTAGATCCTGCATGCAGGTTTCTCCCATTGTAGCATCAATGACTTCAGCAACAGCTTTACCATTTGAAGCAATATCATGCGCAATAGCATTAGCTAAAGAAGGTTTAATCTGAGTTATAGCAGTAAGCATCTCATGATCGTTAAGATCAAAGTCATAAACATTTACTAGATACTTCTCTTTCGCTTTTGGCTTTTCTCCCTTATATAATTGAGAAATAATAATCCTCATGAGGCGTATAAGCCCTCTTGTCTGCTGAAAACCAGGGTTTTCTTTAAAACGAGCATAAAGGTCTCTTATACACGGATGAAATGGATAAGAATCTTTAATACCAACAAAAATTTGTTCAGGAGACAAATTTGTATACCCCATCTGTCTAGCTTCCAAAACAGCCTGCTTATAGGCATTGGCAATCTCGTTAATTTCACTCTCATCGGGCAGAGATTTAAATAACTTTTTCCTCAAAATATGATATACCTCATCCGAGGTACTGCTTACGGGCTCAATAACTAAAGCTGAGCGGTTAATTTCATTCTCCAATTCCTTAAACGAAGACTGCAAAAGCTCGCTTCCGCTTTCATATGTAGCTTTAAGGTCGGAGATCACCACCAGGACATTGGAAAGCTCATCTTTATTGAGAGCAGTAAACAGGTTGGCAAGAGCAGTTGTGGTAATTACCGCAAGGTTGGTATCGCCTATCATCTTTGATTTG
>Ga0209537_1003386_pt1 | contig 14635 bp, 23 predicted proteins | sample BioPla4DNA1_FD_187698 | JGI IMG/M metagenome (GOLD analysis project Ga0209537, IMG submission 187698) | Biogas fermentation microbial communities from Germany - Plant 4 DNA1 (SPAdes) (version 2) | ecosystem: Engineered > Bioreactor > Anaerobic > Digestate | place: Bielefeld, North...
AAAACCTTGACCTTCTGTTGGGCCTGGGCTAAAGCCATGCCGTAGCCGGGAACGATGATGACTCTGTTCGTGCTCTTGAGCAAATTAGCCAGTTCATCCCCATCTTTACCGCCTTCATCACCGTCTTTATCCTGTTCCGGAATAACTTCTCCGGGAGAATTGGCGGCTGCGCCGGCTTTATCGATGAGTTCCTGGACCGTTTCTTCGGCGTTTCCGAGCATCATGACGACGCCGGGCTTTGTGTACAGCGGGTTGTCAACGCCCGCATAGCCGGGACTCAGATCGTAGTTGCAGATGATCACATTCTTAGCCTGGTCCACGTTGAGGATCGGCATGCCGTAAATCGGCGTGTCCTTGGCGGTATTTGCCGCCGGGTTGATTACGTCGTTGGCGCCGATTACGATGACCAGATCGCAGTTCTCAAATTCATGGTTTATTTCTTCCATGCTGCGAAGCTTTTCGTAAGGCACATCCGCTTCGGCAAGCAGCACGTTCATGTGTCCGGGCATTCTTCCTGCAACGGGATGGATGGCGAAGTCCACCGATGCGCCGCGGGCTTCCAGCTTGTCGGCCAAAACCTTGACCTTCTGCTGGGCCTGGGCTAAAGCCATGCCGTAGCCGGGAACGATGATGACATTTTTGGCTTGCTGAAGGAGCTTCATCACATCGTCCGTGGGTTCGCCCTCCGAAACAGAATCGTCTTGAACCGGTTCGGAATCCTGTGTGCCTGCGGGAGCGGTTTTAAGGAATGGAGCCTCGGCGGATGGCTGTACGGAGGTTCTGCCCATCAATATATCTGAAAGGGAGCGGTTCATGGCCATGCACATGATTTTAGTAAGCAAGAGCCCGGAGGCGCCTACGATTCCGCCGAGAGAAACGAGCAGGATGTTGCTTATAGCCATTCCGGCAATGCCGTCGGCCACGCCGGAAAGGGATACCAACAATGAAATGGTAATAGGCATGTCCGCGCCGCCGACTCTTACAGTAAAAGCAATGCCGAAAAATCCGCTGATGAGGATCCCGAAAATCACGCTGGCCGGGAGTGGAACCGAAGGAATGCACATGAGCACCATAGCAGCCAGGGTGAGTACCAGGGAAATGGTGGTAATGGCTTGATGCCCTTTCCATATGATAGGTTTTTGGGAGATCAGCTTATGCAGCTTTCCTGCAGCCACAACGCTTCCCGTAAAAGTCAGGGTGCCGACAACCAGTGCCAATGCGGCGGTTATCAGCGCGAAGGTGGGTAGAGGCGCCACATCCAGCATAGTGACTATGGCTACCAAAGCTGCCGCAGCTCCGCCGAAACTGTTGAGCAGCGCTACCACCTGGGGCATCTGGATCATCTTGAGTGTAAAGGACCAGTAAACGCCCACCAACAATCCCAACACGAGGCAGATCCACAGACCGATAGCGCTGAGGAGCTCATATTTGAACATGGTAATGACTATGGCTCCTGCGGTACATAAGATGCTGATCATATTTCCGGTCACGGCGGTTTTAACTTTGCTGAGCATGGAGAGGCCAATCAGCACGCCTAAAGCTAATATGGCGCAGAGGACAAAATAAACAGTGTCGCTCATCGATTATTCACCTCCTCATGCTCCTCGTGCCTGAACATCTTAAGCATGCGGTGGGACAATCCGAAACCACCCACCACGTTGACCATGGCCAGAAAAATACCGATGTAGCCCAGGATCTGGTTGGCGGTATAGACAGCCATGGCGGTGCAGGTAAGCGCGCCCAACAGGGCAATACCCGCCAATGCATTCATGGCTGTCATAAGTGGTGTGTGCAACAGGCTGGGAACATTGGTAATCACCTTATATCCTATCAAGGCACAAACAATGAACAGTATGACGAGTATAAAAGGATGCATAGTAATTTATCCTCCAAACTTCAAGTTAGAAATTAAAGACCCATAGCTTCTTTGGCGCCTGCGTGTACCACTTCACCGTCAATGGTAGTAAGGATCGACGCCACGATTTCGTCGTTCCTGTCCAGGACGATTTTTCCGTCTTTCATCAGGTAATTGACCAAATGATAGACGTTGTTTGCAAACATCCAGGTGGAGCTGGTGGCAAGCATGCCGGGAATGTTCTTGATGCCGATAATTGTAACTCCGTGCTTCACTACGGTTTCACCGGGTACCGTAGCTTCACAGTTGCCGCCCTGATCGATGGAGATGTCTACAATGACTGATCCGGGAGCCATGGACGCCACCATTTCGTCCGTTATTAATATGGGGGCCAGTTTTCCGGGCACCAGGGCGCCGCAGAAAACGATATCCATCTGGGAGACGGCATCCTTAAGGGCTTCACGTTCTTTTGCCAGCACGTCATCGGGAAGGGAGAGAGCGTAACCTCCTTCTCCTACAGCCAGCTCTGCCGGCACTCCCGTCTCGACGATTTTAGCGCCCAGGCTCTTTGCCTGCTCCACGGCATCGGGACGAATATCCGCCGCATATACCACAGAGCCCAGTCTTTTGGCAGTTGCCAGCGCCTGAAGACCGCCGACGCCGGCGCCGATAATCAATGTATTTACGGGCTTAATCATACCTACCGCACAGAAAATTTGAGGCACAAATTTGGATAAGGCGTTGGCTGCCAACAGCATGCCTTTATATCCTGCGCATGTGCTCATGGAAGTCAGTGCATCCATATTCTGTGCCCTTGAAATACGGGGAATGCCATCCAAAGTCAAACCTATAACGCCTTTTTTTGCCAAATTTTGAACCATCTCGTGATTTACCGGAGCAGCCGGATGAAGGAAGGTGATAAGGTATTGGCCTTGATGCATCATATCCACCTCGTGAACACCTTTTGCCTCGTTGAAGAGTGGTTCCTTTACTTTCAATATTACATCCGCTTTTTCGTAAAGCTCCGCCACGTCGTCGATGATTTTTGCTCCGACAGCCACATACTCGGAATCGGGGTAGTGAGCCCCCGCCCCTGCGGATTTCTCTACCAACACTTCCGCACCGGCTTCAATGAACTTTGCAACTGTCTCGGGAATGGCAGAAACCCTCAGTTCGCCATGCATAATTTCCTTTGGAACACCGATAATCATGATAATCCCTCCTGTTTTCTTCTATTGGAATGAATATGTAAAAAGAAAAACACGAACAGCTACTGCGGAAAAAAACAATCTATAAAATCTAAAGGGTATCCGGAAGAACCGTATATTCATTTTTAACAGTAGAAAGAACTACCAGGGTCCTGGTCCTGGATACGCCTTGGATGCTTTTTATATCATTGAGCACTTTTTCAAGGGAGGCCGTAGAATCTATTACCGCCTTCAGAAGAAAATCTGAGTCTCCCGTAATATAATGACACTCTACGATTTGCTTGTGATCGAGCACGCTTTCGATAAAGCTTTCATTGTATTTGGGATGATCGAGACCGATGGAAATAAATGCTGAAACGTCCTTGTTGATGAGTTTTGGGTCAAGGATCAAAGTGTATTGTTTTATAATTCCGGATTTCTCCAATTTTTTAATGCGTTCGAGCACTGCCGAAACGGATAAGTTGATTTTCTCGCCGATTTCTGAAGCGCTCATGCGGGCGTTCTGTTTCAGCAGGTTTAAAATTTTGATATCAATATTATCCATGGTTCTCTCCGGATAAATTACACATATTAAATGATATGGTTTATTTGCTTTCATAGTAGCACATAACATTAAAAAGTAAAGCAATTTCATATAAATCAATAATTATTCCGGAAATATAGCAGTAACACAAAAATAATTTCGTTTTATTGCCTGCGGACGCAAAAACTGACAAAAATTTTTTCGGCAAAATCCAAAAAGACGATAGAAATTTCTGAAATCTTCCCCGGCAAGGCGGCAATTTCAAAAATAATAATGAGATTGTGCGTGCTGTTATTTCGTGATGCTCAATGGTTAATATAAGAAATCTATACATCTATATATTGACTGTTTCAAAGGGAAGAAATACAATATGAGCAACATTAGAGAAACACCCGGAAGCGTGTTCAATGTCAAAAGCTTAAACACCTTGAAATTATCAGACTACTTCATAACATTTTTTATTTTTTTCTATAAAAATTTAAAATTCCTCTTGCAATCTGTTTTATCCTACTATATACTGATAAAGCTTGCTATTGCACGGCGCGATTAAGCGGGTGGTTGTAAAGGGTGTAAGACGCTTTTTACAAGCCTTTTTTCGAAAAGCCGTGCAAGAAAATGCGATGAGGTAGAAAGTTACCGGGCTATCGGAGAATTTCTACTGAGAATTGTCCTCTCTCGAAGGGGGCGAGGGGATTCGCATTCTTTGTTTGTGTAAAAAATAATGAAACACACGGCAGGGTGTATTGAGCGAATCCCTCGTACATGCATAGCGAAAACGTACGAAATCTGCCTGGAAACAGGCACGGCAAGGAGGAAGAAAATGAGCACACAAAAAATCAGAATCAAGCTTAAAGCGTACGATCATAAGGCGTTGGATCAATCGGCTGCAAAGATTGTAGAGACAGCCAAGAAGACCGGGGCGGAAGTTTCCGGACCGATCCCGCTTCCTACAGAGAAACAGGTAATAACGATTCTGAGAGCGGTCCACAAATACAAGGACAGCAGGGAACAGTTTGAACAGAGGACCCACAAGAGGTTAATCGATATACTTTCCCCGTCCACCAAGACCATCGATGCGCTGATGAAGTTGGATATGCCGGCGGGCGTGGATATCGAAATCAAACTGTAACAGAGGAATGAAAATATTTTCACCTCGTAGAAAATCTTAGTATGATTGCGGAGATTTCTGCAATCCGCTGTAAGAAGGGAGAAAGATAGGATGAAAGCAATCTTAGGAAAGAAAATCGGCATGACTCAGATTTTTACCGAAACCGGAGAAGCAGTTCCGGTTACAGTTATCGAAGCCGGACCTAATGTGGTTACACAAATCAAGACCGTGGAGACGGATGGATATAATGCGGTTCAGATCGGCTTTGAGGACCTGAAAGAGAGCAGGGCCAACAAACCGACGAAGGGTCATTTCGCCAAATGGCAGGCACCTCTCAAGAAGTATTTGCGTGAGGTTCGCGTAGACGACATCGACAACTACAAACCCGGTCAGGTCATAACCGTTGCCGACTTTGAGGAAGGCAAAAAATTGGATATAACCGGGACATCAAAAGGAAAAGGCACCCAGGGTCATATCAAGAGATGGGGACAAGCAAGAGGGCCTATGAGCCACGGTTCCAAGCATCACAGATTAGCGGGTGCTCTGGCAGCCGGAACCTATCCTTCCAGAGTATTTAAAGGAAATAAAGCAGCTGGAAGAATGGGAAGAGATACCGTCACCGTCCAGAACGTGGAACTGGTCAAGATCATTGCTGACAGAAATCTGATGCTGGTCAAAGGCGCTGTGCCGGGAGGCAAGGGCAGCTTGCTTCGCATCCAGTACGCAGTCAAGGGTCAGGATAAATAGGGAAACTGACAGAGAGGAGGAAGTCAAATGGCTCAGGTAACAATGTTGAAAATGGACGGTACAGAGGCCGGAAGCATTGAATTAAAAGATGAAATCTTTGGAATAGAAGTAAATGAATATGCCGTACATGCGGTTGTAGTGAACTATCTGGCAAACCAGAGACAGGGGACCCAGTCCGCAAAGACCAGAGGCGAAGTAAGAGGCGGAGGCAGAAAGCCTTTCAGACAAAAAGGTACAGGCCGCGCCAGGCAGGGAAGCAGCACGTCCCCCAACCATGTAGGCGGAGGAATTGCGTTTGCACCTAAACCGAGAAGTTACAGGTACACCCTTCCCCAAAAGTTAAGGCGTTTAGCGATGAAATCCGCCCTTTCTTCAAAGGTGAGGGAAAACGAAATCATCGTGTTGGACAGCCTGAAACTGGATGAACCTAAAACAAAAGAAATGGCAAAGGTTCTGGAGAATGTGAAAGCTGCGAAGAAAGCACTCATCGTAACGGACGTGAAGGATGAAAATGTAGTTCGTTCAGCGGCCAACATTCCCGGTGTAAAAACCACTATAGTGGGCGAGATGAATGTGTACGACATCGTCAACCACACCAGTCTCATTTTGACCAAGGATGCAGTAACCAGAATTGAGGAGGTGTATTCATAATGAAAACCCCTTACGATATTATCCTCCAGCCTGTCATCACGGAAAGAAGCATGGATGATGCGGCTAAGAAGAGATATACGTTCAAAGTAGCCGTTGATGCAAACAAGACCCAGGTGAAGGACGCGGTTGAAGAGATCTTCGGTGTGGAAGTTGAGAAAGTCAACATAATGAACGTAAAAGGCAAAATGAAGAGAATGGGAAGAAACGTGGGCAGGACGGCGGCTTCCAAAAAGGCCATCGTCATCCTTACGGAAAAAAGTAAGGAAATCGAATTCTTCCAAGGTCTATAAGGAGGGACGCAGAAAATGTCAATCAGGAAATATAAACCGACCTCGCCCGGCTTAAGGGGAATGACGGTTTCAACTTTTGAGGAAATCACAGCAAAGACTCCGGAAAAGTCCCTTACAGTGACGCTGAAAAAGCATTCCGGAAGAAACTCACAGGGAAGAATCACGGTTCGCCACAGGGGAGGCGGATATAGACATAAATATAGAATCATCGATTTCAAGCGGGATAAGGACGGAGTGCCCGGAAGGGTAGCTACCATCGAATACGATCCCAACAGAAGCGCTAACATCGCTCTCATCTTCTATGCAGACGGTGAGAAAAGATATATTATCGCTCCCAATAACCTGAAGGTTGGCGATATCATACATTCAGGAGAGGATGCAGACATCCAGGTGGGCAACGCGCTTCCTTTGAAGAACATTCCTGTAGGTACCGTGATCCACTGCATTGAACTGAAAGCCGGAAAGGGCGCCCAGTTGGTCAGGGCCGCAGGAAACGGAGCCCAGCTCATGGCTAAAGAAGGCGATTACGCAACTGTAAGATTGCCCTCTGGAGAAATGAGAAAGATTCGGATGGAGTGCAGGGCCACCATCGGTGAAGTCGGCAATGTAGAGCATGAGAATATCAATATCGGTAAAGCCGGCAGAAAGAGACATATGGGCTTCAGACCCTCTGTCAGAGGCTCCGCCATGAACCCCATCGACCATCCCCACGGCGGTGGAGAAGGCAAAGCGGGAATCGGCCGCGCACATCCCTCTACTCCTTGGGGCAAGCCTACGCTGGGGTACAAGACGAGAAAGAAGAACAAGCATTCCAATCATTATATCGTGAAGAGACGCGGAGAGAAGTAAGCGGAGAGGAGGATGAAGCAAGATGGGCAGATCGCTGAAAAAGGGACCTTTTGTCGATAAGAAATTATTGGCCGCCATCGAGAAAATGAATGAGGCCAACGAAAAGAGAGTTATTAAAACCTGGTCCAGACCATCCACTATTTTTCCGCAGATGGTAGGACATACAATAGCGGTTCATGACGGAAGAAAACATGTACCGGTATATATAACAGAAGATATGGTAGGACACAAGCTGGGTGAGTTTGCTCCTACGAGAACTTACAGAGGACACGCAGCGGACAAATCCTCGAAAGTGAAGAAAAAGTAAGGGAGGATGAAGAACATGGAAGCGAAAGCAGTTGCAAAGTATGTCAGAATGTCTCCCATCAAGCTTAAACCGATTGTCGATCTGGTGAGAGGAAAAGACTTGAATGAAGCATTGACTATACTGAAATTCACCCCGGGAAAAGGTTCGGTGTTGGTGGAAAAGGTAGTCAAATCCGCGGCAGCGAATGCAGAAAACAACCATAATATGAACGTGGATAAGCTTTATATCGCTGAAATATACGCTAATCAAGGTCCGACCATGAAACGGTGGAGGGCCGGTTCTCATGGCCGCGCATTCATTATCCGTAAGAGAAGCAGCCATATCGGCGTAACGCTTAGGGAAAGAGATTAGGAGGTTTATTGAATGGGTCAGAAAGTAAGTCCACACGGATTGAGAGTAGGCGTTATTAAAGACTGGAACTCCAAGTGGTATGCGGATAAAAAAGATTTTGCAGACTACCTTGTTGAGGACAAAAAAATCAGAGATCATATCAAGAAAAGGATTTACGCCGCCGGCGTTTCAAAGATTTTAATCGAAAGAGCTGCCAATAACCAGGTTAAGGTTACCGTGCTGACTGCCAAACCCGGTATGGTAATCGGCAGATCCGGAACGGGCATCGACGAACTGAGAAAAGAAGTAGAGAAGCTCACCGGAAAGACGACGACAATGAATATCGTCGAAGTCAAAAGGGCGGAAACGGACGCGCAGCTCACAGCAGAAAACGTCACGCAGGCCCTTGAGAGAAGAATTTCATACCGGAGGGCCATGAAACAGGCCATCGGACGAACCATGAAAGCCGGATGCAAAGGAATCAAGATCGTAGTGTCCGGAAGATTGGGCGGAGCGGAAATTGCCAGAAGCGAAAAGTACAGTGAAGGAAATGTTCCCCTCCATACTCTCAGGTCCGATATCAGTTACGGTTTTGCAGAGGCGGATACGCAGTACGGCAAGATCGGCGTGAAGGTTTGGATCAACAACGGAGAAGTTCTGTCAAAAGAGTTGCAGAGCCCGCTGCCTGAGGAGAGCGGAAGAGACGACAGAGACAGACGCAGAAGGTCCGGAGACAGACGCAGAAGGGATACTGATCGTGCCGAAAGACGTGGCGGATACCGTAAGGAAGAGAAGCCCGAAGTCAAAGCAGTAAATCCCAGAAGACGTATTAAGCCGGCCGAAAAGCCTGTCAAAGCCGAGCCTGCGGAGGCGGTCGAAGCGAAAGAGGCGCCTGAGACCGTTTCTGAAGAGTAAGAAACCGAGTATGAAAGGAGGAACAAGCGATGTTAATGCCGAAGCGTGTCAAACGTCGTCGTGTCCATAGAGGAAGAATGAAGGGCGTCGCTACGAGAGGAAACACCATTACCTACGGCACCTATGGTTTAGTTGCCCAGGAGTGTGGCTGGATCACCTCGAATCAGATAGAAGCTGCCAGAATCGCAATGACCCGTTCCATCAGAAGGGGCGGAAACGTATATATTAAGATATTTCCTCACAAACCTGTTACCAAGAAGCCCGCTGAAGTTCGTATGGGTTCCGGTAAAGGTGCTCCCGAATATTGGGTAGCAGTGGTAAAGCCTGGCAGGGTCATGTTTGAAATCGCAGGAGTCACGGAAGAAAAAGCTAGAGAAGCTATGAGACTGGCTTCCCACAAGCTCCCGGTGAAATGCAAATTTGCCGTCAAGGGCCAGGAAATTGCAGAGGGTGGTGAAGCGTAATGAAGAAGAAACTAGAGAAAATGAGACAAATGAGCGAAGCCGAACTCGCAGCAGAAGTGAAGAAACTGAAGAATGAACTGTTCAATTTGCGTTTTCAACAAGTGACCGGCCAGCTTGAGAACCCGATGAAAATGCGCGATGTAAAAAAAGAAATTGCGAGAGCAAAGACCATCTTGAGAGAGAAAGAGCTTAAGAAGGCGGCGCGAGGTTAAAGAAGGGAGGAAGCGATTATGGAAGATAGAAATAGACGTAAGACCAAGGTCGGATACGTGGTCAGCGACAAAATGGATAAGACCATCGTTGTAGCTGTGGAAGATTTAGTAAGACATTCCCTTTACGGAAAGTCAACCAAGCGCACGAAGAAATTCAAAGCTCATGATGAGAACAACGAATGCCAGATTGGCGATAAAGTGAGAATTATGGAAACCAGGCCTCTGTCCAAGGATAAAAGATGGAGACTTGTAAGAATCATCGAGAAGGCTAAGTAAGGAAGGAGGCAACTATCGTGATTCAAGCAGAAACAAGATTGAAGGTTGCTGACAATTCCGGCGCAAAAGAATTATTGTGCATACGTGTTCTCGGCGGAACGAGCCGTAAATATGCCAACATTGGAGATATAATCGTATGTGCTGTTAAAGAAGCAACCCCCGGCGGCGTCGTCAAAAAGGGCGATGTAGTTAAAGCCGTGGTCGTGAGGACAAAAAAGGGTGTAAGGCGTGCAGACGGCAGCTATGTAAAGTTTGATCAAAATGCCGCCGTTATCATAAAAGAAGATAAGAACCCGGTAGGTACACGTATTTTTGGACCCGTGGCGAGAGAGCTGAGAGACAAGAGCTTTATGAAGATCGTGTCCCTCGCGCCGGAAGTACTGTAGGAGGTGTTGAGGATGCGAATCAAGAAAGACGATGTAGTGCTGGTCATCACCGGCAAAGATAAAGGCAAAAAAGGTAAAGTTCTAAAGGTGTTCCCTAAAACTGAAAGGGTCATCGTGGAAGGGGTAAACATTCAGACCAAACACCAGAAGCAGACTAGAAAAGCGCCAGCTGAAATCAAGCACCAGGAAGGTCCTATTCATATTTCAAATGTGATGTACTGGGACAGCAAGGCTAAAGCCCCGACACGGATCGGTTACACGGTGGTAGACGGTGTAAAGAAGAGAGTATCCAAGAGAACAGGCCAGATAATCGACTAGTGAAAGGAGGGAACGAACTTGGCAGCAAGACTGAAAGAACATTATAAAACAGAAGTATTCAATGCCATGATGGAAAAGTTCAAATATAAGAACGTCATGGAAGTGCCCAAGCTCGAGAAGATCACAATAAATATGGGTCTCGGCGAAGCGAAGGACAATCCAAAGATCATGGAAACCGCAGTTCAGGAGCTGGCCCTCATCACTGGTCAGAGGCCTGTAGTAACTAAAGCGAGGAAGTCCATCGCAAACTTCAAATTGAGAGAAGGCATGAGCGTAGGCGCAAAGGTAACCCTCAGGGGAGACAATATGTATATATTTGCAGACAAGTTGTTCAACATAGCCCTTCCCAGGGTGAGGGACTTTAAAGGTGTCAACCGCAATTCCTTCGACGGAAGAGGCAACTACTCCTTAGGTATCAAAGAGCAGCTGATCTTTCCGGAGATTATCTATGATCAAGTAGATATGATAAAGGGCATGAATATTGTATTTACGACGACGGCAAAGACCGATGAAGAAGCTCAGGCTCTTCTCGAACTCTTGGGAATGCCGTTCGCAAAGTAACGAGGAGGTAAGAAAGTGGCAAAGAAATCTCTCATAATAAAACAGCAGAGAAAACCAAAGTATGCAACACGGGCTTACAACAGATGCAAGCTCTGCGGTCGCCCTCATGCTTACCTGAGGAAATTCGGCGTTTGTCGTATCTGCTTTAGAGAGCTAGCTTATAAGGGTGAAATACCCGGCGTTCGGAAAGCCAGCTGGTAATACCGAAAGGAAGGAGGTACAGTAACATGACTATGACAGATCCTGTAGCGGACATGTTGACCAGAATCAGGAATGCCAACACTGTCGGACACGCAACCGTTGATATACCAGCGTCTAAGATGAAGAAATCCATTGCGGAGATCTTGCTTAAAGAAGGTTATATCAAAGGATTCAATATTATAGATGACGGCAAACAAGGTATCATCAGGGTACACATGAAGTACGGAGCTGATAAGCAGAAAGTAATCAGCGGACTGAAGAGGATCTCCAAACCCGGTTTAAGAGTTTATGCGAAAAGCGACGAGGTACCGAAGGTATTGGGAGGTCTTGGCATCGCCATTATCTCCACATCCAACGGTGTCATGAGCGACAAAGAAGCAAGAAAATTGGGTGTTGGTGGCGAAGTAATCTGTTATGTTTGGTAGGGAGGAAATACAATGTCAAGAATAGGAAAACAGCCTGTATCGCTTCCTGCCGGCGTTGAGGTAAAAATCAGCGGCAATAACGTGGTTACCGTGAAGGGGCCCAAAGGTGAATTGCAGGAACAGATAAGCAACAGACTGAAAATTGAAATCAAAGACGGCGTCCTGACCGTAGCTCCGGATGGAGATGACAAGGAAGCCAGAGAGGCCCATGGGCTTTACAGGTCCTTAATTAACAACATGGTCACGGGCGTTACCGCAGGGTTTGAGAAAAAACTCCAACTCGGTGGGGTAGGATATAGAGCGGAGAAAAATGGTAAAAAGCTGGTCCTTCATCTGGGATTCTCTCATACTATTGAGATGGAAGATCCGGAAGGAATCCAGACAGAAGTTGCCGGAAATGAAGTTATTGTCAGAGGCATTGACAAAGCCCTGGTAGGAAACTATGCGGCAATTATTCGCGCACAAAAACCGGTTGAGCCGTATAAGGGCAAAGGCTTCCGTTATGTCGATGAGGCTGTCCTCCGCAAGGAAGGCAAAGCCGGCGTTAAGAAGAAGTAGAAAGGAGTGAAGAAAATGGCTAAGAAGAGCAGTAGAAACGACAAGCGTTTACAGAGACATGCGAGAGTAAGAAAAAGCGTTTTCGGTACTCCTGAAAAACCGAGACTATGCGTCTATAGAAGCCTCTCCAATATTTATGCACAGATCATCGACGATGTTAACGGACATACATTGGTGGCCGCTTCTTCTTTGGATAAGGAAATCAAAGAGCGGTTTGCAAACGGCGGAAACAAGGAAGCCGCCAGGGCGGTAGGAGAAGCTGTAGGTAAGAGAGCGCTGGAAAAAGGCATCGAAAAGGTTTGCTTTGACAGAGGCGGATTCTTATATCACGGAAGAGTGAAAGAGTTGGCTGACGGTGCGCGCTCCGCCGGTCTCAAATTCTAATAGGAGGAGAAGAGAATGCGACAAAATACCATTGATGCATCCAAGCTTGAACTGCAGGAATCCATCGTGAGTATCCGCCGTGTAACAAAGGTCGTCAAGGGCGGCAAAAACTTCCGGTTCAGTGTTGCCGTTGTAGTCGGTGACAAGAACGGACACGTGGGCGTGGGTCTGGGTAAGGCCCAGGAAATTCCGGAAGCTGTGAGAAAAGCCATTGAGGATGCGAAAAAAAGACTGATTTACGTTCCCACGCTGGGAACTACCATACCACATAGAACATTAGGCGTTTTCGGAGCCGGTCAGGTTCTCATCATGCCGGCGGCACCGGGTACTGGTGTAATCGCGGGAAGCTCCGTGCGTACCGTACTTGAGTTGGCCGGTATTAAAGACGTGAGAGCCAAATCCATCGGCAGCAACAACGCCATAAATATGGCTTGTGCTACAATCGAAGGCCTCAAAATGCTGAAGACGTTGGAAAACGTCAGCAAGCTCAGGGGCAAGACGAAGCAGGAAATTTTAGGATAAGGAGGACACCAAATTGGCGGAGAAGAGAGTTAAAATTACTTTAATAAAAAGCCCCATCGGTGCTTCCCCAAAACAAAGAAAAGTTCTGGAAGCGTTAGGTCTCAGAAAGATGCATCACGCAGTTGAGAAACCTGACAACCCGCAGACCAGCGGAGCCGTTGACAAGATAAAGCATCTTGTTAAGGTTGAGCAACTGTAAGAGGGAGGTGACAGCCATGAAGTTACATGAACTGAGAGCCCCGGAAGGCGCCACGAAGGCTCCCAAGAGAAAAGGGAGAGGCACAAGCTCCGGATTGGGTAAAACAGCAGGTAGAGGTCATAAAGGCCAGAATTCCAGAAGCGGAGGCGGCGTACGTCTCGGTTTCGAAGGTGGCCAGATGCCATTATATAGACGAATCCCCAAGAGAGGATTTACAAACATTTGGAAGAAACAATGGGAGATAGTTAATATCGATGAACTGAATGCATTTGAGGACGGTACAGAGGTTACCCCGGAGCTTCTCATTGAAGCAGGATTGGTAAAGAAGATCGTCGACGGAGTTAAAGTCCTCGGCGAAGGCACTTTGGAGAAAAAAATTACCGTAAAGGCTCATAAATTCAGTAAATCTGCCATTGAAAAGATTGAGTCTGCCGGAGGAAAGGCCGAGGTGATTTAATATGGAGATGCTTCGGACAGTTGCCCGTGCTTGGAAGATTGAGGATCTCAGAAAAAAGATTATCTTTACCCTTTTAATGTTGCTCGTGTTCCGGCTGGGTTCCAACATTCCCGTTCCCGGAATCGACCGGGCAATACTGCAGGAAGTCTTCTCGGGAGAACTGGGACTGTTGAGTCTGTTTGACCTGTTTTCGGGAGGAGCTTTCAGCAACTTTACCATCTTTGCGCTGAGCATCACCCCGTACATCACAGCGTCCATTATCCTTCAACTCTTGACTATCGCCATCCCCAAACTGGAAGCTTTGGCTAAGGAGGGAATGGAAGGAAGGAAGAAAATTGCTCAGTATACTCGTTATCTCACCGTGGTTCTGGCTTTTGTGCAAGCCATCGGTATGACCGTAGGTCTTTTCAGAGATGCGGTGCCCGACAAAAGCTTTTTCAACGTTGCATTGATTGTACTGGTTTTGTCAGCGGGTACGGCTTTTCTCATGTGGCTGGGCGAGCAGATCAACGAGAACGGTATCGGAAACGGTATCTCTTTGATCATCTTCAGCGGTATCATCGCCAGAGCCCCCAGCGCAGTGCATACCACGTGGCTGTCATATAGAGCGGGGCAGATCTCCTTGATATCGATCATATTGTTCCTGATCTTTGCACTGGTAGTCGTGGTGGGAATCGTCATGGTACAGCAAGGGCAGAGAAAAATTCCGGTGCAATACGCCAAACGCGTTGTAGGCAGAAAAATGTATGGCGGACAAAGCACTCATATTCCCGTGAAGGTGAACCAGGCAGGAGTAATTCCTGTAATCTTCTCACTTTCGTTGCTGCAATTTCCATTGACACTGACTTATTTCTTCCCGGGAACCGGATTCGCTAATTTCGTATCCAAG
>Ga0209537_1003388_pt1 | contig 14628 bp, 13 predicted proteins | sample BioPla4DNA1_FD_187698 | JGI IMG/M metagenome (GOLD analysis project Ga0209537, IMG submission 187698) | Biogas fermentation microbial communities from Germany - Plant 4 DNA1 (SPAdes) (version 2) | ecosystem: Engineered > Bioreactor > Anaerobic > Digestate | place: Bielefeld, North...
CGTCGCCGTACTCTGAGAGCTGGAATGAACCTGAATCCGTCATTACAGGTCCGTCAAAGTTTATGAGTCCATGGACACCCCTCCGCAGTGCCTCGTCCCTGAGTTCAGGGTTCCTGTAGATTATGTATGCATTGGTTATCACAATTTCAGCGCCGAACCTCTTAACGTCAATTGTCTGCTTACCCGGATGTATAACCGGCATCAGTGCAGGTGTCTTAACCTCTCCATGTTCCGTCCTGAGGACACCCGTTCTTCCCAGGTTGTCCTTTGATCTTATCTCAAACATGAAATCCTCCCGATTATATTAAACTAAACTTATTGAATCCGCTGTGAATAAAATATGAAACCATTAACCCAATCCCACATTAACCCATTGAATCCCCTAACAAATATAATTACAGTAAATCTGAATAGCAACACCAACTCTGAAACTAGCGGATTGAATTCTACTGTATGATCCCTCTTAAACTGGTCACTTCCAGCAGTCTCCTCCTCATTGAGAGCACCCTCTCCCTGGAGGTTGCCACCCTTTCCTCGCCACAGCCACATACACATTCATCCATCTGGGGGCATATTATGTAGAGTGCTTCCTGTCCCGCCGGGTCAGATATGCCCATCATCTCAAGGTTCCGCCGGACTCTGCGCCCGATCCTATCCTCCTCAGCGGGGGCACCAAGGTAGATCGGGGTCTTAACAGCGGATGAAATTCTTGTAACACCACGAACGATCCTGCGCTCAACTCTACGCCTCTCACTTATGGTTTCACCATCTGACGAAAGTGTGGGATCCCTGTAGGGCACCCCTGCATCACTGAGGGCCACCATCCTCTCATCCCTCCATTCCAGTGGCTCTCTAACCTTTGAGGGATCCCTCGAGGCGAGTGTGCCTGCCGACCTTCTTCCAAACACCGGACCTGCACCAACATGGAATCCCACCTCTATAAGGGCGGATCTCACGGGAGCCGCTGATGTGTAGGTTGCAAGAACTCCATCTGGCTTTATAACCCTGGCTACCTGTGAGAGAAACTCCACAGTGTAGAGTTCAGGTGAAACCCCGGGACTGAATGCATCGAGGAAAATGGCATCATAGTATTCAGCCTCAAGTTTCCGGAGCGTCTCCCTTGCATCCTCACAGTGAACCCGAATGGTGACCTCCGGGGATGGTAGGGGAGATGCCCCTATGCTGACGACTCCCATATCCATCAGGCGTTCCTCATAGGCGGCCTTAACAAGTTCATGGGATTTTACAGGTGATGGAACAATGAGGGCCGCCGCCAGTGTCTCTGGGGAGACCTCCACCATGTCCACTGTAATCTCACTTGCAGATGTGAATTCAAGGAGAGCTGCTGTGTTATACCCAAGGCCGGAACAGAGGTCAAGAACCCGGATTTCCTCTGCATCAGGTGATATTGAGGGCCCTACAAATTTTTCAAAGGACTCTGTTATGGCGCCGCTCCTGGTGTGCATGGCCTCCTCGCCGGAATCTGATTCCAGGGTGTATGAGCCATCAGCTGTCCTTATGAAACTCTCTGAAAGTGAACGCCATGCTTCGGTGCGCCTGTTTCTCCCATCCCGGCGTTCACCTTCGAAGTAGTTTCTAACAGCCCTCAGAACATCATTCCTCGGTGTGAGTACCATGTTAAATGATCCAGTGGATTTTAACTTAAACTTTGCCATTACTAAATTCTGGGTCTGTAGGGTACAACAGAGAATCTGATCCTGAATTCAGTTCCATCCTCCATATCCACTTCAAGATCCCCGTCCAGCTGACCCACAAGGCCATTTACAAGTTTAAAGCCCAGAGAATCAGATTCCTCAAGTATAAAATCCGGTGGAAGGCCCAAACCATTATCTGAGATGGTGAGTGTGAAATCATCACCCTCTGATTCCAGTTTCACTCTGATCTCTCCCCCCTCACTGAGTGCATGTTTCACTGAATTTGTGATGAGCTCATTTATTATGAGCCCCAGGGGCACGGCTGTCTCGATTGGGAGGGTCACGTCCTTCACAGAAACCCTGAGTTCTATTCCCGCTGTATGGTAGCTGTCCAGGATGGATGATGTGAGCCTCTCAATGTAGCGCCTCATGTCTATGCTGGTTATATCCTCCGATTCATAGAGGAGTTCATGTACGAGTGCCATGGATTTAACCCTGCTCTCAAGGTCCAGGAGGGGTGCCGGATCCTTGATTTCATTTAACTGGAGGTTTATGAGGCTGGATATTATCTGGAAGTTGTTCTTGACCCTGTGGTGCACCTCCCTCAGCAGCGCCTCCTTCTCCCTCAGGGAGGATCTCAGCCGGTCCTCATATTCCTTTCTGAGGGTTATATCCCCGCATATTATGACAACCTCACCTGTTGATAGCCTGTATATGTAAACCTCAAGCCATTTCTCACCATGTTTAACCTCAGGGAGGTGCAGTGGTTCATCCACCCCGGTCACCTTCTCAAGGGCCCCTCTGATGCTGGATTCTGCGATTCCTGGAAGTGCCCTCTCAAGTTCCATTCCCTTCACGTCCCCGCAGACTACACCTTCCATCTCCTCGGCAGCGGGATTCATGGATAAAACTCTGAATCCCCCTTTAGCAGGACTTAAGACGATTACCCCAGCATTCATGTTTCTGAAAAGCTCCCTGAACTTCTCCCGGCTCACCCTGAGGGCCTCCTCTGCGAGTTTATGTTCATGTATATCCCTCAGGCCAAATACGTAGCCCAGGACACCACCATCCCTGTGGATGGGTCTGTCAACATACTCCACCCATCGATAACTTCCATCTGGCCTCTTTATCCGGAATGTTGCCCTGTGCATTTCATCATCACACATGATGAGTTTTCTGACATTTTCACGGTCATCTGGGTGCAGGTAATCAAGAAAATCGGTGACGGACCTGTTTATGAGGTGTTCATGACTGTACCCTGTTATATTCTTCACTGATGGGCTGAGGTATCTGAATTTGAAGTCCCTATCAAATTCCCCGAGGCCATCGGCCATGTGCTCTGTGAGCAGCACAAGGCGTTCCTCCCTCCTTTGAAGTTTTTTCTCCATATCCCTTATCGGACTTATATCTGAGCCCGTGAAGAGGAGGCCGATGTGCTCCCCTCCACTTCCATGGATATGGCCAGCGGATACAACAACAGGTACCAGTCCATCCCTCGATTTCAGGGCTGACTCCACCATGGATCCCATCATTTCAGATAGTTTACCCTCAAATTCCATTGCCTCATCTATCCTCCTCCCCAGAAGTTCCGCTGCACTGAAACCCGTTAACCTCTCGGCTGCAGGGTTAACATAGGATATTCTGAATTCAAGATCTGTTATGATGAGGAAACTGTTCATGTTCCTCACTATGTCCATTGCTGCGTTCATTGGACTGAGTACCGGTATGTGAAATCTGAGCACACCGTAGGCTATTATTGATACCCCTGCTGCAGCCGCAGGGTTTGTGAGTGATGGGACCTCAAGGCCCATTAATGGCAGCACCAGGTCAGTCAGGAACCCAGTTATAATGGGAAGTATGAGGCCCGTGAAAAGGTAGATTCCCTCAGCCCTTCCCTCACTGGAGGAGGACCTGAGGTGAATCACAACAAGTGCAAGTGCAATTAACCCCACTGCAAATCCCCATATGGTTGAAAGATCATATGCTGCTGATCTGGATGCGGCGAAGGTCCATCCCCATGGTGTAAGCAGCGGGCCTGCAGTTATGAGGCTTGTTGTAAGCTCAAGGACTGAGAATATAAAGGCGGGTACGTAGATTGCTGCAAGAGTGTACCATCTTCTAATTCTCCCTGTGAATATCATCACCATGTGAAGGATCACCGGAACCACGAATGGCCAGAGGAACCCCATCCTGACCCAAAGGGCTGCCATCCCATAGGACTCTGAGATGTAAAGGCCGAAATCTGCGAGTGAAAGGTATGCGACGAGCACCGAAAAAGCAAGGAGTGCCCTGTTGAAACGGCTCTTTGGGTTCTTCACAAAGATGTATATTCCAGAGATTGTGGCAGACACAAAAGCAGCGATTGAAATAAGGGCCAGTGTATTCATGTGACCACCTATTATTGTTACTATTTATCCATCATAGATATATAGTTAAGGAATAGCTGCAGCTAATAGAATTAATCTAGAGGAAGTGAGACGTGGGTTTTATGAGGGTTCTAATAGTGTCAGATTTCTTTGTACCCCATTACAATGGAGGAGGAGAAAGGAGATACTTTGAAATTGCAAGGAGACTCGTAAGCAGGGGACATGAGGTTGACGTGCTTTCCATGAAGATTCAAGGTGTCCCCCATCATGAGGAGATTGAGGGTATTCATGTGTATCATGTGGGTCCTGAAATAAGGAGCCCTCCAGTCAGGACCCCTCTTGACTTTATGAGGTTCATGATGGCTGTATTCCTATGGATATGCAGGAATGATTACGATATAATAGACGCCCAGACATATTCACCGCTTATACCATCCCTGCTTGCGGCAAGACTTCGTGGAATCCCCATGGTTGCAACCATCCATGATGTGAGCTCCTCCCATGGAGACCAGTGGTTACAGTCATCAGGGCTGGCATCGGTCCTCGAGAGGGTTCTCATGAGGCTGCCATATGATGGTGTTGTCACGGTGAGCAGGAGCACTGCATCTGCACTGATCGAAGTGTATGGCAGGTCCCCTGAGGGCATACATATCATTCCCAATGGGGTGGACCTTGAACTGATAGACTCCACGCTCCCAGCCACCGGAGACTACATAATATTTGTGGGTAGACTCGCCCCACACAAACATGTCGATCACCTTATTGAAGTCTTCAGATCCCTTAGCAGTGATTTTCCAGGTCTGAAACTTGAAATAATTGGAGATGGAGTCGAGAGAACCCGGCTGAAAGGGATGGTTGATGAATATGGAATAGGCGCAAGGGTGTCATTTCATCACAGCCTGAGCTACAGGGAGGTCATATCCCTTATTAAAGGGGCGAAGGTGCTTGTCCTTCCCTCAACAAGGGAGGGCTTCGGGATGGTCCTTGCAGAGGCAAACGCCTGTTCTGTGCCGGTTGTGGCATACAGGTCAGGGGGTGTTGTTGAGGTTATAAATGATGGTGAAAATGGATTTCTTGTGGAACCCTGTGATAGAGATTCACTCAAGGAAAAAATCCGCTTAATCCTTAAAAACGATGATATTAGGGTCAATATGGGTAAAAAAGGAAGAGAAAGAATTGAAAAATATTTCCTGTGGGACATTTTAGTGAATTCCCTAGAAAACATCTACAAAAATCTAGCAAATAAAATTACAAAATAGTAGAACCTCGGAGTGAATAATATATTTGATCCAGTTAAAATTCACCAGGAGCTACTGTAATCCCTTTTTTTAGAGTATAACCTTCTCTAAAAGCCCTTAATATTTTTTTAATATTTTTTGGATTCTTTGAAGCGTATATAATGATGTATTGGAGGAGTGTTCTTATTGGCCTTAAGTATTTGGTAGAAAGGTTTTCACCATACTTTCTATCTAGATAAACAATATTCCTTATAAGGTAATGTGTCTTCCAGTTGAATTCTGGATCCGCCACAACCTTTTTTATCATCTTCGCTTCTGACACCATATAAATAGGAGCATATTTTTTGAGCCTTATTGCATAATCAGTATCGTCTGCTATTATAAAAAGATCCTTATCAGGAAAACCTATCTCCGCAATAGCATCTGCGCTTATCAGGGGACCCTCAAATGATATCGCTGAAACCTCAAAATATTCATTAATAAGATCATCCTCTGAAATTATACCATATGTGAAATTCCTTAAAGGATTTTTAAAATTAAATTCTTTTGTCTCAAGATTGAAAAGCGAACCATTAAAAAATCTTACTGGTACAAGGGCAGATTTTTTTTCTATAGAATTTCCCACTTTAATTAAATTCTCAAGAGTATTGGGTAAGGGCTCTACATCATCATCCATTAACCATACCCAGTCATATCCATCTTCATAAGCCATTTTGACTCCTTCATAGAAACCCCCAGCTCCTCCAATGTTTCTTGATAGTCTAAGATGGGTTATCCTTATCTCCTCCTCATTGTAAAGGTTTTCAATGGTCAATGTTCCTCCATCAGGGGAGGGGCTATACCCCTCCTTTTGTAGTAGTTCTGGTGTCCCATCAGAGGATGAATTGTCAATTATATATATGGCTTCAAGTGGTCTTGTTTGACTTCTTAACGCATTAATGCATTCCAGAAGCAATTTTTTACGGTTAAAGGTGACAACAACTGCGCATATTTTCATAATATCCCTTTTAATCCTCTAATTATTAGATGTCTGGTTGGTTAAATAAATTAAAAATAATTTGTATAAATGAATTTTTCTTAAGTCCATAGTATGATTCATAGTTTTGTCTTAAGAATATTTTCAAGGCTATTTGATAATCTGGACCAGTCGTAGAGCTTAACAGATCTCATTAAAGCCGATTTGTCGCAATCAATCTCTATAGCCATTTCAACTGCATTTCTGATATCTTTAATATCATCAAAAAACACTGTGTTACCAAATTCTATCCTTCTAACTTCTTCAAGAGGAGAAGAAACTACCTTTAATCCCGCCGCTGAGTATTCAAAATATTTTATAGGGCTAGCAGCATCAGTAAACGGGTATTTTCTAAAAGGAAGTAATCCTACATCAAATGTTTTCATAAGAGAAGGAATATGCTGATGTTCAACCATGCCGGTCAATATTACCCTATCAGATCCTATTTTTCGCAACTTATCAACTTCAGGACCAACTCCGGCTATAATAATTACAGAATTTTTTTCCTCAAGAAAAGGTATTAAGTTACTCACTGTTTCATATAGATTTGACCATTCACCAAAATAACTTACATAGCCAAGGACATAATCATAATTATCTAAATTAAATTTATCAATAAACCTATCCGGCTTTGCCATCCTGAATTTATTAATTTCAACGCCGTTGGGTAAAACAGATGCTTCTTTTGATAGATTTTTATATTTATCTCTCAGAACAGATGAAACAAAAACTGTATGGTCTGCTTTTTCTATCTGTTCACCAATAGAATCTTCTATTCTAAGAAATTTACTCATAAACCTCATCATTAGAGGCACATTTTTATAGGAATCTACATGATCATCTACCAGATCATAAATAACAGGAACCTCATCAAATGGAGGTACTAAATCCCATATGAAACTTTCAGAAAATATAACATCAATAGAATTTTTATCTATTATGTCCCTTATCTGAGCATTAACAACCCCCCTGTTAAGAGGTGGTAAAATAAAGGTCCTGCCCACATGATGAACAAATATATTATCTTCTATGGAAGTTGTATAATTTTTTATAATACTACTAAAATTTCTTATTCGATTAAATGTGAGGGGATATGGCATGTCCCATGACAGCACATGAATTTCATTATTTTTTTTCAGATTTTCAATAAAAAAGTTGGATCTACCAGGTATATTACATACCGTATGAGGTACATGTGGTATTATTAGTATATTCATATAAACACCCTTTAAAACATCTTTCTTTATTGATTAAGCTTTATAGTAAACAATTCCCGTGAATACTGGCATCACCACAAGTAAAATCGTGGCAGGAAGCGCAGCTGCAGGTGAAAAGTAGGTGAGGGCCACGCCAACAGGGATCACACCATCACGCATACCCGCCGTGTAAACATATGCTGCCCCATCATGTCCCATTAGCCTTCCAAGAATAAAGCCATAGGTGAAACCTGCAAGTAGCATCACAGATACCATAAGGACAATCTCCATCACACCACCACTTCTCACCGAACCTGACATGTGGGCAACCGCAACAACTATTATCACAAGTCCAAGTATCGCCGACAGGAAGTTAAGGTTCTTTCTTGCAGGTATAAACCTCTCCTCCTCAAGCCTCAGGATGAGTGCAGCGACTGCAGGCAGGAATACTGTGAATACAAGCAGTTCAAATACCCTGAAAGCCACTGAAAGTGAGGCCACACCCATGAGGTAGAGGACAGCAGGGTAAACTGCAACAGATAGCAGCATCGATGTAAGGGCAGCTGAAAGGGCAGGGGTGCCGTCACCACCGGATAGCTCCGTCCAGAGGGCCGCAACAACAGGTGATGGAGCAAATGAGAGTAGTATGATCCCCGAGACAATATCACCGCTGAAATTGAATGTTTTAATAAAAATGAACCCCAGAACTGGATATAGCAGAAAATTGGACACAGAGACCAGACCAAGAAACTGGGGGTGGTGGATGATCCTCCCAAAGTCCTCGAGACTGTGTTCAATGACAAGGGAGAACACCAGAAATGCGAGAAGCAGAGGCGTGTAGCCTGATAAAACTGAAAACTGGGGGAATAATAAACCTGTAAGGACGCATAAAAGCGTCAGGGCCCCATAGTACTTCTTTATTCTTTCTGTCATCTCCATCATTCAACGGTTACACACTTTGCAAGGTTCTTTGGCTTATCAGGGTCAAGTCCCCGCTCAACACTCACATAGTATGAGAGGAGCTGCAGGGGAACGATGTACACGAGGGGTGAGAGTACCTCGTCCACCTCGGGGCTTAGACCTATGAAGTCATCGGCCTCCTTCATTAGGGCCTCATCAAGGGTGCTCCCGACACCTATAACCCTGGCACCCCTCGCCCTGACCTCCTCAACGTTGCTCAGGGTCTTGTCATGGCATGGCCCGGGGGGTGAGATGGCAACAACAGGCACCCCATTATCTATGAGTGCCAGGGGCCCGTGTTTGAGTTCCCCTGCGGCATAACCTTCCCCATGTATGTATGTTATCTCCTTGAGTTTAAGGGCTCCCTCAAGGGCCGTTGGATAGGAGAATCCGCGCCCTATGAAGAAGAAGTCGCTCACGTTGCTGTAGCGGGATGCCAGTGCCCTTATCTTATCCTCATCCCCAATGGCATCCTCCATTATAGCTGGGACCCTCTCAAGTTTTTCAATTAGCTCAGGGGCGCCCATGGCAGCCACCAGCATGTATATGATGGTAAGCTGACTCACATACGTCTTTGTGGCTGCAACACCTATCTCAGGACCTGCCCTCGTGTAGAGGACATGCTGTGCCTCCCTTGTTGCTGAACTTCCAAGGACATTGACTATCGCCAGGGTCTTGGCCCTTGAATTTGCAGATCTCAGTGCGTTCAGGGTGTCGGCTGTTTCACCGGACTGGCTTATGAATACTGCAAGGGTCCTGTCTGTGAGTGCGCGTGCAGAGTACCTGAACTCACTTGCAAGGATGACATCGGTGGGTATTCCCAGGATGCTTTCAAACAGGTACTTGCCGACCAGTGATGCATGGTAGGAGGTCCCGCAGGCAACAAAGCATACCCTTTCAACCTCACCTATCTCCTTCACCACCCGCATAACCTCATCCATCTCTGTGAGGGTATCTCTGACGGCCCCTGGCTCCTCATGTATCTCCTTGATCATGAAGTGATCGTATCCTGCCTTTTCGGCCATGTCCGCTGTCCAGTCAATTACATGGACTTCCTTCTCCACCGTGTTACCCTCAAGGTCCCTTATCCTCACATCACCGTCAATTATGACCATCTCACCGTCATCCAGGTATATGATGTTCTTTGTGTGGTTCAGGATGGCCGGGACATCAGATGCCAGGAAGAACTCGCCATCACCAGCACCCACTATGAGGGGGCTCTCCTTCCTTGCACCAACCACCCTGCCGGGTTCCCTTGAGGATATGGCTGCAATGGCATATGCTCCCTTAAGTTTACTGAGTGCTGTGGCTGTTGCGGCTTCAAGGTCCATCCCCTCATCCATGTACTTCTCTATGAGGTGGGGTATCACCTCTGTATCTGTCTCGGACCTGAAGATATGGCCCTCTGATTCAAGTTCCTCCCTGACCTCCAGGTAGTTCTCTATTATCCCATTGTGAACAACGGCTATCTCCCCAGTGCAGTCTGTGTGGGGATGGGCGTTCTCAGCGGTTGGAAGACCATGTGTGGCCCACCTGACATGGGCTATCCCCATGCTGCCTGGTAGATCAGCGAGATCCAGCTCTGAGTCCACCTCGTCGATTTTACCCCTGTCCTTCTTGATATTTATCATTGGGTCTGCCGTTGCAATACCTACAGAGTCATAGCCCCTGTACTCAAGTCTCCTGACGCATTCAAGGAGTACCGGCGCCGCCCTGTTATCTTTGAGTATACAAGCCACAATGCCACACATTCAATCACCCTTAGAAGCATGATAAGGTTCACAAGATTATATAAACTGAATCGTGATATAACTCTAATAAGATTTACACATATATAAGTCTTAGAGGAGAGATTTAATCTCAAGGCTTTAAAAGTGATAGCATGAACGTGAAAATAGACGGCCCACTCTACAGTGGTAAGGCAAAGGATGTTCTCATGACAGATGACCCTGAAATCGTTGCCGTGAGGTTCAGGGACGATATAACCGCAGGTGACGGTGAAAAGAAGGACACCCTTGAAATGAAGGGCTACTATAACTCTGTTATTTCAGCCAAAATATTTGAGGTCCTTGAGGAGGCAGGTGTACCAACCCAGTACCTGGAACTCCCGGAACCCGGCTGCATGCTTGCAAGGAAACTTGACATGATACCCATAGAGGTTATACTGAGGAACATTGCAGCGGGAAGTATTGTTAGAAGGTTCCCCTTCACTGAGGGGCAGGAATTCAGGCCCCCAATCATACAGATGGACTACAAGAGCGACGAGCACGGCGACCCCATGCTCAATGAGGACATAATCCTCGCCCTTGGGATAGCAACCAGCGACGAGATCTCAGAGATAAGGAGGATGACACTTAAGATAAACGACGTCCTTGTGGAGTTCTTCAGAGAAAAGGGCATAATTCTGCCTGACTTCAAACTGGAATTTGGAAGGGATTCCTCTGGAAGGATACGCCTGGGGGATGAGGTGAGCCCTGACACCTGCCGCCTCTGGGACATGGAGACCGGTAAACCCCTGGACAAGGACATATTCCGCCGGGGAGAGGAGGGCGTTGTGAGCGCCTACAGAAGGGTTGCTGAGATGATACTGGACAGGGAAGACACTGAAAGATGGAACATTAAGATCTGAGGTGATGGGATGAAATTTATGGTTGAGGTCAGAATAAGGCTCAAGAAGGGTATGCTCAACCCGGAGGCGTCCACCATTGAGAGGGCACTGGCACTCCTTGGATATGAGGTGGAAAATACCGATACAATTGACATAATAACATTCACCATGAATGAGGAGAGCCCTGAGGATGTCAGGCGGGAGGTGGAGGATATGTGCCAGCGCCTCCTATGTAACCCGGTTATCCATGACTACGAATTCAGTATAACGGAAATGGAAGGCTGAAACATGAGGGTGGGAGTTATAAGGTTTCCTGGATCCAACTGTGACCGTGACGTTTACCATGTCCTGGAACTTGCCGGGGCAGAGCCCGAATATGTATGGTGGAATCAGCGGGACCTGGGACACCTGGACGCGGTTATAATCCCTGGGGGATTTTCATACGGGGACTACCTGCGTGCAGGTGCAATCGCAGCCATAACCCCAGTTATGGACGCTGTTAAGGAGCTGGTGAAGGAGGAAAAACCGGTTCTCGGAATATGTAACGGTGCACAGATCCTGGCGGAGGTAGGCCTTGTCCCGGGGGTCTTCACCGTGAACGAGCACCCAAAATTCAACTGCCAGTGGACCAGCCTTCAGGTTAAGACCACGAGAACCCCCTTCACACGGCTATTCAGACGGGATGAGGTTATAAGGATGCCTGTTGCGCACGCCGAGGGCAGATACTACCATGATAACATCCAGGAGGTCTGGGATAACGACCAGGTGATCCTCCAGTTCCATGGTGAAAACCCCAACGGCTCCCTTGATGGAATAACAGGGGTCTGCGATGAATCAGGACTGGTATGTGCTGTGATGCCCCACCCTGAAAGGGCCTCAGAGATGATACTTGGGTCAGAGGACGGCTTCAAATTCTTCAGGGGCATAATGAAGATCTGATTCAGAGCAAAAAGGTGATTATCATGGTGGTTTATCTTGTTGGGGCGGGTCCAGGGGACCCTGAACTCATAACACTGAAGGCCATAAGGGTTCTCAAGAGGGCTGACGTGGTAGTGTATGACAGGCTGGCAGGTGAGGAGATACTCGGATACGCCCCTGAAGATGCGAAACTGATATACGTGGGTAAGAAGGCCGGTGAACACCACAAAACACAGGATGAAATAAACAGGATCCTTGTTGAGGAAGGTAAGAAGCATGAAACAGTGGTAAGGCTCAAGGGTGGCGACCCATTCGTTTTCGGGAGGGGTGGCGAGGAACTCCTTGCGCTCAGGGAGGCCGGAGTTGAGGCAAGGGTCATTCCAGGCGTGACCTCCGCTGTGGGCGTCCCCACATCTGCAGGGCTTCCTGTGACCCACAGGGGCGTTGCAACATCCTTCACTGTTGTCACAGGACACGAGGACCCCACAAAACCTGAAAAACAGGTTCACTGGGATTACAGGGCCGACACCCTCATAATACTCATGGGTGTGGGTAACGTGAGGGAGAACATGCAGGAGATCATGAAGCACCGGCCCCCTGAAACCCCTGTATGTGTGATTGAGAGGGGGACGACAGAGGATGAGAGGGTTATCCTCGGCACCCTTGAGGACATAGCAGAAAAGGATCTGAGGCCGCCTGGAATCATAGTGGTGGGTGAGGTTGTTAATGTCTACCGGGAAATTAGAGGGTCTCAGGGGTAAGACCATCGCCCTCACAAGGCCCGCTGAGCGGGTATCTGCTGCTGTTAAACTGATCGAGGGTGCCGGTGGAAGGGCCCTTGTCGCCCCAACCCTCGAGCTGAGGATCCTGAAAACAGATTCCCTCAGGGAGGTGTGCCGGAGGGCCCCTGAATGGGACCTGGTTATATTCACCTCCCCGGCGGCTGTTGAATCCCTGTTCAGTACATGCAAGGACTTTCATGAGAAAATCAGGGATGAATGTATTGTCGCGGTCATAGGGCCCAAGACCGCCCGTGCAGCATCTGAGATGGGTCTCAGGGTGGATCTGGTGCCTGAAGATTACACCGCAGAGGGTCTCCTTGAGGCCCTCAGAAAATACGACCTTGAGGGGATGCAGGTGGCCCTTCCAAGGACACTCTCTGCAAGGAGGGTCCTCCCTATGGGACTTGAGGAAATGGGCGCGGAGGTCCTTGTTGCAGAGGCCTACCACTCAGGGATACCGGAAGACACGGCACCTGCAGAGGAAATGATAGAGGGTATACTCAAGGGGGAGGTGGATGCTGTTACATTCACAAGTCCCCTTACAGTGGAAAACCTGTTTAAGATTGCAGGTGATAAGGAGGGGGATCTTATCCATGCCCTCAGGGGGATACACGTGGCTGCAATAGGCCCCATAACCCTCAGGAAACTTGAGGAGTATGGTCTTGATGCGGTCATCCCAGAGAGGTACACGGTTAGGGACATGCTAGCCGAACTTTCAGAGAGGATGATGGAGGGTAAATAATGATAATATGGCCAGCCTATCTCGATTCACGGAAGTCAAGGAGCCAGGGGCGAAGGGTGCCCCTTGAATACGCGGTTGAATCACCAACTGCCAGTGAAATACTCAGGGCCGCAAAAAAACTCCAGCTTGAAGCCCGTATGGAATCTGATAAGTCATACCCTTCCTCATGGTGGGAATCATCAGGGAGGGTTATTGTTGAATATGAGGGGAGCAAGAGGGAACTCCTCATAAAACTTGCAAGGCTTGTGAGGTCCTCAAAGAAGAACTGAGGGTATGAATAATGAACATGGACGAACTTGAAGGTGCGCTCAGAAGGGCCCGTAAGCTGATTGATGAGGCTGAGACGGTTACAGTCTACAGCCACACGGACTGTGATGGTATAACAGCGGCAACCATCCTCAGCAAACTCCTTGATGGCCTCGGGAAGGAACATGAGATCAATATAATAAACATCAATGAGGTCCCTGAGGTTGAACATGGCCCGGATCTAACAGTTTTCAGTGACCTTGGATCCGGACAGATGGTCCATGAAAACATGAAAAGGAACTCCCGTGTTTTAATACTAGACCACCACCCCCCCGTGCGGAAGAGGAACTTTGAACCTCCACGGGGTGAGCTCCTTGAAATAAATCCCATCTTCTATGGAATGGATGGTTCAACCAGCATCTCAGGTGGGGGACTATCATATCTACTTGCAAGGCAGTTCGGATACACTGATCTCAGCTGGATGGGGCTCCTTGCCGCAGTGGGTGACATGCAGAACATCAGGACCGGTAAGATGGTTGGGGCTAACCGGGTGATCCTGGAGGACAGCATAAGGGAGGGTGCAGTTGAGTGCTGCAGTGACCTTACAATCTACGGTAGACACACCAGGTCCATCGTAAGTGCCCTCTCATACTTCGGGGATGTCACCCTGCCAACAACAAACAATACCAACGAGTGCATAGCAAGGCTTAAGAACCTTGGCATACCCCTGAAAAACGATGAAACCCAGAGGAGGCTCTGTGACCTTACAGATGACGAGAAAAGGAAACTCTTCAACGAGATATACCGTATGATGGTCAACGAGGTCCCCAGAAGGTACCATAAATACCTCCCCAAGCTCATACTTGGTGAGGTCTACGAGTTAAGATCAGAGGAGAGGTACA
>Ga0209537_1003389_pt1 | contig 14624 bp, 12 predicted proteins | sample BioPla4DNA1_FD_187698 | JGI IMG/M metagenome (GOLD analysis project Ga0209537, IMG submission 187698) | Biogas fermentation microbial communities from Germany - Plant 4 DNA1 (SPAdes) (version 2) | ecosystem: Engineered > Bioreactor > Anaerobic > Digestate | place: Bielefeld, North...
TTTTCCATAACTGGCCAATAAAATATAGTTTTTATATTTATCATGCCCCCATGTGTTTTGAGTATAGCCGGCTTTAAAGGTAAAAGCTTCTTTTAGTTCTGTTCTTTCTTCATCTGAAACCAAAACCCGTCCTTTATTGGTACAAACTATAATCCTGCCTGTATCTGAAATATAAAAGCCATATAATGATATCGTCTCTTTATTTTCTTTGTCAAGAAAAGGCTTTGCATCTAAAACCGTCCTGAAGTTAATGCCGTCTTCAGATACCCGGATTAAATCCTGCCACGCAACAGCCCATATGTTCCCGTCTTTGTCTATTGCACTTATGCAATGTGTAAAATTGCCTGGCATATAAGTCTCTTGCGTAACTCTTGAAGGGAACGGGTTTTTGCTTTCTCCTATGTTGTTTTCTCCAAGAAGGTTATCTGATGCCGCAACTATAGAAGTAAGCATAAGACAAAAAACAATGCACAGTACGCAGGTTTTTTTAATCATATTATATCTCCTCCAGATAAAAATTTATACTTAATAAAAATTTATATTTAAAGTATTTTATAATTTATAAACATTTAAAATATTTTTATAATTTATAAACATTGTCAAAATTACATATATTTCTGGTATCTAAAATAAGCTTGCCTTTTATCAAATCCATATTTTCTTTAATATGGTCATGTGCCGTCATTATAACAAGAATTTCAATTTCATTTAGAAAATCCTCAAAGTTTAAAAACTGATGATCAACAATTCTTGTTTTAATAAAGGGATCAAACACTTTTACTCCAAAAGCCAAATGTTCATCCATCTTCTTTAAAAGTTGAAGAGTAGGGCTTTCTCTGGTGTCATCAACATTTTCTTTATAAGCAAGGCCATACAAACCTATTTTTGATATATCATTTATTTTATGTTCTCTCATAATATCTCTGATTCTTCCTAATACATGAGTAGGCATGGAGTCATTTATTTTTCTGGCAGTCAATATTAAGTTGGTAAGATCCGGATAATCGCCGACCAAAAACCACGGATCAACGGATATACAATGCCCTCCTACCCCCGGTCCGGGCTGAAGAATATTTACTCTCGGATGCTTATTTGCAATTCTTATAATCTCATAAACATCCAAATTATCTGCTCTGCAAATTTTAGCTAATTCATTTGCAAATGCAATATTAACATCCCTATAGGTGTTTTCTACTATTTTGGACATTTCTGCTGTTCTTATATCTGTTATTACAATTTCTGCCTTACAAAAGCTGGAATACAATTTTTTAATTTTTTCTCCTATTTTATGGTTGTCCGCACCAATTGTTCTTGAGTTGTATTCCAATTCATAAATCATATTCCCCGGAATAATTCTTTCAGGCGCATGTACTAAATGTATATCCTCTTCCAAAACCAGCCCTCTTTTTATAATTTCAGGTCTGATATATTTATCAATTGTTCCGGGAGATATTGTGGATTCAATAACTAAAACCGCTCCCTTTTTACACACTTCAAGGACCTTGTTAACAGCCGAAATCACATATTTAGGATCAAGTTTCTTACTTGAATTATTATAAGGAGTTGGTACTGCAACTATATAAATATCTGTTTTCTGATATTCCGTTGAAAATTTGATACCGTTATCCAGCGCCGCTTGAAATAATTCCTCTAAGCCTTTTTCTTCAAAAGTAAGTTTTTTTTGAGACAAAGAATCTACCAATCCTTTGTCTATATCCGTTCCTACAACCTCTACTCCGTTTTTTGCAAGCATTAATGCAGTAGGAAGACCTATATAACCAAGTCCTATAACGTTTACCATTCTTTTACCCCCTTATGTATTTTACTGACGTTTTTTGCTTAATTTAAAAATTACCATATAAAGCATTATATATATAATAGAATAAAAAACCGATATAAACAACAGAAAAATATTTATGCCATAACCTGTCCAACTGCAAACAACGTAAGATATTATTGAAGTTATAATAAATAAACTCTGTAAAACCAGTTCCAGTCTTTGTTCCCCTGAAATAACAAGGGCCGGTGTCAATGCCGAGACTATAAATCTCAGTCCGTACATGGGAGCTAAAATTTGAGCATATATTCCGGCTACTCCCCACCCTTCTCCAAAAAACAACTCAAATAAAAACGGTCCGAGAGTAACTAACACTAAAACCATTGGTATTGAAAGACAGGCAAGAAACAGTGTAAGTTGCATTAATGTTCTTCTATACGCTCCTGTTTTATTTTTTTCTTCAGAGGCCCTTTGAAAAAAAACTTTAGATACATTTAAACTGACTAAAGTCAGTGGAATACCCAAAATTCTATAGGTAATTGAATAATATCCAAGTATACCAAGTCCAAATAGTTCTGTTATGTAAAAGTTCAGCATGGAATACGAAGCAGAGTTCAAAAAATGAGCAGGCATGGAGTAAATAGGTAGTTTTTTGTGTTTTAAAAGTGTATCTTTAACTTCACTTAATTTTACATCTTTAAACACACTCCTGTTTTCAATCAGTCTTTTACTTTGTCTTTTAAGTCCCACCAGGGAACCTAAAATCTGTGATAACAAAAGACCTAATGAACCTAACTTTAAAAAGCCGAACAATACCAATCCAATATTTTGAAACCCCGTTCTCAATACATATACGGACGAAATCAGCTTATACTCTTTATGTCTGTTGTTATAACGGTTAAGTAAATTAATCAATGCATTGATTATTAAAATTGCGACTAATAAATATGCAAATCTGCCAACTTCCTCTAATATTTCAGGTTTTTTCTGTAAATAAAACCTGTATCCCATAGTTACAAGGGTTATAGAAACTGCTGAAACAGCCAATCCTCCCACAATCAGATTAGTTACCTCTTTTTCATCCTTGGCTGAAACAATGGCCATGTCATATTTCCCACACAAAACCGGCCCAAACATGGAAGAGACAGTTAAAATCAAAGTATATACCGCCAGTTGTTCCGGTGTATATAATCTTGTTGAAATGGGAGAAACTAAAGCTGTAATTAATTGAGCTATTAAAGACCCCACAGTCAATCTAAACACTGATTTAAAATAATCTGAAGATAGTATTTTTTTCCCTGTTGCCAGCATATATCTTACTCCACTCTCTTTCCACTTTTTGCGTCTTTCTACTCACTACAAGAGCAAACAGAAAAACCAGAATCATATCAAATCTATTTCTAACAAAGGAGTCTATGTCTCCATACGGAATTATTAAAAACATTATAGATGAAATTCTAAGTGTTATAAAATAATAATTGTTTGAATGCACCTTTGCTATAATACCGTCAAGAAATCTGCATATTTTGGATAATAACAAACTTATTAACAATAATCCCATTAACCCAAACTGTCTTATGCCCAAACTTAAAATATCCGTTGGGATGCCTCCGCTGGTTCCCACCGTCAACCGGTAATATTCCGTTACAGTATGATAGGAACTCGCTACTTTACTTAACCCAAAAATACTAAGAATGGATGAAGGTACAATATTTATAATCCAGGAAACAAAATCAGCCCCCCACCTCAAGCCATAAATAGCATTTATCTCCATAATGTTTAACAAGTTTAAATACGGAAAGGCAAATTCATTTACTATAAACTGTAAACCTCCTCTGGAACTCTCTCTTACAATACCATAACTTAAATAATAAAACAAATCATTTAATGTCCCTAATAATGATAATGAAAGAATTGAAACTATACAAATATAAAGAATAGGATGTTTTGTTTTTCTAAAAACAAAACCTATAAAAAAGGTTAAACCAAACACCAGCACAGCTATCCTTCCGGCATTTACGGCAAAATATATTACACATGATATCATAGACACTATTAAAAGCACTTTTGTACTTAATTTATTTTTCATTCTTAGTGCATAAAACAAAAAGTACGGCGAAGCCAATGAAATTGCCATTAACGTAATGGCAAAAAGACGGCTTTGATCAATATATCTGCTGTTGTCTATACCAAAAGCCCTCAACCTATCTCCCAATGTAATCAGAGTTAAAACATTACCCAAACTACCTACAATCAGTGTTTGTGAATATAAAGCCAGTGCTAAGCAGAAAATACCCATAAACAATGCAATTTTATACACTTTTGCATTAAATTCATTATACAGTTTATCTTTTAACATATTTGCTTCTTCATTTAAATTATCACTTGCCTCTTTTGTTATTTCTTCTTTTTCTGCCTTTAATAAGTTATTATAACCGTTTTGTTCTGCATTTTTAAGGAATTTTACTTTATAACCAAAAATAAAAGTAAAATATGCAATAAAAGTAAAGATATAAGCGTAAACAAAACCTTTAGACTGACTGATTCTAAACAACATTCCCGTTAAATTTGCCGGGTATAATTCAATTATAATTAATGACAGTATAGGAATTAAAATGTAGTATATAATAAATGCAACCTGAAAACAAATGCCTGCATCAATGACCTTTTTCTTTTTGTAAAAGTTAACTAAGTTGTAAACTGCTATTGCAAATAATATGCCATATAGCATTATAAGAAAAACAGTTAACATTAAAAACACTCCTCAAAATCTAATTTCATCTTTAACTTTTTATTTCATTTTTATTATTTTCTCCGCTATGCCCCGGGGACTGAAATCTTTAACACAAAACAAAGTATCCTTATACTTTTCATCAGAAATATTAAGAAGTACCTTTTCTAAATGTGAAACAGAATTTTCACTAAATATATAGCGGTTATATTTGGCAAACATATTTCTGATTTTTTCCCTGTCCCCGTCAAGTATAAATAAAATAGGTTTGTTTGTACCGGAATAGTGATATATTTTACCCGGTATTTGCGTTCCGATTAAATTACTCAAATGGACAAGAACATCACTTTCTTTTTCAAACTCCTTAATCTTTTCATAGCTCACTCTTGGATAAACTGATATGTTTTCTGTATTTTCAAGCTTTACGTCACTATTTCCGCAAATAATTAATTTGTGCCCTGTCTTTTCTACAGCATCATACAGCGGCTTTATATTTCTGACATTTGAATGATAATCCCCGCAATATAAAAATGTTAATGTTTCTTTATCCAAATCAACCTTTGGGTATATTTCCTCTTTAATATACGGAACCGGAACGTATTCCATTTTTTCTGCATGAGCAGGATATATATTTTTTTGCTCTTCTAGTGTTAATTGCGATACATAAATGACTTTTTTTGCATAATTTAAAAGTCTGTCCTCTTCCTTCTTTATTTTCTTGTTTAACGACTTATTCTTTCTGGTGATGTCTGACAAAAAAGGGTCTCCCCAAATTTGAATCCAGGGAGTTTTACTTATTATTTTTCTTTCAAACATGTTATTTACAAATAAATGGGATGACTTAGGATCAGATGATGAAATTATTAGATCATAATCCCCGTCTTTAATTCCCAGTTTATCTGCATAATTTGCTATTCCTTTTAAATTATCATATATGTCCGCTTTAACCAATAATTTATATCCCAGTTTTTTTAAAGGTTTTAAAAATCTAAATCTTCTGCCGACTTTGGCGACAGTTTGTACACCGCCTAATTTTAAATAAGTTGTTTCTATATTAGGACTGTTAATACTTGAATCATAGTTAATATGCTTGGGATCAGGTTTTGTTGTAATTATATTAACACTATGGCCTAATTCAACCAGACCTTCTATAGTCGCCCTGTTTCTTATTGATGCTGAAGTATTTATCTCTAACGGTCTGGAAACAACATAAATAATCTTCATAATCAATTCCCCGTCTTTCATAAGTTATTAATCAAATCTTATTATATCATCCTCTTCAAGGTAATTTCCCAATTGTACTTCAACAATTTCCAATATGGTTTTCCCCGGGTTTTCCAGGCGATGTTTCTGACCTGCTTTCATAAAAATACTTTCACCTGCAGGTACAAGTTTAACTTCACCTTCTACTGTAACCTTGGCCATCCCCCTCACCACAATCCAGTGTTCGCTTCTGTGATGATGCAGCTGATAACTAAGGCTCTTACCCTGGTTTACAGTAATGCGTTTTATTTTAAATAAACCTTTTTCTTCTTCCAAAACTTTATAATGACCCCATGGCCTGTAATCCTGAACATGATATTCCGTTCTTAAATCTTTTTTTTCTTTTAATATGTCAACTACCTGCTTTACTTTTTGAGATTCATCTTTTCTGCATATAAGCAATGCATCTCTGTTGTCAATAACAATTAAATTATTTATACCAATGGCTGCAACAATTTTCTCTTTTTCCGAGTATACAAGATTATTGGATGAATCAATCATTATATTAATATCACTTGTAACATTCCCCATATCGTCCTTTAAAGACACATCATAAACTGAATCAAAACTTCCCAAATCATTCCAGCCTATATCTGCCGGAACCACAACAACTCTTGAACTTTTTTCCATAATGCCGTGATCTATGGATATCTTAGTCTGTATTTTAGAAAACGCACTGTTTAAATTTTCACTTTTATCAAAAGCTTCATATATTTCAAGGGCATATTTTTTAACTTCATTTATAAATATCCCGGTGTTGAACATAAAAATGCCCGCATTCCAGTAACATCCGCTATTTATATACTCAATGGCTTTTTCTTTATTGGGTTTTTCTTTAAATGAATCTACAATATAACCGTTTTCTTTTTTCTCTCCGGGCATAATATAGCCGTATCCCGTATTCGGACCGTCAGGCTGAATACCGAAGGTAACAAGAGAATCTATGGTAAGTGGTTCAGATTCTTTTATTAAATCAGCAAATTCTTTACTTTTCATTATCATATGGTCAGAAGGAAATATTACCACCGTGTCATTGCCTTTTTTAACTATTTCATTGATGCCTGCATAAATTGCCGGCAGGGTATTTTTAGGCTCTGGTTCAACTAAAATGTTGTCCTCTCGGTATTTATAACCTAACTCATCCACTGCCCCCATAACAAGAAATTTATATCTTTCGTTGGTTACTACATAAATATCATCAATATCAGCTAACAATAAACTTCTGTTGAAAGTCTCCTGAAACAAGGATTCTTTTCTTCCCTGCAATTTGATAAATTGTTTTGGATATCTGTCCCGGCTTAGCGGCCAAAGTCTTGTCCCACTTCCACCTGCCAAAATTATAACTTTCACATATATCAACCGCCTCTTTATTAATAGTAATATTTTATATTGAAATTATTTAACCGTCCTGTCTGATAATTTTTATAAGTTCACCTGCCAAGGCATCCCACGAAAGTGACTTTATGTATTTTCGTGCATTATCAATAATGCTGCCTTGATTATCATAATTTTCTATAACATACTTCATTTTTCTGTATAAATCATCTGAATTTCCTGTTTCAAATAAATATCCTGTCTCTTTGTCCATTACCTGCTCTGACAAACCGCCTGTATTAGAAGCAATTACGACAGATTCATATTCCATGGCTATAGGTATTACTCCTGACTGTGTTGCATCCAGATACGGCAATACCGTTATTATGTTATCCCCCTTAAAAAAGGAACCCACTTCTTCATCCTTTATCCACCTGTTTACTATGGTGACATTTTTAAGCTCATTATATGCTTCTCTATAATCCTCAAAATCACCGTTTCCAACCACCGTCAAACTTATATTATCATACTCTTGTGACAGTTTTTTGTATGCTTGTGCCAAAACGTGAAGACCTTTGTATTTTGCTATGCGCCCAAAAAATAAAAAATTATATTTTTTAGGATCATAGTCTATAACCTTTTCATTACTTTCAAAATTTTTATAATAATCAAATACACCATGTGGTATAATGTGAACATTCTCTTCTTTCTTTTGGAACTTTTCTATAACATAATCTTTAAAAACTTTCGACAAAATAACTATATCATCTGCATCCTTTATAATTTTTGCATTGTTTTTGCGCATACGGTGAATTAACTTTGTTCCGCTGTGGGGAATAGGGTCGTGAAGCGTAATTATTTTCCGGCTCTTTGGAAATATTGAATTAACCAGTCCTGTCCAAGAATGATTCATTGGAGAATATACAGCATCAACCGGTATATTTTTAAAATATTTTTTTAACTTTCTGACTCCAAACAGCTTAAACTTAATTGTATTAATTAAATAACCGGGTACACTGTTATACGTTGGTATTACCTGCAACCCATCCAAACCAAGTTCCTTCCATGCGTTTAAATTTTCTGAATATTTTGAAATAATTGCATACACCTTGCAACCATTATTCTTTAATCCCTTTGTCATCTCATAGGAAAAAACAGGTCCTGCTCCCTTTCTTCCAAGATAATTCACAACAATTGTCTTCTGTCTTTTCATGTCAACCTCCTAAAATGTAATTACAATTTTTAATCCAGATACTTTGAGTAAAGGTTTTTTAATTCTTCAAGTACATTTTCCAATGAGTATTTCTTAACTAACTCTAAGCTCTTTTTACCAAATTCATTTCTTTTTTCAGGTGACATATATAATTTCTCAACGGCAGAAGCAAATTCTTCTTTACTCCCTAATTTCACTACATAACCATTGCAATTGTTTAAAACTAAATCCCTGTTGCCCCTTGAGTTAGTTACCACCAAAGGTAGTCCGGTTGCCATAGCTTCCATCACATTTACCGGCAACCCTTCCTGTTTTGATGATGACACTGCAATATCTGCCAATCCCATTAATTGCGGTACATCCTTGCGGTATCCTAAAAATAAAACAATTTCTTCTAATCCCAGCTGCTTTACCAAATCTCTGTAACTGTTTTCTAATGAGCCTCTTCCCACTAAGAGCAATTTTAAATTGGAAAACTTATCTTTCAGCAGCCCCATAGATTCAATAACCTGTTTCTGGTTCTTTCTTTTGCTTAATTCTCCAACATATATCATTATAAAATCTTTATCGGAATAACCGTATTGCTTTCTGAGTTCTGCTTTACTTTCCTTTGTCTGAGGCATAAACTTATTTAAGTCTACACCTACTCCATTGGTATTAAAAACCGAATTTGGACTTCTCATTTTAAATTTTTTAGCATTATTAAAATCTTCACTGTTCATTGTAAAAACAGCATCTGTCCAACGGGCTAAAATTCTTTCTAAAAAGTAATAAATCATCCAATTCTTCAAGCTTGCACCTTTAAAAAAGTGAAATCCATGTGCAGTATAAATAACTTTTACATCCTTTATTTTTCTGCAGGCAAATCTTGAACAGGCTGAAGCTACAGGTGTATGAGTGTGTATCAAGTCATAACCTTCATTTACAATAATTTTTTTTAGTTCTTTATAAGCTTTAAAGTTGCTCCTTTTAAAAGGAGATCTTTGAAATTTTAAATCAAATACCCTGCAGCCTCTTTTAAATAATTCCTCATCTATTTCATTTTTAATATTACATGCAATGTCCACACTATGTCCCTGATTAATGAGCATTTTTATATGTGGAATCATAAATGCATTAATAGTGTTTGACACTGTAGCAACATATAAAATCTTCATACTCTCATCCATTCAGCTTATTTTTTATTAACTCCTTCAATGGGGGGATGTTTTTTATCCTTTAGCCACTTCCCGATCCCCAGATAAAAATAAGGAATTCTTAAAGTGCCTATTGAAAAATAATAATACATCCCTGCTTCAATAAAATTTAAAGCGTTATAAGTTTTTCTTGCCGGAATATTCTTATAATAGGCATCCACATAAATATCCATATCCTTATTCAGTTCTCTTACATACTTAACCAACTCTTTCATAATCAGCTTAAAATAGCCATGCCCTCTGTACTCCTCATTCACAACCCCGGTGTGAAGCCATGCCGAATTATGCGGCAATATATTTAAGTGACCTATTTTCGGGGTATTTATAGCTATCCAGCCATAACCTATACACTTTTTATTTACAGTATCCTCCAGCATAATTCCCACATGACCTTTTTTTAAATATTTCCTAAATAAAATTCTTCTCTCATATAATGAACTATAATTCATTATATCTTCCGGCTTTATCATTTTTACTGCAATGTTCTCATCCCTTACATTTATATCGGGAATCTCTTTTGGAGGCTTAAGCATTACATTTTTATAAAATTTGAATAACTGCATATTTTCACCTATTTCTAAAATTTAAGTGTTTTTAAAATTTTAATTGCTGTTTTATTTTAATTTTTTGGCTTAATAAACTTCAGCACCCTTTTAAAATTAAAAGCTGATACCAGTAAAGCCATTACATTTGCTATATATGGCATAATATCATTGCCTTTGAAAACTGAATGACATATATTTTTAGGTTTTTTAAACACATAGCCATATTCTTGTTTAAATCTGTTTTTATTAAATATAAAGTTTAATAAATCCCCGGGGAAAAACCATTGGCAGTAATAGTCATACTTATTGTTTTTTATAAGTTCAGTTTCCTTTCCCAATGCATTTTGCAGTATTAAATATGGAAAATCCACTCCTGCAAAACATGACAGCCTGATAGTTGCTGACAGTCTTGGATTGATTTCCATTAACTTTGGAATTCCATCCCTGGGATCTATCATATATTCAACTTCTGCAGGTCCTACCCAATTTATACCTTTTAGAAATCTTATAGACAATTCTTCTATTTCTTTATTGTAAACAGTTTTAAAAAAGGTACTGGGTCCTCCCGTAACGGGAAACTGACGGATTTTTTTCTTTATACACGACGCCTTTACTTCACTGTTTTCATCAAAAAGCAAATTAGCCTGATAATGTTCACCAACATCAGGAATTATTTCTTGTATAATAGGGTCTTTGTATTCAGCATCCACTTTTTTATAACATTCAATAACATGTTCTTTGCTGTTTGCTATCACAATTCCCATACTTGCAGAACTTATTCTCGGCTTGATTATAACAGGATAAGCTATTCCTTCTGCATCATTCTCAATATCTTCAATTTTATATGTTTTAGGGTAAGGTACATTGTGCTTTTTTGCATATTCCAATGTTATTCCTTTATCCCTTGCAATCATAAAGACATCAAAATCAGGAACTAATAAATTAGTCACCTTTTTAAATTTTTCTTTATTTTTTGATGCAATTTCCGCTACCCGGTCGCCCATGGGCAATAAAGCTTGTATTTGTTTTTCCTTTATGTATTCAATTAAAAAGTTCACAAAACCCTCTTCATCTTCGTCAGGGTCAGGGTAGCAAACAAATTCATTGCAATATTTGCTAAACCTTGAAGCATTTAGCTTTCTGCTTGAGCCTATGATTATATAATAGTTTTCTTTTCTTTCTCCTATACTTCTTACTCCGGCTAATGCCCGTCTATCATGTCCGTCTATAATCAGTATCTTTGTCATCATCACTTCTCCCATCACATTAATCATAAACTTGCTAAAACAGAAACAGCATATTTTATAATTTCATTATCTTTACTTCATTATATTTCATCATGTATATGCCCTCTTCATACTCCCCTGTTGCATCTTTGTTTACAACATTGTCAATATTATTTATAATCATCTTCGGTATATTTACCCCACATTCATAAGCATGGGGGTATCCCCCTCCAAACCGCGGGTTCACCTCAGATATGTAATACTCATTGTTTACTTTAAATATATCAATATCAATAATTCCCTTAAACCCTGCAGTTTTTACAAATTTTTCTATGAGTCTAAATAACTCTTTATCTTTTATTGAAACCGATTTATCTGTCTCCCCTGCCCGCATCTTAATTTTCTCTTTTGTAAATATTGCAACCGGCTCACCTGAAATCATATCTATATAAACGTCCGCACCATATTCAATGCCGTTCATGTATTCCTGTATCATAAGGTTATCAAACCTGTCAAATAACAAATCTATTTCTTCTTTTGAGTTAACTTTGTTTATGTTAATGCTTGCACTTCCCCGGACCGGTTTTACAAACACGGGATAGTCAATAATTCCGGCTTCTACATCTTTATAAAACAACTCTTTATCAACATAACTTCTTGCCGTTTTAAAGCCGTTTTCAACCAAATACTTATAAAATAAATACTTATCAAAGCACATTTCCACAACGTCATAATCAGATATAACAGGAACCGTTTCAATGTCCAGAAAATCTTGTTTGTACTTTGCTAGCAAGCTAAGTTCAGGATCAATCAGTGATAACACTGCATTGATTTTTTGTTCTTTACATATTGACAAAATAATATCTAAATATTTTTCATCATTCATTCTCGGAACAATATAATGCTTGTCCGCCACATAGAGAGCAGGTGCAAGTTCGCTGCAATCAGCTGCAACCACACAGCCTTTGCCTGATAATTCTTTTACAAAATACTGCACCACTTTATTTCTTGTTCCACAGCTTAGTATCAATATATTTTTAGAATCACTCATTTGCTAATTCCTCCAAATCATCAAAAAACAGGGGTGTTCCTCCTGTATGTATAAATAAAATATTTTTTCCTGTAATATTGTTTTTTCTGATATACTCCCTCATACCCCAAAAAGCTTTTCCGGTGTAAGTGGTATCAAGGGGTATACCCTCTTTTATCAGCACTTCTTTAATTGTTTTAGATACTTCTTTATTATATCTGCCATATCCTCCAAGTACGTAATCATCTATAAAATTAATAGTTTCACCGGAAACCTCTGCCATGTCCATTGTTTTTAAATAACTGTTTACACTTTCAAGAACAACCTGCCCGCCGTACGGATTCATTCGTGCATTACTCAAACCTATAATCTGTCTTGAATCACCGTTTATTATTTGTCCGCACACAAGTCCGGCCTGGGTGGTACCTGTACCCGATGTATGAAATATGTATTCAAAATAAATTCCCTTTTCCTTCTCAAAACTTTTTATCTCTTCATATGCATTTACATAGGCCTTGGTACCAAGATTACCATGACCTCCGCCTTGAATAAAATACGGTTTCATTCCTAAACTTTGCAGTTCATTAACCTTCTCATCAATGGCCTTTTTTACATCCTTTACATAACAATGTATGATTTTTGCTCCAAACAGAGTCATCATACGGCTGTTAAAGGTATTTTTATTTGTCTCAACCGGTGAAATAATATAACACGGCAATGCTTTTTGAGCTGCAATATTGGCTATTATACGGCAGTGATTTGAACTGCTGCTGCCATATGTAACAACACAATCGCAGCCTTTTTCTTCTAATTCTTTAAAAAATAAAATAGCCTTTCTGACTTTATTTCCGCCAAAAGAAACGGGGAGCAAATCATCACGCTTTATATAAAATTTATTATTATTAAATTGCTCATTTAACATGTGTATAGGTGTTGCATACATATACTATATCTCCTCCAGCTGATATGCTTCTTTTCTTTCAACATCCAAATCCGGCAAAGCATCCACCATTATATCTGAACTTTTGAATATTTTATATATTGTTAAAAACAAAATTTTTATATCCATTATCAGTGAAAAGTTTTCAACATACTCTATATCATACAAAAACTTCTCATTCCAATTAATTGCGTTTCTTCCGTTCACCTGAGCCCAGCCGCTTATCCCGGGCAATACATCATGGCGTTTCATCTCCTCCTCAGTATAATAGGGCAAATACTTGACCAAAAGCGGCCTAGGTCCTATAAAACTCATCTCGCCCTTTAATATATTAAATAACTGAGGCAGTTCATCAACACTTGTTTTTCTTAATAATCTCCCCACCTTTGTTAATCTGTCTTTATCTGACAGCTTTACTCCGTTTTTTTCGGTAGCAACCATCATTGTCCTGAACTTATTAACTTTAAAAATCTTTGCATATCTTCCCGGCCTGTCTTGCCTGAATAGTACAGGTCCCTTAGGATCTTCTGCTTTTATGGCAATTGCGGCAATTAACATAATTGGGGATGTAATAATAAGTAAAATAAGTGCGAAAAGGAAATCAATAACTCTTTTTACGTAGAAATAAGGTTTAACTTTTTTCATGCCTCACACCACAACCCCTTAATTATTTCACAAACTCTGTCTAAATCCTTATCCGTCATCTTTGTGTCACTTGGCAAACACACACCGTTTTCAAAAAGCTTATTGCTTACATCGCTGCCAATATAATCGTACTTAGCAAAAAACGGCTGCATGTGCATGGGTTTCCAGACAGGTCTTGATTCAATGTTATTTTTCTCTAATGCTTCCATTACGTCAAGAGGCCTTACTTTGCCTTTTAATAACATCACACTTAACCAATAATTAGGCTCATTCCAGTCATTAACGGGCATGAACTCCACACCTTCAAGGTTGCCAAGTTCCTTTTTGTAATAATCAAATATATACTTTTTCTTAGCTACTCTTAGGTCAAGTACCTTAAGCTGTCCCCTTCCTATTCCGGCAACAATATTGCTCATACGGTAATTAAATCCCAATTCGCTATGCTGATAGTGACGTGCCGGATCCCTGGATTGTGTTGCCCAGAATCTGACTTTCTTGATTTTTTCCTCATTACTTGAAATAAGCATACCTCCACCTGATGTAGTTATGATTTTATTTCCGTTAAACGAAAATATACCATAATCACCAAAGGTTCCGGTATGCTTTCCTTTATAATAAGTACCCAGGCTTTCAGCCGAATCTTCAATTAAAACCACGTTGTGTTTTTTACATATTTCAAGAATTTTATCTATATTTGCAGACAGTCCGTAAAGATGTACTATGATAACCGCTTTTACATTATCA
>Ga0209537_1003391_pt1 | contig 14619 bp, 16 predicted proteins | sample BioPla4DNA1_FD_187698 | JGI IMG/M metagenome (GOLD analysis project Ga0209537, IMG submission 187698) | Biogas fermentation microbial communities from Germany - Plant 4 DNA1 (SPAdes) (version 2) | ecosystem: Engineered > Bioreactor > Anaerobic > Digestate | place: Bielefeld, North...
TAACAAATAAGATTGAAAAAGAAATAAATAGGGATTCATATTTAATAAAAATAAACAACAGTGGCAATATGCTAACTTCAGAAGAGTTGGCAGATAAAATATCATCATTGGGCATAAGTGGTAATAGTCATATAACCTTTCTTTTTGATGATGAACACTATGTGGGAAATGCAGATTTTGATCTAAGGATATCCAATATGGATATAGATAATGACTTGTTACTAATAATCTTATACGAGCAAATATACAGGGCTTATCGCATTATCAATAACGAGCCCTATCATAAATGATGAGTTTTTAAGTCTTTAAATTAGAGCTGGTGAAAACTTATAGAAACAAAGAGTCTTTTACTCAAATTATGAGACAAAATATGGGGGAGAATAATTTGATGAAGAAAACCTTAACAGATAATGAACTATTTGATTACTTGGTTAGCGAGGCAAGTAAAAAATTCGAAGGATGGGATTTTTCATATTTAGAATCAACGGGAAGAGTGCAAGAGTTTCCACTAAGTTGGAATTATAGAAATGAAGTAACAATTAGATTGTTAGAAGCTTCCTCATTATTAGATATGGGAACGGGTGGTGGAGAATTTTTATCTTCCTTATAAAAGCTAATAAAGGGGGCATTGTAACATGGGGGAAAGGAAACTGGATAGATCCCTTAACATAAAAACTATAGGGATCCGGGAGTGGGGGGACGGGGAGGTTCATTATAATCGCTATGAAGCAACTCCATATGCTGCATTGGATAAACTTTTTGAAAGATATAAGTTAGACAAATCCGATTCAGTAGTTGATTTTGGATGCGGAAGAGGCCGGGTGGCCTTTTATATACATAATAGATTCCATGTACCTGTAACGGGAATTGAAGCTAATGATAAGACCTATGAAGAAGCTTTAAATAATATAGAGTCTTATAGGCTAAGGGCCAAGCATATAAAGGCACCAATAAAATTTAAATATGGCCTGGCTGAACAGTACGAAATAAAACCTGAGGAAAATCGATTTTATTTCTTTAATCCTTTTTCTATAAAGATTTTTAGGAAAGTTGTAAACAATATTTTGGAGTCAGTAAAGGAATATCCCCGTACCGTAGATCTAATAATTTATTATCCAACAGTCCAGTACAAGCAATTTTTAAGAAAGGATACTCCTTTTGAATTGATAAATAAAATAAGGATTCCTGGAAAAACTGATAAAAGAGAGAAGTTTTTAATATATAGACTTAGGCAGCAGGATATAGAAAGAGAAACGGGATAGCCAATAGGCTATCCCTATATATTTTCTATCTGCCAGTCAATAGCTTCCTTGCCAATGGATTTAAGGAAGTTATTTGTTTTGGAAAAAGGCCTGCTCCCAAAGAATCCCCGATTAGCTGAGTATGGGCTAGGATGAGGGGATTTTATTATGTAGTGATGAGGATTAGTTATTAAATCTTGCTTGGCCTGGGCATTGCGCCCCCATAATATAAATACAACAGGATCTTCTCTATCATTGAGCAAGCTAATAACCTTATCGGTAAAATGCTCCCATCCCTTGTTTTTATGGGAGTTGGGCTGTCCTGCCCTGACAGTTAGGACAGTATTCAGAAGCAAAACCCCTTGATCTGCCCATTTTTTCAGGTATCCGTTATTGGGAATATAGCAGCCAACATCACTGTTTAATTCTTTGAAGATGTTTACTAGGGAAGGCGGTGCTGGTACTCCTGGCTTTACTGAAAAACTAAGGCCGTGAGCCTGATTGGGACCGTGATAGGGATCTTGCCCTAATATAACCACCTTTACATCCTTATAGGGTGTATAATGAAGAGCGTTAAATATATCATACATGTCTGGATATATAGTCCTTGTCCTATATTCATTTATTAAAAACTTTCTTAGTGCCAGGTAATAATCTTTTTTAAACTCATCTTTTAACAAATCATGCCAATCATTTTTTAAAATCGCCATTGTCATCACCCAAAGGGAATTATATCATAATTGACAAAAAAAGTCCCTAAGTCTAAAATGGACGTATATGGTAAAACTAAAGATAGGGCTGAAAGGAAAGAGGGAGATATCATGGAGAAAATCACACCTACTAGAGAAATGGCTTGGGAATTATTGAAGGAATACAATCAAAGCGAAAGCTTAATAAAGCATGCATTGGCTGTTGAAGGGGTTATGAGGCATTTTGCAGAACTGTTTGGCCAAGATCCGGAAAAGTGGGGAATTATAGGGTTGATCCATGATTTAGATTATGAAAAATATCCAGATCAGCATTGTACCAAGAGCAAGGAAATACTAGAAGATAGAAATTGGCCTCAGGATTATATTCGTGCTGTTGTAAGCCATGGTTGGCAAATTTGCTCTGATGTAGAGCCTGTAGAGAAAATGGAAAAAGTTTTATATACCATTGATGAACTAACAGGATTGATTACGGCCACAGCCCTCATGAGACCTAGTAAAAGCGTAAAGGATTTAACTGTAAAATCTGTTAAGAAAAAATGGAAACAAAAAAATTTTGCTGCTGGTGTAGATAGAAGCATAATTGAAAAGGGAGCTCAGATGCTGGGAATGGAGCTTAATGAAGTTATAGAAGAAACCATTAAAGGCATGCGAAAAGTGGCAGATGCTATTGGACTTTAAAATTTTTTTGAAAATTAAATAGAAACCTTTACTAAAATATTATTTACTGCAGCGGGAAAAATAATATCGATTATATTTTGAGGGAGGAATTCTGTGAGCCGTAACGAAAAGGATGCTAAGTCAATGGATAGCAAAGAAGAACTAAAAATGGCCAATGAGCGTCGGATTGAGGAGCTGCTCAATATCAATAACCGATATGTCCGCACTCAAAGGCATTTAGAACAGTATTCTCATATTTCCGATCCTGAAAATATAAGACATGTATCTAAAATACAAGAGGAACGGAAGGACAGAATGGAAAACCTGAAAAATATAATCGCTTACGGGAAGCATGAGCAGGAAGATGAGGTAGAAAATTTAGAGAAAAATTTAGAGTATACAGAAGGCTATATAGAAAATAATGCTTCACGTATGGATGAGTACACGCTGCGAAAGACGCTAGAAAAACAGGCCCATAGAAAAGAACAGCTGGAATTCTTAGATTAAAAATCCCGCATTTTGCGGGAATTTTTTTGCAATTAAATAATGCATATTGAATAGTTTTGGTTTATAATAAATTAAAATATTTAAAACTTATCTGTTATGCTGGTTTCATGAGGTTATTGATAAGTTAAATTAAAAAAAGGACAAGCAGGGGTGGAAGCAATTTTTAAAGGAATAAAAGGAGTTATATTTGATTTAGACGGAACTTTAGTAGATTCAATGGGTGTATGGACAAATGTAGACATACAGTACCTACAAAAAAGGGGTTTTGAAGTTCCCGCTGATTTGACAAAACAAATTCAAGGACTTACCTTCGAAGACTGTGCCAGATATTTTAAAAAGCGATTTGGATTAGCTGAATCTATTGATGAGATAATGGATGAATGGAATAGGATGGCCTATGATGAATACGCTTATAATGTTAAATTAAAGCCAGGTGTAGAGGAATATCTTTCCTATTTAAAGAAAAATAACATTAAAATTGGTCTGGCTACCTCCAATATTCCTGAGCTTTTATATGCTACATTAAAAAATAATGATATTTTGTATTATTTTGATTCCATATCCACAGTAAGTGAAGTAAGTAGAAACAAAAACTTTCCCGATATCTTTCTGTTAGCTGCCAAGAAAATGGAGTTACAGCCTGTTGAGTGCGTAGTATTTGAAGATATTCTACCGACCATACTTAGCGCAAAAAGCGTAGGGATGAAGACAGTTGGGGTATATGACAAGCATTCAGAGCATGATTTGGACCAGATAAAAAAGCATGCTGATATTTTTATATATAGTTTTGAATCTTTGGTGAAGCAGGAGAGTTATAATGGATAGGTTTAAATTAAAATTATTGATGCTGTTGCTAATGGTGATAGATCATATTGGTTTCTTTTTGCCCAATACCCCCTTGTGGCTTAACTATATTGGCAGGGTGGTAGCACCAGTATTTTTCTTTTTGCTGGTGGATGGTTTTTTTCGTACCAGCAATAGATACAACTATGCAAAGAGATTGATGGTAGCAGCAGGCATAATGACTACGGGAAATCTTTTGGTTTCTATCCTGTTTCCTATGGGAGATAAAACTATAGGACCATTTATGTATGTAGTAGCTATAGTCTTAGCTATTATTTTGGCTGTTATCACCTGGTTAACTTACAAGGCTTCTGCCTATGACGGCAGAAGGATACTGTTTACCGGCATTGTGCTGGCCTTAACTCCTCTTTTATTTAATGATATATTTCAGCTAAACAATAACATATTTCTCCCTATGGCTTTAGGTATAATGATGCTAAATACTATTGAGTATGACAAAAAGGTAAAAAGAAGTACTCAAAACACTCTAATTATAGTAGGCATATTGTTTATTACTGCCTTTACAGAAGGCTCCTTGTTAATCTCCTTTATGATTCTTATCTTTTATTATTTCAGAAATGACAGGAAAATGCTAATTATCACTTATACTGTATTATCATTTATATTTACTATTAGCGATTTAAGCTATCGAGGACTATTTATAGAAAATTATCAGTGGATGATGGTATTTGCTCTGCCTTTTTTCTTTTTATATAATGGTAAAAAAGGCAGAGATGTTAAATATCTTTTTTATGGATTTTATCCTCTGCACATATGGATACTTTTTATTATAGGTTATTTTATGCAAAAATAGTTGCTGGTTAGGAGGAAATGAATATGAGTCAAAAAATAAGAATAGGTATAGCTGGCTACGGGAATTTGGGCAAGGGTGTAGAGGCGGCCATTAGATATAATCCTGATATGGAATTAGTCGCTGTATTTACTAGGCGTGATCCTGAAAGCATTAAGCTTGCAACTCCTAGTGTAGAAGCGGTGAACATGTCACAAGTAGAATCCTATAGGGATAAAATAGACGTAATGATACTCTGTGGCGGTTCAGCTACAGATTTGCCCGAACAAGGACCTTATTTAGCTCAATTTTTTAATACTGTAGATAGTTATGATACCCATGCAAAGATTCCGGAGTATTTTGCAAAGGTAGACGCTGCTGCCAAAGAAGGGGGAAATCTTTGCATGATTTCGGTTGGATGGGACCCAGGTCTTTTTTCTATAAATCGCTTAATACAGGAGGCTATTCTGCCTAAAGGAAATACATACACCTTTTGGGGTAGGGGAGTAAGCCAAGGACACTCAGACGCAGTCAGAAGGGTGCCAGGAGTTAAGGATGCAGTTCAGTATACCATACCTATTGAGGATGCTTTAAATAGGGTTAGAAAGGGAGAAAATCCGGATCTAACTACTAGAGAGAGACATCTTAGGCACTGCTATGTAGTTGCTGAGAAGGGAGCCGACAAAAAGGAGATAGAGCATCAGATTAAGACCATGCCCAACTACTTTGCAGACTATGAAACTGAGGTTACCTTTATTAGCGAACAAGAGTTGAAAGAAAAGCATTCTGGAATGCCCCATGGTGGAATAGTTATTAGAAGCGGCGTAACAGGTGCCGAAGAACAAAATAAGCAAATTGTTGAGTTTTCTTTAAACTTAGCTAGCAATCCAGAGTTTACCGGCAGTGTACTAACAGCCTATGCTAGGGCAGTGTATAGAATGAGTAAAGAAGGGCAAACGGGAGCAAGGACAGTTTTTGATGTCCCGCCCGCATATTTGTCTATAAAATCTCCTGAGGAATTAAGAAGAGAATTATTATAAAAGATTCTACTTTTACAATAGGAATATATTTGCCTTTTCACATTCTTGAATAATCTCATCAGACCAAATAGAAGCCTGGACTTCACCTATATGGGCCTTACCCAGGAAGAACATACACATTCTGGACTGTCCTATGCCGCCACCTATGGTATAGGGCAGCTTTCCAGCCAAAAGATCTCGGTGATAGTCCATGGTGAGTCTATCTTGACAGCCGGCTATAAGGATTTGTTCCTTAAGGCTTTTTTCGTCAACCCTGATTCCCATGGAGGATAGCTCTATGACCTGATTTAGCACAGGGTACCAAAAGAGTATATCACCGTTTAAGTTCCAATCATCGTAGTCAGGCGCTCTATGATCATGGGGCTTACCTGAATTTAGGGCATGACCAATCTGCATTAAAAACACTGCCCCTTTCTCTTTGGCAATCTCATTTTCTCTCTCCTCTGGTGTTAAATGAGGATAGAGATCTTCCAGCTCTTGAGTAGTAATGAAGAAAATATCTTCAGGCAAATAAGCTTCTAATTTTGGATATAGATCGCATATATATTTTTCAGTCCTTTTAAAGACCTTGTAGATTTTTTTAACGGTGGCCTTTAGGGTGTCCATATTTCGTTCTTCTTTGGAAATAACCTTTTCCCAATCCCACTGATCAACATAGATAGAATGAAGGTTATCCAGCTCTTCATCCCTTCGGATAGCATTCATGTCCGTATAAAGGCCTTCGCCCACATGGAAACCATAGCGCTTTAAGGCAAATCTTTTCCATTTTGCCAATGAATGGACGATCTCCGCTGTACCGCCAATGGCCTTAACATCAAAGGAAACTGGCCTTTCCACTCCACTTAGATTATCATTGAGTCCAGTCTCAGGCCTTACAAAAAGGGGTGCGGAAACCCTTGTTAAATTTAGTTCATCAGCTAGTTGCCTTTCAAAATAATCCTTTAAAAATTTAATAGCCGCTACTGTTTGCCTAACATCAAGCTTTGATTTATATTGTGGCGGAAAATATGTTTTACATACCGTTTGCATGAAAGCATGAACCCCCTAGAAATTTATAGCTTTGATTATAACACTATTGTAAAGGAAAGGCTAGTATTTTTTGCATATATTCTGACTAATACCACCTTAAACCTTTAGGATAATGATTTTTTAAGGTTCCATTAGATGCTTTTGCCCAGCCAAGAGAGTAGCCGTCTACCATAACTAACATCCAACCTCTATAGTTTTCTGAAACCGGGATTGTTTCTCCTTTCAAATAAGCTTCTATGAAAGGGGAAGATGCATCAAAGGATATACTCTGTTTCACGTCCTTGGCTTCTAAAAAGAGAGCCAGAGCATGGGAAGGCACAAATCTCTTTTTCATCAGGGTGCCCAAATGCAGTCCCGGCCTTACTATCCTTAGACCGTCCAGGTTAGGAATATCACTGGAAGGAAGGATATACAGCTGCTGTCCAAATTTTATAAGATTTTCTTTAAAAGTAATATTTAAATATTGTTGACAGAATTCTAGGTAATATTTCATTTCATCCTTAGTAGGAATTAGTTCCTTGGTCCTTTTAGAAAATAGGGTCTTAGGGGATGGGGTAAATTTATTGCCATCTATATATGCTCTATCAGCTTTTTTCATTATGGCTATAAAATGGCCTTCCCCTTTTAGTTTATGGGGCCACAATCTAATGGTACGGCTTATTTGGACTTCCTTACTATTAGTCCATTGAATTCTCCCTCTGTCGAAAGAAGGGTGAACCATAGAGCTTTCTGCCAGTTGGAAATCCCTATATTTTAATAAAAACCTTTCTATAACCTGTTCATTTTCTTCAGGTGAAAAAGTGCAGGTAGAATATACTAAAATTCCTCCCGGCGCCAGCATCTTTTGGGCGTCATCTAAAATATCCATCTGTCTAGCAGCACACATAGCTACATTATCAAGGCTCCATTCATGGCAGGCTTGAGGGTTTTTTCGGAACATGCCCTCTCCGGAGCAGGGGGCATCCACCAGTATGCGATGAAAGAACCCTTCAAATCTTTTAGCCAGGTTAGATGGAGTTTCATTGGTAACTATAGCATTTTTTATTCCCATCCTCTCAATGTTTTGGGAGAGTATCTTTGCCCTTGAGGGATGAATCTCATTGGATATAATAAGTCCTGTATTTTTCATGGCAGCAGCTATATGGGTAGACTTACCTCCCGGAGCAGCACAGAGATCCAATACCCTTTCCCCTGGCTGTGCATCCAATAAATGAGCTACTGCCATAGCACTGGGCTCTTGAATGTAGTATAATCCAGCTTCATGGTAAGGATGTTTGCCTGGCTCATGGACAGGGGAATAATAAAAACCATCCTGGGTCCATGGAACAGGTTCCAGACTAAAAGAACATAGGGATAAAAATTTTTGCTTGTCTATTTTTAATGGATTAACCCGCAAGGCCGAAGCTTTAGGCTGGTCATAGCTTTTTATAAAATCATCATATTCAGGTCCTAATAGGCTTTCCATCTTTTTTGTAAAATCTATTGGCAACTTGATCATATTATCACCTGTCTTATTTAATTATAGCTTACACTTATCATAGCACATATTAATATCTATATATTGATATCAATGAACCAATGATATATTTAAATGTCACTATACCCTGCTAGTCCAAAAGCTCTTATCCGTCATTTTCCTGCCGGCAGGACGCCGGTTTGGAAACAGTAGGATTTTTCAAATATATCATATATTATATGAGATTTTACGTGCAAAAAGTAGACAAAATCATGGCTTTTTGTTAAGATATGAAAGAATAGGATTATAGTCTGAAAAATGAAAGATTTTGAATTTTGATTGTAATCTTACATAAATTTAGAGGGTAAAAATGAGGAGGAAGTTTCATGAGTGTCACACTGGTTAAGGAGATTTATAGGGATGCCGAGAAATTTAAGGACAAAATGGTTACACTTGCTGGATGGGTGAGGACAGTTAGGGCATCAAAAAGGTTCGGATTTATTGAGTTAAATGATGGTAGCTTCTTTAAGAATATTCAGATAGTATATGAGGATAATTTGGACAACTTTAAAGAGATATCCAAATTTAACGTTGGTTCTGCCATTAGAGTAGAAGGAAAATTAGTTCTAACACCAGAGGCTAAGCAGCCCTTTGAAGTAAAGGCTACAAAGGTAGTTCTGGAGGGCAGCTCTACTCCAGAGTATCCCCTGCAGAAAAAGAGACATTCCTTTGAGTTTTTAAGGGAGATTGCTCACTTAAGAGCCAGAAGCAACACTTTCTCTGCAGTTTTTAGGGTGCGATCAATAGCAGCTTATGCTATACACAAGTTCTTTAATGAGAGAAATTTTGTTTATGTCCATACCCCTATTATTACCGGCAGTGACGCCGAAGGGGCAGGACAGATGTTTAAGGTGACTACTTTAGATTTTGATAACTTAGTTTTAGATGAATCAGGCAAGGTAGATTATTCCCGTGACTTTTTTGGTAAAAAGGTTAATCTAACAGTAAGCGGGCAGCTGGAAGGTGAAGCCTTTGCCCATGCCTTTAGAAATATCTATACTTTTGGTCCTACCTTTAGAGCAGAAAACTCCAACACTGCAAGGCATGCTGCAGAATTTTGGATGCTGGAGCCAGAGATGGCCTTTGCAGACTTAGAGGATAATATGGCTCTAGCAGAAGAAATGCTGAAGTATATTATTTCCTATGTTTTAGAAAATGCGCCCGAAGAGATGGAATTCTTCAATAAATTTATAGAAAAGGGACTTTTAGACAGGCTTGATTTAATAGTAAATTCAGAATTTGGAAGGATTACCTACACAGAAGCCATCGATATTCTACAAAAATCAGGGCAGCAGTTTGAGTATCCCGTAGAGTGGGGCTGCGATCTGCAGACTGAGCATGAAAGGTACCTGTCGGAGAAGGTATTCAAAAAACCAGTATTTGTAACTGATTATCCTAAGGATATAAAGGCCTTTTATATGAGGCAAAACGATGATGGAAAAACAGTAGCTGCCATGGATCTTTTGGTTCCTGGCGTGGGTGAAATAATTGGCGGCAGTCAGAGGGAAGAGAGGCTTGATGTGCTAGAGAGACGTATGGATGAGCTAGGAATGAAAAAAGAAGATTATTGGTGGTATTTAGAGCTTAGAAAATATGGCGGTACTAAACATGCAGGATATGGATTAGGCTTTGAAAGGGCTATTATGTATATGACAGGAATGTCCAACATTCGCGATGTCATTCCCTTCCCTAGAACTGTAAGATCAGCTGAATTTTAGCATAGTTGATTTGTGATTCACTGATGAAGCTATATAATTGTATCTGTTTGGGTTTATTGTTTTTAAGGAAAAATGGATTTACATAATCCATTTTTCCTTATATATGCACAATTGTGGAAATAAAATGAAATAAACTTAAAATAGTAAGGAGTCATAGAATTGGAAAATAATCCTGTAGTGGGACAGGTAATGGTATTATTTCTTACAATGATAGTAGGTATAATAGCAGCTAAGCAAAACATTATTGATGACCATGCAAGAAAAAAGCTATCAGATTTGCTGCTATACATTACCTCTCCCTTTTTAGTTATATCATCTTTCAACTTTAAGTTTTCATCGGATATGCTGGTAAGTGCAGGGATAGTTTTTACCTTCTCATTAGCTATCCACTTTTTTTCAATATTTTTGGGAAAGCTGTTATTTGCAAAATATCCTTACGAAAAGCAGAGTGTACTAAAATTTATCCTGGTTTTTTCAAACTGTGGTTTTATGGGGTTCCCGGTTTTGGAAGGTTTGTTTGGAAAAACAGGAGTGTTTTATGGATCTATTTATGTTGCCGTATTTAACGCCTTTATTTGGACCTATGGAGTTATGTTGTTCAGTAAAGGAAGCCAGCAAAGTTCTGTCAAAAAAGCTTTGATAAATCCCGGTATTATATCAGTGGTGGTTGGTTTCTTTATTTTTCTATTTTCCATAGAGCTTCCAAAACCTGTTCTTCAAACATTGGATATGGTGGGGAGTATGACATCACCAATATCCATGCTTGTAATAGGCGCCATACTAGCTGAAACCAATTTGAAAGACATTTTTACAGGCTTTGAAGTATACTATGGCACTGTACTCCGACTCGTTGTTATGCCTTTAATTGCCATTTTAGCTTTAACCCTGATAGGAATAGATAGGGAGCTACTTAGGGTATGCGTAGTATTGGTGGCCATGCCGGCAGCGGCTAACACGGTTATATTTGCAGAAAAATATGAGGCTAATTCCCTATTAGCCTCCCGTTGTGTAGCACTATCCACAATTTTATCTATAGTTACTATTCCCCTTATCATGATGCTTATATAAATAACTGTATGTTGGAGTTAATGGCATCTCGTAAGTAATCCTGGGCTGTGATTACTTGCAGCTCGGGAATTAGCTCTTCCTCCTTAAGCCCCATAATATCCATAGATAACTTACAGCCAAAAAAAGTGATTTTATTATCTCTTGCTTCCTGGATAAGATCTATAAGCCGGGGAGCATTTTTATCTTTCATCATATTAATAAGCATTTGTTTACCAAAACCGCCCATATTCATTTTAGATAGAGGCAGGCTTTCTGGATCATCGGGGGTGACAGAGCTGAAGATTTTCTCATAGAAGCTTTTGTCGTTTTCTACTGTCTTTTCTGGCTGTCTCATCAAAAACAGTCCCCAAAAAGCGAAGAACATGGTAACATCTATACCAATATCCTTTGCGCTATTTGCAAGAATAAAGCCGGCTAAAGCCTTATCATAGTCGCTGCTAAACATAAGTAAGTTCATCTTATTGTTCATAACTTATATTTCCTCCTTTGTTATCTTTTACTATCAATAAATTCAGACAGTACTCACATGTCTCCCGGGTTTACTCATTTGTTTTTATCTTATCCGGTAAGTGGAAAAGTATGAAAAAGAAGTAAAATTAGATTGGCCTATATTTATCCTTATACTCATTTGGGTTTAAGGCAATTTCCCAGAGTTTATCTACTAGAATATCAACCTCCTCTTTGGTATTGTATAGGCCAAAACTTACCCTAACCATGCCAGCAAAAGGAGATTTAAAAGTTCTAATTTGCTTTTGAATTTCCTCGGGTGATATGCCCAAAAGTTTTTGTATGTACGGATGAGCACAAAAGCATCCGCTGCGAACAGATATAGCAGATTCATATGCTAGGACAGCTGCAACCAAGCCATGGGGCAGGCCTTTGATGTTAAAACTAATAATGGATATACGATTATCTATATTTTCAATATCACCATATATTTTTATATTTGGTATGGAAGCCATCTTGTTAATGGCGTACCTTGTCAATTCCCTTTCATAAGCCTCAATATTAGCCATGCCTATGGAGTTTAAAATGTCTATGGCTGTGGATAAGGCTACCACTCCCATGAGATTTGGGGTTCCGGCTTCTTCTTTATGGGGTGGATCAGCCCAGCAAACAAAATCATGGGTAACTGCCTTAACTGTACCTCCACCTCTTAATTCTGGAGCTCCATTCTTAAAAAAATCTTTAGGGCCAATGAGGACGCCTATGCCAAAGGGTGCATACATTTTATGACCTGAAAAGGTTAAAAAGTCTATGTGCTCAGGTGAAAAAAGGGTCTCATATCTATGGGGGCATGGGGAACCAACTGGGCTCCGTCAACCAATATTTTAGCGCCGTGGCTATGTGTCATTTCAGCAATTTTATGTATGGGATTTATATGTCCAGTTACATTGGAAGCGCCTGTTATCGTTACCAAGGCAACCTTACCTCTATATTTTTTTAGCTTGTCTTCTAAATCATCTAGCATAAGCCTGCCCTTACCATCTATGCATATATAATCTACATGGAACTTATCCCGCCAAGGCAGGTCATTGGAATGGTGTTCCATGTCTGAACATAGTATTACCTGTTTATTATTAGCATCCCATAGTCTGTAGGCAAGCTTGTTGATGGCTTCTGTAGTATTTCTTACGAAAATAACATCGTGAACAGTAGGACTGGCCTTTACAAAAGATGCCACTTTATATCTGGCCAATTCATAGATATGAGATGAAAGCTGGGACTTATATCCTGATCCCCTATGTATGGATGAGTACCAGGGTGCAAAATTACATATATTTTTAATAACTGCTTTAAAGGGCGGAGTGGTGGCGGCATTATCAAAATTGATAGCTGTAGCCATCATTCCATTGCCAAGAGGAACTTTGGTATCAAGGCCTACCACCTGATCCCTCCACCACTGCAGCATAGGATTACTAATCAACATCCTTAACCCCCTTCACTAACACCATATCATCATATTATTCTTTATGGGAAAAGGATGTGAACTATAAATATAGCTTTTGATTAGTGAACCATATTCACCTGAACAGGCTGTCTTGTTTCTATAGATGAAAGAATATCAAATACCATCTTAAGGTCTCCATAAGTCTTTTCTGGTGTAGATAGTATCTCTTGATTGCCTGTTAAAGCTTCATAGAAGTTCAACAATTCATTATAGTAGCCTCTGCCGGGTTGATAGTTTATTTGCTGGCTGCTTCCATCAGCATAATTGACGTGTATGATACCACTAGTCTTTTCTTCTAGATATATCTCTCCCTGGGTACCGTAGATTCGAAAACCTACCATAGGTTTTTGCAGCTCCTTGGCATAGCTGGTATAGTTATACTGCCCAATTACTCCGCTCTTAAAAAGGATCTGGACGTTGATGGATTTATAGGGGCTAAATGCCTCCTGCTGAGGCTGACCTAATGCGCATACACATTCAACCGCGCCGAATATATGACGAAGAGCAGCTATATCATGTATACCAGCATCTAAAAAGGTACCACCTCTATAGTTGGGATATTGACGCCATTCTGTGGCTGCAAAGGTGTTGCCCTTCATTTCTTCCTTAAAATCTACCATATTATTTTGGATAAAGTATATGACATCGCCAATTTTGCCTTGACTTATAATATCCTTGATAATATTGTTTTCTTCGTTATACCTGTAATTTTCAGCTACCAGTACCTTAACAGGTTTTGTGCGCGATAGTTCTACCAATTTTTGAGCACCCTCTAAGGTGGCTGCTAGGGGTTTTTCGGCAATTAGGTTTTTGCCAGATTCAATAACGGCTGCAGCAATCTCAAAGTTATCCTGTATAGGCACCAATACATCTACAGCATCTAGATCATCTCTTTTTAGCATTTCTCTATAATCTTGATAAACATTTTCTAAACCCAGATTAATACTGTTGGCAAAATTCTCGGCGTCCTCTTTTGTTCGGTTGCATACTGCTACTACTTCGTATTTATCCCCTAACTCCTGTATGGCTGGCCAATGAAGGCGTTCCCATGCCATACCAGTTCCTATAACTCCTAATCTAATTTTTTGCATTGCTTTTTTCCTCCTTTTTAGTGTAAAATATTTAATTAAGCAATTAGCAGTAGGTTTTTCAAGTAAAATAGATCCTTAGTTTCTAAATCAGTAATAATGCAAAGGGTCAATAGCCCATTATGATCATATAGTGCTAGCTTATCCATGTAGAAAAATTCTTATATTAGTATGCTCAAAAAAGATGTTTAAATTTATACTTGACAAAATCCAGCTTTTTGGAGTATTATGAAATATGCTGGATATTTGTGAATTTTTAAATAAAAGGCTATGAATGGGAGAGTAGTAAAGGAGTTTTGTTTTCAGAGAGATAATCGTTTGGTGAGAGATTATCACAAAACCCTTTATGAAGATCACCCGGGAGCCGGATATCTGAACGCATAGCTTTTATGCCATTAAGATATCACGCAGAGGTGCGTTAAACCAAAATGAGCGATAGGCATACCTATATTTACTATAGC